>Ga0247841_10001867_pt1 | contig 44294 bp, 34 predicted proteins | sample LaCruzMarch2015__2_FD_192410 | JGI IMG/M metagenome (GOLD analysis project Ga0247841, IMG submission 192410) | Freshwater microbial communities from meromictic Lake La Cruz, Castile-La Mancha, Spain - LaCruzMarch2015_18m | ecosystem: Environmental > Aquatic > Freshwater > Lake | place: Spain...
CTCATCGGCGCAGCGCTTTCTTTCGTCCTTTCTTTGTCGCGCCTGACAAAGAAAGGACAAATCAGCCATAGAACAAATTTCATCCTCCAGCTCAAAACAAAAATCACATCCTTAAAATATCCCATCCCAACTTCTTCAGTAACTCCCCCAGCAAAAACACCGGCAACCCCACAACCGAAGACCAATCCCCCCTCGAGGCGCTCGATCATCAATTGCCCCGGGCCGTCGATCTGGAACGAACCGGAACGCCCTTCCCAGAGTTGCGTCGAAATCCACCAGTCCACTTCCTGCGGCGAAAGACGCTTGAACATTACCGAAGATGTCGACAGGCCTTCCTGTACTTTCCCCTGAGGATTCATGACACAGAGACCGGAATGGACAAGAGAAGTCTTTCCGCTCTGGAGCTGAATCATGGCACGCGCCTCTTCCGCGTTCTTCGGCTTTTCGAGGAGCGTAGAGTCAGAAGCAACGACCAGCGTGTCGCAGCCGATGATCCATGCGTCCGGATGGACAGCACGCGCGCGCTCCGCTTTCTTGCGGGCAAAAAACTGCGCCCGTTCCACGGGATCCGTGTGCGACACATCGCTCTCATCTTCGACGCCGGTCACGCAGACCTCAAACGGAATGCTGAGCCCCTCAAGCAGCTGACGCCGCTGCGGACTGGCCGATGCAAGGATGAGTTCTCGGGACACAAGGAGCATAGTACAGGGAAATGTCCTCTGCGCACGAACGGGGAGGAAAACAAAGAAGACAAGGAAAACAGGGAGTACAAAGAAAACAAAAGGAATAGCAATCGAACTCCTTGTACTCTTTGTAATCCCAGTATTCTTTGTACTCCTACCGTTGAACAGGCTTCGTCATCTCAATACGATCCTTGAGCGTGGAAGGTTGCGAAGACAGTTGTTCGGAGTGAATCAGCTGCTGATCATTGATGAGTCCGGCTGGGCTGCTGTCCTTCCGGTTCTCTCCGAGCAGGGAAGAACAGAGCAGATAGATCGCCTGCGGCAGTTTCTTGGAACAGTACTGCACGCGCACGGCGCGTCGCACTGCCATGCGCTCGCTGGGCTGAAGATCCTCAAGTGTGATTCCTGAAGCGGCAGCCTGATGCAGAGAAGAGGCACTGGAAGACGCTGCCGTCTCTTCGATGGAAGGAACCGCCTGATGCATCTCGAGAGCCTTTTGCACTTTGGTAATACGCGCCATGTCGTTGATCGTGGGGCACCCCGTGTTCTCGTAGTACTGATTCTGCCGTGCAATGCACTCCTTCTGCACAATCGCATAGGCCTCGCAGACGGCATCCTGCTTTTCTCCGGCCCTGCCGCAGCGCTCATTGAGACGCGTGAGTGCACGGCGTGTCGCCTTCAATTCCGTCTGATTTCCCAATGCCTGATCCTGCAGCGTCTGACTGTAGTGTCCGCCATCCTTGAGATAGGCCGTCGCCATCGGAACGATGACGGCAACCGTGAGAACACCGGTCGACATGTAGACGGAGAATCTGCTGCGCTTCATAGGAGTGTGTGTGAAGAGATCTGTCTATTATAGCAAATCTTCACTTTTAGAGCAATCCAACGGCCCTGCGCACCTTTTGCATGGTTTCCTCTGCAAGATCACGTGCACGCGCATTCCCCTGCTGCAGCACCTCCGCAACTTCTTTGGGATTGAGAGCACTGCGGCGCGCACGCAGCGGCCGGAGCATCTCCATCACCTGCTCGAACAGCCGCTTTTTGGCATCGGCATAACTCAGGCCCGAACGGTATTCCCCGGCCAGTTCCTCCGCTTCTTTCTTGCCGAGGAAAAGACGATGCATCTGGAAGATAGGGCATGTATCGGGATCTTTGGGATCGGTCATCCCTTTGGAATCGGTTTGAATCCCCATGATGGCCTTTTTAATGACACTCTCCTCGGCGAAAAGCGGAATCGTATTGCCGTAACTCTTGCTCATCTTGCGCCCGTCCGTCCCCGGCACCACCGCCACTTCGGCACGGATGAAAGGTTCGGGCAGCACAAACACTTCATCGAACGTCCGGTTGAACTTGGTCGCGATGTCGCGGGCGATCTCGACATGCTGCTTCTGGTCACGCCCCACGGGAACGACATTCGTCTGGTAGAGGAGGATGTCGGCCGCCATGAGCACGGGGTAGGTGAAGAGCCCGGCGGAAGCGGCAATCCCCTGTGCCACCTTGTCTTTGTAGCTCACGGCCCGCTCCAAGAGGCCCATCGGCGTCACGGTGGAGAGAATCCAGAGGAGCTCGGTGTGCTCCGGAATCCGGGACTGCTCAAAAATGACCGCCTTGTCCGGATCGAATCCGCAGGCGAGGTAGTCGAGGACGATGTCTTCGCGTGCCTTCTTCAGTTTCGCAGCATCCTGCATGGTCGTGAGCGCATGCAGATCCGCAATGAAGAAGAAGCTCTCATCGGATTTCTGCAGCCACTCCAGATTCGGCTTGATGGAACCGAAGTAGTTGCCGAGGTGGAGTGAACCGGAGGGCTGAATGCCAGAGAGAACACGCATAGTAATGTAGAATTTAGAATGTAGAATTCAGAATGAAATGAAGAATGCAGAATGAACAGTACAAGCTTACCCTCTCATTCTACATTTTACATTCTACATTTTACATTTCTTCGTTACGCTCACAGCTTTTTCAACTGCTTCAACACCCCTTCGAACACACGTGGCAGCGGTGCTTCAATGGTCAAGAGCTGTCCTGTTACCGGATGCGGAAACGAGAGCTTGGCCGCATGCAGAAAGAATTTACGCAGGTGAAATTCCCGCGTGAAGACGCGGTTGATCCCCTTGTTGCCATACTCCTCATCGAGGAGGAGCGGATGACCGATGCTCTCAAAATGGCGACGGATCTGGTGGTGACGCCCTGTTGTGATATCCGCTTCGACCAGACAGGAATTGGCAAAGACCTCAAGCACGCGATAGACCGTTTCTGCGGGAACCACGCCCTCTCCGCGAGACGGGAGCGGAGTGCGGATGGCACCCGATGGGCGCGGCATGCGTCCTGCCACGAGCGTCACGTACGTCTTTTTCCATCCCTTGAACTTGGAGGTGACCACCGCCTCGGCAACCTGCTTGGTGCGCGCGAAGACGACCACGCCGGATGTCTCGAAATCGAGGCGGTGCAGGGGCTTCAGGCCCGGGTAGTCCTTCCGCAAAAAATCGAGGAGCGAGAGTTTGTCGGATGTTCCGGCACCCGCTACGACCAACTCGCCGGAAAGCTTGTTCACGGCAAGCAGGGAATCGTCACTGAAGAGGATGCGGCGAGAATCGATTGTCATTATCCCAAGTCTACACCGCTCTTGCTCAATTGTTCTCTGATCGCTTCCGAAAGTCGGGCCAGATAACCCTTGCCAAAACACAGTCCTCCGAACTCTACCGTCTCGCTGCGCGATGCCTCTGCCTGACGTTGTAAATCGAAAACAATCTCTGCCTGAGCCCGTGTGAAACGAACTTCACCGGCTGCGACAGCTGTGACGGCAGGCAACTCAGAAATGTTGCTGCGCTTATCGGTCGGAACACCTTCGAATGTGCGCTGATTTTCTAAATCTGCGTGAGCAAGTGCAACCATAGTAAGAGCACTTTATACGATAATCCCGTCGTGTCAATTACCTTGTACAGAACAATGTTCCGGCCGTTTCACGTTCGACAGCATCTTCATGAAGATGCCGTACTCGTTGCTGGCGTTCCAGATGGTGAATCCGCAGGAGCCCGAGTCGAACACGGCATCAATCTGGTCCCTGAGGTTCTTCTGCGTGATGCCGTACCCCTGAATCCACGGACGGAGTTTGTAGGCCTGATCACCGAGGAGTTCGCGGTACCCCGTGAGCGTGCGGTACACCAGATAGTACATGCGGCTGCGTGGATGTTTGGCGGGATTGTAGTAGGAGCCCGCCGCAAACGTTGCGGGGTACGCCATGGGCGAAATCACATCCACCAGCGGAGCGAAGCGCGCGATGTCCTGACCCAGCGGTTCGAAGTTCACGGGGAAGTTCCAGCCGAGAATCGCGTAGGTTGAAATGCCGAGCTTCGTTTTTTGACCATGTTCGTCGATCACGCGCCGCGCCATCTGCAGGAACGCCTCAATGTGATCGGCCTTCTCGCTGCCGGTGAGCCCGATCGAAGCCTGCGCGTACTCCGTGGGATAGCGGATGTAATCCAGATTGATTTCATCGATGCCGGCTTCCACGAGATCCGTGAGAATCTGTTCGTTGTAGCGGATGACCGTCGGTTCACCGGGATCCACCCACACGGCACCGACACTGCGGCCCGACTTGGGATTTTTGATTTGCGTCTGAGGCTGCGCCTGCGCGAGGTTGGGATCTTTGACTGACACGAAACGACCGATCGTCCGGATACCGCGCTCGCGGGCCTGCCGGATCACTTCGGGCAAATCATACGAGGGATGCACGAGATCGAGCTCTTTGGCCATGGGCGCGGAAGCAGCAAAGTGTACGTAGCCACCCTTCACGTTGAACACGAGAGCTCCGCCGCCGATCTGCTTGAGCTTATCCAACGTATCGAGGAAGTACTTGTCGTTCTTGACGCTCGACTGGGTAAAGAAGACACCGATCTCGACGGGAGGGACCGGACCTGCCGGAACCGGAACCTCCGGAGCGGGAGACTCACTGGACGAAACAGACGAAGAAGAAACCTCCTCGGACGGAGGAAGCGGCACCTCGGAACCGGAGAGCGTGGCCGGTTCATTTTCGGGTACAGGCACGGATTCCTCCTGAGCAGATTCAGATGAAGAAGATTCGGATGAAGCAGGTTCCTCGGGAGGGGTGACAACAGCTCCGGAACTTTGAGACGGCGACGAAACGATGCCCTCCTGCGGAACAGGAGGAGCCGGAAGGACATTTTGCGAAGGCAGTTCCGGGGAGGCCGCGTGCTGTGTCCTCTCCTCCTCCCGCTCTTCCACCTTCTGCTCCATGTGTCGCGGGCTTAAGGTCTCGCGATCGAAGATCTCGGGCGCCTGTCTCGCTAAAACCGGAGCGCTCTTTCCATGCTGAAAATAGGCAAACGAAGCTCCAAATCCGAACATGAGCAATCCTGTGAGTGCCAAGAGCGTGAACGAACCCTTGCCGCCTCTTTTCTGTTCGGGAACAACCGACAACACATGTTCCAATGCTGCATGCGTGGAGCCCTGAAGCTCTGTCAGACTGCAATCCGGCTGAAGAAAATTGTCGGGCATGAGTATTTGTGTGTGGTGTTATGCATATTATACTATTTTTTCACAAAAAATCAATATCCTCATACCGGAAAAATCTTCCCTTACCCCTACCCCCTACTCCTAACCCTAACCCTAGATAATCGGCTCCTCAAACTTTTCTTCCACACTGGAAATCTCATCTTCTTTCGGTGGTGCCGCAGCCGCCTCATCCCACTTCTTGAGCATCTCCTCCACACTCTTTTTTGGCTGGCAGTACTTCTTGCGCGAGAGAGCAATGATCTCTTGCGTATGGTCTTCTTTGGCCTTCGGCACATCCACCGTGCGACCCGAGAAGGCCTCGCGGATCTCGCCTTTCACCGACATTTTCACGTAGAACTCGCGCACGCCCAGATTGATGATGTCGCGTTCTTTGAAGATCGGCTCGTACTCCTTTTCGAGCACGGCAGCGTCTTCCGCACCCACGCGGAAGCTGATCATGGAACCCACGTTACCGAAGACCGTCTGCCGGATGCGCGAAGACAGCTGCCCCATGTACTGGTGGGCAATGGTGAGATTGAGGTGGTACTTGCGGGCCTCAGAGAGAATCTCGTAGAACGTATCCGTCGCGAAGTTCTGAAATTCATCGACGTAGAAGTAAAAGTCCGGCCGCTTCTCCTCCTCTACGCTCGCTCTGCTCATCGCCGCCTGATACATCTTCGTGATGATCATGGAACCGAGAAGAGACGAGTTTTCTTCTCCGAGGAGACCTTTCGAGACCTTCATAAGCAGAATCTTCTTCTGATCCATGACCTCACGGATGTCGAACCGTGTCGTGGGCTGGCCGATGATGTTGCGGATCATGTTCGTCGCGACGAACTGGCCGACTTTGTTGAGGAGCGGCGTGATGGCCTCGGCATCGAACTTTTCGCTCCACGCGGCGAATTCCGAGACCCAGAAACTCTTCACCACGTTATCCTGAATGCGTGCCACGATCTTCTGGCGGTAGTTCTTGTCGTTGAGCATCTTCAGGATCGAAAGCACCGTGGTATTGGGGCTGTCCAAGAGCGCCAGCGTGGTGTAGCGGAGCACGTGCTCGAGGCGATACGACCAGTTATCCCCGAAGAGCTTCTTGAAGATATCGAGGAACCCGATGGTGAGCTGCATCTTGTAGGCCTCATCCACCTTCGCGAGCGGGTTGAAGGCGATGGGGAACTCGGTATCGCCCGGATCGAAGAGAATGACGTCATCGATGCGGCTCTTCGGCACATGCTTCAGCACGCAATCGACCAGATCCCCGTGCGGATCGAGCACCGCCACTCCCCTGCCACACTCCAGATCCTCTTTAATGAGGAGCTCCAGAAGCTTACTTTTGCCAACGCCGGACTTCCCCACCACGTACAGGTGGCGCCGGCGATCCTCCAGACGCACGCCGAACTTCACGAAGTTGTTGTGGTAGTTCGTGATGCCGAACGTGCTCACCTCTTTCTCACCGGCACGGGGAAGATCCTGTGGCGGATCGGACTTGCGCGCGAGCACGTGGACGATGTGATGCACGAAGTCCGCATTCGGCAGGTGGTAGAGCGTGGCGACCTCCGCGGCACTCAGAATGTAGGCACTCGCATGCTGTCGCTCTTTGAAGCGCCGGAGGAACGATGCCGCATTCATGTCTTTGGAAGAGGTGAACCCGTTGATGTCCGAATCATTGAAGTGGTAGAAACTGTTTTTCACAGCTTCCAGCTTGCGACTGGCCTCCTCAAAACTCTTGCTCAGGTACGCACAGCGGATCGAGACTTTAAACGGTTTCGTCTGCTCTTTCTTCTTTGCGGCGTCGGAACGGACGGACTGAATACCCTTGCGCCCCTCTTTGCGCAGCCGGTCACGGACGGAGAAGTACTTCTTCAGGTTCGCGAACTTGTACCGCCAGCTCCGGAAGAAGTGATAGAAGGCATCGTCGGCATGCGGCTCCACGATGATCTGCACCCACACCTGCTCGCCGCTGTCGATCTTCGAGAGCACCGAGAAGAGGCGCGACATCGAGTCCTCCTCAAACTTGTCGTACATCTTGATGGGATACACATCCCGCTCTTTGAGTGTGAGTTCGCATCCGGCAAGGTGATGCTTCTCCGGATGCAGCATCTCCGTGTAATCCTTGGTCTCGCGGATCTCGGCATCGGGGAACGAAGCGTAGATGAGACCCTCGATCGTCTCCTTGTACTTCTCATCCATGACCACGTAGAAGTACGTGTACTGCTCGTAACCGAAGTACTCGAAAGAGAACCTCTCCTCGGTGACGGTGTTACGCAGACTCACCAGCAGATCCTGGAATTTGGACTCCAGCTTCCTGTTCTCCTTCTTGCCCTGAGGAACCACGATATGGAGGTAACGCAGATTGGCCATTTAAGCCATATTCTTCAGTATTTTGACTCTTTTGTAAACATTTTTTACACCTCAATAGACCTCTTTGAGGTAGCAATCCTCGCAATACACGATCTCTCCTCGGGAGCCTGAGGGCTCCTCGGAGCCTCGAACGGCCGGCCGCTCAGGCGCATAGGTCGTTTCCATCTGCTTTCCGCACTTCATACATTCCCGCTTCCAGAGACGGCGGGGATTTCTGAGCGCAAGACGACGATCGTAGCGCTCATCGGGATGCAGCCGCGGAAGAGGAAGCTTCTGCCGGCGATAGAAATCGAACTCTTGCCTGAGGATCCTGAAGGGACGGCGGGTGACGTCGCAGACAATCGCCCAGTTGATCACATCATCGGGAATGTCATCGATGGAATCGGGCAGGCTACCCGCGGGGATCGTTTTCTTCACGACGGGATTCTTCTCGATGACTGTCCTCCAGTGGAAACCCCGCTCCTTCGCCTCGCGCTCGGTGAGTGGCATGTACTCGTGCGCCAGCGATTCGTTGTACCCGAACGGTGAAAATTCGGGAGGAAAGTAGAGGCCCCATTCTCCCCCCTTCCGCATATGCTCAATGATTTTGGGGACGAGCATCTCGTACTCCGCCTTTGCGTACTGCTTGTTGAAGATGCAGTACTGCTTGTGCTGCAGGCCCACGCACCCGAAACAATCCTTACAGTGGAAGCAGTATTCGCAGTAGAGGAGGTTCTGACTGTGAAAAACAAAGAGGCAGTATGCCGTGTTGTAGGTCTCGATCGTTCCGAGGGTCTCGTACCCGAGCTCCGGTTTGATGTACATGTTCGAGCAGTCGTAATTATCTTTCACAGCTACACCCACGACCACGTACCGGCTGTCCTGGCTCTCATTCACATCGTAGCAATCCAGACAATTTTTGGAATTCTCAATGAAATCACCCGTGCAGTGTTCACTATTCACGATGTTGGAATACCGATGAACCATCTTCTGCGCTCTCTCCATCCACTGCTTCCGCATTGCTTCCATGTTTGCGTACGACCCGTGCAACTCCCGTACCTTCCGCTCGTATTCTTCCTTTGAGAGCGGCTCATTGAGATAGTGGTACTGTTTCTGCCGGAGATTGGTACACAGGCAACAGTGGCTGCATCCGCTTAAATTTGAGGAGAAGGAACAGTCGCTGCAATTCGTGGAGAAGGAAACGAAGGAGCAGTTGTACGATTTGAAGACGCTGAAACACTCGTAGCAGAGCTCGGAATTGTAGAGGTACGAACAGTCCACGCTGCTCTTACAGCTCTGAAAAAGCTTTCCGTAGTAGCAGTCCTCGCAGTACTCCGATGAATTGATGAGGTAACAGTTCCTGCAGTAGCCCGTTCCCGCGGTGAAGTCGCAATTTTCGTTGCCGATGACCATGGAGCCAAGACGCGGAACGTCTTTATGTAGCTCGACGAATTGTGCGAAGAACGGACGGGCAAAATCAAACGGGCGACCGTGCTCTACGAAATCACACCCTTCTGCATTCCACTCGTCGTGTGTGTAAACGGCATCCGACGGCCCCCAGAGCGGCTCTTCGTGGTAGATGGAAACGAACTCCTTGCCGGTTACGGAAGACGGACGCCTGTAGAAATTCCGCTCATTGCGATGGCACGTGCGGATTTTGAGTCGGCAGTCGGGGCAGTAGACGGGAAGCGGCGGATGGACCTTCGTCGAACCGAATGTGAATGTCATCTTGTGGAGAAATTCCTCCTCATCGGAATGGACCTCGAAGGACTGCTTGCACCAAGGGTTGCGACAGGTTTGTTGCACGGCAACAGTATGACGTATTTCGTATGACGAATCACGTATGCAAACATACGAAATACGCAATACTTGATACGTAATACCGTTCAATAGACCTCTTTCAAATAGCACTCCTCGCAATACACGATTTCCGGCCGCTCAGGCGCATAGGTGGTTTCGATCGGTTTCTGGCACTTCATGCATTTTCGGCCCCAGAGACGGCGGGGATTGCGGCGTTGGATCCTCTCTAGATGGCGCTCGTCGAAACACACGCGGGGCAGAGGCAGATGATGCTGACGGTAGAAAGCAAGCTCCTGTGGAATGATCTTGTAGGGCTTACCCGTGCGCTCGCAGGTGAGGATCTTCTCCGTAATATCATCAGGCACATCTTTGATATCCACGGGGAGCGAGAGACGCGGACCCTGATAGGCGGATGTCTGGCTCTCCGTGTCCTCGCGCCACTTCCACCCGCGTTTCGTCGCTTCCCCTTCCGTAAGCGGGAAGTACTCCTGTGCCACGGTCTCGTTGTAACCGAAGGGGCTCAATTCTGGCGGGAGCGGCTGGCCCCATTCGCACGCTTGCCCTGTACCGGAGCCGTGAGGTGACTGGTACGGGGTTTTCTTCATGTGCGCGACTATCTTCTCTTTCAGCTTGCGATAGTCGGTTTCGGAATACTGTTTGTTGAAAATGCAAAACCTCTTCTTCTTGAGCCCCGAGCAGGCGAAGCAATCCTCGCAGTACTGGCAATGATCCAGATATTGTGAATTCTTGGAGTAGAAGCTGACGAACGTGAACTGCGTGTTGTACTGGTTGATCGTCGAGATGGTGCCGTACGTCAGCTCGCAGCGATCCACAACCACATGCCCGTCATAGCAATCCTTCGACTTGAAGCTGAAGATCAGATAGCCGCAGTCCTCCAGATCCGCACTGTCGTAGCACTCCACGCAGTTTCTGCAGTGCACGATGTGGTCGCCCGTCACGTTCTCGTTGCCGTTGCCGTCGATGTACTGGTGAATCTGCTGCTGCCCGGCCTTCTTCAGGAAAACGTCGCGGGCGGCTGAGAGTGTGCGCATATTACCCGAGTTGAGCTCATTGAGCTTCTTTGTGTATTCCTCCTTGGAATGCTGCTCGTTGAAAATGCAGTACTGCTTGTTCCTTAGGCCGAAGCAGCCGAAACAGTTGTGGCAACCCTTGCAGTCACTGAGAAAGAAACTGTCACGGCAATTGTGCGACTTCTCGGAGTGGGCAAGGTTGTAGGATTCCGAGCAATCCACGCACTCGATGCAGAGCTCGCACTTGAAACAGTTCAGGCACTCGATACAACTCCTGCAACTGTCGATGCCATAGGAGTACAGGCAGTCCTCGTCGTGGTCCGAGACGAAGATCATGTGGCAGTTCTTGTCCTGCTGCGCGCCGTTCGTGTAATCGCTGTTCACGTTGTTGGATGTGAAGACGGCAATCTTCGGCGTAGCCTTGATCAGGGCATCGAACTGCGGAAAAAACTGCTGATTGAAATCGAAATCACGGCCGTGCTGCATCGCATCCCATTTGTCGGTGTACCACTCGTGTTGATCGTAAACGGTGTACGGACTGTCCGGCGCATAGACGGAAATGATCTGCTTGCCCGTGAGGTCGCACTTGCGGTGGTAGAGTCGGCGCTCGTTGCGCCACGCAAAGCGCCCCTGCCGCCGGCACGTGGGGCAGAGTGTCGGATCAGGCAGTGAAACCTTCGTGAGGAAAGCATGTTCCTGCGGCGGGACAGTGAAGGCCGATCGGCAGCTGCGACAGGTGCTCATGCGTAAGTAGAATTATTGAAAAAATGTGTACTGATATTAAATATCATCTGTTATTCAGTCAATACAATGTATTATTGAACATCGTTCATTATGTAAATATTTGAATTATTGGCTGTTTCTCTGATATACTATCTGTAGTAATTTAATTACAACAGATGGTCATCGCAGAACTTCAGGCACTTGGCTTACAACAGGAAGAAGCGAAGGTTTACTACGCGCTTCTGCAGCTCGGCGGTTCGTACGTGAGCGCGATTGCGCGCAAAGCAGGCGTCCACCGCGTCGTCTGCTACAAGATTCTGGATGAGCTGGTGACGAAGGGGCTGGTGAGCTCATTTCTGAAGAACGGGATCCGGCACTTCGCCATCGAGAGCCCTCTGATCCTCGTCCGCAAGGAGCAGGAAAAGCTCGAACGCGCACAGAAGCTTCTGCCGGAACTGCTCTCGATCACCAATGCACTCGCCTACAAACCGAAGATCCAGTACTACGAGGGATTGGAGGGTATGAAGAACATCTTTGAAGAAACGCTCACCGCCAGTGGCGAACTGCTGGGCTACACGAATCTGGAAGACATCCCCAAAGTCATGCCGGAGGATTTTCTGCGCGATTATGCGAAGCGCAAGATCGCGAAAGGCCTCAAGACGCGCATGCTCTCGCCCCATACGCCGCAAGCACTCAGGTATCTGGAGAAGTATTACCCGAGGGGATTTGATCCGAATCTGGTCGAAATCCTCTTCGTGAACCCGCGCGAATTCCACTTTGAGTACGAAATCACAATCTACGGCGAAAAGGTGGCGATCCTCTCGCTCAATCCGGAGGAACGCATGGGACTGATCATCGAAAGTCCGATCTACGCGCGCACGCAGCGCGCGGTCTTCCAGCTGGCGTGGCTCGGGGCGACGAGTTTTGTGGCAAAGTAAATCCAAAGACCTTGTATAAATCCTGAGGAACCCCTCTCCCTATGGGAGAGGGTCAGGGAGAGGGGGTCAATACACTTCCTTCAGGTAGCAATCCTCGCAATAGACAATCTCAGGTCTCTCGGGAGCGTACGTGGTCTGAATTTCCTTCCGGCACTTCATGCAATTACGCGTCCAGAGCTTGCGGGGATTTCTCAGGGCCATACGCCTCTTGTGCCGCTCGTCGGGGTGGAAGTGTGGTATCGGGAGCCTCATCTTCCGATAGGAATCCAATTCCTGTTTGATGATCTTAAAGGGCCGCTTTGTTGCTTCACATTTGATTGCCCAATTCAAGATGTCATCAGGAATGCCGTCGATGGAATCCGGTAACTTCTCCGCAGGAATCACCTTCGAGACTTTTGGCATCTCGTCTTTCTCCTCCAGCCATTTCCATCCTCGCTTTTCCACTTCTTTTTTCGTGAGAGGAAAGTATTCCTGTGCGACCGTTTCGTTGTAGGCGGACGGACTTAAGGAAACGGAGAAGAATTCTCCCCACTCACCGGAATTGCGCATCTGTGCGATGATCTTGGGCACGAGATGTTCGTACTCTTCCTTCGAGTACTGTTTGTTGAGGATGCAGTACTGTTTGTGGTTCAATCCAATACACCCGAAGAGGTTTTGGGAATTGTTGGTAAGATCACAGTAGTAGACGGAGTTGCAGTAGTGGCTGGCCATGTTGAAGGCTGACGAGCGCATCTGGAGTGTACTAATGAGTTCGTAGGCCAACTCCGGCTTGTAGAGAGAATAATTGAGATCTTGGCAGTCCTTGGCATCCAGAACATCATTGAGATATTTGCTGTCCTCGCAATTCACGACGTTGAAGACGTTGCGGCAGCGTTTGGAATTCTTCACATCGTTACCGATGCAATCCTCGCAGTTCAAATTGTACATGTCGCGGTAGATGCCCTTCTCCACTCGCATTTTCTGCCATAGGTCGTTCGCGCTCTGCACTGCTGTATGAGAACCGAGATGCAGCTTTGCAAGTTTTCGTTCGTATTCCTCCTTCGTGTGCGGTTCGTTGAGGATGTAGTACTCCTTGTTCCGCAGATTCACGCAGAAGATGCAATTGCGGCAACCCTTACAGTCGAAGCAGAAGTTGCAATCTGAGCAGTTATCGAGGTACTGGCTATACCGCACGTTGTATGAGTTGTAGCAGTTGATCGCTTCGTAGCACATCGTGGAGGTGTAGACGAACGTGCAGTCCGTGCAGTCCTTGGAAAACTTGATGAAGAGGTTGTAGTAGCAATTTTGGTTTGCCTCTCCCGCGATATCCAAGTAGCAATCTTTGTCGTCTCCGCAGTAATTGCAATAATCGGAATTCTCGCAGTTCACGATGTCGATGCCGAGGCGGGGTACTCGCAGTTGGAGTTCTCGTAGCTGTTCAATAAATGGATGAGACAAATCGTAGGGACGGCCATAGGAGAGTGGATCCCAACCTTCACCATACCACGCACTGGGCTTGTACACAGTGTAGGGTGAATGCTGCGGATAGAGAGAGACGAACTGTTCTCCTGTGAGGTCACATGTGCGAAGGTAGAACGTCCGATCATTTCTCCAGCACATACGCCGCTGGTTGCGACAGTCCGGACACAGTGTCGGAGGCGGGATGAGCTCCTTTTTGCCTGCAAAGACCGGCGAAATCTGCTCGTAGAACTTAAGATCACTGTCAGTGACCTCGAAGGGTTGAGAGCACCAAGGATTGCGACAGGTTTGCTTCACCGTCCTATCGTAGCGGAGGTTCGCGAACCTCCGCTACAGGACATGACTCAATACACCTCCTTGAGGTAGCAATCTTCGCAATACACGATCTCGAGCCGTTCTGGCGCGTAGGTGGTTTCGATCGGTTTCTGGCACTTCATACACGGTCGTTTCCAGATTGTCCGCGGATTCTTGAGTGCCATGATCTTTCGATGACGCTCGTCGGGATGAAAATGCGGGATCGGGAGCTTCATCTTCCGATAGAAGTCCAATTCCTGCTTGATGATCCTGAAGGGACGGCCGGTGGCGTCGCACTTAATGGCCCAGTTCACGATATCATCGGGAATATCTTCAATGCTATCCGGCAGTTTGGCGGCTGGAATCACTTTTGAGACCTTCGGCATCTCATCATTCTCCTCACGCCATTGCCATCCCCTCTTCTCCGTTTCGTGCTTGGTGAGGGGAAAGAAATCCTGCGCGACGGATTCGTTGTAGGCATAGGGGCTTTTTTCAACGGGAAAGAATTCACCGTATTCGCCATCACGTTTCATCCGCTCAATGATCTTCGGAACCAACCGCTCATATTCCTCCTTTGGGTACTGTTTGTTGAGAATGCAGTATTGGCCGCGTGTGTGCAGTCCGTCGCATCCGAAGCTATCGGATTGGTAGAAGCAGGAACTCATGTACGCAGAGCGCGGAGAGGAGATGGTGCAAAAACAGAAACGCGTCAGGTAGCTCTTTTCGCCACCGGAGGACATCTCGTAACAGAGCTCGATATCCTTGTCGTGCGAGGTCAAATCCATGGAATCTTTCACCCCTTCGCACTCGAAAAGATACTTGGAGTCCTCGATGTTGAAGCAATCGGAGCACCTGATGGCGTTGCGGCAATTGGCGAGGTACGCGCCCGTGGACCCTTCGCAGTTAAGCTGGATCTGCGCCCGCTTGGGAACGGTGACGTCAAAAGCGGCGAACTCCGCCAGTAGATCCTGCGGGGAAACAGGCTGGTGCTGCCGGAGAACGTCTGCGTAGGCTTCTTTGGAAAGTTGCTCGTTTTTGAAACAGTACTGTTTGTTGTGGATGCCGCTGCACATAAAACAGTCCTTCACACCCGAACAATCCCTCAGGTAACTGCTGGAGGAACACTGTCGGCAATTGACGAGGTGATGTGCGCCAAAACAGCCGTCGCAGTTGGTGCTCTCTGCAACGAGCTCGCAGCGGTTGAGCACATTGGAGTTGGCGCAATCTTTGCAGTACTGGCTCTTGCGGAGGTAATAGCAGTCTTCGACGAAGTAACTCCCCGGGCACAGGTAGGCGTTCTTGCTGAAGGCGAGCAGCAGATTGAATTCGCTGTTCTCGTTGTTGAGCTGAAGAGCGGCGGCCTGCGGCACCCTGTGCTGCAGCTCCTCAAACTGCTCGAAGAAGGGACGGGTGAAGTCGAACTCCTGTCCGTACTTCAAGGGATCCCAGCGATCGGACCACCAGCAGTCCGTGCAGTACACCGTATAAGGACTCTCAGGAGCAAAAGAGGAGATGGTCGTCTTCTTGCAGAGATCACACACTCTCCGATGAAGACTGTGTTCATTGCGGAACGTCTGCCTTCGCTGCATCCGGCACTCCGGACAGAGAGTCGGAGGAGGAATCAGCTCCTTCTTGCCCGCAAACACCGGAGAAATCTCTTCATAGAACTTGAGATCACTGTCAGTGACCTCGAAGGGTTGCTTGCACCAAGAATTTTTGCAGGTTTGCTGCATCTAGAGGAAGTGTAGCAACAATTGTCATGGTGAGCATGTCACCCCGAGCGTAGTCGAGGGGCGAACCATGACAATTCCGACGTCATCCTTCGACTACGCTCAGGATGACAAAACGCTAATAGACCTCTTTTAAGTAGCATTCCTCGCAATAGACGATCTCGGGCCGTTCTGGCGCGTAGGTGGTTTCGATCGGTTTCCGGCACTTCATGCAGTTGCGGCTCCAGAGACGACGGGGATTGCGGAGCGTCATGCGCTGTCTGTGTCTCTCATCGGGATGAAAGTGCGGAACGGGCAGACGGTGAGAGCGATAGAACTCCAATTCCCTCTTCACCACGCGAAACGGCCGACCGGTTGCAGGACAAGTGATCGCCCAGTTGAGGATATCGTCGGGAACATCGTTAATGGAAGCCGGGAGTTTCGATGCCGGGATCGTCCTGCTCACCTGCAATTTCTCCTGTTTCTCCTCCCTCCACGGAAATCCCCTCTTTTGGGCTTCGGCCTGCGTAAGCGGGAAGTGTATTTGCGCTGTCGTCTCGTTGTACGCGAAGGGAGCAACGCCGGCAGGGAAAAATTCGCCCCACTCACCGTTCTTTTGCATGAGCTCGATCACCCGGGGGACAAGCTCCTCGTATTCCTTCTGAGCATACTGCTTGTTGAGCACGCAGTACTTGTTGGGTTTCATGCACACGCACCCGCACATGTCCGATCCCGTCTGGATGATGTCGCAGTAAAGCAGGTTTTTAGACCCCCAGGATCCGTGCGTGAAGATGGCACTGAACGATCCGTAGCCGAGACTCAAAGACTCGTATCCCAGTTGCGCATCCGTGGTGTGACACACATCCATCATGTCCTTGATCTGGAATCCCGTGAAAATGTACGCACAGTCCTCCCCGTACGACAGGTCGAAGCAATGTCGGAGGTTTTTGGAATCCTTGAGATAATCACCGGTCACGTTGTCGCAGTTCACCACTTCGCGCGCGCGGTGGATACTCTTCTCTTTGAGAGCGGAAAACTCCCTCAGCACTTCTGAAAGCCCTCCCCGCGCGATGCGCTCCATGAGCTCCTTCTTGAGGCGGAGGTATTCCTCCTGCGGATACTGCTGATTGCGGATGACGTTTCGCTTGTTGCGCAGATTTGTTGAGAGCAGACACTCGGTACAGCCTTTGCAGTCGAATAGAAAGGCGCTCGAGGAACAGTTGGTGCAATTCTGCGAGAACGAGAGTGAGTGGCACTTGTCGACATCGGTCACCTCGAAGCAGTAGTGCGATTCCGTGCAATCCACGGTATCCACACATCCGGTGGATTTGATGACCTGATAGCCGTACAGGCAATCTTCATTGAACTCCGCGGCAAAGATCAGGTAACAGTTCTTATTACTGCCGGAATGATTGATGAACTCGGAATTCTCGTTGTTCACCACATTGAGCGCCATGCGGGGCACCGCATTCTGCAGCTCTTTCACCTGCGGAAAGAACGGACGGGTGAAATCCACCGGCCGCCCGTACGCGAGCGGATCGTTTTTGTCGGACCACCAGCACTCCGGACAGTAGACGGGGAACGCCGTGCCTGCGGGATACATGGAAACAACGGACTTCTTGCACAGATCGCATGTCCGGCGATACAGAGCGCGCTCGTTGCGCCAGAAGAGCCGGCGCTGCTGGCGGCAGTCGGGACAGAGGGCCGGAGGAGGAATCGGGAATTTCTTGCCGCCGAAGACAGGAGAGAGTTTGTCGAGGAGGGCGAGATCAGCGGGAGTGATCTCGAATGCCGATGAACACTGGCGGCAGGACGGCATGACACGACTACTCTACGGAGAACGGGCGGACCGGTAAAACCGTAGAAGCAGGAATGGCTTCTTCCGCCAATGAAAAGGATTCCTGAGCATGGAATCTTCACGGACCGCTGTGAAGATTCAGGCCCCGACTCCCGCATTCCACATCCGTTCGAACTGGTCGCGGTAGAGAGCGACAAGTTCCGGATGCCGGATAATCAGCACACGCGGATGCTGCGGATCGCAAATGAAATGCCGCACATGATCCTTCGTATAACCTAAATAATCTTTGGCAACCGGAATGGAATCAATAAGACGCGTGGTGCGCAGCTCCTGCCGGTCCCGTTTGGCGAAGCCCTCGGACTCCGGTGAGTGTGTATTGAAGACGCGGCAGAACATTTTTCGACTAAAGCGCTTATGACGGAAAGCCAATTCCTCAGGTGCCTCGTCGGACATGCCGGCAACATTCCAGTAATTCTGCATGGATCCCATGCACAGAAACTCATCATCACAGAGATCGGGGATCTTCAGGTACTCCTCGCGAAAGGCATCCACCCCCTCGCGCAATTCAATGAGTTCGTTGTTGGAATCCTTCTTCGCCTCCCGCTCCAGATCGACGTACGGAAGCAGATGATCCAGATCCTGTAGGGCCAATTGCACTTTGCGAAGCGACCGCTGCTCCTGATCAAGCTTGTGAATGAGTGCTTTCAGTGTGAGCGGCGCATAAACGCTCTGCTTCTGGTTAATGCTGAACGATTGAACCAAACCTCGCTCCGTTAAGCGCTTGATGGTGCGATAAGCGGTCATGATATTGAGCTTGGACTCCGCAATGAGCTCCGTCATCGACGCACGTCTGAGCTTGAGCAAATGGAGGTACAGGGTCACCTCCTCGTCACGAAGTCCGGCCATACTTAGAAGATGCTGAAGCTTGCGGCGCACGGAAATAGTATGCCGTATTTCGTATGATGGATCACGTATTCTGTTCCGTAATTATTTCAAGAAATCCATATGTAATACGCAATACGTGATACCTAATACACCTCCTTAAGGTAGCACTCCTCACACAACACCCGCTCTTCCCTCTCGGGGCCAAACGTTGATTCAATTTCTTTACCGCATGCCGAACATGCACGCTGCCAGAGTCGGCGCGGGTTGGTGAAAGCCATTCTTCGCCGATGACGCTCGTCCGGATGCAGACGCGGAATGGGTAGGCGCATCTTCCGATAAAAATCCAATTCTTGTTTGGTAATTCGGAAAGAACGATTGGAAATCGTGCATTGAATCGCCCAATTCACAATATCATCTGGAATGTCGACTATCGAATCCGGAAGTCGATTTGCCGGAATAGTCTTGGTGTTCGCCAAAACTTCCTCAGCCTTGTCCTTCCATCGAAACCCCTTGGAGAGAGCCTCATTCTTTGAAAGCGGGTAATACTCCGGAGCGACACTCTCATTATAAGCAAAAGGAGAAAGCTGCGCAGGAAAGAAGTTCCCCCAACTTCCCTCCTTGATCATTGCGGTGCGAATTATGTTCACGAGTTTTTTGTACTCATTCTCCGTGTATTGAATGTTCAAAATGCAGTGCTTCTTGCGCCTCAGGCCAATACACCCGAAAAGGTGCGAACTGTTGTGGCAAGTATCACAGTACGCGCACTGATTGACGTCATAACTTACAGAGCACGCCATGATACTCGTCCCACGATTACATCCGTGTGTCTCATACTGCAATTCGCAATGAAAAGCCGGTTCGTAAGCGTCCTGGCTGTCTTTCATGTGCCCCGCGTCATAGCAGTAGGCACAATCTTGCGACTCGATAACTCCATAGGAACTGCTCACATTCTTACAGTTGTACTGACAATCTCCGCTACATTGCTCGGCATTGACCCATACCTGATGCTGTCGCTGAAAAGTTTCCTTCCAGAGCGACCGATAACGGGCAAGGGCGCTTTCGAATCCCGAGTACGTATGCAACTGAAGATTTTCAACACGCTTCCGGTACTCTTGTTCGGTAAGTTGCTCATTCTGAAAACAAAAATGCTTGTGTCGCAGATGCGCGCAGAGCGTGCAATTGGAACAGCCTTCGCAATCGAAACAGAACGAAATATCTGATGAGCGATCCGAAAGAAATGCATATACATTGTTGTGCATCCCAACGGAGTACTGTGATTCGTAACACAGTTCACATTTCTCCAGTTGATAACTATCACAGCAATCTCTACAGACAATCATCCACTTGGAATAGAACGTATCCTGCGTTTCAGCGACATCAACACAGAGATAACAAGAACGTGAGCTCTCTGTATGATTCGTATACTCGCAGTTTTCGTTGTTCTTTCCGAAAAGCGCAAGCCGCGGCACTGCATTCTGCAGTACCAAAAACTGGTCAAAAAACAATTGAGCTGGCTCATAGGGACGCCCGAAAGTGAGCGGGTCCCACCGATCACTCCACCAGCAGGAGTAACAATACACCGGAAAGGCTGCATTGGCCGGATACATCGAAAGAATGGGTTGATGACAAAAATCACATGAGCGCTTATAGAACGATCGCTCATTTCTCCGAACAAGTCTTCTCTGTTGACGACAATCAGGACAACAAGTTGGAAACGAAACACCATTGAGTTCCAAAGCCGAGGAAGAAAGCTTCAAGAAAAAGTCCTGATCTTGCTTCGCGATCATGAAGCGCACGCCACACCGACAACAAACCTGCTGCATGGATACTAGTATACCTCCTTCAAATAGCACCCTTCGACTGCGCTCAGGGCAAGCTCCTCACCCATTCGACAAGCTCAGGGCGAATCCTGCTCTTTAGTACACTTCACGAAGGTAGCAGGATTCGCACAGAATCCGTCCGTCGTACTCCTTCGGCCAACTCGTATCCGTTTCCTTCTTACATTTTCCACAGACAACCTTCCGCAACGTCCCGTCGAAGGGAATCAGACGGAAATTCTCCTGCAACCTTCTCATGTAGTACGTATACGGGAGCGGAACCTTGAGATCCTGCGCGAAGGCGATGTCCTCCTTGAGAATCTGGAACGGACGAGCGGCAACGGAATCCCAGTAGGGTGATGTGGTGACCGATTCGCCCGCTTGGTCACTGCGATCGGGAACTTCTGCGGCATCCCGTGTATCGGACTCACGCTTCTCGGTACTCTCGAGCATGCGAAATCCTCTCTTCTTTCCCTCTGCGGTCGTCATCTGCCAGACGAAACCCGCCAGACTCTCTTCGTAGGGATTTGCTGCAAAGTGCGGCGGAAAAAATTGGCCGTATTCACCAGTCTTTTTCATCGCTGCGACGACTTCTGCCTTCTTTTTCTCATACGCCGCAGGTTCGAAAGCCTTATTGAAGATGTGATATTCCTTCCCCACGAGCCCGCAGCAACCGAAGCAGTGCTTGCACTGAAAACACTGCGCGCAGTACTCCATAAATTTGCACTGGATCACGTTGTAGCCGAATTTAATGTCATAACATTTGTCCTGCGGCTCGATCGATCCGTACACGAGTTCCGATCCCACGGCGGCACACACGGTATCCAGACAATCCTTGCCACCGAAGCCGCGGAATATGTTCATACAGTCCTCCAGTTCGTCGACAAAGAAACAGTTCGTGCATCCTTTGCTGGAGTAGATGTAGTTGGAACCGCCACACTCCTGACACTGATCCATGAAAATGGCGCGGTGCCACGCGTTCTCTTTCAGCATCTTCCGGAATTCCTTCTTCGCATGCTCATAGACGGATCGCGAACGCAGATCCCATGCAGCGACACGCTTTTCATACTCTTCCTTTGTGAGTTGCTGGTTGGCGAAGCAGTACGATTTGTTGCGCAGATTCGTGCAGAACATGCAGTGATTACAGTTGCGGCAGTCATAGAGGAAGGCGCTCTCCGCACACTGCCAGCAGTTTAAGGTGAACACGACGCGGAAACAGAGATGGCTGTTGATGAGATCGACGCAGCGCTCACTGTCATACGAAAAGACACCGTACTGACTGTTCTTCACGTTGAAAACGCGATAGCAATAGCGAAGATCCTCGTCATTCAGGCCCGAATGACAGAGATGACAGTTCTTCGAGTACCACCAGTCATCCGTGTACTCGCAATTCTCGTTCCCCGCGCCCACGTTGTGCGCGATGGGACAGCACCGGAAGAGCTCCCACATTTGCGGGAAAATGGGCTTCGCAAGATCGATTTCGGCCGAAGGCGGATCGGCATGCTTGATCCACTCATCCTTGTGCCACACAGGGTAAGGACAGTCCTGCGAAAACACGGAAACAATCGGCTTGCCCGTCTTATCACATTTCCGTTTGTGGAGCGCCCAGTGCTGCCAGAAAGCCCCGAGGATCTGCCACCGCGCGATGGGGTGAAGATCGGGCTCGCCCTCAATACCCAGCTTCTTGCGCAGTTCCATCTCGGCGGGAGACACTTCGAATGTCTTGCCGGTGACTGGGCAGGTCTTTGACATGGAATGTTTTGAGTATACCTTTGTCGGTTTGCATATTGGAAAGGGGTAAGGGAAAAGTATTATGGGATATGGGGTTCTTCTTCAATTCCCCTTACCCCTTTATACTTACCCCTTATCCCTTCAATACACCTCCTTTCAAACTGGTTCATCACCCGGAATACGCTATACTTCGATCCTTTCTTTCCTCATAAAACAGTGAGTATTGGCCATTCATCGGAGAGCTCCTCTATAACCGCGTTTCAGGCGGAGCAAATGCAAGATCACCCCTCTGAAAAAAGGATGACGCGCGCTATTTCAGCGAAAAGGCACCGGGAAACCACATGCAGAAATAACCTGCTCTCTGCAGAGGCGGCACTCGCTCTTGTGGATGAATGGAATCATCGAATAGAGGCCGACAAACAAGGGTGGCAAGCGGCTCTGGAACGCGCAGGCATCACACCGGGTGTTTTTCTGCAGCTTCGTCAGTTCCGTGCCCGCCTGCAGATTGCCGCTCAACACGGATTCCCCATTTTCAGAGGTGGCATGCTCAACCTTCCTATCAGCGAACCTCCGAAAACTTCACCCCCGCGCCCCTTGATGGTAGCACCTCTGGTGCCGCCACCACCGGCCCGCAATGATCCCACTCCCGCCGCCCGCCCAAACGCGGAGCGGGTTTCTCCTGCACCGGAACCATCACCAAATATCCGTACTGTCGATCAACAGATGCAAGTGTATGCCGCAGTACGTTACCTGCATGAAACACACAGTGTCAGCCTTACAGACGCATGCACCCTTTTGGACATCTCCTACCAGTCATTCTGTATTTACAGAAAAAAGTTTCTGGCATACGGACTACCCTCCAACAGCGAAACGCTGGGAATCGAGTACGTCGATCAGAAGATCGGCTATGACATCACGGCCGCTCTGGAACGTCTGCGGAACCCTTCCGGGAACGGAAGAAATGGAACCAAGACTTCCGAACACACGACAGTGCAATCCGATTGCCCGCCAGCCGGTAAATCCGATGCCGGAACACCTGCGGATACGACGCCGAACGTTCCGCAAGCAACAAACATCTTCGATGCGATACGCAACGGCGAGCATGCATTCGAACCAAGTATCACCGATGGTTTCGAATCAACGGGTGCATTCCCGGGAACCACAGAAAAAGTTGAAGTGATGAAGGGACGTGCTCATGTTGGTCACCCGTTATTCCATCCCGAAGATCCCGCGTGCGATATCGAGAAACCACGATGGCTCGAGCTGAAAAAAGCGTTAGAAGACGGTATGAAGAAATGATGGACGCCAGGTCCCAGCGCACGAAGCTTCGTGCGCTGGAATTGTTTAATACACTTCTTTTAAATAGCACTCCTCACACAACACGCGCTCTTTTCTCTCGGGCGCAAATGTGGACTCCACTTCCTTTCCACATGCAGAGCATGGCCGCTTCCACAGCCGGCGTGGCGGACGAAGTGCCGTGCGTCGATCCTGACGCTCCTCCGGATGCAGATGTGGAATCGGAAGATTGTGGGTGCGATAGAACGCAAGTTCCTGCTTCACGATGCGGAAGGGACGTTTGGACAGCTCCGAAGTGACTGCCCAGCTGAGAACATCGTCAGGAACCTCTGCGATGGTCTCGGGGAGCTTCCCTGCCGGAATCACTTTCTGCACGTCCGGCTTCTCCTCCTGTTCATCGCGCCACGGATACCCACGCTTCAAAGCTTCCGCTTTGCTTAGAGGGAAGTACTCCATGGCAATCGACTCATTATAGGAAAAAGAACTCATGCTCTTGGGGAAGAATTCCCCGTACTCCCCCGACTGTTTCATGTGTGCGATGAGCTTTTCGCGCAGCTTCTCGTACTCCTCCTTCGTATACTGCGTATTCAGGATGCAATACTGTTTCTTCTTTAAGCCCACGCAGCCGAAACAATTCTTGCATCCCGTGCAGCTGTCCATATATTCGCACTCGGTCATGTTCGTCGTGCACATGGTAGAGAACTTGAGGTTATAGACGTTATTTCCACACGCCCCGCACTGATAGGCGCGCTCCACGTTGTCACCCCAGAACGTGTAATCCATGGAGGATTTCACTCCCATCGAAACGCGCTGACAGTAGCGGCAATCCTCCAGATCCTTGGCATCCATACAGGAGAATGCATTGCGCGTATTGGAGATGTGATCGCCCGTGGAGTGCTCGTTGTGCTCGCCCTGTACGTAGCGCTGCGGCTGTATTTTGAAAAAATCGGCCGCCTTCATGCGCAGAGCCGCAACGCCGGAAGAAGAATCAAGCTCCAGAGCTTTCTTCTGTGTCTCATACTCCTCCTTCGTATACTGCACATTGAAAATCATGTACCGCTTCTGCCGCTGGTTCATGCAGCCAATGCACTCGCTGCACCCGATACAGCTCTTCAGGAAAAAGCTATCCGAACAATTGTGACAGTCCTGTGAAAAAAACAGGCTGTGGCAATCGATGCAATCCAAACATTCGTAGATCAGTTCGCTCTGGTGGCAGTTGAAGCAGTCGACGGCATTTTTGCAGTGATAAACACGATTCGAGTAGAGACAATCCTCGTCATAGTCGGCTTCTGCAATCAGGTAACAGTTCTTCGAGTAACCTGCATTGTTCACGTAGTCGCTGTTCACCATCGTCCCCTGAATCACGAAACGCGCCTGATGGGGCACCTTGTTGCGGAGCTCCGCAAATTCTTCGAAGAAGGGACGGGAGAAATCGATCTCCTGCCCGTAGGTGAGTGCATCCCACTGGTCGCTCCACCACGCTTCGGGGCTGAAGACGGGAAACGGATGATCCGTATGAAACTGTGACAGAATGCGTTCGCCGGTGAGATCGCATGTTCTCCAGTAGAGCTTGCGCGAATTGCGCTCCAGCAAGCGCCGCCGGAGCCGGCATTCGGGACAGGACGTGGGATCCGGCACATCGAAATCTTTCAGAAACTTCCGGTCATCGCCCGTGATCTCGAAGGTTTGGCCGCATTCGGTGCAGGTGGGTTGCACCAACATATCGTAGCGGAAGATCGCGATCTTCCGCTACGGAACACGGTTCAATACATCTCCTTGAGGTAGCACTCTTCACAGTAAACAACTTCCGGCCTTTCTGGCGAATACGTGGTCTCGATCCCCTTTCCGCACTTGGCACACTGGCGTTTGAAAAGCTGACGGGGATTGCGGAGCGCGAAACGCTCTCTCTGCCTCTGCACGAAACACTTCCGCGGCAGAGGTAATTTCATGTCGCGGTAGAACTGGAGCTCCTTTGGGATAATCTTGAAGAGTTTTCCCGTTCCTTCGCAGCGGAGAATTTTTTCGCAAATGGAATCGTCGGCATCCCGAATATCTTCGGGAACCTGCACCTGTGGTCCGAGGTAGTTCTCCTGTTTCTCTTCGACCTCCTCCTCTTTCCACCTCCACCCTTGGGCAAGAACCTGTTCTTTCATCATTGGGAAATACTCCTGTGCAATGGTTTCGTTGTACGCAAAAGGACTCATCTCTCTCGGAAAGAACTGTCCCCATTCTCCATGCTTCTTCATGTGAGCAATGAGTTTTGGCAGCAGTGCTTCGTACTCTCCCTTCGCATACTGCTTGTTCAGGATGCAGAACTGCTTATTCTTGAGCCCGACACACCCGAAACAGTCCTTGCATGCATAGCAATTGTCGCAGTAGAAGAGATTGGCGCAGTCGGTCTGACAGGTATGGCAGCCGATGCATCGGTAATTCCGGCCGATGGTAAGACACTGATAACAGAGCTCTGCGTGCGCACCGGAAAAGTTGCAGTCCGCGCAGTCTTTAAAGCTCTCGAGCGTCGCACCGTACAGGCAATCCTCGCAATTCTTCAGATCGTATCCCTCGTGAATGTTCCGACAGTTATAGAGATAGTCACCCGTAACGTTTTCGCAGTTGAACCCATGATAGTTCTTCACAATTTCCTTTCCGACCAGAGCATCGACCCTCTTCTTCGCGAGGGCAATCGTGCGAATATTGCCGGTATTCAATTCCGCGATCTTCTTTCGATAGTCTTCTTTGCTGTGCGGAACATTGAAAATATGAAACTCCTTGTTCTTGAGCCCCACGCATCCGAAACAATCACGGCATCCGGTACAGTGCACGAGAAACATCGACGAGGAACAGTTGTCGCAATCTCTGGAAAAAGAGAGCGCATGGCACTGCACGCAATCAATGCACTCATAGCAAAAGGCTGAGCGATAGGTATACAAACAATCGATGCAATTCTGCGATTGCCACACGATGTGCCCGTAGGAGCAATCCTCGTTCTGCACATTCCCAAAAACCAGGTAACAATTTCGGCTGTCGAACGACATGTTGCAGTAATCCGTGTTCTCGCAATTCACGTTCATCACCGCCATGCGCGGAACCGTACGGTGAAGCGCGGCCACTTGTTCAAAGAACGTACGCGAAAAATCCACTTTGGCCCCATAGGTAAGACCATCCCACTGATCCCCCCACCACTTGTGGAGTTCGTAGACGGGAAATGGAACATCGCGGTCATACATCGAGATGATTTTCTTGCCCGTCAGATCGCAGGTGCGATGATAGAGATGGAAAAAATTGCGGAACATGAGCCGCCGCTGGCGGCGGCAGGCGGGGCACTCCACTGGATCGAGTACATCCAAAGTTTTGTAGAGCTCCTGCTCCTTGGGAAAGAGGGCAAATGTCATGCCGCAGTGAGCGCATGTGTGCTGCATCAGTACACTGTGGAAAGGTAACACGCTTCGCAGAACACGGTTTCGGGGCACTCGGGCGCGTAGGTCGTCTCAATGGCCTTTTTGCACTTCTGACAGTGTCTCATCCAAAATCGCCGGGGATTACGAAGAGATCTTCGCCGAGCATAGCGCTCATCAGGACATGATCGTGGCAGGGGGATGGAGTGTTCCCGATAAAACTTCAATTCTTGCGGGATGATCTTAAAGGGTTTTCCCGTAACCGAGCACCGCACGATCTTTGAACAAAGATCATCCTGAACATCCCGAATGTCATCGGGGATGGAGACGTCCGGTCCGAGGTACTGCTCTCCACGCTCATCGTCCTCTTCATGCCACGAAAGATTGCACGTACGTGCCTGTGCCTTCGTGAGCGGCTCGTGCTGCTGGGCAAGAGATTCGTTGTAACAAAAGGCACTCTGGCTCGCAGGGAAGAATTCTCCCCATTCACCTGTAGAACGCATGTGCTCGATGATGCGCGGCACGAGATCCTCATACTCTTGTTTCGTGTATTGCTTGTTCAGAATGCAGTACTCGTTCTTCTTGAGCCCGCTGCATCCGAAACAGTGCCTGCTCGAGAAAGAATTGTCGCAGTACGTAAGATCACTGCAGTTGCTCCAACAGATATTGCAGAACCTCAAATGGAAGAGGTCGTAGCCGCAGGCCATGCATTCGTACGTCTGCTCCGCGCGGCCTCCCCAGTATGAATGGTCCATACAATTCTTTGCATCGTAGAGACACATGCAGTAACGCACATCCTCGCAGCGATCGCACTCGAAACAGGTGAATGCATTTCGGCAATTGCGAAGGTAATCCCCGCGGCAGTGCTCCACGTCCGTCCCATGGAAACACTTGGCGATGGGATCATGGAGGACTTCATCCACCTTCGTCTTGATCTTCTCGATGAGCGCGAAACTACCGGTATTCACCTGCGCAAGAAACGCCACGTACTGCTCTTTCGTCTTCTGCTCGTTGAAAACAACGTATTGTCGATTGACCAGATTACTGCCCCCAAAACAGTCACTGCATCCCGAACAGTACCGCAGGAAGAAGGCATTTTTGCAATTCGTGCAGTCCCTGCTCCATTTCAAATCATAACAATCCCGGCAACTCACACACTCATAGCAGAGTTCACAACCCTCAATATTCAGTCCATCGATGCAAGAGCGGCAATCATTCACCCAGCATCCGTAGTAGCAGTCATCATCGCGGTTGCTCGCGAAGAGGAGGTAGCAATTCTTGCAGCGGCTGGCGGCGTGGCAGAAATCGCTGTTCTCCATGGGCAGCTGCTGCTGAAGAGCGAGGCGCGGAGTTGCGTTGCGCACTTCCAGAAATTGCTCGAAAAAAGGGCGGGAGAAATCGTACGGACGGCCGGATGCCAGAGGATCGTACTGATCACTCCACCATGCATCGATGCTATAAACGGGAAAGGGCTTGTCTGCGGAAAAAGAGGAGATGATTTGCTTCTTGGTCGAGTCACACTTGCGGTGGTAGAGGTACTGCTCGTTGCGGTGAGAGAAACGACGGATCATCCGGCAAAAGTAACAGAGTGTCGGAGCCGGAGCATCCATCTCGCGGTAGAATGCCTGATCTTCGGGGAAGATCTCGAAGGTTTGCCGGCACTGCTTGCATGATTGCTGCATATCAATAGACGGAGGCGAGGTAACACTCCCCGCCCATTCGACTCCGCTGCGCTCCGCTCAGGGCGAATCTTGTCGTGCCAGAAAAGGATGATAGATGCTGCATCTCAATACACCGAAGCCAGATAACAAGATTCGCAATACACGATTTCGGGCCGATCAGGCGCATACGTCGTTTCGATGGGCTTCCTGCACTTCATGCATTCCCGCTTCCAGAGCTTGCGGGGGTTTCGCAGATGCATCCGTTCAAGCATGCGCTGCTCGAAGCACTTTTTCGGAGGAGAGATGTTCATCTGGCGGTAATACTTCAATTCCTTCGGCACGATCTTGTACGGCTTTCCTGTGACGGAGCAACGTAGAATCTGCTCGCAAATGGCATCGTCCGTTTCATCGATGAAATCCGGAACGGTGACTGGGGGGCCCATATAGGACTGCTTCTCGTTGTCATTGCGCCACTGCCACCCGCGCTGCAGCACGTCTCCTTCATTGAGCGGAAAGAAATCCTGCGCCATCGTCTCATTGAAGGCGAATGGTGAGAATTTTGGAGGGAAGAATTCGCCCCACTCCCCGGCCTGCCCTGTACCGGAGCCGTCAGGCGACGGGTACGGGGTAGATCGCATGTGCGTGATGATCTTTGGCACCAGCATCTCGTATTCTTCTTTGGAATACTGCTTATTGAGGATGCAGTACTTCTTGTGTTTGAGACTCGAGCAACCAAAGCAGTGATCACAATGGAAACAGAGGCTGCAGTAGAGGATCTCGCGGTTGAACCAGCAAATATCATTGAAGCAATGCTGGGAATTGGTCTCGCTGCCGACCGCTTCGTACACGAGCTCCGAGTGATCGTCGTTGTTCACGTCCATGCAGTCTTTGAGCTCTGTCGCATTCGCGACGAAGTGGCAGTCATGCAGGCCGATCACCTCGTAACACACTTGCGCGTTCTTCGAGTTGATAATGGCATTGCCCGTGCAGTCTTCCGCATTGATGCCGTCCATGAATTTGCGCGGCAATGCCGCCCGGCGCGCTTCGAAACTCTTTCGCACACTTCTGAGATCCTTCTGAAGCTTTGCGACGAGGGCCTCGTACTGCTCCTTTGTGTACTGGACATTCCCGACGCGGTACTCCGCATTCTGCAACCCGTAGCACGCGAAGCAGTTGCGGCACCCCCGCAGGTTGTAGCCGAGAAAGCAGTCGAAGCAGTTACTGCAGTTCTGCAGATACTGACAGTGGTAGCACCGATCGGAGTCGACGACCTCGTAACAAAGTTCACAGTGCTCGACGTTGGAACAGTCGCATACACTCTTCGAGAAGAGGACGCGGTTTGTGTAAAACGAATCCTCGCACTCCATGGAAGTGAAAAGAAGATAGCTATTCTTGTCGTGGATGGAAAAATTGCAGTACTCGCTGTTCTCATGGTCTTTGTTGATCAGGCTGATCCTCGGAACTGCGAGGAAGAGTTCATGAAACTGCTCAAAGAACGGTCGCGAGAAATCGAAGTCTCTCCCATGCTCAAGCGGATCCCACTGATCGCCCCAGAAGGCTTCCTGGTCATAGACTTTCTGCGGACTCTCTGGGGCATACATCGAAATAATCTGTCTGCCGGTCAGATCACATTTTCGGTGGTAGAGATTCCGTTCGTTCCTCCACGAAAGTCTCCTCTGCTGCCGACAGTCCGGACACAATGTCGGTGGCGGAATGAGTTCCTTCTTCCCATTAAACACGGGCGACACCTTCTCGTAGAACGCGAGATCCTCTTTGGTGACTTCGAACGCCGATGAACATTGCTTACAAGTAGGCATCAATACACAGAAGAAAGGTAACACTCCTCGCAGTAGACGATTTCGGGCCGATCAGGCGCATGCGTCGTCTCAATCCCCTTCCCGCACTTCGCACACTTCCTATTCCAGAGCTTGCGAGGATTTCGCAGGGCCATGCGCTCCTTGTGGCGCTGGTCGGGGCATTTGCGCGGAACGGGCAGACCCATCTCGCGGTAGAACTGAAGCTCTTGGGGAATGATGCGATACGGCAGTCCAGAAACAGTGCACGAGAGAATCTTCCTCGTGATGGAATCATCTGTATCTTCGATCCGAGCGGGAATAGACACCTCAGGCCCAAGATATGTCTGTTTCGATTCGTTCTCCGGTCTCCATGACCATCCTCTCTTTTCCGCATCCTTTCGATCGATCGGAAAATAGTCCGGTGCACTCGTCTCGTTGTAAGAGAATGGCGAAAGCTGAATTGGGAAATATTCCCCCCATTCTCCTTGCTGACGCATTGCTGCGATGAGCTGCGGCACGAGTGTTTCGTACTCCTCTTTGGTGTATTGCCTATTCAGAATGCAATAGCGCCTGCGATGCAGCGAAATGCAGCCGAAACAATTTTCGCAGGCACGACAGAGATAGCAATACTGAAGATTGTGTGAGCCAACCCACGTCGAGGCACAGAAATTACTGCGTGATATTGTTGGTGTCGCAACACATTCATAGAGCAGTTCGCTATCCGGAACGCCATTCACATCCATGCAATCGCGGGCCTTAATACCCTGACAGACATAGCGGTCATCTTCGCTTTCAATGAGATCAAAGCAGCGGTAACAGTTTTTGCAGTGAATCAGGTTGTTGCCTGTCGAGCGATCCGAGTTCAGGAGATTGGCCGCGCGACGCGGCTCCTTCGCTGTAGCATCGCGTACCATCTTCTCAAGAACGACTCTGCTCTTCATGAGTGTTACGAGCAGCTCTCCTCTCCGCTTGATATATTCCTCTTTGTCGAGCTGTTCATTGAGTACACAGTAACGTTTGTTTCTAAGGTTCACGCAACCGATGCAATCAGTGCAACCCTGACAACTGCTGCAGAACATACAATCGTTGCAGTTCTTGAGATTCTGACTGAATAAAACCCGCGTGCAGTGTTCACAGTCTATGCATTCATAACACTGTTCGCAGTCCGTAACGAAAAGACAATCCACGCAATTGCGACTCTTGAATATGTAGCTTGAGAAATAGGAATCCTCATTGAAATCCGAAGCCGAAAGCAGGTAACAATTTTTGTTTGAATAACTGTAGTTCGTGTAGTCACAGTTCTCGCACTCGCCGATAAGAAGCGAAAGGAGCGGCGTGGCTCTGAGAAGCTCTCCAAATTGCTCAAAGAAGGAACGAGAAAGGTCAAATGGACGGCCGAAATCGATCGCCTCCCAATGATCGGAAAACCATGCATCGAGTCCATAGACAGAGAATCCCTTTTCTGGTGCATAGATAGAGATCATCTGTTTACCGGTCAAAGCACATTTACCCTGGTAGAACTTCCGCTCATTTCTCCAGCAGAGCCGCCTCTGCTGCCGACAGTCCGGGCACAGTGTCGGCGATGGGATCAGTTCCTTCTTGCCCGCGAAAACAGGCGACACTTTCTCGTAGAACGCCAGATCATCCTTGGTAATCTCGAATGGAGCCGAACACTGGCGACACATCTGCTGCATTATCGGAGTGATTCCTGGTAGCACCGTTCGCAGTACACCTTCTCGGGGCGATCCGGTGCATAGCTGGTTTGAATCGGAACGCCGCATACGCCACACGTGCGTTCATAGAGGATGCGCTTATTGCGCATCTGGAGCTGCTTGCGGTACCGCGCGAAAAAACTGGTCCGGGGCAGCGGCACATGCAACTGTCTGTGGAATTTGAGTTCCTGCGGAATAATTTTGTACTGCCTGCCGCTCTCGGCACAGGTCAGTATTTTCTTGCAGATGTCATCGGTGACATTGTCGATGCTGTCCGGGATCTCAACCTTCGGACCGAGGTATTTATCCTTTTTCTCCACTTCATCAAACCATCGCCAACCGCGTGCCAGAACCTCTTTTTTCGTAAGCGGAAAATAATCCTGGGCCAGCGTCTCATTGTAGGCAAAGCACGATGTTTCTGTGGGAAAGAATTCCCCCCATTCTTTCGTTGATCGCATGTGCTGGATGATCTTCGGCACAAGTGCCTCGTACTCCTCCTTGGTGTATTGCTTGTTCAAAATGCAGTATTCCTTCCGTCGCAGGCCGACACAGGCGAAACAGTGCTTCGAATGGTGACACAATTGGCAGTAGATCATATCGCTCATGCTCGCGAGCGTATGGTTGCAGAACCAACAACTGTGGAGCTCATATCCCGCAACCGAACACTCATAGAGTCTCTCGGCTTCGCCGCACTCGTGAATGTCCATGCAGTCTTTCAGCGGCATGAACCCCTGAAAAACATGGCGGCAATCCCACAGATCTTCGCTGTCGAAGCAGTGGTACGCGTTCTTGCAATGCACCAGATAGTCACCCACGACGTTTTCATTCTGCACGCCGTGCATGTACTTTTGCGGAAACTCCAGCTTGAGCGTGTCAAAGCGTTGTCGCGCGGACTCCACGGCTGAATAATTACCGAGCATGGCACGAAACTTCTCAAATTCCTCTTTCGTCACTCGCTTGTTCTCCACGAAATACTCCTTATTTTTCAGGTTACTGCACATCAGGCATTTTTTGCAGCCCGTACAGTTTTTGAGGAACATGGATTCCGAACAATTGTCACAATCCTGCAGGTACGACGAGCCATAACATTTCACGCAGTCGATGCATTCGTAGCAGAGCTCCGATTTCCTCGTGCGGAAGCACCCGACGCAATTCACGCACTGGTTACAGCTATAACTGTAGTAGCAGTCCCGGTTTTCATCGGAATCAAAGATCAGATAGCAATCCTTATTCTTGCCGGCATAGTTCGTATAGTCGCAGTTTTCGTCGAACTCGTAGCCCGTCATCAGATTGGGCCGGGGTACGACATCGAAGAGTTCTTTCCACTGCTCGAAAAACGGCCGTGAGAAATCAAACTCCCTCTGATAGTCATGCGGGTCCCACTTGTCGCTGTACCAATCCTCCTGTGCGTAGACTTTGTAGGGCGAAGCGGGATGGATGTTCGAAATGATTTGCGCGCCCGTGAGGTCGCACTTCCGCTCATAGAGGTTGACGTGGTTGACGTGCGTTTGCCTGCGCCGGAGCCTGCAGTCAGAACAGAGTGTGGGAGGAGGAATCGGGAGCTTGTGCCCTCCGATCACCGGACTTAAGGAATCGAGCATCGCTAAATCATCCTTCGTCACCACGAACGCCGATGAGCAGTGCTTGCAGACGGGCATATTAAAAATGCTGGGCGTACAATCCGGCCCCAGCATCGCCATTCTGGAATGTATAGTCACTATTGTCCAACAGTCTGTGGAGTAATTCCTACTTTTTCTCTTCATGAAGCCATAAACTTATACTCAAATAGTGTAGAAAATATTCTACAACAGTGCTACATTGACCCCATGCTTGCCGATCTTCTGAAGCTTGGCCTCACCGATGAAGAAGCCAAAGTCTACCTCGCCTGCCTCGAGGTGAACGGCGGAGCGGTCTCGGTCATCGCACGCAAAGCCGGAGTGCACCGCGTCAGCTGCTACCACACGCTCGAGAAGCTTCTGCAGAAAAAGCTTCTGAGCCAGTACAACCGAAACGGCATCAAATGCTTCGCGCCCGAACCGCCCGAGCGTCTGCAGGAGCTCCAACTGGAAAAAGCCACTATTGCTAAATCCATCATCCCCGATCTCAAAGCACTCTTAAGTCCCCACGGTTTCCGCCCCAAGATCCGTTCGTATGAAGGACGGGACGGCGTCGAGCGCGTGTTTCTGGAATCCCTTTCGGCCAAAGGCGAACTTCTCGGCTACACCAACTTGAAACAGGTCACGGAGTTCTTTCCGGAATTCTTTCGCGAGTACACCAAAAAGCGCTTCGAGCGCCGTATCAAAGCGCGCTACCTCTCGCCCAACACCGTTGAGAGTGTTAAGGCGATCGAGCCGTTCCTGCCGAAGAACTACGATCCGTCCCTCATCGAGATCCTGCTCGTGAACCGTGAGCAGTTCCCCTTCGACACCGAGATTCTGCTCTTCGGCAATGCCGTGGGGGTGGTCTCACTCAACCCGGACGAATTGCTGGGGATCATTGTGGAAAGTGCCACCTTCACGAAGACGATGAAGGCAGTGTTCGATCTCGCATGGCTGGGAGCGACGGCGTTCGTGGCGAAATAGCACCCCCTCTCCTAGTCTGTGTTCTCTCCCCCATTCCCAACCCTTCCCCCGGCGGGGGAAGGGGGTACCGTTTAATGGCTTCCCTCCCCCACTGGGGGAGGGATACAGGGTGAGGGAGAAAACAGAAAAGCTATTAGTCTACGCCCCCGTCGTGTTCTTAATGACCTGATTCGCTGCGAACGTCATCGAGAGGTACGGCTTGGCGGCATCGGTGTACTGCGCATTGGCGTGTACATTCTGCTGCTGCCAGAGCCGCGTCACTTCGGAGCAGTCCATCGCACCGTCATAGCCATTGGTCTTGTTCTGAACCGTGCCATTGCTCATCAGCTTGAAGGTCCAGTGCAGATGCGGCGCAGTGGAATTGCCTGTCTTGCCGCTCAAGGCCACCGGATCCCCCTGCGAGACCGACTGACCGTTCTTCACGAGGATCAGCGAGCAGTGGCCGAGGAGGCTCCTGCGTGTCGGACCGTCGATGACCACGTACTTGCCGTAGTTCACCGCTCCGTCGTCCTTCACCGTGCACACGCCATCATGCGGCGCGAAGACTTTCGTGCCTTCCGGCACACCGAAATCGAAACCGTTATGCCCGAGATACCCGTACTGCTGGTAGATCTCTTTGTTCTGGCCGAAACCCTGAGTGACGGTGGGAGTGCCGGGAAGTGGAGAGAGAATCATAGACGAAGGGAAATGCCGTTAGTTTCCTCGGAGAGACAAACAACTGTCAATCGACTAAAAAATCACACATAAACAAAACAGAAACAAACAAAACAACATACGGGATGGGGCGCGACACCCGCCTTCGCTCCTTTTTAAGCTACGGACGGGCAGACGGGGGGGGCCTGCTGCGGAGCAGCAAAAAAACAATCTATCGCGAAGTTGTGGGTGGCTCTGACGGGACCCACAACTGGAGCGATACCGCTGAAGGGAAAAGAGAGCTCATGAGAGAAAAACCGCAGGTTTGTCTCTCATGAATTACTCAATGCAGCAGTCGATCACTTTCTTCACCAATGTTCCCAGCGCCCCCATGAACCCCTTCTTCTCCGTATCCTGCTTATTGAGCGCCCCATCATCGATTTTCTTGATGTCCCCCACATTGAGGAGCTTCATGTTGAGCCCCCAGAAGAGCGAGTAAAGGTTGTAGGCCTTGTTGAAGAGATCGTACGCCTCATCTTTTTTACCCATACCCAGCTGTTTGGTACCGACTTCCATCAGGCGCATCGAAGCGGCCAGCAGATGCTTCGAGATACACCACACTTCCCCTTCGTACTCCTTGATAATCTTTTTGAGGAGGTTTTTGCGCATCTCGCGCACATCTTTGATCATATCGTAGTACTCCGGCTTGTCTAATTTGGCACCGGTGAAGAAGAAATGCTCCTCGATCGAAATCAGATTCATGATCGCAATCGACAGATCCTGATCGGACGAGAGATCCATCTTCTCCTGCTTCTTCATGTTGTCGACCTTGTCGATGAACGCCTGCAGCTGCTGCGGAGTGGGATCTGTCATAAACAAGTGAAGGGGAACAAAAGAATTAAACTATGATCGAGCATGAAAACTACAGCAATCGACGTGATTCCTACTCTCCTCTCCACCCGAAGGGGGGAGAGGGTAGAGTGAGGGGGCGGGAGGGTAAGGAAAAATGAGAAGAAGCCTGATGCGAGATCAGAGTGTAACGAAGTAGAAGAAAATGCTGAGGAGGATCAGAGGAAGTACCGGCAACGCAACCTTCTCAAACGGAAAGTGTGCATGCCCGCGCTTCGCCTTGATGCGGCGGTACCAGTCCGCACCGAGGAAGAATGCAATGCTTCCGATCACAATGCCAAGCAGGAGCTTATCCACCCCCCAGAGCACATGGTTGGGGTTCGCAAAGATATCTGAGAAGAAGTACGGGAGCGGCAGCACCACGAGGACGAAGTACCCGAGTGCCGTGAGAAAATCGCGGGCAAAGAAGCGGATATTCCTCTTCTCGAACCAATCGTGCGTCCACATCGAAAGTGAAACAGTGAGTCCCCCGATCCAGAGCCCCGCGACGGAATCATCAATGCCCAGTCGTTCAGAAATCCCGAGACCGACTCCGACGGCAATCGTGCAGACCGGACAGACCGCCGCCGCTTTTTGGGCGACGAAGAAGAGGAATCCCGCAAACGGAAGAAGCCGGAGAAATCGGGTCATAGTTGCTTCTGGAAGAAGGCAATGATATCCACTTCACCTGTCAGACACTGTGTCCCCGTCCAGAGGAAAGGAATCCCGATATTGTCTGTCGGCAATCCGCACTGCTTGGCAGCCTTGGCCAACTCGCGGGCATTACTCTTGTTGTTGTACACCTCTTTGCGGATGAACTGCACCTTCTGTTCCACGTTATTCTCTGTAATGAAGGCATCCACTTTCGCGCAATGCGGACACCCGTCACCGTAGTAGAGAACAACGCCCTCCGGCAACCCGCCCCCTGCTGACCGGGCGAAAAAGAACACCACCGCAAGAAAAGCGATGACGCCTATGGCACCGATCACCGGTTTCAAGAATCCTTTGGAACGGCCGGAAGATGAAAATTCGGAGGAATCCATAGCCCCCATAGGGTACCGATAATACATACCATGTCTATGGACTAGAGCACCGAATTGAAGAGAAATCCTGTGAACATAATGCCCGCTCCCACCACGGCCGCAAAGAGCACAATCAGCTTCGTTTTCATCACTCGCCGCAAAATCAGGAATTCGGGGAGCGAGAGCCCCGTCACCGCCATCATGAACGCAAGTGTCGTGCCCAATGCAACGCCTTTTTCCGTGAGGACCGAAACCAAAGGCAAAATCCCCGCCGCATTGGCATAGAGCGGAATACCGATGAGCACGGCAAACGGAACCGCATACCACTGGTCCGCTCCGGCGTAGCGCGCGAGAAAATCCGTGGGAATGTACCCGTGCATCCATGCCCCCACCCCGATTCCGAGCAGCACGATCCACCATACGCGTTTCAGGATCATCCGCGTGTACCGTCCGGCGAATGCAAAACGCTGCGCCCAGCTCACCTGATGACTCTTGCCGCATCCGCATCCGCCCTCCTCCGTGCTGCGATCCACCAGATGTTCCAGATGCAGGGACCCGATGATCATGCCGGCAACAACGGCGATGCCAAGCCCGCTGACGATGTAGAGGAGAGCGACCTTGAATCCGAACGTGGCAAGCAGCAGGGCAAGCGCCACCTCATTCACCATGGGCGATGCGATGAGAAACGTGAAGGTCACTCCCAGCGGCACGCCGGCCTCCAGAAACCCGAGAAAGAGCGGAATGGCGCTGCAGGTACAAAAGGGCGTGACCACGCCGATGAGACCGGCGAGCGCGTGACCGATGACGGGATTGCGTTTAGAAAGAAGGGAACGGATCCTCTCCGGCGGGATGAACGTGCGGATGACCGTGACCACATAGATAATGACAATGAGCAGCAGAAAAATCTTGAGCGTGTCTTCGATGAAGAAGTGCACGGCCTCGGCTATGCTTGTTTCGGGAACCAATGCAAAAACACGGTACGTGAGCGCGTCGGAAAGGAGAGTGAGGGGACGGAAGATGTTCATGAAAACATGGTGTGAAAACAATAAGAGTATAGCGGATTCATCGCAGCCGGGATTCGCGAATGCCAGCTGCCGAGAGCTGCGCTACTTTCCAAGAAATCCTCCCGCCTGAAGTTCAAAGAGATTCCGGTAGATCCCGTTTTCTCTCTTGAGGAGCGACGCATGTGTCCCCTCCTCGACAATGTTCCCCTGATCGATCACCAGAATACGATCCGCCTGCCTGATGGTGGAAAGACGGTGGGCGATCACGATGCTTGTGCGCCTCTGCATGAGTTGCGCCAGAGCTTCTTGAATGTACTTCTCAGAGAGGGAATCCAGGCTACTCGTAGCCTCATCGAGAACAAGAATGGGCTTATCCGCCAGCAGAGCGCGGGCGATGGCGACGCGCTGGCGCTCACCACCGGAAAGCTTCACCCCCCGCTCCCCCACCAGCGTGTCATACCCCTGCGGAAGAACCTCGATAAATTCATGCGCGTGTGCCGCATGGGCGGCATGTTCGATCTCCTCCTTCGTCGCATCAGGTTTTCCATAGGCAATATTCTCCGCGATCGAACGATGAAAGAGGATGGGATCCTGCGGCACGAGGGCGATGGCACTGCGCAGGCTCTCCTGCGTCACCGTCGCAATATCCTGATCATCAATGAGAATCCGGCCGGCCTGAATGTCATACAGACGCAAGAGGAGCTTCACGAAAGTACTCTTCCCTCCGCCGGAGTGACCCACCAACGCTATACGTTCGCCCGGAGCGATGCGAATAGAGAAATCTTTGAATACGGAGGAAGTCACGTGCTCGTACCCAAAACGAACGCCGTCAAAGCGCACCTCCCCGCGGCGTACGATGAGTGCAGCAGCATGCGGAATATCCCGCACTCCGAGCGGCTGACTGGCAATTTCGACCATTTCCTCCCCGCGAGAAATCGCACGGATGTATTCGCGGACATTCCGGCCGAAATCCCAGAGCCGTCCCCACAACTGCCCCATGTAGAAAATGAGGATGATGAATCCGCCGGCGCTGAACCGTCCCCGGTACCAGAGCCAGACGGCCAGAGCGAAGACGACGAGCTCGATCACAAGAAGCAGAAGGTATTGCACGAGCGTGATGCTCGTCGAGACAGTCCATGCGAGCCACTGACGTCGCTCCCACTCACGAAGAAGCGTTCCATGACGCAGATCCTCACGCGGTTCCGCAGCGAAGGATTTGACGAGCGCATTGCTCGAAATCGCGTCCACGAGGTTCCCCGTGACCCGCGTATCCTGATAGTCCACCCAGTTGTAGACGCGCGTGAGTGCGAGATTGAGCACCACCGTGATCCCCGCGTAGACGATCGTGCCGAAGAGCATGGCAAGCGCGATGGGGAATGCGAGGAGGGAAAGAACAATCATGAAACCGATCATGAGAATGATCGTCGGAAGAAAATTCAGAAAAATCTTGTCGAGAATTCCCTCGATGGCATCGGTCCCCCGTGTGATCTTGCGCGAGGTCGCTCCGGCAAACTGATTCACATGGAACCCCATTGCGTGCCGCTGCACGATGGCAAAAACATCGGCATGAGCCGAGCGCATAACTTTCGCCTCGACTTTTCCCAGAAAGAGTCCGCCTCCCTGCTCGATGACGAAGGCGACTACCGCCACACCAACACCGAAGACGAATTGCTTCACAGCATACCAAAAAGTTGTGATATCCGGTCGTGTGGCGGCCGCGATCGCATCGATAGCCCTGCGGTAGAAGAATGGCTGAAGGAGAAAACACCCAGTCGACACGGCCGAGAATGCGACAATCAACAGGAGGGCCCACGCATGGGAGCGGGTGTAGCGCCAAACGAAGCGCAAGACGTCTATGTGTCGAACATGGGCCATATAAAGATATAAACGGATGGATCGGATGTGTGTTACCGGTTTCCTCAACAATTTTTGCCCCTCCCAAACACTCTGTCAGCAAGCTCCGGAACCTCCCTGCAGATCTGCTCCTGCGTGAAAAAACGCCTGATCTCGTCATACGCAGCTTCCTGACTGTCGGAAGCGTGCGCCACGTTGTGCTTCTCTCCATTCACGACACAACCGAACTCATTGCGGATGGTGCCCGGTGCCGCCTCTCTGGGATCCGTCGCACCCAGCAGGGTGCGGATCCGCTGAATCGTCCCCGCCTCCCCTTCAATGATCGCGGCCCATACCGGACCGCTCAGCATGAATCGCCGGATGCCCGCGAAGAATGTTTCGCGGACGAGATGCGAATAGTGCTGCTGCAAAAGCGTCGGCGTCATCAGAAATACCCGCTCGGCGCGGATGTGACCCTGTATGCCCGACGTGATGCGATCGAGCACGCATTGGACAATTCCCGCTTTCACGGCATCAGGCTTGAGGAGAAAGAGTGAGTACTCTCTGCCGATAGCGGAATGTTGTTCACTCATACGGAAATGGTCTTCCAATAAAGAGAAACCAGGTTATTGTTATCTTTATCAAATTATTTTATAATATCAATATGAATCAGCCGGAAAATAATATCCGTCTGGAAGAAGGACCGCAGGATCATGATTTTTTGCACCTTTCAACCATTGCCGGAATAGAGGTCCGATGTGTAGGAGACCCGTCCGTCTACACGACCACCGGACGGGAATCCGTGCAGTGCGGAAAGGTCGGCAAAGAGTACCGGCTCTTGGAGAGACTGATCGAGAATCAATCCGGCCGCAATATCTTCATGACATACATAGACTTCGGACCGTATTGTCTGGCGGTGCGTGGCAGCGAATTAACCGAAATGATCGAACCGCAAAAGCAGGCAGTGATAGATGAAGCGCGCATCTGCCGCGGCATTCAGGAAGGAACATTGCTGCCGACGCGCACGGAGTTTCAACGGGCTCTCGCCGTGTTCCATGAAGGAAAACCGAACGGCAAGCTCATGGACTTCTGTCTGGAACATGAACTCTACGAAGTTCTGACCAAAGAATACATCCATGCGCTGGCAACGTATCTGGAGGATCGTATCAACGCCCTGCAAGGTCATGCGAAGCAGAATTTCTTTGCGGCGAAATTACGGGCAATCCTCGGTGGACTTCGGACTCTTGTCGGCAAACTGCCGATGATGGGCTGGTACCGAAAACGACAGCAGCACATGCAGGAGGAAAAACATCCGAAAAAACCGGTGACCATTCTCGAGGTCGGCGCCGGCGACGGTCGTCTCACGCACTTTCTCGAAGAAGAACTCAACCGGCGTCATGTGCGGGGGTTTCGCATCCTCGCAACGGACGGCAGACAGTGGCACATTCGTCCGCGCTATCCGGTGACCAACGAAAATGTGGACATGGCGCTGTGGGATTATGAACCGGAGATCGTTCTCGCCTGCTGGATGCCGAGGAACGAAGACTGGACGGCAGAGATGCGAAAGACGCCGAGCGTGCAGGAGTACATCCTCATCGGCCCCAAAGACTCGGGCACCTGCGGCAATGATGAGGAAACTTGGGGGACGAATTTCCCGAAACAAACTCCGGCACCATACAGTGCGGAAGGGTTTGAGCGCGTGAACCTGCCTGACCTTTCGGAATTACAAATGGGGCAAAAGGATCGGGATGGTCTGCGCTTTTCCGCGACCGTGTCGTTCCGAAGAAGCGATCAGTGACAGGAAAAGGAGGGGCGGTTCGACTCCTCACTTCGCTCGTCGCTCACCGTCATTCGACTCAGCTTCACTATTCATTGAAAAGAGCCAAATCGAAAAGAGCAGGTAGAATGGTTTACCATGAGCGAGGCGCGAAGCGCCGAGTCGAATGGTGGGCGGCATAGGAGTTGAACCTACGACCTTTCGGATGTGAACCGAACGCTCTAACCACTGAGCTAGCCGCCCAACGGGAACATGGTACCAAAGCACCGGAGATCTTCAATGAGTAGACTTCGTAAATTCCGGATCCATCATGAGCCTGCTCTCTTCCGGAAGACTCTGCCCCTGATATTTACTGAACGGTTTCACGTTGTACGGCTGCTCGGCCGCACTCGTCATCGTCTCGAACGCCAGCTGACACACGCGCATGCCCGGATACAACGCAACAGGGAGCCGGTTTAGGTTGCTGATCTCGAGCGTGATCGTACCCGAGAAGCCGGGATCCACGAACCCCGCCGTGGAGTGGATGATGATGCCGAGACGGCCGAGGGAACTGCGGCCCTCCACGCGCACCACCAGATCATCCGGCACCGTGAGCGTCTCTTCGGTCACGCCGAGAATGAATTCGCCGGGCTGGACGATGAACGACTCCCCTTCTTTGACCTCGATCGTCCGCGTGTTGCCGATAAAGCTCTCGGGCTTCTTCGGATCCAAGACGGCAAATCTGCTGTGCTCGTAAATCTTGAAGACGGACCCGAGGTGCAGATCCATCGAACTGGCATGGATGTGCTCCAGCACACTTCGCTTGGGCGACGTCACCTGCACATGGCCGGACGCGATTGCCACTTTGATATCCCGATCTGAGAGAATCATGGGTTGAGATCCTAACACAGATCACGGGATAAATCGTGTGATTTTCCGCCTGCGCGACCTCTCTGCATTGTAGAATGAACGTCCATGGTCACCCTCACGGACAATCTGCCGGACTTGGATGAGCGGGAGTTCGCAACAACGGAAACATTGGACCCGGAAAAGGAAACGCTGGCACGCAGGCGCTCTGACCTGATTCAGTATTTTCGCGGATTCATGGCAGAGACGTTCGACAGGCTGCATGTGGCTTCCGCGGACGAGACGGAGCAGCTCCGTCAGGGACTGATGCACATCGGTCTGACAGAAGAGGAAATCGGTGAGTGGGAACGCTACAGAGACGAAGTCGCCGAACGGCAGCGGGAATCCGCACGGCACCTCTCGGAACAATTGCATGCGCAATTGGATCGTGCCAACGCGGAACACTTCATCACCCGCGAATCCAGACAACGATGGCTCGATCGCTTTACGGATCCGTCACTCAACTACAAGGCAAAGGAGTACTTCGTGACGCAACAGATGCCCTCCTACCTCGCATCGTGGGAAAAAGTGGCCAAGAAGCGTGTGAAGCTCCTCAATAACCCACAATTCAAATTGCTCACCAGGAATGATGTTTCGGAACTGGAAACATTCCAGAGAGGCAAAGACTTTCTGGACCTGCACTTCGAAAAACGTGCGGACCTGGTCGCCCGCGTGGAAGGCACGCTGCTCGCCAAGGCCCGCGGTGTGGAACACCTCCACAGCAAAGCGAAATCCGCGCTCGAGACGGCTGCATCCGCCGGAGCCGTCAACCGCGACCGTCTGGGCCGCTGGCTGCTCAACAAGTTGCAAAAATTCCCCACGGCGATGACCTTGCAGGATTTCGTCGAGCATCAGCTGCCCGAGTACATCAAGAACTGGATGAAACTCCGGACGGAATTCGACTGGGTGGAAGCCGAGATGAAGAAATCCGTTCCGCAGGGATTCAACCGCCTTTCGCCCGAGAAGTTCCTCCTCCTGAGTTACCCGCAGCGTAAGAGCTATGTGGAACAGGCCAAACAGCGTCTCAAGCTCACGGAAGCACCGTCGGCACGCGAGATGGAAAATAGTAAGCTGGGCATCCGTCACGCGCTCGATACCAAGGACTGGGATGATGCGGAAATGCTCATCAAAGAGGCTCGAAAGCTCTATGAGCAGGGAAAGGGGGTGGATAAGGACCGCTTCGAGCTGGATTCCATGCAACGCTACCTCGAAGCATTCCGCACGAAGGAACAGGAGGAGCAGCAACCCATGAAAGATGCACAGGAAACGATGGAGCAGATGCGCATTGCATACGCCCAGATTCCTCAGCCACTGCAACCTCTGTACCTCTCCGCTATGAACGATCCCGACAAACTGGGGGCGGTCGCGGCCTGCACCTACAACCGCGTGTGGTGCCGGGAGCACGGCTACCTGACGGACAATCGTGAGAAAGAACTGGAGCAACAGGCAACAGCTGAAACACAAACGCTCGCCAAAACAGGCAGACACCGCAAGAAGGGCCTCGACAACGTGAAACTGGGAGTTGTGGTGGATAAGCAACACGATCCCGCCGTGCGACGGTACGACGAGGGGGAATGGGGGCCCACCATCATCCACATGCCACCCGAAACCCATCAGCACTTCCTCTCGATCTTGGACACCCGCAAAAACAATCACACCTTCCGGTACTGGACCACGCTCATCCCCACGAACGTGACCTACGAACAACAGCTGCATCTCGTGAAGAATGTGAACTGGGTGCTCAAGCGCGGCGCGGCGAAACTGAAGGCATGGGGCATGCCCTTCTCACTCACAACACCCCTTGCTCCGCGCAAAGCTCCATCCAAATCGTCACAGTCACATACATACGCTGTCTCCGCGTAATGAAATCGAAGGAAGAAGAGGTAGCAGAGGAAGCAGAGGAAGCAGAAGAGACAGAGGAAACCGAAGATGCCGAGGAGGAGGACGGAAAAGAGGGAAAGGAAACAAAGGAAATAAAGGGGGTATGCTACAATGGCTCTCCTTCGTCCTAAGTCCTAAGTCCCCTACTCCCTACCCCTACTCCCTACGCCCTAAAAAATGGCTCTCTACCGCACCTACCGGCCCCTCGCCTTT
>Ga0247841_10001869_pt1 | contig 44262 bp, 45 predicted proteins | sample LaCruzMarch2015__2_FD_192410 | JGI IMG/M metagenome (GOLD analysis project Ga0247841, IMG submission 192410) | Freshwater microbial communities from meromictic Lake La Cruz, Castile-La Mancha, Spain - LaCruzMarch2015_18m | ecosystem: Environmental > Aquatic > Freshwater > Lake | place: Spain...
ATAAGTAAGTCTACATTTTTACCAGATTTTTCTAATATTTCTTTAAAGACTTTCTTGTCTAGAATATCTCCAGCAATCATATTGGTATCTTTATATAAATTAGAATAGAGTTTAGCCCTATCTTCTAGAAGTTCATTAGCGACAATAATTTTAACACCTACATCTTTAAAAAATGCCTCACCAATTCCCGCACTTGTAAAAAGTGAAACACCCCGTATTATTTTTTTAGGTTTAGTATTTTTCATCAAAAAATTAACTTATACATTTACATGTAGATTATATCAAACTTTTGTTCTTTTAAGAAGACTGACACAAATAAAGGCGACCCCATATAAGGACCGCCTTTAATGTAATTCCTATTTAGTTCCAAGTAGCTGATAGATACTGGAATATTTGGTCTTCTGCTTCTAAGCTTGTAAGATTCTCAAGCTCTAGTAATCTAATCTCTCTATCTTCCTCTTGGAAATTACGAGATATCAATTCCACAAGTGTATTCCTTTGGCGAGGATTAATCATAATGTTGTCACCAACATAATCAAGATCTACTCTTGAATCATAATTTTTTCGTGGATATTTATATCCTGTTTTAAATTTGGTTATCATGGTTTATTTGGTTAATAGATTTTTAATAAGAGCTGAACATTCAAAACTTGAGAGGTATGGAGATTCTAGTTTATGCTCGTACTCTCTTCTGTTTGAATCTTTACATTTTGAAACTAATTTCTTTAGGAAGTTTCTTTGTTTATCACTAGCATATCTAGGTGAATCTTCGTTATTGGAATATGTTTGATGACTAACTATTTCTTCTTTAATAGCAGTAGCTCCTTCTTTTATCGGAAGATTATTTAATGTCTTTACTCCTTTTGAGATGGCATCAATAAGTGACGCACTCCAAGAATAGAGTACAGCATTCTTAATGAATTTGTTTTTTGGACTTAATACAGAATTTGATCTGCCTATTCCTAAAACACGATTTCCTTGCCTCAATGTGCATTTTAAAGCAATAATATATGAATTCTTAAATAGTAAAAATGCCTCTCGATCTTCTTCAACTGTTAATGTGAAATTATAACTCCCCACGCACTCTTTAATTTCTTCATCAGCTAAACTTTTATTTGTATTCATTTTTTTTAAGTTAATTTTTTTATAATGACTTGGTTAGATAAATATTCAATATTTACTTTATCGCCAATACTAAAACCACATATCTTTTTTAATATATGGTTTGCAATGATAATCTTTGGAACACTGGTAAGATCTCTTCTTTTGCCTTGTCTATTTTGATAAGACACAGTTATTGTTTTATTCATGACTATTAGCTGTTTCTTCTTTAATCACATCACGATAGTAGAAGAGGTTTATCGTTCTAGGAAACTTGCTAATAACATTACCGTCTGCATCTTTACGCTCAACATATGTCACACTCTTCAAGCTTTTAGATCCTTTTTTAGGACGATATCCTAAATTCAACCAAGTTGAAAATGGAAGACAATTTCTTTCGGGGTCATAGTTGTTACGGGCTTCACTTTCTCCCCAACGCTCCGCTATTTGGGCAGATACCATCTCGCGTGTCTTCTCACTATCATGCCAATTAGAAACTTTAGGACCTTTCTCTAACACATCTTTGATACCTTGAATCATAGATAATATTTAATTTAATATATAAGTTTTGTACGAGCGACTAACTCGTAAAGAAAGACTTCATCGACCTAAACCTTTCAAAGACATAGTTTTTGATGTTTAGATTCGTATATTAAATAGAGGGGGTAGCGGGGTGGTTCGATTACCTCCTCGTACTTCTAGGCATCATGGAGGGTAAATGAAGCTACACGCAGTTTTGTAAATTATTGGCCATTCGTAATATCCGAGTCATGCGGTCTCTTTTAAAAACTTGCTTTATAAATCAATGGCCTCAAAATTTTCTCAGAAAAATTACAGCTTTTTTGGGGTTGTTTTTGATTTTGATTATTGATGTTATAATAGAAGAGTTTATAAAATTCAATAAGAAGTAGCCTAAACCTTTAGTAATAGAGGCATGGTGAAAGTTAGTCCTGCAAAGACATAAAAACCCGATCATGGGGATTGTCTTTGCAGGCCATACAGGAAACTGTATGAGGAGCGAAAGCTTCTACTCCGTGGTCGGCTTTTTGTTTGCCTGCTATGAAGTTTATTAATTAGAAACAAAGAATAACATTATGAATAAAACACAGAGACATCTTCTTGTGGTACTTATACCAATTATTGTTTTAATTACTACTTTGTGGATTACATCAAATATAAGTATTGGTTGGGGAACATCTTACGCCAGACCATTTTTATTAGAGAAAACAGGATGGGTTTGGCTTTTGGCAGTTATGGTAATTACAGGTTTTGAATATTGGGTATTTAAAGATAACCAATAATGAAAATAAAAACCTACATTTTAATACTGATTATATTAATTGCTATTGTCTCTATTTTTTATATATATAAAACTTCAATACTAAAGCAAACCAGTACTCTAAAATGCCCTGAAGCTTACACAGAAAATTATATCGGCACTAAAGAATATAGAAATGCACTGATCGATTGGACTACTGAATTTTTTAAAGCAAACCCTAAAGCTACTATGTCTGACTGGTCAACTAAGAAAATGAAGTTATGGGAGAATAGTAAATGTGCAATAGCAATACAGCGATCTAAAATGTCTGGTGATATAAAAGATTTAAAACAATGGGAGAAGATAGATTATGAAGTGCAAAGTTCGTTAGATAAAACAATTAATAATAATTAATATATAAACATGAGAAAAATCAAAATATCAACAATAGCTTTAATGGTTTGTTTACTTATAACATTTATCTTTGATGCATTGGTTCCTGTATGGTTAGGTGTCTCAATGGGAGCTATAAGTATAGTAATGCTTGTATTATTAAATGTTGAAATGTTTAAAGTTAAAGGTTTGACGAGAAAGCTTATCATGTACGCAGATTTGACAGTAGGACTATTCCTTATACTAACTTTTATATCTACTGGGCTGATTAGTTACGGAGTAAACAATTTCATCTCTCATTCTTTGGTATTTGTCTTTGCGATGTTACTGATTGTGATATTACTAAACGCAAATAAAAAAGATTAATAATCTGAATAATATAATATAGCGGTATCTACATATAGCGAGGGTGTATATTCTTCGGATTTATCCGAAATCTGATTAGTATCTATCCATAGTCTTTATATTTAAAATATGTGTATATTGATGTATAATTGTATCTATGCCACCAGAAATACAACTATACCCAACAAAAACTCTTAGATATCAACTTTGCAATTTTCTTCTCAAAAAGAAAAGAGAAGAGCCAACCCTTGGAACACCACTTAATATAAAACTTCGAGACATGGAACCGCTACTTCAATATGCTGTTGGCGATAAAATAAAGGCACTAGAACATGAGCTATCTATTTTAGATAAAGAACGATTCGAGGGTTCCGAAGAGAAAACAGTAATTGATATTATACAAGCACCACAATCGGAAGATTTTACTGTAGCTTATAATAATAACGAGACTATTAAAATTCGTTGCTTTACTAAAAATATTGAAGAGTATATTTTGGAGTTAAAAACTAGAACAAGAGTTGCGATAAGAAATTTTAGGTTAGCTGAACTTGTGCCTTTGCACAGCGGTGGAGTGAAAATTGTTTTAGGTGACCAAGAAATGGAAGTTGGTAAAAGTAAAGATAATGACATGGATCTTTCAGCTAATATTATTAAATTAATGTATGGTGAATCAATCTCTATATTGAGACGTGATCTTTCTTTGGGTTTAGATTACACAAGAGGAGATCTCGTTTTCTATGAAGATTTATTAGAAATTTTCCATAAATTGGATGACTTTACTGCTGACAATGAGTCTAAAAAAATACAAGCTTTTAAAGATGTAGCAATTAATCTTAACAAAAGGGCTATGCCAAAATTTGGAAAGCCTATTCTCGAAAAAAATACTGAAGGATTAAAATGGATTTTATAATCTAATTTAAATTCTTTTTAATTAATAACACCAGTAAAAATGGTGTTATTTCTATTTTACTCATAGAAACTCATTTTACTCATTACCCCTCATATAGAATTTAGGAGTGTTTTTTTGTTGAATGATAGTCGTAAATTAATAGTTAAAAACAATAAAGAAATAAAAATTATATGTCAAAGAAAACAAAGGCACCTAAAGTGCCAAAGGAAGAAAAAACAATTGATTTCTGTGAGGAAGTTGTATCGATGGATGATGTATGTCAAGTAATTATGAAGAACGCCTTCGAATCACTTGATATTCTACGTAGTCTTACTTTTTGTAGTAAGTGTCGCGCAAAAATATCCCAAGAGTAAGCATATAGGAATAGCCTTGCCTGCAAAATAGTGGGCAAGGAATATCCTACGATTATTAACGTTAGATATTAAAAAATTATATGAAAGAAGAAGAAATAATCCCTAAAATAACTCCTAAGTTACCTAATGTCCCAATTGATACGAAACCACCTAAAACACGCGTACCGTTTGGGTCAAAACAGGGGTTTAAACACCGTCGTACTAGGTGTTTTAAGTGTCATAGTTATAAAAGATACGAGAACCCAATGGCAATGTGTTGGGAATGTAGAAATAGATTCTGTTATGATCACATAAACTGTTTACAAGTAAATTCTAAAATGAAAGAAACGGATGAAGTTAGATACGTCTGTGATGAATGCAAGAAAGAACACGGATATAAAACCTTGGAATAATTATCAAATTAATAAATATAAAATATATGTCAACAATAGAAAAACGTTATCCATATGCAGAAGCATACAAGATAGCACTAGAAGTAGTAGAACAATTAAAACCACATTGTTTGAGAATTGAAATAGCGGGGTCTATTCGTAGAAAAAAAGCTGATTGTGGTGATGTGGAAATTGTAGCAATACCAAAACCGTATGAAATAGGGTTGTTTCAGAATGGAATAGCTAGTGTAGTAAATCAATGGAAGAAAGTTAGAGGAGAACTTCCGTGTAAATATACACAGCGAATATTACCATGTGGTATTAAATTAGATCTATTCTTTGCAACAGAAGAAAATTGGGGTTTAATATTCGCAGTTAGAACTGGTTCAGCAGATTATAGTCATAAGGTTTTAGCAAATGGTTGGGTTCGAGATGGATTCAAGAGTATAGACGGATATTTATTTAAAAACAATGAGAGGTGTGCTGTAAGGGAAGAAAAAGATCTATTCAAATTAATTGGCGTTAGTTATGTCGAGCCAGAGAATAGAAATTTATAAAAATTATTAATTAATAAAATAAAAAGTTATGTAGCAAAATAGATAACAACAATAAAATATGGGCGAGCTAAAACAATTATTTGAAGAGTATATAAGCGGATGCAGATACACCGCAAAATTAAGAGCAGAAACAATAAGAGGATATCAGTCAGTCTTTAAATTATTTTTAAAGGTGATGCCAGAAGTTACAGAGTTAGAAGATCTAACTCCAGAGATGTTAAACGAATTCTTTAAACGTATTAATACACGTATAAGAATAGTAGGTAGAGATACTCCAAAAGTAGGAGTAAAAAATTCAACAATCAAAACACAGTGGACAAAACTTAATGTGTTCTTCGATTGGTTATGCAAGAAAAATCATATAGAAGAAAACCCTCTTGAAGAGATTAAACCTCCACGAGTTAATTATGATGATTACAAAAGATTAGAAGATGCAGAAATAAATAGAATATACTCTTCTATCGTTATTTATTCGACTACACCGCTAATGCTCAGAAGAGACACATTGATGGTAAGCCTTCTTTTGTACTTAGGAATAAGAAGAGGAGAATTTATTTCATTGCAAGTTAAAGATCTAGACTTACCAAAGAGACGAATAACTATCAGAGGAGAAACATCTAAATCAGGAAGGACAAAAATCTTACCAATAAATCCTACTTTACTATTGCATCTAAAAGATTACTTAGAAGAAAGAAGAAGATTGGGTTACAGAACAGAATATTTGATTGTTTCAACTAGAGAAGATAGAGGATTGAGTAGAGAAGGATTAAAACATTGGGTAAATAGTATCATTAGAAAATCTGGAGTTAAATTCCATCTACATCAATTTAGGCATACTTTCGCTTGTAAGCTAACAGAGAATGGTACCCCTAGTCTTGCTTTGCAGAAATTAATGGGACACTCAAGTATCACTATGACAGAGAAATACGCTAGATCATTAAGAGCAGAAAATATGATGGCAGAAGTTAGTAGAATATCGATTTGATAATTTTATTAATATCTGTAATAATTATGAGGTTAGTCGATTTATTATTAATTAAAAATTAATCGATTCAGAGTTTTATTTGAAGTTTTATAGTTGTGGTAAACAGGTCGTACGATAACAGACATTTTTTACACCAAAATAGAGTTTTAGCCTTATAATTTATTGCCTTTATGGATAAACATCTCGCTTACATTGCTCTTAAGGAGATGGTCGGGGGTTCGATTCCCTCACGGGGCACACAATAAAAAAATCCTTTCGAGGATTTTTTTATTGTGTGCTTTCAAAATATGAAAGTATTCATATTTTGAAAAATCGAAAGCCGGAGCGCGACGACGCGAGGCGGGGTCGCGCAAATTTTCAGTAGAAAATTATGCGTGACCGATGAACCCTTTGCTTTGCTCGCATGAGGGAATCGAAAGACTTTTCTGTGTTTTTGTAAAAAACCAGAAAAGTACCTGGCTAAGTAATAGCCGATGAACCTCCCCGAGTCAGGGTCGTGAAATTTTTTCTTTGACGAAAGAAAAAATATTCCTGACCAAAATAAAAATATTTAATTCAACTTATCGTATTGATTTTTTAATTCTTTTGCCTTTCTTTCATCCTCTTGTAAAGAATCCTCAGCTTTAGACATTTCTCTTTCATATCTTTCTTTTTCCATCTTAAGTTTTGCATTCTCAGATTCAAGATGACGAATTTGATTTTCATTTTCTAAAATCTTATTTTCTGCTTCAGTTATTTTTCTTTTTAAGTGTTCTATTACTGATTGGTCTTCTCCTATTTTTGACATATATACAATTAAATATTACTGATAATATAAATCATATTATAGTGTTTTCTCGACAATTTAACAAGGATATCGTGCTCTTTATTCTTTATACGAGCAACGAAACTCATTGATTTCTCTATCTTTTGGATTCGAAGTATCAATAGATATTTTAGCCTCAATTTTAGCCCCACCCATTTTATTATACTCATCCAATTTTGCACAATTTAGTTTATTTGGGATATCCTTAGTTTTGTGCCAATATGTCAAAACTCCATCTTTTAAATCAAGTGATCCACTAGAATATGCATCACTAAATATTTTTTCGCGTTTTTCCAAATCATAAATTTTGAAACTATTATTTGTCACAGTCCCTTCATCTATAATTAATAAATTGTCCTTGACTGATGAAAAATACTGCGAGTAAGAAGAAATACCTAGTAGGGTATTTAACAATTCAAAATCATTATCCTCCTTTAAATATTCACAATCTATTTTATAATTTTCACCTGTTTTATATTTTACTAAAATATCCTCCCCAGCATTTCCAGATAAATCCAAACGAGTAATAATAAAATATTTAAATCTATCATGACAGGTATTTCCATTCAAAGTAAAATCACTTGGGGATTCTTTTTTTTCAAGTTTCCCTTTTGCTATATTCTGACGATTCATAATACTCCTTCCTAAATATGAAGCTCCCACAAGCACCAAGACACCAATAATCACACCTAAAACAATATTTAGTTTGTTGTTTTTCATAAAAGATTCACTTAAATTGATAAATGACTATGCCATAGAGTCTATCCTTTTCGAAGTAATTTTACAAGCTCATCAATAAGATTTTTAATTGAAACATCATCATAAAGAGAAAGCGTAAAAATCTGTCTTTTACCTCCTTTTATGACTGGCAACTTCTCAAATTGCTTTTTTATTTTTTCAATCTTCTTCGAGTCATCAACTATGTCCGTCTTGGTTAAAATTATTACTTCATTCTTTTCTAAAAGGGTTTTGTCGTATGATCCTAATTCTTTACGAATCTGTTTATAGACTTCCAATGGTTTCTCATTTTCAAGTGATACAAGATGAGCAAGCATTTTTGTCCTTTTTGTATGTTTCAAAAATTTTGTTCCTAATCCTTTACCAATTGATGCTCCTTCTATCAGGCCTGGTATATCAGCAATAGTATAACCAAAAAAATCTCCAAGATTCGGATCAAGAGTCGTGAATTGGTAGCTACCAATTTTGGCCGTTGCGTGAGTGATAGCATTCAAAAGTGATGACTTTCCTGCATTTGGTAATCCAATTAAGCCCACATCGGCAAAAAGTTCAAGTTCTATTTTGAAATTTCCTTGTTCACCCATTTTCCCCTTGGTCGCCTTTGTGGGAGTAGTATTTATTGAAGTTTTAAATTGTTCATTACCAAAACCCCCATACCCACCTTTCAACAATAATTCCTTCTGCCCTACTACATCAAGAGAAACGGATCCTCCACTTTCTACGTTCGTAATAATGGAACCAATTGGAAATTCAATAATTAAATCTTTACCATCTTTACCATGACGACTTCCTCCTGCTCCATCTTCTCCATTATTGCCTTCAAATGTTTTTTTGTGTTGGTATTTGGAAAGTATGTGAATATCTTGAACGGCAACTGCATATATATCTCCACCACGTCCTCCATCCCCACCATTTGGTCCACCTTTATCTATAAACTTCTCTCGGCGCCAACGAACAACCCCGTCTCCTCCACGGCCAGCTTTTGCAAAAAATTTTATTTCATCTATGAACATATTATATAATAATTAGATTTTAGCTTATAGGTTTTGGAGAAAGAGAGGCAAAACTAAATTTTTATGAGTAGGTGTGGGCGCGCCGCAGCGAGCAGTAGCGAGCGGAGAGGGATAAGCGAATAAAAATTTAGTTTTGCCTCTCTTTCATTTACAATCTACGCTAATAATGCCTTTTCAGCAAGCTTAATGGCATTTTCTTTGGTATTAACCTGGGCATAAAAACCAGTAGGATGAGTAAAAATAACACCACTTATTCCTATTACTTCTTCAGCTCTAGAATCTCCGTTTAAAAATCCTCTCCAAGAATCAGGAAATGGTCTTCGGCTTTCCATTGTTTCTTGAGATTTTTTTATTGCTTCCACTTTCCAAGTATCAGACTTTGAACTTGGATAAACCAAATATATAGGTTCAGTAAATTTTGATAATGTATCTTGTAATAAGTATCTAGGGAAATCGATCTCAGATATAACTATTCTTTTATCTTTCGACTTATTATAAAATTCTATTAATTTATTAATACCTTCTATGTCATCTTTGGCAATTTTAATCTCTCTCTTTAATAATGGGACAATTTTTTTGACTTGTTTATTGAAAATTTCATCTACATTATCTAGATTATCTTCTTTCCAAGTTGGAAACTCGGAAAGAAATACACTTTCAGCAGAATATTTATAAATATCTTTTATTAATGGTTTCACAATATCAAATCCAACATCACTAGCATCAATCGAACAAACTATTTTTCTTTCTATATAATCAGCCACTTCTTTTGAACCGCAAATTTTTTCACCAAACTTTTTCCAAACAAGCCCAAAGGAGGCATAAGGAATACCATTCTCTCTTTTACCTCCTCCACCTTTCTGATGATGATCAAATCTATTTTTTTCTGGATCATTTTCACCTCCTACATCATAAACATAATCTCCTTTTTCAAATATATTTTGATCTCTAGTACGAACTATCTTTATATTTCCGTTGTTTAATATTGAAAGAGTCGCCGTCGCAAAAAGATCATCGGCGTGGAATGCCCCATTATGCGTCACACATATTTTGTTTTTATTAAAAATAGACATTCAATTTTATTTATCTTCCTTAAACACTTCAAATACCTCTATCATAAATCCTATTATCTTTTCTAGCAAGAAGAAAGCGATGAGGCATAGTAATATAATTCCAAAGAATTTACGGACATCTCTGCTCACTGAGAGTGCTGCATAACTAAAGAATGACCCTAGAGCAAGCATTCCAGCGGACCAAAGTACCAACGATATTGCTTCTGCTTTAACAAAAGTTTTAAGTGCTATCTTTTTATACCCTGAAAAAATAGTCGTAAACCAACCGATTCCAAATACGAAAAATCTAGAAATAAAAATGGACCAGAATGGCTTTTTCTCAAAATGCGGAAGAAAATATGAAATACGTCTTTCCATAAATCTTAAAAAGGGCTTGTGTGCATGATGATGTTGTAAATGTAAACCAACAGTATAACCAATAAATGATTTAGAAACGCCCCCAACAATAGCGCACAAAAATGCAATTACTGGATTAAGGGCTCCAAGATGAGAAAAGATTCCTGCCAAAATAACTGATATCTCACCTTCAGCTACTATTCCTACAACAATTAAAACATAAGCCCAAACAGCATGGGCTTCAACAAAATGCTGTATAGCATGAATAGATAGATGTTCCATAATAATTACTAATCAAAATGGAATACTTTATTTAATATCCAATTTATTATTGAAACGAGTAGTGCTCCAATAAAGGCAGCATAAAATGTTTGAACCTGAAAACCAGTATCTTTCAAAAAAACCCCCAAATACCAAAAGACTGCTCCATTAATAATAAGTGAAAATAAACCAAGAGTAAGAATATTAATCGGAAGAGTCAAGATTTTAACTATTGGCTTAATAAACATATTGAACAATGTTAAACACGCTCCGACAATAAGTGCAACCCAAATCGGGTTCACTATTATTCCCGCGATAATTTTCGAGGTGATATATACCGCAACCGAAAGAATAATCCAATGTAAAATAATACGCATTTTTTTCTCCACATGTCTGACATGTGGAATTCACTATATTAAAGGAATAATTGATCGACAACCCCAGAAGCAAAGATTACTTGCTACGGGGCATGCTTCTTTAACCAAACAACTTATCTACCACTTCTTTAACTACAGAACCATCCGCACGACCTTTCAAATCTTTCATAATTGATGACATAAACATTCCTTTTTTGGTCGGGTCTTTGATTTCTAGTGTTTCGTATTTTTCCTTAACAAAATTTTCTATCTCACCTTTCTCCATCAATTTCGGTAGAAATTCTTCGAGAATCACCAGTTGTGCAGTTTCGGCCTCAACTAAATCGTTTCGACCACCTTTTGTGAATTGCTCGATTGAATCTTTCCTTTGCTTTGAAGCTCGAGTGATCACTTTTATTGCTTCCTCGTCAGAGAGCATATCCTGTGGCGTCTTACCTGTCGCAACCAATTCATTAGTAAAAGCCGTGACCAGCCCCCTCATAACCTCAAGACGGACCTTATCGCCCGCTTTCATACTTTCTTTTATATTGTTTTTGATTTGTTCATGTAATGACATAGATATACTATATCAAATTTATGATAGAATACCAGTATATGAAAAAAATTATATTTTTAGACACGGAAACTACTGGTAATGAACCCAAAAAGGATTTCCTTTGCCAGCTGGCGTATAAAACCGACGGAGAAACTTTTTGCGAACTGTACAAACCTTCTATTCCGATTCCCCCTGAAGCGAGCGCCATCACCCACATCACCAACAAGCACGTCGCCAATAAGCCAGCATTCAAAGATAGTAAGGATTATAAAAAAATAAAATCACTCTTAGAAGATAAAAATTCCGTCATGGTAGCTCACAATAATAAATTTGATTATGAGATAATTAAGAATGAAGATATTACTCCAGCCAATACTATCTGCACTCTTCGCGTCGCACGAGCGCTCGATAAGAATAATGTCATTCCGCAATATAGACTCCAATACCTCCGATATTATCTCGACATAGATATTGAAGCTGAAGCTCATGATGCACTTGGTGACGTCCTTGTTCTTGAAAAACTTTACGAGAGACTTCTTAAGAAAATAATGGATGAAGAAAATTTAAAAGAAGAACAAGCCATAGAAAAAATGATTGATATTTCAAGTCGACCATCACTCATGAATATGTTTAACTTCGGTAAATACAACGGCAAGACCGTCGCCGATGTCGCCCGAGCAGACCCAGGATATCTAGAATGGATGCTCGCCCAAAAGGAACAATCAAATCCCGAAGCTGAAGAGGATTGGATATATACACTGAAATATCATTTGGGAAAATTGGTATAGATTTTAATTAAAAAGAGGTCATAATATGACCTCCTTTCCTTTTTGTGCTAAAATAACAACATGAACTTACTTATTATTATCTTTCTTGGAATATTGATTGTCTTAGTTATAGGACTATTCTTCTTTTTGAAAAAGAAACCTGAAGAAAAAGATGATAATTCAGTGCAACTACTACTTAATCAAATTAACGAACTCTCACGAACGATAGATAACAAGCTCGGCGAATCGCAAAAAGAAATAAACCAATCAATGCGATATCAGTCGACTGAAACTTCGAGAATTATTGCCGATATTACAGAGAAGATTACAAGGCTAGATGAGACAAATAAACAAGTTGTATCATTTGCTGACCAATTAAAAAATCTACAAGACATATTGAAGAATCCTAAGCAACGCGGAATTCTTGGCGAGTATTATTTGGAGACACTACTTAAGAACGTCATGCCACCAGGCTCTTATCAAATGCAGTACCCCTTCCCCGATGGAACGATTGTCGACGCTGTTGTATTTATTAAAGATAAAATTATTCCAATCGATTCAAAGTTTTCGCTCGAAAACTATAATCGAATATCTGAGACAAATGATAAAACTGAGAAAGAGCGCTTGGAAAAAGTTTTCGTCAACGATTTGAAAAATCGTATTGTTGAGACTTCCAAATATATTCAGCCGGATCAAAATACGATGGATTTCGCTTTCATGTTCATTCCCCATGAAGCTATTTACTACGATTTACTTATAAATAAAATCGGGGCTATCACAGAGGACACAGAGAACTTAATCCAAAGAGCCGCAAGTAAATACAAAGTCATCATTGTTTCCCCTACTTCATTCCTCGCATACCTCCAGACTGTTCTTCAAGGCTTGAAAGCCATGCAGATAGAAGAAGGCGCCAAAGATATAGTTAAACGAGTCGGGGAATTGGGAAAACATCTTCAATCTTACGACGAAGTCCACCAGAAACTTGGCAATGCTATCTCAACAGTAGTAAATCACTTCAATAAATCAAATCACGAATTTCGTAAGATTGATAAAGACGTCATGCGCATCACCGGCGAAGCAATTGAAATCGAAACTCTCTCCCTCGAAAAACCTCAAGAGGAAAATTAATTATTTTTTTAATTTTTTATAAAGTGTTCCTGTAAAAACTAGAACGGCGATTCCTGCTGCAAGCATTAGAAGTGGTTGATTTTGAAAAAAGGGAATTTTTCCCAATAAATCTTTTATCCCTTCGCTAATCATAGATACACCGAAAACGACAAGTAGGGCAAAAGTAAACGGGTAACGTGAAAAAACTGATTCCCCCTTTTCTTTGAACAACTGGTTAAGTTTTGCTGTTAATTCTTCTATCTTTTTTAATATATCTATTTGGTCTTTTTCCATCATAATATTCTACCAAATTTCAATTATTTTGACACTTCAAATCAAAAAATCAAAGTTTAATAATTCGAGATTCTTTGCTATACTCAATTCATGAGTCCCGTTAGAAGTCATATATGTTTTCCAAGAGAACGGGGTTACAATAAAATATTAGTTAGGTTTTAATTTTATTAATTAATCTATGTACGGGAATCTAAAGATTCCCTACCTCTAACGGGATGAGTAAAAAAACTATTAAAAATGAATTTGAGGAATCATTAACATTCGACGACGTTTTAATCGAGCCAGAGTACTCCGAGGTCTTACCTAAAGAGGTAGATATCGGAACTCAACTTACTAAAAATATTAAGATAAATATCCCTATTATTTCGGCGGCAATGGATATGGTGACTGAATCTCGTTTGGCTATTGCTATCGCTCAAGAAGGCGGTATTGGAATCATTCACAAAAATATGCCAATTGAGAAACAAATAGAGGAAGTAAAGAAAGTTAAGCGCTCAGAAAATGCTATTATCGAAAATCCATATACCCTGCCTCCCACTGCTACACTCAAAGACGTAACTAAACTAATGGAAGAAAAAAATATCGGCGGTGTTCCAATCGTCGAGAAAGATAATAAATTAGTTGGAATAATTACTGGCCGAGACATTCGTTCTGAATCTGATTTATCAAAGACGGTTTCTGAGGTCATGACAAAAAAATTAATCACAACCGGAGAAGGGTGTTCTCTTGTAGAAGCACGAAATATTTTATTGAAAAATAAAATTAAAAAACTCCCAATAATAAATAAGAATGGAGGTTTGGTTGGTTTAATAACTTACAAAGATATCCGAAAAGAAGCAAACAATCCAAACGCTTGTAAAGACGGAAATGGAAGACTCCGAGTTGGAGCTGCAATTGGAGTGGGCGAAAATGTCCTTGATAAAGTTAAGAAACTAACTGAGGCTGGTGCGGATATTTTAGTACTTGATAGCGCTCATGGTCACTCAAAAGGAATACTCGACACTGTAAAAAAAATTAAGAAAACCTTTCCGAAAGTTGAACTCATTGCCGGAAATGTCGCCACAGGTGCTGGAGCCGTAGCCCTAGCCCGCGCTGGTGCCGATGCTATCAAGGTTGGAGTAGGACCAGGATCAATTTGCACAACTAGAATTATTTCTGGAGTAGGTGTCCCCCAACTCTCTGCTATCATGAATGCGAAAGTTGCATTAGTTAAAGCTGGGTATAAAACTCCGGTTATTGCCGATGGTGGAATCCGTTACAGTGGTGACATGGTCAAAGCCCTCGTTGGAGGAGCATCTCTTATCATGGCTGGGTCAATCTTTGCCGGAACCGAAGAATCTCCAGGAGAAGTAGTGATATTTGAAGGACGAAAATATAAAAATTATAGAGGAATGGGTTCAATAGAAGCAATGGAAAAAGGGTCAAAAGACCGCTATTTCCAAGACCATAAAACAGAAACTTCCAAATTAGTTCCGGAAGGGATTGTCGGCATTGTTGCTTTTGCTGGAAAATTGTCCGAAATTGTTTATCAATATGTCGGCGGGTTACGTGCTGGGATGGGTTATGTCGGAGCAAAAAAAATTACTGATTTATGGAATAAAACTTTTATCAAAATCACTTCTTCAGGGAAAGAAGAGAACCATCCACATGACATCATTATTACTAAGGAAGCACCAAATTATTCAAAATAACATGCCTGCGCATGCAGGTTTCTAAAATATATTATGGCTATAGATTTACTAATCGGTTTACAATGGGGAGATGAAGGAAAAGGGAAAAATATTGACCAGCTTTTATCAACTGGGAATTACTTCGGTGTTGCTCGTTTTCAAGGTGGAGCCAATGCCGGACACACTTTAAAATTTGATGATAAAACTTTTATAGGACATATCATCCCAAGCGGATGCTTACGAGAAAATGTTGAACTCTATGTCGGGAATGAAGTTGTTGTTGATGTAATATCTTTGATGAAAGAAATCGGCGAGTTGAAAAATCTAGGTTTTGATGTCACAGACAGACTGTATATTTCAAATCGAGCAAAATTAGTTTCTTATATGCATCCATTTCTCGATCTTGCTGAAGAGACTTATCGAAGTAAAGGCGGAAACAAAATTGGCACAACTGCTCGTGGTATAGGGCCAGCATATAGCGACTCTCGTGCTCGCCGAGGACTTTTAGTTGGGGATATTAACCTCCCTGATTTCCGAGCAAAAGAAGAAGAACTTGCCGAACTTCATATGAATCTTTTGAACATGTATAAAGATAAATATGGTTTTGAAATAGTGGAAGACAAGATAAGTGAAGCAAGGCTCGCCTGGCTTAAAGCGATCGATGAAGTTAAAAAATTGCAGATTTGCGACTTATCATTTTTGATTCAAAAAAGGTTAAAAGAAGGAAAGCATATCTTGGCTGAAGGGGCACAAGGGGTAATGCTTGATATTGATTTCGGAGATTATCCAAATGTAACAAGTTCAAATGTTCTTCCTGCCAACGTCTGCTTGGGTCTCGGAGTGCCTCATACTGCAATCAGAGACATTTATGGAGTGACAAAAACTTACACAACAAAAGTTGGTGGTGGAGATTTTCCATCCCGAATTAAAGATGTAGATATTGAAAGCCTTTTCCAAAAAGCAGGAAATGAATTTGGCGCAACAACAGGAAGACCAAGAATGTGTGGCTGGCTTGATTTATTTGCTCTCCGTTATGCTATAAAACTCTCTGGAGTAAATAAACTTTTTATTAATAAAGCTGACATTTGCCCAATGGATGAGATAGAGGTAGTGACTAACTATGAGATTGATGGGAAAACCTTAGAAGAGTTCCCTCTTCGATTGAATCAAATAACAAGTGTTAAAACTGAAAAAATGCTCGGTTGGGGAAATTCAAATTATAAAGTAATCAAAAGAGAAGAAGTTTCTCCGGCTTTGATAAAATATTTAAACTACATAAAAGAAAAATTGACTGATTTAAATGTTGAAATCTTCTCTGTCGGCACAGGCCCTGACCGAACACATTATTTTGATTTATAATTAAGTAAATTATCATTATGCCACTTATAAAAATTCCAGGATTGATCGATGTCCATGTTCATTTACGTGAACCTGGGGCTACACATAAAGAAGATTTTTATTCTGGGAGCCGTGCAGCGGTAGCTGGTGGTTTTACTTTTGTTATCGATATGCCAAATAATCCCCTTCCCACGATTTCTCGCGAAAGATTGGAAGAGAAAGTTTATTTATCAAAAGAGAAAGCAATTTGTGACGTTGGATTCCACTACGGAACAAATGGAAAAAATATCGAAGAGTTTCCATATGCGATAGAATCCCCCAATGTATACGGTTTGAAAATTTATTGTAATCACACAACTGGTGAAATGCTTATTGAAGATCAAAAACTTCTTGAAGATATTTTCCTTGCCTGGAATTCCGACAAACCAATACTCGTTCACGCTGAGGGCGAACAATTAGCAAATACTCTTTCCATTAGTAAAAAATATAATCGTCGACTTCATGTCTGTCATATCTCACAAAAAAGCGAAGTCGAAATGGTTAGACTTGCTAAAAAAAATGGCGACAAAGTAACAGCTGGAGTAACTCCACACCATTTGTATATGACGAATAAAGATGTAGAAAGACTGAAAGGTTATGCAATGATGAAACCACCACTTGGGACTGAGGAAGATGTGGAAGCCCTTTGGGAAGGACTAAACGACGGTACAATCGATATAGTTGAGAGTGACCACGCACCACACACTAAAGAAGAAAAAATCGTAGATGAAAGCGGTAAAACAGCATATGGCGTCCCAGGGCTTGAGACGACCTTGGGGCTTATGTATAAAGCTGTTGTAGATGGAAGAATTAGTAATGATGATGTGATAAAATTCTTATACACGAATCCAAAAAGAATATTTAACATAGAGGAACAAGCAGACACATACGTGGAGCTTGACCCGAGTATGCCGTATGTTGTAGGAGAAAATGGATATGAAAGTAAATGCGGTTGGTCACCATTTGAAGGTATGACACTATACGGGAAACCACAAAAAGTAGTTCTTAAAGGAAAAATAATTTTAGAAAAAGGGAAAATAATCTAAATTAATATATGTTACACAAACCTTTTTATGACCCAGAAAAAACATATGAGGAAAACCTAAAAAATGGACCATTCGGGGATTTTGCCGATAGAAAAGTATTTAAAGAAAATGGTGAGCCAAAATACGATTTTTTCGGCCATAAAGTTTATTCACCCTTCGGTATTCCAGCTGGACCTTTAATTAACGGCAAATTTGTTCAATCCGCTTTTGAAAAAGGTTTCGATATATGTGTTTATAAAACAGTTCGTGGTGTTAAATATCCGTGTCATAAATGGCCCAATATCTTGTCTGTCGATATTAAAGGAAACCTAACTCCAGAGAAAGCAAGTGGAAAACTTGTTGCCGACCATAATTTCCATGAACCGCTTTCAATAACAAATTCTTTCGGTGTTCCCTCTTCGAGTCCGTCATATTGGCAAAAAGATATTAGAAATGTAATAAAAAATATTGGAAAAGGACAGATTGTCGTCGGAGGGTTTCAAGGAACCAAAAATAAAGATGGAAATATAGAATCATATATTAAAGATTTTTGTTTAACTGCTCAACTATTGAAAAAAGCTGGTGTAAAAGTTTTTGAAGTAAACTTTAGTTGCCCGAATGAGGGAACAAATAATCTTTTGTGTTTTGATGTAGACAGAAGTACTCTAATAGCTCGCGCAGTGAAAAAAGAGATCGGTAATCTTCCATTAATTGTTAAAATTGCTTATTTCAAAGACGATAAACTTCTAAATAATTTTGTTAAACAAGTGGGTAAGGTGGTTGATGGTATTTCATCAATCAACACAATTGCTTCTACTATTATTGATCATGCAGGCAAACAAGCACTCCCTGGTGAAGGAAGAGAAAAGAGTGGAGTCTGTGGACACTCTATTAAATGGGCAGGACTTGATATGGTAAAGCGTTTGAAAAAGATTAGAAAAGATTTAAATTATAAATATACTATTATCGGTGTCGGTGGTGTTATGTCTCCAAAAGATTTCAAAGAATATCGAAAAGCCGGAGCTGATATTGTCATGTCGGCCACTGGTGCTATGTGGAATCCTTACCTTGCCGAGGAGATTAAAAAACTATAATATAAAGGAACCTGTCCCGTTTAAAATTTAACGAACAGGGTAAAAAAAATAAATTATGAATTATAAAATTTTAAATGGGATGGAAAAAGAAATTGCTGAAGTATTACTAAAAATAGATGCAGTTGGTTTCAAAATAGATAATCCTATAACTTTTAAATCTGGTATAAAGTCCCCTGTTTATGTTGATAATCGCAAACTCCCATTTTTCCCAAGTGAGTGGAAGGTAGTTCTTAATGGCTTTAAAGAACTGATTGAGAAAAATAAAATAGATTTTGATATTATTGCCGGAGTTGAATCTGGTGGTATTCCTCACAGCGCTGCTTTAGGATTCTTACTCAACAAACCTTCTATTTTCGTCCGAAAGAAAGCTAAAGAACATGGCACAAAAAGCATGATAGAAGGCGGAAGTGTCAATGGTAAGAAAGTTTTACTAATTGAAGATTTGGTTTCAACTGGTGGAAGTAGTTTGGCTGGTATAGAGTCAATTCAAAATGAAGGCGGAATTGTTAATGATTGCCTTGTTATTGTTAGTTATGATTTTAAAGAAGCTAAAGTTGCATTTCAAAAAGCAAAAATTAATCTCCACCCGACGACATCATTCCCAGTAATATTATATGAAGCAATTAAGTCTGGAAAAATCTCTAGCATTGAAGCAGAAAAAGTTAAAGAGTGGTTCGAAGACCCACACGGCTGGGCGAATAAATATATTCATGAGTAATCCAATAGAAAAATACAACAAAAGAGCAAAAGAAATCAATTCACTTTTGTGTGTCGGTCTTGATGCTGACTTTGATAAACTACCCGAGCAATATAAAAAATTAGGCGGAAGCGAATCTCAATTTCAATTCAACAAATATATCATTGACACCACATATCCATACGCTTCAGCTTTCAAACCAAATGTCGCATTTTATGAAGCCCGTGGTACTGATGGGATAGAAGCCCTCAAAAAAACGATGAATTATATCCATGCTAATTACCCTGATGTGTTTACAATTCTAGATGCTAAGCGTGCTGATATTGGAAACACAAATAACGGTTATGTAACATCAATATTTGATTGGCTAGGTTTTGATGCGGTAACGGTAAATCCATATTTGGGAAGTGAGGCTATTAAACCTTTTTTAGATAGGATTGATAAATGTTCAATTATTCTTGCGAAAACTTCCAATCCTGGAGCTCGGGAATTGCAAGATTGCGTTTTAGAGAACAAAGAAATCCTTTGGCAACACATTGCAAGGAAAGTCGCGGATGAATGGAATACAAATAATAATTTGATGATTGTCATGGGGGCAACAGTACCGGACGATGTAGCCATTGCTCGTAGGATTACTGGTGAAATGACATTCCTAGTCCCAGGGATCGGCGCTCAGGGTGGAGATATTAAAAATACTGTAACAAATGGAATAAACAAAGAGGGCTTAGGATTAATCATAAATTCTTCTCGTGGAATAATATTTAGTGGTGATCCAAGTGGTGAAGCCAAAAAGCTTCGTGATGAAATTAACAATTATCGAAAATAAGCAAAATAATATATGCAAGAAAAAATTTTAATCCTAGACTTCGGTTCTCAATATACGCAAGTAATTGCCAGACGTGTTCGAGAATTAAACGTTTATTGTGAAATATATCCTTTCAATAAAATACCAGAGATTGATGAGACTTATAAAGGGATTATTCTCTCTGGGAGCCCATTTTCCGTGAAAGATAAGAATGCTCCGTCAATAGATATATTTAAAGAAAGACATAATTTACCAGTTCTTGCTGTGTGCTATGGAGCTCAGCTCTTAGCTTTAGACTGTGGAGGTGAAGTAGCTTCATCAAAAATAAGAGAGTACGGCAGAGCAAATTTATCAAAAGTAAAAATAGATAACAAACTTTTGAAAGGAATGAGTAAACATTCGGAAGTTTGGATGTCCCACGGTGATACAATAAAAACAATTCCTGATAGTTTCGAAATAATTGCTGGAACTAATGAAGTAAAAATCGCCGCATTTCAAATAAAGAATGAGGAAATCTATGGCGTTCAATTCCATCCTGAAGTTTCTCATACAACGGAAGGTAGTATTCTCTTGAAAAACTTTGTTGTGAATATTTGCAAGACTTCACAAAGCTGGACCCCGGATTTATTCATTGAAACAAAAATCAAAGAACTGAAGGAAAAATTGGGGAGTGATAAAGTCATCCTCGGTCTATCAGGTGGTGTCGACTCAACAGTCGCTGCGGTCATTTTACAGAAAGCTATCGGTAAAAATCTTTACTGTATTTTTATAAATAATGGACTTTTGCGCAAAGACGAATTTGAAAAAGTTTTAACTTCATATAAAAAAATGAATCTGAACGTCAAAGGAGTAGATGCTTCGAAACAATTCCTCGATAATCTTGTGGGAGTAATTAACCCAGAAGAGAAACGCAAATCAATCGGGAAAACATTCATCGAGGTATTTGATCAAGAAGCCAAGAAAATAAAAGACGTCGTCTGGTTAGCTCAAGGTACTATTTACTCTGACGTTATTGAATCAAAATCTATTAATGGTCCATCGGCTACCATCAAATCACACCATAACGTGGGCGGTTTACCAGACTACATGAAACTTAAAGTCGTTGAACCTCTTAATACTTTATTTAAAGATGAAGTTAGAAAAGTTGGAAGAGCTTTAAAAATTAGTGACAGCTTTATTATGCGACATCCGTTCCCAGGCCCAGGGCTTGGTATAAGAATCATTGGTGAAATTACAAAAGAGCGACTTGAAATCTTACGTCAAGCGGATGATATTTTCGTCGAGGGACTAATTCGAGATAATCTGTATAGCAGTGTTTGGCAAGCCATAACCATATTCTTACCAATAAAATCAGTTGGCGTTATGGGCGATGAGAGAACTTACGAGAATGTCATTTGTCTCCGAGCCGTAAATTCAACCGATGTCATGACTGCCGACTGGGTTCACCTCCCCTACGAATTCCTTGCTAAAATTTCAAATGAAATCATCAATAAGGTCAAAGGCATCAACCGTGTCGTCTACGATATCTCTTCTAAACCCCCAGCAACAATTGAGTGGGAATAAGAAAATCCTTACTAAATTATTTCAACAAGTCTTTTAGTATTGGTATTGCTTTTGAAAGATTGTCCTCGATAACATAATCAGCATATTGCTCAATATCTCCTTTAGGATTAATGGCGATACTTTTAGCTAATATTTCAAACATTCCTTTATCAGCTATTGAATCTCCTATTGCTACTCTGGAAACCAACCTGTCGCAATATCTTTTTCATTATCAGTTGTTGTTCCGTGAACAAAGTAAGTGATTTTTATAGACATATAATTATATTAACATAAAAGTTGGTTGGGGGGTATGGAATAGTATTGGAACAGTCTTGTTGTATATCGCAATAACAGTTCTTGCGAATTAGATTACAGATTTAACTTATTCACACTGCTGGGAGACTTGGATTCGAACCAAGATACCCTCCTTCAAAGGGAGATGTCCTACCATTAGACGATCTCCCAGCACTATGAACAAATTACTTAATTTACTATTTTTTCAAAAATTCTTTCCGACCAACTTGCTATTTTCCTAACTAAACTTGAACTTTTTTTAACCTTTATTTTTAATACTCCATAATACTTTTCTTTTGTATTTTTACGACTGGTTTTTATTTTATTCTTTTTCCAATAAATAGTAGAAAAACTATCTTTTGAGAAACCAGTAATTTTAGACCAATAATCCTTTACTTCTTCTAGCCTATCTTTATGGCTTTCGTGAAGAAATATATTGAAGATTAACATATTTCTTTTAATTTTGCACACTCTAAAGAGCCAAGTCATCATAATTTGTATAATTTTTGGGTCCATATTTGAAAATTGGAATGGTGACCCGGGGTGATATTCCTTCTCTTTTGATCCTTCAGCCCAGTATAAAATAACCCCAATTATAAATAACTCCTGTTTTGATATATTTAATATATCAGATTTTGTTTCCAAAAATATTTTATTTTGTTTTTCTATTCTTTGTTTTTTCTTTGCCTCACCTCCTCGCTTAGAACCCGCAAGTCTTTCTTGGGTAATTCTTTGTTTTTGCTTTTTGGACAGATTAACGGAATTCAACCAAATAGCCAAAGTAGATTTGGCAACTGGGACTACGGACAATATCTCCGTATATGTTTTCCCCTCTCTCCGCAATTCAATTGCTTTTTGTTTTTCTATTTCTTTATTTATCATAGGTAGGATAGCTGTATTATACCATATCACCTATATCCAAAACAAATACATATAATCATTAGATTCCTAAACTGGTATTTGTTAAAATAATTTATGTGAGAACTATCCAACTATTGAAGCCCCCGAACGAAGTAACTGGAAGATAGCGCAGCAAGATCCACTCATTAAAAGTAAATTTGATTCTGAAAATATAAAATGTAGAGATTTATGGTTAAAAAATCAAGAAATTCGTTAAATTACTTACCTATTCCAATTTATTAGCTACTTAAATATATCAAATATACAACACCAATTACCGCTGGGACCCAAACAGGCCAGAGGATAATAGCGAGATTATTGGAATTGTCTTTTTCTTCTTGATCTGAATTCATCTTTACAAAATAAAATTCCCCGAAGGGAAAAATTTTTAATTTCATTACCTTATTTACCTTTTTATTATATCAAATGTTTAAGATTTTAATATCTAGCCATGTTGTCAAATCCTTGGTACAATATACCTATGCAAATCACATCAACAGAAAAATACTTTTTGTTCGTTTTATTACTAATTACAACAATATTTACTATACTAATTTTCTATCCATTCCTGGCAATGCTTGTCTTATCTATATCCTTTGCTGTTGTCCTTGACCCAATTTACTTATGGATAAAGAGAAAATTAACTAGAAATATTGCTTGGCTAGCATCGTTACTTACTGTAATAATATTTCTTATTTGTTTATGTGTTCCCCTTTTCTTCATAGGTAAAGCAGTATTCCTTCAAACACAAAATGTTTATCTTAAAATGGTTAGTACCGGAGGATCAAGTCATCTCATTGAATCTATTGATTCTTCAATCAGTAAAATTCTTCCGAGTGAATTTGATTTTGATATTCAAACTAAAATAACTGAAATATTTTCATCACTCTCTAGTAATCTAACTCAATTCTTTTCCTCGACGCTCAATTCTATCTTAATGTTCTTCTTAATGGTTTTCACTTTATTTTATTTATTAAAAGATGGTGAACAGTGGGAAAAAGCTTTGATAAAAATATTTCCACTTTCTGACAAGAATGTTAGCGAAATTCTCAATAATTTAAAAAAATCAATAAATCGAATATTCCGTGGCTCTTTTATTATAGCTATTGCTCAAGGAATACTTGCTTGGGTTGGTTTTATGGTTTTTGGAGTACCAAATGCCCTTATCTGGGCTATTGTTGCAGCTATCGCTTCTTTTATCCCAACAATAGGGACGTCTATCGTTTCAGTACCAGCAATACTATTCTTATTATTTACGGGAATGCAACTACAAGCTCTTGGTCTTCTTATTTGGTCAATACTTCTTGTTGGAACGATAGATAATATATTGGCCCCGTATATAATTTCTAAAGATACAGAAATCCCATCACTATTTATTCTTTTTGCAATTTTAGGTGGTGTATCTCTCATGGGACCACTTGGAATTCTTATTGGCCCACTTGTTTTAAGTTTATTATACAGTCTTGTTTCTATTTATAAAAAAGAAATTAAAGGTTAGACAGAAATACCTGCAATATAACCCGTCGTCCAACAAATCTGAAGTGAATAGCCTCCAGAATTGCGATTTATGTGCAACAAATCTCCAGTGATATATAAATTCGAGAATAACATTGAGCGCATTGTTTTCATATCTATTTCTGAAAGTATCACTCCACCATCAGAAACGACAGACCTGTCGTAGCCCATCAGGTCTTCTATCGACATCGGCAAAGATTTTAGTAAATCAATAATTTTCCTTCTATCTTCCCTTGTAACTGAGTGAACTTTCGTTTCTAAATCAATAAAACTAATTATCTCCTCGAATGCATTCGTCATTCCATCCGGAACAATATCTTTAATTACTGACTTCAGCATTTTATTTTTATTCGCATCAAAAACTTTTATAATCCTTTTCTCTAAATCACCGATATTTGTATCTGGATAAAGGTCAATGTTGGCGGTGACTACTCCTTTATCAAGAAGTTTTTTAATATTTTTCGCACTATTTAATATAAGCGGACCAGATAAACCAAAGTGAGTAAATAATATTTTACCAGTTTTTGAAAATTGCTTAACTTTATTAAGATAGAATGTTATCTTCATAAAAGAAAGCGATACCCCCGCAAGATTTTTGACCCAACTATCACCAACCATAATCGGAACAACGTCTGGAGTCGGATCAACTACAGTATGACCAATTTCCCTTAAAAATTTTAAACCATCTCCAGTTGAACCAGTTTCTGGATGTGAAAGACCTCCTGTTGCAAGGATAAATGAGTGAGCCCTAAATTCACCTTGATTGGTTTTAATACTTATTATTTTATTCCCATTTTGTATGATATTAGATACGATACAATTTAATTTAACAGTTACATTATTTTTGATTAATTCTTTATGTAAGACATTGAATACATCTATTGCCTTTTCCGTTGCAGGAAAAACACGGTTTCTGGCTTGTACAACTAATGGTAAACCACGCGATTCAAAATATTCAAATGTATCTTTAACTCCGAAAATTGAAAATGGAGAATATAAATAAGGAGCTCCTTCTCCATAGACTTTCAACATCTTATGGATGTCTGGTTCACTGTTTGTAATGTTACACCTACCCCCACCAGTAATTTTTAATTTTTCTCCAAGTGTCCTATTTTTTTCTAAAACTAGAACAGAAAGAGAACGCGAAGATGCTACTGCAGCAGCCATCATTCCTGATGCCCCACCGCCAATAATTAGGACATCCCAGATTTTACTTTGTCTCGCCGTAACTTTATGTGTAGGCGGATTCTCCTTTTTATTTATTTTGTTTTTCAGCATTGAGAATTTTTACTAAAGCAAGTTCAAGTGGTAATTCACTTATAAATGAAGTCCTGACAGATTGATATGCTTCAAGCAAGGTAGTTAAAGTGCTTGACGATATATGTTCTGGTTTTTCTGATACCAATTTTGAAAGATATGTTAAGTCACGTTCACTTATAGCAGATTCAATGGACTTTTTGGTCGATGGAACATATCGAAGCATAAGAGCATAACGAAGTTTATAAAGAATCATTTTAACATAAACTCCCATATCAATATTTTGTTTAACTACTTTCTCTACAGTTATAAATCCTTTCTCAATATCATTCGTTGCCAAGCAATCTAAAAAGTCATTCACAAGTGTTGTATTTGGAGCCCCGGTAATTTCTTCGATTTCAGATATATTTATGACTTTATCTTTCGAAAAAGAAATGACTTTCTGAAGAGTTCCGAGAGCATCACGAAATGCTCCATCAGCCAACAACGCAATAAGTTCGGCTCCGCCTTCTTCAAATTTGTAGCCTTCTTTTTTTGCAATATTCTTTATGTACTCGCCCAAAAGCGCATCGTTCGGCTTTTTAAAAATAAAACTCTGACAGCGAGAAATAATAGTTTCAGGAATCTTTTCAAACTCAGTAGTTGCCAGAATAAATATGACATGTTCCGGTGGCTCTTCAATGGTTTTAAGGAGTGCATTCCAAGCTTCTTTAGTAAACATGTGGACTTCGTCTAAAATATAAATCTTGTATTTTGAATCAAAAGGCAATGTTCTGACATTTTCATTAATCTCTCTTATGTCATCAATACCACGATTTGAGGCTGCATCCATTTCATAAATATCATTGGCCGATGTTCCAAGCTCACGCGCAATTATTCGAGCAATCGTCGTTTTCCCCGTTCCCCTAGGCCCACAAAGAAGATAAGCATGGGCCACCTTTCCAGCCTTTAAACTACCAGAAATGACCTTTGTAATATGATCCTGCCCAATAACCTCCTCAAAGCTCTCTGGGCGGTATTTCCTATATAATGCCAAATTGGAATCCTTCATCCCAATAGTATACCCGGTAGTGAAACTTTTTCAAAGTTCTACTACCGGGTATACCAAATTAATGATTTTTGAGAAAATCATATTATTTATATATTCTAATTATAATCCAAAAACGTAGAGATAAATTGCCATACGGACATAGAGACCGTTCTGGGCTTGGCGGAAATAGCAGGCTCGATTGTCTAGATCAATTGCATGGTCAATTTCATTTACTCTTGGCAATGGATGCAAAATTATTGATTTCTCTTTTAGCAAGTTTAGATGTTCTTTTTTTAGTAAATATAAATCTTTTACTTTTTCATAATCTTCAATATTTCCAAATCTTTCTTTTTGGACACGAGTCATATAAAGCACATCAACTTTAGGCAATGTCTCCTCTAGATTTTGTGTTTCCACAAATTTAATATTTTTTTCTTTTAATTCTTTTCTTAATTCTTCTGATATAACGAGTTCTTTGAGTGAGATAAAATAAAAAGTATTGTTTGGATAAAACATAAATATTGGCATAAGAGAATGAAGTGGTCGACTATTTTTCAAATCTCCGACAAATGCGATAGACAGATTCTCAAGTTGGCCAAGTTCTTTTCGAATTGTATAAATATCTAGTAGTGCTTGTGAAGGATGCTGGTTTGCTCCATCACCGGCATTTATAATCGGCTTAATTGAAACAAGTGATGCTGCTTCCACAGCTTTCGATTTATGATGACGCATAACTATAGCATCGGCATAACATGAGAGCATTCGAGCTGTGTCTTCTACTGTCTCGCCCTTAAAAGATGAGGAACTAACTTCAGCATTTTCTACTGAAATAATATTGGCTCCAAGACGAATGGCTGCCGTTTCAAACGACAAACGAGTACGAGTCGATGGTTCAAAAAATATACAAGCGATAACCTTATCGGCAAGTAGTTTATTGACCTTCCCCTCTTTCAAATCTTGCTCCATTTTTGTAGCACTCGAAAGGATCTTCTCAATATCCTCTTTACTAAATTGTTTTGTTGAAAGTATATTTTTCATAATATTTAAAGCGAAACAAATTATTTCATGAAAAAATGTCTGCCATTCCCCTCGTCCAGTTTTTTCAGGATATAATTTGTGTAGCTTTTTATTATATATTATTAATCATGCATATATTCACTGTACGACTTTATTTCCAAATCTGAAACCGAGTATCGTGATAATGCTTTTATAAATGCCCGAGCTAAATTTAAATCTGTAAAAAGTGGAATCTGATTATCAACCGTAGCTCGACGGATTTTGAAACCATCGGTGACTAAACGCTTGATTTTACTCTCTTTAAATTCAGGATGACTCTTACTTAAATTTACCACAAAAGCAACCTTCTTCCCATCGATAATATCGAGGGCATTAGGCGAATGTTCAAAAGCTTTCCGGACAGTCTGACAATTAATTCCGTTACTCTCGAGAAATAACGCAGTCGTGTCGGTGGCAAAGATAGCATACCCAAGTGTTATTAGTGATTGGGCGCTTTCTAGAAATTTTGCTTTATTAATATCTCCACCGAGTGAAAGCAAAACTGATTTTGTTTTGAAATCAAATTTATTCGCACTTAGTATGGATTTTATGAGAGCATCATCATAATTGCTTCCAAAGCAAGCCACCTCACCTGTTGAAGACATCTCTACTCGAAGTATTGGATCAGCCCCCAATAAACGAGAAAATGAAAACTGTGAGGACTTAACGACGACGCTCTTGGGATAAATGAATTTATTTCTCACAGCGTGACCAAAAAAGCTATCAACGGCAAGTTCTGGGAAATTAATATCCATGGCTTTCGAGAGAAATGGCAAAGTTCGGCTAGCTCGCAAATTTACCTCAATGACGTATGGTTGATTATTCTTAACTAAAAACTGAATATTAAATGGCCCGGTAATGTGAAGTTCTTTAGCAATTTCTCTCGAAATATTTCTCAACTGGAATTCAGTTGAAGCATAAACTCTCTGGGTTGGATAAACGATTGTTGCATCACCGGAGTGGACTCCAGCATTTTCGACATGCTCAGAAATACCGTAAAGAATTATTTCCCCTTTTTGTGCGACTGCATCAAATTCTAACTCTTTAGCATTCTCAATAAATTTTGAAATAGTCACTGGGTATTCTGGAGAAAGTTTTGCCGCCTTACCAACAAAATTATTCAGTTCGGTTTTTGAATAGCAGACTCTCATCGCTGAACCCGATAAAACATATGATGGACGGACTAAAACTGGGAAACCTTCAGCTTCAACAAATTTTCCCGCTTCTAAAATACTCGAGAAACTTTGCCACTTCGGCTGGAGAATTCTAAGCTTATCTAAAAGTGCTGAGAAAAGATTACGATCCTCGGCACGGTCAATATCTTCCGCCGTAGTCCCCAATATATTGAATCCTTCTTTTGAAAGCTTCTTGGCTAAATTATTAGGACGCTGACCCCCAACAGATATCACAACTCCATAGGCTTTCTCAAATTCATATATATCGGAAACTGTTTCAAATGAAATATTCTCAAAATACAAACGATCGGACATGTCATAATCTGTCGAAACAGTTTCCGGATTACAATTCACAATAATTGATTGCTTCTTATATTTTTTAAGTGCCATTGCTGCATAGACACACGACCAATCAAATTCAACACTTGAACCAATATGATACGGCCCACTGCCAAGTACTGCGACAGAATTTTTCCCGAGTGGCGAAACATCATTATGATTTCCGTGATACGTCAGATATAGATAATTCGTCTTGGCTGGCATTTCACCAGCAAGTGTGTCAATTTGAAATATAGAAGGTAAAATACCCAAATTTTTGCGTTCACGACGAATCTCAAATTCGGTTTTCCCTGATAGTTGGCCAATTTTTTTATCAGAAAAACCCATTTGTTTAAGTGGAAGTAAAATTTCTTTCGAAAGTTTTTTATTTTTTATTTCTGCGAAAGTTTTCTCGGCCGTAACAATAGCAAGAATTCTATAGAGAAACCATTTATCAATACCGGTTATTTTATGAATTGTATCGACAGATATACCTTTATTCATCGATGAAGCGATGGCAAAGAGCCGTTTCGGCGTTGGAATATCTAAGTACATTTTCACTTCTTTTTCATTTTCAAAGCCATTATCGGTTATACTTTCAATCAAACCAGATTGCATACGGACTGCTTTCTGTAAAGCCTCTTCAAAACTTCTACCTATCGCCATAACCTCACCAACTGATTTCATAGCACTCCCAATACAAACGTCCGCTCCTTTAAATTTTTCCAAATCCCATCGTGGCATTTTCACTACTACATAATCAAGTGCTGGCTCGAAGAAACTTTGTGTTACTTTCGTAATTTTGTTTTTTATTTCAAGCAAACTTTTCCCAAGTGCTAATTTCGCTGCAACGTAAGCAAGCGGATAGCCTGTAGCTTTCGAAGCAAGTGCACTTGATCGAGAAAGTCGAGCATTAACTTCAATAACATAATAATCTAGCTTCCCATTATCTGGTTTTGGGTTAAGTGCATATTGAACGTTACACTCTCCAACGATTCCAAGACTTTCAACAATTTTAATACTTACTTCACGCAATCGATGATATTCTTCATTTGTTAGAGTCTGGCTTGGTGCGATAACTATTGAGTCCCCTGTATGAATACCAAGAGGATCCAGATTTTCCATATTACACACCGTAACAGTATTATTAAACTTATCCCTTACAACTTCGTATTCTAACTCCTTGAAATGATGAAGATATTTTTCAATTAATACTTGCGGAGAAATAGCTAATGCTCCTTCGACAATACTTTTTAACTCATTATCATTTTGGGCGATTCCAGACTTCTGACCACCAAGAGCAAAAGCTGCGCGAATCATTAAAGGGAAACCAATTTTTTTAGCGATCACGATCGCTTCTTCGAGTGATTTTGCTGACCCACTTGCAGGAACCGGAATACCAAGCCCTCGTAAATGCTCAGCAAAAAATTGACGATCTTCTGTGAGAATAATTGATTCTATAGGTGAACCGAGAATTTCTACATTGTGTTTTTTTAATACACCTCTTTTCTCCAATTCCAAACCACAGTTGAGTGCTGTTTGGCCACCAAAAGAAAGCATAATGCCATCTGGACGTTCTTTCTCAATAACACGTTCAACAAAATAGTCATTGACTGGCAAAAAATAAACTTCATCGGCGAGATTTTTCGACGTTTGGAAAGTCGCAATATTCGGATTAACAAGAATAACTTTTATTTTCTCTTCTTTTAGGGCTTTGATCGCCTGACTACCGCTATAATCAAATTCTCCTGCTTCACCAATCTTGAGTGCTCCAGAACCCAGAACTAATATTTTTTTGTATAATTTTGTTTTCATCCCGTACTAAATTTATTAATTATTAACATTGTCAACCTAAGCTATATTAATTCCATACATTTTAATATTATTTTATTCTATATTAAATTTAGTACGGGATTCATAAATTATTTTTTTATTCCCGCACTCTTCAAAAAGAAATCAAATACCCAATCAGTATCAAGTGGTCCTGGAGAACTTTCAGGGTGAAATTGTACGGACATTAAAGGTTTTGTCTTGTGAATAATCCCTTCATTTGTATTATCATTTGCATTATAAAACCATTCTTTAAAATCTTTCGGAATATTTTTAACAGCAAAACCATGATTTTGAGTCGTTAAATATCCACGATTAGTCCCTGAAAGTATTGCAGGCTGATTCTGACTTCGGTGACCAAATTTAAGTTTATACGTCGTTCCACCACAAGCAAGAGTCAGAATCTGGTTACCAAGACAAATCCCTAATATTGGTATATTATTTTTAATAATTTTTTTAACATTATTTATTGTCTCCTTTACTTTTTTAGGATCTCCAGGACCATTCGAAATTAGTACTGCCTGAAATGGAAATGTTAATTTCATCACATCAGTATCCCAAGGGACAACGACAACTTTCAATCCGTAAGCATTAAGTCTGCGAACTATGTTTAGTTTTACCCCACAATCAATAACAACAATCGTATTCTTTCCGTTACCTCTCTCCCACATCGTTTTCGTTGAAACTTTAGCCACTAAGTTCTCAGCATTTGGATCTTCAAAAGGAATATCATTTTTATCACAAAGAATTTTTCCCAACATAACACCTTTCGTTCGTAATTTTTTCGTTAACTCCCGCGTATCTTTTATCTCTAGTGCTGGAATTCCCTCTTCTTTTAACCACTCGCCCAAAGTTTTTTCTGATTCGTGATGAGATGGAGTATCAATATAATTACAGACAATTAAACCCTTCACTTGGATTTTACTTGATTCCCATTTTTCTTTTTTAGGAACACCATAATTCCCTATAAGCGGGAAAGTCAAAACTAGTATTTGTCCGCAAAATGATGGGTCGGTCAGAGCCTCTGGATAGCCAACCATGCCTGTAGCAAAAACAACTTCACCAGAAACAGACTTCTCTGCCCCGAAACTTCTTCCCTCTATTTCACTACCATCTTTTAGAATTAATTTGTTTATCATAAAATTTATTACTCTAATAAAATAAAAGCCCCAATTACGGGGCCTTTATTACAAACAATAAAAATGCGTAAATATTGTGGAGATCTTTTCTGATTGATTTCGGTGTGTGATACATTGGGATAGATTATATCACAGATTCACTTTACCCCAAAAAGTTATCCACAATATCTTTTACTTCTACAAAGTTCTTGGTTTCCATGAGTCTCACTCGGAGCTCCTTAGCCCCATCGAAGCCATTTACATAAGCTTTAAAGTGCTTTTTCATTACAGCAAAATTTCTTGATTTACCTAGAAGTTTCTCAAAAAGTTTTGTGTGTTCAACCAGAACTTTTAATTTTTGAGATGTGGAAATTTCTTGGCTCCTCAAGGCCTTGCCTTGGGCTCCCTTAAGGCAAGGCCTTTTCCCGCCAAGAGAAGAGAACAACCATGGATTACCGAAGATTCCCCTTCCCACCATGACACCATCACAACCTGTCTCCTTAGCTTTCTTCATCCCATCTTTAATATCTACAACATCACCATTGCCGATAATTTTTGTTTTGACTTTCATTTCATTTCTAATTTCCACTACCCTTTTAACATAATCCCAATTGGCAGGAACTTTCGACATTTCTTTCCGAGTTCTTGCATGAATGGTCAGTGCATCAATATTTTGAGAAAGTAAAAATGGGATCCATTCTTCTAATTGGTTTTTATTATAACCAACTCGAGTTTTAACAGAAATAGAAACTTTTTTTCCTGAATCTTTTATTCCATCTTTAACAGCTTGAATAATTTCTCCGGCTCTTTCTGGATTTTTTATCATCGCCGAACCACAACCTTGCTTCTCTATAGACTTATCAGGGCAACCCATATTTATATCTATACCATCAAAACCGAGTGAAGCGACGTATTTCACTGCTTGACGCATTTTTATTGGATTGGAAGAAAATAATTGGGCAACTATCGGCTTCTCTTTTTTTGAAAATATTAAATTCTTTTTGAGAACTTCTCTACCCTCACTCATAAGTCCATCCGCAGAGACGAATTCAGTCCAGAAAACATCGGGCCCGCCTCGCGTCGACGAACCAATGCGAGTCGAGGCGGGTTTGCCGTATTTGGCAATAATCTGCCGAAAAGCCGCGTCCGTGACATCAGCCATCGGTGCCAAACAAAAAAATGGCCTGCCTCGCATTTGCGAGCCGTCGCGAGTCAAGGTGGGTTTCGGCAATTTTTCCCAAAAATTTTTCATAATATATTTAATGATATAGGTAGCATATGTTAAAATTTATTCGCTTATCCCTACCTCGGCTCTCGCCTCGGCGCGCGCCCACACCTGCTCATAAATTTTAACATATGCTACCTATATTTAATCACAATAACCAAAAGGAGTTAGAATGTGCTCAGGCGAACTGGTCTGGCTCCTCCCCTCATCCAGCTGAGAATGAGCATATTCTAACTCCTTCGATTTAATAATTGTCGAAATGCTTCTTTATTGAAACTTATATAAGACCTTATTTTTGAATCGTAGATCTATATATAGGAGCCTATTATACTTAGAATTAATCTCACTAGCAAATTCAGATTTTTTCATCGCCAATGATAAATTCTCTAATATATTTTCTAGGTCTGCATCATTTTTAAACAGAATTTTGGGAAGAGTATCATTTACACCATGATCCATATACAAAGAGTTAATTCCATCTTTACCCACAACAATATATATCGGTTTAAATCCTAAGGATGTAATTCCATCGATAAATCTGCCTAGTAAATGAAAACGTTCGATATCAATCATTTGTCTGGAAAGTGGATTAGCATCTCCATCTTTAAGTGTTAAGTAATATTTAAAATAAACATTTCCAGAAAAATATGGAGCTTTATCAAAAATATACCCATCATTATTTATATAATAACAATTCTCTCCTATTTCATTTTTATTTTCTGGAATACTAGCACCGCAATATAGATAAGAGCCAATACGTTCAGTTATCTCTATTTTTAAAGTTTTTAAACCTTCATGAGAGATTGAAAGTGTCTCAATTCTTGGAAAATTTAAAATTAAATTTTTGTATATTTGTTTTTGAGGATAAATGAATCCATTTTCTTTAGAGAATAAATAAATATACTTTCCTGAAAGATCTTTCTTGACTTCTCTCTCAATTCTTTCTTGATCCAAAATGTGAGTTCCTGTTACAATAATTTTATTTATCGCCATGTTTTCAGCATTTGAAAAATATGATAGTGCCCAGATAATAGAAATAAATAATATAAAGAAAAGAATAAAATGGCGCAATACGCTCATTCGTCTTTTACGACGAATTTGCTTGATTCGCGGAGATGTAGGAATATCCTTCATATTCTACTTACGAAATTATTTCTTTTCCTAAATATTTTTGCAAAACTCCTGGAATTTTTATTGAGCCATCAGCTTGTTGAAAATTTTCAACCATAGAAACAAGAATTCGCGGGGTAGGAATTGCTGTACAATTTAAAGAATGAACGTATCTACTCTTCCCATCTATATCTTTATAACGAATATTCAAACGACGGGTTTGAAAATCGTGGAAATAAGAAGCCGAAGATATCTCTCTATATTTATTCTCCTTAGGAACCCAAAGTTCAACATCATATTTTTTTACTTGACCCATACCTAAGTCACCACCACAATTTGCTACGGTACGATAAGGAATACCAAGAGATTCAATAAATTCTTCAGTATTACGATTTATTTCTTCGTGATATTTAACACTTTCAGAATGTGAGGCTTCGCACAAAATGACTTGTTCAAATTTATAGAATTCATGAACACGAATTAAACCTTTGACATCTTTACTATGACTTCCAGCTTCACGCCTATAGCACGGAGAAAATCCTAAATATTTTTTCGGTAATTCATCTTTTGCTAAAATCTCATCAGAATGAAATCCCATAATCGGGACCTCAGCAGTTCCAGCTAGAAAATCATCATCTTGAGTTTTGTATAAATCATCTTCACCTTGTGGTAAATACCCAGTACCAAAAAAAGTTTTCCTATTTACAATTACCGGAGGAATTACTGGAATAAATCCTTTCTGTGAAAAGAAATCAAGAGCATAGCTCCAGATTGCCATAGATAAGCGAGCCCCATCTCCTAAAAGAAAATATCCTCTGAAGCCATGAACCTTAACTCCTCTATCAAAATCAACCATCTTAAGTTTGGTCATGATTTCAATGTGGTCTTTCGGTTCAAATGGAAAGGTGGTTATCTCTCCCCATTTTTTTACTTCTTGATTGTCGGCATCACTCTCGCCTTCTGGAACTGAGATGTCTGGAACATTTGGAACTTGAAGCATCAAATTCTGCCATGTTTTCATCGTCTCACGAAGTTCTTCTTCCTTTTCTTTCAGTTCATCTTTAACTAAACGCATTTCTTCAATAAGTTGACCACGTGCTTCTTGACTTATATTACCACCCATAGAAACACTAACTTTATTCTGTTCTCCACGAAGAAATTCTACCCGAGAAAGAAGCTCCAAGCGTTTTTCATCAACTGACAAAAGATTATCAATATCAACTTCAATATGCTTTTTCTTCGCTCCTTCTTTAATAATATCTTTATTCTCGCGTATAAATTTAATATCCAACATCCCAGTACTAAAATTTAAGTTATAATTATGAACATAGACCCAACCTCCCCATTACCTTTATTTTTCATCTTAATTTTCGATATAATCAAAAATTTAGTACGGGACAAGTAGTAGTTACAGTATATAAAAAAATGATATAATACACAAATGGTTTGCTTTTTGCTTGTTGGTGTTTGCTATTAGAAATCAAATACTAATCCTGCAACCAAAAACCAAACAGCAAATACCAAATCTCATGGAAGATGTTTACAAATTAAAATTTGAACAATTTCCGAAACCATTACTCGAAATTCCCCAACCACCCAAGACTCTATATATAAGAGGCAAACTTCCAAGTGCTGATATGATATATCTAGCTGTTGTCGGCTCACGCAAGTATACTTCTTACGGGAAAGATATTTGCCAGAAACTTATCCGCGGATTGAAAAGCTACCCTATAGTTATCGTATCTGGCCTCGCTATGGGAATCGACAGTATCGCTCACAGGACAGCACTTGAAACTGGACTCATCACAATATCTTTTCCTGGTTCAGGACTTGATAATAGTGTCCTATATCCGAGAATGAACATAAAACTGGCACAAGAAATCGTTGATAGCGGAGGGTGTTTAATTTCTGAATTTGAGCCAAGTGCAATATCTCAACTTTACTCTTTCCCTCAAAGGAATCGCTTGATGGCTGGAATTTCGAAAGCCGTACTTATCATCGAAGCCGAAGAAAAATCAGGTTCCCTTATCACCGCCCGTATGGCTCTTGATTATAATCGTGATGTTTTGGCTGTCCCTGGTTCTGCTTTATCTTCAAATTCAAATGGAACTAATTGGCTCATAAAACAAGGTGCCATACCAGTAACCACAAGCGAAGACATACTCCAAGCACTCGGATTTGAAGTAGAAAAACCAAAAATTACTGATCGCGAAAAATATGCCGATTGTTCAAAAGAAGAATTAAAAATCATCGAGCTACTCCGTGAACCAATCGAAAGAGACGAATTAATCCGAATGTCCGGAATGAACACCGCCGAAGCTAATGCTCTGCTCTCTATAATGGAAATAAAAGAATTAATAAAAGAAGAACTAGGGGAAATTAGAAAAATATAAATAGATTTGCTAAAAAATGTAGTTTCGTGTAATCCCATTAGACACATAGATTTTTAATATGCTATAGTTAACCCATGTTTTACTTTTCTTTTAAGATTTGTTATATACATTAGTTAGTGTCTAACGGGACAGGTACTAAAAGTTAAAAGCTGAACTATTTTGTTAAACTATATTTTATGAAATTACTTATCGTTGAGTCACCATCAAAAGCAAAGACGATTGAGAAATATCTCGATGGTGCTTTTACTGTGCGCGCATCAGTCGGGCACATTAGAGATTTACCAAAATCAAATAAAAGTGCAATAGATATTCCGGCTGGATTTGTTCCACGTTATGAAATTTCCAAAGGTAAAGAAAAAATTGTTAGTGATTTAAAGTTACTAGGAGAGAAAGCTGCTGAGATAATGCTTGCGACTGACCCGGACCGTGAAGGCGAAGCTATATCATGGCATTTGAAAGAACTTCTCGATGATGATAAAAAAATTAAAGCTCCCATTAAGCGTGTAACTTTCCACGAGATTACCAAAGAAGCAGTAGAAGAAGCACTAAAGAATCCTCGAGATATTGATGCAAATCTAGTAAAAGCACAGGAAGCTCGACGAGTTCTTGACCGTCTTGTCGGATATGACTTATCGGGAATTATCTGGAAAAAAGTCCGTTACGGGCTCTCTGCTGGGCGAGTTCAATCTCCAGCCCTTCGAATAATTATGGAGCGAGAGCGCGAGATTCGGGCATTCATTCCTGAAAAATTTTTTACTCTCGAGGGAACTTTTGATACTGAACAGAAAATTCGGCTAACCATGTCTTGTACAGAGGAACCTCGGGATGAGAAAGTCGTTGAAAAAATATTAGAACTGGGGAGAAAAGAAAAATGGCTTATCACTGACGTTAAGGCGAGTGAGCAGAAACGTTCTGCTCGGGCACCTTTTACAACTTCAACTCTTCAACAAACTGCCAGTACCCGTCTTGGTTTCTCCCCTGCTCGAACAATGCAAAATGCTCAAAAACTTTATGAGTCGGGGTATATTACATACATGCGTACTGATAGTACAAATCTATCTGTTGTAGCCCAGAATCAGATTCTTTCTCTTGTTGAGAAAAAATACGGCAAAGAATACGCCGAATTACATTTTTACAAAACCAAATCCAAAAATGCTCAAGAAGCTCATGAAGCTATTCGCCCTACCCATATAGAAAAAATGAATGAAGGCTCAAATGAAGACCAAAAGAAACTTTACAATCTTATATGGGAAAGAACTGTTTCTTCTCAAATGACGGATGCAAAACTATTAAAAACGAAAATAACCGCCAACGTAACTCCACATGTCAGACATGTGGAGAATCCCACATGTCCGACATGTGGAGAATTCAAATTCCCTGACTTCACAGTCAATGGCTCACGTGTTTTATTTCCAGGATGGTTATCCTGTGATACCTCCGCTCGAGGGGAAGACATAGAATTACCGGAGGTAAAAATTAATGAAGAATTAACATTAATAGAACTCTCAAGTACTGAAAAATTCACCGAACCACCAAACCGATATTCTGAAGCTGGATTGATCAAAGAATTAGAAGCTCGAGGGATTGGCCGACCTTCAACTTATGCCTCAATAATGAAAACCATAGAAGACAGAGGTTATGTTAGAAAAGAAGGAAGAACCTTATATCCTACCGATACAGGCGACGTGGTTTCAAGCTTTTTGGAGAATAATTTTGCCAATTATATTAGCGACACTTTTACAGCCGAGATGGAAGATGAGCTCGACGATATATCAAACGGCAAACGTGAATACGTGAAAACATTGAAAGATTTCTATACCCCATTTTCAAAAGAATTGAAAGAAAAAGATAAATTGGCAAAAGCAACAAATATGGGAGAGGCACCAAGTGATATGCTCTGCCCACTATGTGACAAAAATATGATTGTAAAACTTTCACGTACTGGCAAATTCTATTCTTGTTCAAATTACCCAGATTGTACAGGAGCAAGAACCATGGAAGGTAACGTTCTCGAAGGACCAAAAGAAACTGGAGAAATATGTCCACTATGTGGAGATAAAAAAGGGAAAAATGGCGGTGGCAAGTTGGTCACCCGCGAAGGACGATTTGGGAGTTTCATTTCTTGTTCACGCTATCCAAAATGTAAATTTATAAAACAAGATGAGGAGGAAATGAAAAAGAAAATGACTGATATTACTTGCCCAGTATGTAAAGCAGGTAAGATGATGGAACGTCGTGGTAGATTTGGAATATTTTACTCATGCAGTAATTATCCTGATTGTAAAAACGCAATCAAAGCAAAACCAACTGGTAATATTTGTGACCTCTGCAGTTCGCTTATGATGGAAGGCACGAAAACTATACCGGAAAGATGTAGTAACAGAATGTGTAGAAATCACAACCCACACAAACACGGCGAAAACATTGTAAACAATAAGAAGAAAAGCATTTAGCCTTCGCTAAATGCTTTTTAGTTTTTGTGAGACGGAGCAAAATAGGATATAATATAATTTATGATTCCTACAATAAATGAAATAATATCCAAAATACCTAAAATAAAAGAAAAGGATAAAAACCTTATAGAAAAAGCTTATAATTTCGCCAAACATGCTCACGAAGGCCAACTCAGAAAAAGTGGTGACCCATATTTCGTCCACGTTGCCAATACTGCACTCAATCTGGCCTCCCTTGAAATGACTCCAACTGTTATTGCAGCAGGATTACTTCATGATGTACTTGAAGATGCCAATATTACAAAAGAAGAGCTGGTAAAAGAATTCGGTGATGAGATTGTGGAATTAGTAGAAGGGGTTACAAAGTTAGGTAAAGTTAAATATAAAGGAATCGAGAGAAACGTAGAAAATTTGAGAAAATTTTTTGTCTCAGTCGCTAAAGATTTACGCGTTCTTGTTATCAAATTAGCCGATCGACTTCACAATATGGAGACATTGGAACATGTTCGCCCAGACAAACAGAAACGTATCGCATTAGAAACTCTTGAAATTTATGCACCCCTTGCAGACCGTTTATCTATGGGACGATTGAAAGGTAAACTCGAAGACGCAGCATTTAAATTCGCTTACCCAAAGGAATATGCGGAAGTCAAAAAACTACTTCTAGAAAAGAAGGACGCAGATGAAAAATATTTGATTGAAGTTAAAAATAAAATAGAGGAAAAAATAAAAGAATCAAAAATAAAAAATGCTGTGATTGATTCTAGGCAGAAACATTTATATTCCCTTTGGAAGAAACTCATAAAATATGATATGGATATGGGGAAAATATATGATATTATTGCTCTCCGAGTTATGGTTGATTCAGTTGTCGATTGTTACCATGTCCTTGGATTAATACACGGTGAATGGACCCCAGTCCCAAATAGAATTAAAGATTATATTGCAACACCAAAAATTAATGGTTATCAAAGTATTCACACAACAATATTTACTGGAACAGGTGGAATAGTTGAAATACAAATCCGAACACATGAAATGCATGAAAAAGCTGAAAAAGGTATTGCCGCTCACTTTATATATAAAGATAATGATGAAGCACGAACAACTATTCCTAAACAATTCGAATGGGTACAACAACTTCATGAATTACATCTTCAAGAAGATGATCCTGAAAAATTCTTAAAGACAATTAAGATGGATTTCTTCAAAGATAGAGTATTTATTTTTACCCCTAAGGGAGATATCATTGATTTACCAGAAGATTCATCTCCTATCGATTTTGCCTACGCTATTCATACTGATATTGGCAATCATGCAAAAGGAGCAAAAATAAATGGAAAAAATGTAGCACTTGGAACAAAATTGACAAATAATGATATTGTCGAAATTCAAGTAAATAAGAATGCAAATCCATCTTCAAAATGGCTTGACCATGTAAAGACCAATTTAGCTCGCAAGCAAATAAACAACTATTTAAAATCTAATAGCCTACTTTCAAAATTCCTCTCTTTTGGTAAAAATTAGATTGAAAAATTATTAATATTATAGAGGTCGATATCTTCTTCGGCTTTTTTTATCTCCTCTTTGGTTCTATCATCCATGAGATGAGTCTCATTTATTTCATCAATAGTATTTGATAAGTTTTCGTCTTCAATTATTACTCTCTCAATTTCAGGCTCACAACTAGCAATAAATTTATCGAGCATACCATTTGGATTATTTTCACCACTTGGTTTTATCGAATTTAGAATTGTATGTAAATCGTCATTCGTGAAGAAGTCGATAGTGATATAACCACCGTTTTCTTTTTTCTCTATGTGTACACGAGTACCAAGAGATTCTTGAAGTTTTTCTTCCATTTCAGCAATTTCCGGATCCATCAAATATTCTTTTTTGCGAACACGATCAAAAGCAATTTTACGAGCAGCTTTCTCGGCATCACGAACTGTCATCTTCTTAAAAACTATTTCTTTAAACAAAACTAATTGCTCTTCTGGCCTATCAGCTAGCATGAGAATCGGACGAGTATGTCCTTCACTAATTTTTTTTGAAGAAAGAGCATCAAGCATTTCTTGTGGTAAGGCTAAAAGTCTAAGAGTGTTGGAAACGTATTCCCGACTTTTACCAACCTTGGCACCGATTTGCCCATGAGTAAATTTAAATTCTTCAGCCAGACGGAAAAATGCCCTAGCTCTCTCGACAGCATTTAAATCTTCCCGTTGTAAATTCTCAATAATTGCTAATTCAAGTTTTGCCATATTATCATCTCCAACTCGAATTATCACTGGAATTTGTTCTAAGCCGGCAAGCTTCGAAGCTCGAAGTCGGCGCTCTCCAGCAATGAGCTCATATTCTACAGCAAGTCCACCATCTTCCTTTTGAAACTCTTCCCGCGAAACAACAAGAGGTTGAAGAACTCCATACTGTCTAATCGAATCAGCTAAATCACGCAATCGATCCTCATCAAACTCTCGTCGTGGCTGAAAAGGATTTGGTTTAACCTTATCTATATCTACCCAAAAAATTGAATTACTATATAACTGTGACATATGTGATGTATTATACCCTGTAGTGAATTATTTACAAAATTCTACTACTGGGGTTATCATATATTTATCTTCTTGAAAAATCTAGCGAAACCATGTATACTCTCTGGACAGGAACTAGTGGCTAAGTATTAGTACTAGAAATCCAAAATGCGTCGGTGGTAGAGTGGTCAATTACATTTGACTGTAAATCAAACGCCTTCGGGCTACGTAGGTTCGAATCCTACCCGGCGCACCTTAAAAGAACTAAATGGTTTCGAAAGAAATAATGAGTGGGCGTGCGTAAGGCACGCCCACGCTGTTTCGCCCGTTTTCGCCAATGAATTCTGGGTTCGGAAGGGAGCCCCGCCTTCGGCGGGGCGCACTGTTTTGTTTTGGAGGAGGAGGTTCGAGCCAAAAATTTCTTTGGCTTTGACCTTTTTAGCAAAAAGGTCAGTATCCCGTGCGATTCCGTTTAGGTTTTGAGCGTCTTTTATCCATTCTTTCATCGGTTCGAGCCAATTATTTTGCTTGTGTGAAAGATTATAGATTTCTTCTTCGAGCGACTTCTTTTGCAAAAGTAATTTTTCCTTTTCAGTACGATATATTTCTTGTTCAATATCTTGTTCTAAATATCCGTTAAGAAGTCGCCCTAACCTTTTCGACAAAGAAGAAATCTTCTCTTGTTTTTCTTTCACACTAGCAAAATTAGACTGGGCGGAATTTTTAAAATCTTTTTCCGCCATTTTCAATAATTCTTCCGCCCAGTCTTGTGGCAAAGAAACTGATTTGATAAGTGATGATAACTGTTTGTCTAGTTCCTCTTGGCGAATACAAGGTTCAGGACATTTCATATCCTTTCGTTTTTTCGTACAGTGGTAATAAGTATAATTATGCACATCACCATTTTTCTGTTTCTTCACCTTGTATTCGCCAGTTATCATCATTCCGCATGAGGCGCAAGAAATTAGCCCGCAAAATGGTTGTGGTTCATTTTTGGATTTTCGGTCTGGCACACCGCGAAGTTTCAAAATTTCTTGCGCCTTATCAAACAGTTTCTTTGACACGATTGGCTCGTACTTTCCCTCATAGCGTTCACCGCCATATTTAAATAATCTGATGTAAAATGGATTTGAAAGAATAAAAGACGCTCTGGTTTTGGAGATTATCTTTCCACCTCGCGAAACAATTCCGTTTTTCGCCAAAAAGTTTGAGATATCTTCTAACCTACTTTTTCCTTTCGCGTATTTCTCAAAAGCCAAGCGGATAACTTTAGATTTCTTTTTATCAACAACAATACTTTTATATCTCGAATCGTTTATATATCCCACAGGCGCTTGGCTTGGATAATCACCATTCCTAACTTTTTGGCGAAGTCCTCGTTTCGTGTTTTCGGAAAGAGAATCTACATAGTATTTACTTTGCCCGAAAGCCATATTTAACATAAATTTTCCTTGACTCGTTGAATCACACCAAAATGTGGGAAATTTTATGCTCGCAAGTTTTTCTGTGTCGAGGAGATAAATAACACGACCGCCGTCCACCGAATTGCGGGCAAGACGATCCGGATGCCAAGCAAGAATATTCCCGCCGAATTTTTCGATGTCATTGAGAAGTTTATTAAATATTGGACGACCTGGAACTTTCGCAGATTGTTTTTCTATAAATTCGGCGGAGATTTCAATATTCTCTCGCTTGGCATACTCCCGCAATTCGGTGAGTTGTGCTTCAATACTCAAAACTTGTTTATCCTCGACATCAGTTGATTTGCGAGCATACAAAAAGAATTTTTTCATATATTTTTTCAAAGCGAAAATGGCTACTCCAGTGTTGCAACCTTAACGCTAATTAAGATTACTGAAATAGCCATTTTCGCTAATTAGCTAATAAATCAGTTGCAACATTTTTATTATACTACTTTTGAAAAAATCACAAAATTCTTTTTGTATTTTTGGGCAAAGCATTTTGAATTTGTATCGCACGGGATTTCGAACCTCCTCCTCCAAAACAAAACAGTGCGCCCCGCCGAAGGCGGGGCTCCCTTCCGAACCCAGAATTCATTGGCGAAAACGGGCGAAACAGCGTGGGCGTGCCTTACGCACGCCCACTCATTATTTCTTTCGAAACCATTTAGTTCTTTTAAGGTGTCTTTATTATACCAAGTTAGAACCTATTTTCAAAATAAATAAAATAAAGCACGATAGCGTTCCCCGCGTGCTAAAGCACCTCTGTAGAGTTGCACAGAGCTTTCTCAAAGAGAAAGTGCGGGGA
>Ga0247841_10001870_pt1 | contig 44261 bp, 21 predicted proteins | sample LaCruzMarch2015__2_FD_192410 | JGI IMG/M metagenome (GOLD analysis project Ga0247841, IMG submission 192410) | Freshwater microbial communities from meromictic Lake La Cruz, Castile-La Mancha, Spain - LaCruzMarch2015_18m | ecosystem: Environmental > Aquatic > Freshwater > Lake | place: Spain...
TTTACAACAAGAGCTAAATTCTTCATGATCTTTCCTCCTCTATCTGAATTTTGCGCCCGTCATCGAATCGCCGATCAAAAGTCAAGGAAAATACCTTTTCGTTCGAGAGCGAAGAAATAATTAAGGTGAGCCGAAATCTTATTAATGGCCGCCTCCTTAAAGATCTTTTGATGCGGCCCTCATAATTCTTTTAAATTTCGGCTCGGCTTAATTATTTTTTGATCATGAAAAGGAAGATTTTACTTTACTTTTGAGTCTTTCGGCGATGTGATATGAAGGCGTCTAATTCAGAGAGAGATATAGTTTTCCGCAAGTTCTTTTCCCGTAGCGGAGCTAAAGAAGGTAGCGGATATATTCCATATTTCAATGCTTGCGACTCGTATGAAGCGATGCCTTGTAACTTAGAAAGAGCCGCCCGGCTCTCGCCGCCAGCAGGACAGGTTCATCGTCCTGATCTGCGCGGCACACGGCCGGGGTAGTCCATGACAGGCCCCATCGTCATGGACCGTGCTCTTTCAAGTTGCGGCAAGCGAATAATCCATGCTGTAATAATGTGTTCTTCATCCCGTAGGTTCATTAGCGCCGCGGTGATTTTGGCGGCGCTATAGGTGTCCAGAGGGCGAGGCCCTTTGGTGGAGTCAAGAGGTGAAACCTTTTGCCTGAGGCCTTTAAATAATGCTTTTGTTCCATGCGGCGAAGCGGAACGTGCTTTTGTTCTTGCTTCTATGTTATCGCGGAGCCGCAACGAAGGCGGGGCTATTGCGATGCTTGCGGTGAGGGTCCAAGTGTGAAAGAAATTGCAATAGGCATGCATGAGTAATTGTCTTCCGGTAATGTCTCAAAGCGAACAGATTCCACGATCTTTCTTGTCATGTCAATGCCAAGGGACTGAAGGGCACATTCTTCATCGTGCCCTGTGGGTCCCCTGGCTTTGATGTGACAAGCGTGCTTGGGACAATCTGACATCATCGGGAAAAGATCGAACAGTTCCGGTGAAGCGTAGCCTCCGACGAAGGAGGTGGCGGAGCGGTCAGATAGATCAGCCACGGGGAAACAGTTCCGGAGCTGGCAAACAGTCCCGGATGAGCGTAGCCTCCGACGAAGGAGGTGGCGGAGCGGGGAAACAGGTCAACCACGGGGAAACAGTTCCGGAGCGGGCAAACAGTTCCGGTGAAGCGTAGCCTCCGACGAAGGAGGTGGCGGAGCGGGGAAACAGATCAACCACGGGGAAACAATAACGGAGCGGGCAAACAGTTCCGGTGAAGCGTAGCCTCCGACGAAGGAGGTGGCGGAGCGGGGAAACAGATCAACCACGGGGAAACAATAACGGAGCGGGCAAACAGTTCCGGTGAAGCGTAGCCTCCGACGAAGGAGGTGGCGGAGCGGGGAAACAGATCAACCACGGGGAAACAATAACGGGTAACAGATAAACAATCTATGCAAGTGCTGTGACAGGCGGCGCTGCGAAGCATGATCAGTCCGGTGCGGACTTTCATTTACGACTTGTCCTGGCGCTGCACTTGCTTCCGCTTAGTGTGGATCAAGGTTTAATGATCGCTAACCACGGATGGTCACGAAGTAAGGAGTGAGCAATTTGGCACAGCGTTTCCTATCGCAGTTCAGGGCTGTCAGGTTCCGTCAGGTTGGGAAAGTCATGGCGATCCACGTCTTTTCTTCTCACAAAACGCCATATCCATAATCGGACATTTATTGGCATTATCGGTAAAATGCAGTTTATTCCTTGATTATCGGTGTTTTTCGCCTGTTTTCGGCGTTATTCCAAAAGTTCAACCCCCCATAGGGATCTATCCCTATAATCCCTTTCTTTATTCCCCCCTTAACCTTTTGACCAACACTCCCGCCCCCTCTCCTCATAGACGAGTGTTTTTCTCGGCAGCTCGTTGATTGAAACAGTATCGGCGGCGCACCTGCTGCCTTGCACAACGGCATTGGACTACATGGACTGACATGCCAGATTTTGTCGTCGATTGTAACGAGGTTTATTTTCTCTTAGTTGCCTTGGCGATCGATATTTTGTCATCGAAGGGGGCAACGGCAAATACAACTCTACACACAGGCTGATCGGATCAGATCAATGAATACGGGTGGAAAGGCGCAAATATTTGGCGGCAATATTTTTGTTCAGACTGCCCCTCAACGAGCTTCCTGGAAGTGATATGTATAATAAATTAATTACATTTGTAGATTTAAGACGCAAACCGTGATACATAAGATGCAAATCGTATATTTGTATCTTAGTGTCAAATTTGAGATGTTTATATTATGATAACTATTTATAAAAACAATGACGAATCATCTTGGTCCAAATATGTCTTATGCGTTGCATTTTCAAATAATATCAATAAACAGATTTATAACTGGCAAGCACCTTTGGATAGGATAGTTTTTGATGAGCAGATGACAACTGGCAGTTTTCATGGTAGCTTCCCGATTAATGATAATCAACGTCTCAGAATGCAGGGATTACGAGAAAAAGGCAATATCCGACCATATTATGGAGCCACCAATTCAAGCGCTCTTACCTATACACTGCAAGTCGCACCACCGACATGCATTATTGGCGTTGAGCATGAAGTAGTAAATGAGAAAGTATCATTTGAAGATACGGTGGAAATTATTCAAGAAGATGAATCGGGAAATGCCGTAATCCACAAACAAGGGTTTATGGTAGAGGAGAAAGAATATAGAACTCTGCAAAGATGGAAAAATTGGAATGCAAAAGAAGAGTTTACATCTCGATATATTTATAAGTTTTTGCCAAGTTCGATTGGATTAGGAATTACTATTACAGATGCGTACACAAAAGAGCAAATTGACATTAGTGATTATTGCAGTTGGTAGCATGAATAAAAAGTATTATATAGGAACATCCAAGAAATGAATAGATGAAAGGGGTTCTAATATGGTAAAATTTTATCCTGTTAGGTATGCGGACAAAGAATATCCTCCCGATATTAAACCCAAGATACAGGAAGTCCCCGCTAATTTTTTCAGACAAACTCTTCAGAGAACTGAACTTCGTTATCTATCCTTACATACTGACCCTGGTCATCGCTGGGAGAGAGATAAAATACTTTCAGTAGAACTGCTAAGTGAATTTCCAACCATACGAAACAAGATGTTTGATTTAGGAAATTATTGTGTTTCACAACTCTGGTTTAATGAAGAGTGGAGCATGGAATTTTCTGGTTTCCTTGTAAGAATGGCTGAAGGAATAGACCGCCAAAGAATAAGGGTAATAGAGATTCATCCTCCATTCGATACATATTGTGATTCTCTGGAAACTTTTCTTGATACATACGCAGTCTTTGAGGATGAGGTGCTTAAGGAATTTCCCTCAGCTATAATAAATATCGAAAACCGATGTAATCCTGCGCCCAAAAGCAAAGGTGGTAAATTTATACTATCTACAAATAAAGACATTATTAAACTATCGGATTTGATTTCGAAGAAGAATAGAAAACTACGTATTGTTGTAGATATTCCTCAATTATTTACAGCACACTATAAAAGGAAGTTACTCTCAGAAGTGATGATAAGAGAAGCCTTGGCTCCTCTTAGGGATATTAGGGATTTTGTCAGTAGCACTCACATATGGGGAAGTGGCGAACCACAAAGCCGGGGGAATAATATCACCAAGCAAATAGGTGCACCACACAGCGGTGATTTCGATACATACTTTGACAAGGACAAAAACGTAAAAGATTGTTTTCTGCATGAGATTTGTAAATTATTTGATGATGGCAAGGCAAGATATTTTGTTCCTGAGGTGAATAAGACCTCTTATGTTCAATCCATTGTTTCCGATTTAAGAAATGCCGGCGTTGAATTTGTGGAACCTGAATGATTGATTTGAAAAGTACTATCTGATCATAAGCAGCATTTTAAATGGGTATCGCTCGCCTTCAGCCGACATTGAAGGCCTTGTTGAGCTTGAACCAGAAGATGGTTGCTTTGCTTCTACAAACATCACTTTTGAGAAGTCTTTAAATTACTCCTGGTTAGCACTGTGGATGGGGGTGACCGTCGATGGTTTTTAGGCATCAGCCATTTTGACTCAATAGAGATTATTTGCGTTCCAAAATATCTTTAAAGAGGCCCATGCCCCGCATGAAGAGATCTATTCCGGCACCATATTTCTCGAACGGTTTACCTGTTTCATAATGGTCACAGGGTTGCCCGTCTGAGTCATACACAACACCAACCTGATTGTCATAGATCACTCCACCAACAATCTTTGCCAATTCTTTAGCAACACGGTAGTTCATTTCATGGGATTTACGGTTATGTCTCGATTCGAGACCTATGTCGGCCATGGGAGTAAACCATACAACCTTGGGGGGATCATCATTCCAAAAGTCATCATTTTCAGTGTCGGAATCGGTATAGACATCGAGATAAATATTGTCGTCTTCCAGTCGATATCCATATTGATCTTTGTAAAATCTATTTTCTTCCAGGAAGTCAATGACGGCTTTCAACTGAACTTTCGTTAGCTTTTTATCAACCAGTACGGACAGATCTAAAGACATCCGATCTCCTTTTCGTGGGTTATTCAGTAGGAACCATCACTTTTCAGACTTCAGTTTTGAAATGAATTCGTTAAGAATGTTTTTCATAGTCCCTCTTCTCAATATGATTTAAAGTAGAATAAAACTCGACCTTCGGACATTTGATTCGGAAAGTAGACTAATTTGCTCTTTCCTGCCGTTTAACCCACGCCTTCATATCCTTCAATAGTGCCTTTCTGAAATCTACCGGTTCAAGTACCACGATATTCGGTATCCAGGACTTGAGGATATTGCGGATAGCTTCATAGCGGCCTACCCGGAAGGTGACGATTATAGATCCATCCGACCTTTCTTCTTTTATCTCCTGAGTGGGAAACATTTTACGCCGTTTGAAATAGTGACTTACTTGTGCATCGATAAGCACCTTAACTTCAAGATTCATATCTGCCGCGCCGGCAAACCAGATGTTGGCGCTCTTATGAAGGATGTCATCAAGGTTTTCAGGTACGTTCTGGCAGCATGTTTTCAACAAGCGGATATCACTGATCCGGTCGAGGGCATAGCGTTTGAGAATGCCAGTAGTAGGTTCATTGCCAATGAGATACCAGAAACCACTGAAATAGGCAACCCGGTAGGGCTCCATCTGAACGGGATGACAACCCTTATCTGCAGTATACTGAAATGTAACCTGTTTCTTCTCTCGAATGGCCCGGACTATCTTGTTAAGAAGGGCGCTGTCCAGGGGGACAGCATCATCAATCTTCACAAATATAGGCATGGAGGAAACACAGTCATACAAGCGGTCCAGAACTCCGTCCGCAGCATTCTGGAAGGGCTGGCCCAATTGACCTACAATATTCTTCAAAGCAACAACGAGAGCCAGTTCCGTATCGTCAAAGATCTCCAGATTCTTCATCAGGTCCTTGCTCATTTTGTGAAGTCCCTTCTGGACCTCATGGAGGGGGAAGCCGGATTCCTTCAGTAGCAGGAGATCCCGTTGGATGGTTCGGGGCGTCGTTCGGAAGTGCTGACTTAGCCAGGTGCTGGATACCTGTCCCTTCTCCATGAAGATCCTGAGAATCTGGCCCAGGCGGATCAGTTTCGTTTGCGCGCTGCGATCACGAGTCATGTCCTACCCTCCACTTATTTTCAAAATAAATCATATACTGAAAAATAATGCGACCTGCGTATGTCGTCGAGGCATTGAATTATCAGAGACAACCACATATAGTCAATGCCAAAGAGGAAAAAGGAGGAAGAGAAAATGAATGCGACTATGAAAGTTCATCTGGAAACAATAAAATTTGGTGAGATCCAGGTCCACAATCATGTGGCCGTGATTCCACTATTCTCAGGAAATGGCGCCGGTCCGGATTACATGACCATGAAGGAAGCCATGGAGGGTCACTTTATTACGATTACGGAACTGACCGAGGGCGGAAGCGTCCCCGAGTTGAAGGTTAAAAACACAGGAACCAAGCCGGTGCTCCTTCTGGATGGGGAGGAGGTATCCGGGGCCAAACAGAACCGGGTTCTCAACACCACTATCCTTGTGAAAGAAGATTCCGAAACCGTCATTCCCGTTAGTTGCACCGAGCAGGGGCGCTGGTCTTACCGATCAGCTCATTTCCAGGAATCGGGGCACATGATGTCCGCGCATCTCCGGAGAGTCAAAAACGAATCGGTGGCCTATTGCCTCAAGAGTTCAAAGAGTTTCAGTTCCGACCAAGGGGCTGTCTGGGAAGGCATCCGCAATCAGTCGGAAGCGGCTGATATTGAATCACCCACTGGTGCTATGCAGGACATCCATGAGGCAAAGAAAGAAGATCTGGATGCCTATCTGGAGCACTTTACCCTTGTTCCAGGACAGAAAGGCATTCTCGTTCTGGTCGGCGGTAAAGTGGCAGGGATGGACATGTTATCACGGAGCGATGCCTGCCGGATCATCAATCCGAAGCTTATCAAGAGTTACATCATGGACGCCATCCTTGTGAAACAGGGAAAGGTAAAGGAAAACCCGCTGGAAACAGCGCAGGCATTCCTTGCTGATATTTTCAAGTGTCAGGAGCAGAAATACGATTCTGTCGGCCACGGGACAGACTACCGCTATGAGGGCGGGAAAATCGTGGGTTCCGCCCTGATCCATGAAGACACGGTCATCCACATGGCTTTCTTCAGGATCACCCAGGCGGAAAAGGCAGGCTCCATGGCAGGACTCTCACGGCGACGGAGCTTCCGGCAGTAAGGGACCATGATGCGAAAGATCTGTGAAAAGTGCTTCGGGCAATATTTTGAGGAAGACGGCCCGGCGACTCCGATGGAAGAACTGGGCCGAATCTTTCTTGGAGCGGTTAAGGATCAGGATGCCGGGCATTTCTGCCCGAAATGCAGGAACGAACTCGGCATCCTGAATCTGCTTGGGGTGGGCGAATAATAACGGCAAAGCGTTCACCTGAACGATGACATAAAATGAAGATTAAACAGCATCACAGAACAGGGATAACAAAATGGAATTAATGGACCGTTATGGAACGCTGAAACAGAAGGTTACGGATCGTAAGGACCCGTTTGACCGCTTTATCAATCTCCTGGAGAATGAGACCACCTGGCTCACCTCGCCGGCGAGTACAAGGTTTCATCTGTCGGAGGAGCAGGGCCTCCTTAAGCATAGTGTTGGGGTATCTCACTTCCCCGTCCACATCACCAACCCTGCTTTTCTATCCCAAATATCCCTTGACAAGCAAAAACAGCCCCCTATGCTTCGACCCAACAAAAGAAATTACTTGTCCAACAATAGATACGGAAAGGCCGGACTAAAGGTTACAGGCCAGCAAGAGGCAAGTTCATGATGATAGTTCTTCTCATATTGGTTTTACTCCTTACTCCAATGGCAGTAGAGAGCCGAGGGGGCTCCTATCGAGGAGAAAGAACAAGTTATTCTCGTGATTCAGAGTCGCAGAGGATTAAAGGATCCGGATACTACTCCTACGACGAGAGGGAACCGATCCATTTCAACGAGCGCTACTCACCCGAAAACGTCTATCGCCCGGTGAGTAAACCCAATCGAATTAAAGGGACTTCCAGAGGAGGCAAGCGCAGATGAGCATACGAGGACGTAAATATCCAATCTCAAATACCTATTCTGTTCGATGATTCCTATCATCCGCACTGGCGTCTTACCGGACTTGAATTATCAGAGACAACGTCACTGACACCAAGCACACGGGAATTTTGATGGACATCCTCAATTTCATGTAGTAACTATTAGAACTGAAAGCTGTAAGAATGTCATGTCGCTCCCTCAACCACACAAGGTTGATTTGAACGTTATCTCATAAGACGCTTCTTCTAAAGGTTTGATAATGTCAACTCACTATCAAATATCTGCCGTATTAAATGGACACTATACAGTAACCATTGATCTTTCAAAGTGGATGCCCCAATACGAGCTATCTGCTTTTGCACGGGAAATTCGGCGGATTGCATCTGAAGACAATGATTTTGAAGCCCTCTGTTCGATTAATGGTTCTGTATTGCAGTACACTTCGGAGTCTCTTTTTTCCGAAATAATCAATCAAGAGAAGAAAAAGGTACTAATCGTATTGGGGAATCCAGCGACCCATAGTGTGGCCGGCGGTATGTTTTTCTATTCGAGAAGTGATGGAAACAGGCATCAGTTTTGGGGTAAACTTGCGGAGGCTGGCTTGATGCCAAGAGTAAAACTTAATAGTCTTGAACAGGAAGCAAAAATGCGCAAGAAAATCATCCTTGAAGGTGTAACGTCGAATAGATATCTTTTGGGTCTGACCACTTTTTATTCCTTTCCGACACCGGTACATGGCACATATCAAGACTCTAAAGGAGTTGAAACTCTATTTCGTGCCGTACTTAATAAGGTTCAACTTATGGAATTAGAGCGGCTATTGTCATACCCATTTTCCCATGATGCGCTTTTTGTCTTCACGCAGAAATCATCTTATCATCGAGCTATTTCAGCTCTGCATGGAAAAAGAGCCGTGTATTGGCCTTTAAGAGGATCTGGAAGTAGCGGGCTTGATCTTTTGGCCAAACTGAATCAATTCAACTGACACAAAAGAAAGAAATTAAGAAATGAACAAGGAAGATTTGTTCGATTATGGATCCAGAGACAAGTGGTTTGTATTGATGCATGATAGTCTTTATTATGAAGATCAGACAGTAATCGGATTTAGATCAAAGTGAATGGGAATCCATATACAAAGATGCATTGGTTGTGTATTGTGTTGAATAATACGAAGGCAAAAGCAAAATAATTAGCTTATGAGATAACCCTTAAAATCCTTGCTGGCAGTGAAGTTTCTTAGGAGGGAGTCATGGCATCCAAACCAGAAATCGGACGCGAGGGTGGTCAGCAATACCCCATAGTCAAATCTATCCAGACGTTCCTAGAGCAGATGGCTGAAGGCGGAGCCCTGCCTGCATCGGCGGTGCTGAAGGAATTGCTCCAAAATGCAGATGATGCTGGTGCGACTGAAGTAGCCGTGTTCTTAGACGAGCGAATACCTCCGGCAGTCTTTTCTGATCAGTACAAGGAATTGTGTTGCCCTGCCATAATCGTCAGAAATAATGCACCGTTTCGAATAGGAACCGAAGTACCTGAAGGCGCTCAGGACGATTTCACAGCTATCCGCGATGTGGCAAGCGGGCACAAACGAGCGGACAACACTGCGGCCGGCAGGTTCGGCATTGGCTTCAACAGCGTTTATTTCCTAACAGATACACCTATTATTTTCTCCCGTCGAGAAATCAATGTGTTCGACCTGCTTCATAGAGTAATCGAAAGTAACGGATGGATTTTCAATCTGAACGATTTCCCGGCCAGCTCAAAGTCATCAGCGGGCGAAATAAAGAGTGTGCTGGAATGGTGCTTGCCCAAGGATGCTTTGCAGACGACGACCATAGGGGAAACTGCCTTCGAGGGGGATTATAAACAAGCCGCTTTCCGGCTCCCTTTCAGAACAAAATCCGAAAACAGAGAATACCTTTTCAGGGATAGTTTCCCCAAGCCAGATAGAAGAAAGAAAGTCCTTGAAGAAATGGTCGATGAAGCGAAGCGCTCGATACTGTTTCTAAAATCAGTACGTACAATCACCTTTTCTACGATTGATGCTGCTGGCTGTGAAGCCATCTCAAAAACCGAAGTGACTCCAAACGCTCCAGAATTTGACACCGTGCTGAAAGCGATAAAAGAGAAAAAACGTCTCGATAACTCCGTACACTTTGAAAGGATAATTAGTTGCTCAAACGGGAAAGATACCCAGCACTTCAGGTTTCATGTATGGCATGCTATCTATTCCGAAGAGGAGAATGTTGAGAAGCTGCGAAAGCTTTTGGAGCTCAGCGACCGAGCGGTCCCGTGGGTTTCAATAGCCGTTCCTCTTGACCGTGAGTCCAGCCAAATTGATGGAAAAGATGGCACAAGGTGGCGGGTATTCCTTCCATTGCTGGAGGTCGGGCCATCTATATGTTTATTCTCCGGGGCGTTTTTCGTGGGTCCGTCCAGGCAAAGGATGGAATTTCGATTCGACGAAGGGATATTGAAAACAGAGTGGAACAAGGCTTTGGTGAAGCATGGATTGATTGATCTGTTCTGCAATATTACTCTGGATTTGCCAACTATCGCATCGGATTTACTGGAGGCCGACCCGAAATGCTATTTATCTCTCTTTCCATTAAAACCAAGTGGCGATAGTTCCTTGACTCTAACTGACTACTTCAAGGAGTGCTTTTCGAAAGTGCCATGGGTGTTATGCATCAAGGATATCTGGGGTGAGACACTTCAAGTGATGGCGGGAGATCATTCGGCTCTGATGATGCTCAACATGATTCCCGAATGGTTGACACTATATAAGGGTTGCTACAAGGATCTCACGAACGCTGGACGTCGGTTTGTGGCATACACCCTCGGAGATGCGCTCAGAGAGCGACTATTGGAAGGTTCTAGTATCGTAGTTATCAGGGAAGTTCCCCTCGATGTTGCTGAAAGCGTGTTGAAAGCCCCGGTGCCCCCAAAAGCGGAAGCCCTTAATAAGGCGCTCGACATTCTCCTGAGGGCTGAAGATGCCCCGGAAATACTAGAAGGTGCATGGGCATTTGTCGATTCCACAGAAGGATCAGCTATACCTTACAGTAGCAAAACGCTCTACATCATTGACATTCAGAAGGACAGGGACCCGATTATCGATCACATCAGGAAACTGCCTCTGCCTTTAGAATCTGTGGAATGGGTTAAAGAAGATGGCTTGGCAAAAAAGCGGAAGCAGGCGGAATCCAGGTTTGAAAACATCATGCTACCGGACGCTAAAGCGGCGATAGAGTTGTTACGTAGACTGCCTCAAGAGAACATGCACGATGTTTTGGAGCAGAGTCCCCAGATAGTCCCCATCGTCGATTTTCTTGTCCAGCAGAAGTCAATACACCTGATAGACATGAAACTGGGGTTTCTGGTCCGTACCGCTACTCACAAAAGATCGAGGCACGACCTGGGAGTCATTTTTCTAAAGGCATCCCAATTCACAAGAGAAAATGAGGCTTTTTGGGAAACGTGGTTTCGGAAGCTTTTTGCAGAGGTGGACCCCGGATTCGCGAAAGAAATTATGCGCCTTCTGGATAAGCACCCGAACTGCCTCGAAATGCTTCATTCAGATGATTGCCAGGTAATTCATGCAAGACCTGACATCGCGCTGGATGTCCTGAATAGAAGTTTGAAGAAACGACCAGGGCTTATTGATGAACTCAAGGAAAAGATAAACGACAAACGGAGCACTTCGGAAGGCTTCTCTGACCGCATTTCTCAGAGTCTTATCGAGTATGCCGACAGCAGGTGGGAAGATATGGACGACAGTCAGAAGCACACGTTAGTGCGTCTTCCTATTCACCGCACGGCTGAAGGTAAGTTTGTGTCATTAATTGGCGATCCTGAGGATGGAACAGAAGAGTATCAGGACCATTTCAGGCTTCAGACAGAGGATGATCTGAAAGATGCCCCTATCGAGTTTGGGTCATACGTTCTGCTCAATTGGCGAGACCGCAGTACAAAAAACTTCTACAGGAACAGGCTGCGCATCGAGGTCCATGGTCGCATTTCCGTGCTGAAGGATGTTTTGCGCCAAATCGGCAAAGCCGATGATCAGGTGAGAAACGATAAACTTTTGACCTACCTTCTGATGTATTATGGCCAGTGCGTTGACGAACTACGGGATTCGAAGGACCAAATTGATGCGGATGATTCAGATCACCTCAAGAAACTACTTGTCGATGCTCATTTTGTTCCCTGCATCGACTGTGGCTGGCATACCACGGAGGAAAGTTGTCTTGTTACTCGCGTACAGGAAAAGCTCTTACAGCAGAAATGGCCCGAAAAGGACATCTCGAGACTTATTCAGTATCTCTTCGACGATGACTGTATCGTCCGTCTGAGCGACAGTGAGGATATCAATCATTTCGCAAAAAAAAACGGCATCGAACTTAAAGAAATTGATCCCTCTCGCTTGTATCAGCAGGCCATTTCGAGCAATTCGACTAACCTGTTGTTAAAGGATAGAGCGCAGCTTATCAATTACAACATTCCGGACTCTCCCGATATCGAAATCGAACCGTCTCCCACCCTGCGGACCATGCCAATCCCAACGCTGATGGGCAACAAGGCGTTGGAGCAGACAACATTTTTCGATGCGTGCTCGCTTACTCTGGCCCCCATGAAAATTATTTTACCTGATGCTGTGGACAAAAAGGCATTTGCGCAAGAGGTGACCGTACCCGAAAAACGTGCAGTGGCAGTGCTCGCTGCCATGGGTGTCAGGAAAATATTGCCCAAGGAAGTAGCCGAGAACGTGGTAAAGGAATTTCGATATCTTTGGCAAGGGTGCCAGGCCAAGGGGGACCGATTTTCAATAATAAGTTTCCTCAGGGCCAATAGGCTAGACGGAGAAATGAAACGCCTGGCTTCCAGCCTAGATACCGTCTTAGTGGAGGCAAAGAAAGAAACATGGAAGGAGCCCGTATCTGTTTTCAGCCCCAGTTTGATGTTGACCGAACCTCCATTGCTAATTGAGGATGAGATGCCAAATTCGTTGGCTCCGGATGAAGTTAAGGAGGTGTGGAAGGAGTGGTGCGGAGTCGGGACCATCGGGGAGGCACTTCAGGTATTGGTAGAGAAGGTCAAATCTCAGAAAAACATCCAGAAGGCCGCGAGGGACCTGTATGGTTGGATCGATCGGGTGTATCCGTCATCTGAACCTGAACTTGATGAGTTCGAAGATGCACTTCGAATAACATCGTGGGTGCTGGCAAGGCAAGACGGAAGGGAAGAACTTGCTGTCCCCGGTGATGTCATCATTCACAAAGGGAACGATGTTCTACAGAAGTGCTTCTGGGTACCCGCAGTCTCCCTCCCCGTGAAGACTAGAGATCGTGAAGATGAAATCGGATTCACCACGGAGCTTGAAGCAAGCCAGGACAATCTGGAGGCCGTCTGCAAGTGTCTCTCTCAACAGTCACAAAGGGACACGAGCGCACTGTTGAGTATCTACGAATACGTTGCGGGCATCATTGAGGAAGATCCCGCACTTCACAAACGGTGGAATGATCTCGCGGAGAAAAATAAAGTGTTCAGCACTTTCCGTAGCGATCATAATCACGTCAGTTCCCTACAGCTATTCGTCGGTGAACCCGAGGCTGAAGACTTGTCCCCCAACTTACTTTGCTTGGGCACAAATGAATCCATTTCCAAGAAAGCGGAGAAGCTCTACCAAGAGCTCGGAATCCCCAAAGAACCAACCCTAAAGCAGGTCCTACACGCGTTGATCGTGTTTGATCAGAAAGATAAGGTAAATGCTTATAAGAACCTGGTCGATGCTCTCGTCAAGCTGGGGGCCGAGGCACCGGTCGATTGCGACTGGGAAAACATCAAGGTTAAGACCTGTGATGGCAGCTTTCAACGGCTGGGAGAGTCCTACTGGGATTCGACCCTCGGTTACAAGAGCCGCGTTCAACAACCAGCGGCTTACAAACTCATCGATACACAGAATAATGATGTGAAAAGACTTCTATACTGGATGCACGAACGAGAGAACAGCTATCCAAAATGTCTGCGTAATAAGTGTGGGCTGTTTATTACTGGTGATAAGAAACCAGCGCCACACGTAAATAGTCTTGACTACATATTAGAGCCTTGGCGACAACTCTGTAGCGAGATCATGAGGGCGGACTCAAACGCAAATGAGGAAGTCTCAAAAAGAGGTCTGCAGATTCCCCTCAGACCCATAGAGTTCCGTGTAGTCGAGAGGATAATCCTGCACGCCGAAACACTGGATTCCACAACCATTGAACAAGCACCTAAGTGGGAAGGATCAGTTGCCTTTGCGGATAAGGATGGGTGTCTCTTCATCAGCGCAGCTAATCTTTATAAAACCGTGAGCCTGGATGCAAGCAAGATCAAGGATATTGATATTGCCATTTCCGAGGAAGTTTTACACTGCCTTGGGGACGTCTCATTCTATAAACCAACAATTGACAGTGCGCAATGCCTTATAGGACTGCTGGAGCGTCCATCAACCGTTCTTCAAAACCTGAAAGAGCGAAACAAATCCCATTTTATTTACCAGTATCAAGACCAGGTAGCCGACCCTGAGTTTACAACAATCTTTGATGAATATGTGAAAACCAAACCCAGCTCATTCAGGCATCACCAGTTGGAGGAGCAACTGTATGAAATTATGTCGTGTAAGTTCGTCGAGGCTCGCAGAGAGCAAATTCGCGGCTACGGATACGATGAGTTTTCGGTCGTAACGGAGTTGCTGCAGAATGCCGAGGACGCATACAGCCAGCGTGAATGGCTGGGAATGGAGATGCCTGAGACATGTGAAGTTGAATTTCTCTACGAGAGGGAGAGCGACGGCACTACGGTTTTGAGCGTAGTGCACGAGGGACGTCCTTTTAATTACTGCCGGCACGGAGGAAAAGAGAATCGAGCCTTTGCAAGAGACGTTGAAGGAGTATTGCGATCCGCAGGAAGTTACAAACCTCACTCCCTCAGAAGCGATAGCGAAGAGGCAGAAACGATTGCCAACATAGGGCGCTTTGGATTGGGATTCAAAAGTGTATTCCTGCTTTCCGACCGTCCGGAGATCAACTCAGGGCATTGGCACTTCGCTGTAGAAAATGGCTGCATGCCCGCAGAGATACCTACCCCGGACGGCTGGAATCCCTCCCTCACCAAGATCAAACTTCCGCTAAATGCCAACGCAGAAAAGAGGCTGGATGTCAATCGACTTGCACAGCTATTACCTTTTTTGAGAAAGATTGAAAAACTACGCGTTACAGACACTAACGGGAATCAAGATATCGTTGTCCTTAAAGAAAAGACGATTATCGAGGATCAAGATTGGAGTACCCGCGATTGCATCATCGAAATTAACGAACGTCCATTGTGCCGCTTCGTCAAAGTGCGAAGCGGTTCCTCCCAGTTGGCAATGCTCGTCGACACTAAGCACATTCCGGCGAAATGGGATGAGTTTTCTGACAACGACCTCTATGCCTTCCTTCCTCTTAAATCGCGGTTGGGCTGCGGAATTGGAATATCCCATCAGTTCCATGTACAATCCGGCAGGACACATCTCACAAGCAGTGAGGAGAACAAGCAGTTTGCGCAGGATGTTGCCGGAATTCTTTTCGGCTTAACTAAGACGCTTAACAAAGATTCTTTCGCTCCGGATGAAAGAGGAGTATCGGCCCGCCTAATGCGGTTCTGGCAGTTATGGGAGTGGAACCAACACGATGCAGAGTGCGAGTTCATCGTCGACGAACTCGCCAAGGAACTCTGGCGTATTGCAAATAATGAAGACGTTGTCCCGACCTACAATTCAGATACTGCCGTCTCGTTGAAGGACGGATCGTATTTCTATTTTGCCGACTTGCCCGGGGCATTCAGGCAGGTTTTAATGGGAAACGGGTTTGCCGTTTTAGCGGGCCAAGACGAAGAGATCGAGCTTTCCGATACTAACGTCGTCCCTGAGGGTTTCGTCTCAAGCCTAAGACGACTTGCCGAGTACACTGGTCACCAACTGGATGACAACCTGTTCCGTGTGGGTTGGGAGCAGATTGAGCAGGCCTGCAAAAGAAGGCCGTGGTTCGCAGAGAAACCTGACCTTCTTAATGAGCTCGCTTCCTGTCTAAGCGAAGAACGCCGGGATGATGTTGCCAGATGGCTAGTTGATTGCAGGATCGCTGGGGTTGATGAGATTGGAGAAGCGGTAGACGACCTTCCCATCGAACTATTCTCACGTAGCATCGCAGAACCGGGTTACCTACCCACGCGATTGCTTAGGTATGTGGATGACGTCTATACGAAGCCTGCCACAGAGCTTCTTAAGAAAGCTGGGCTAAAGGCAAGACCGTCAACCGAAGACATATCCCACTGGATAACCTCAGGAGGATTGAACGATGAAGAGTGCATCGGACTTCTTCGTTATCTTGCTATTCAGGATCGTTTCAGGTCCTATTGGAATCTTCAGAAACTTTTGTGTTCAGCATGGATTCAAAATAAAGATTCCAAGATAACACCCAAGGAAGCCAAGGAGAAGGGGCTACTTCCGCAAGAGGTAATTGCGAATAAAGTGTTTGAGGCCTGGTTAGGCGTGGAGATAGGAGAAGGGCCTAATCAGATTAGTCCACTCACACAATACGATACCGAATCCGTACTAAAGAAGTTAGCTGATTGGTGGGTAAAGCACAGTTCTGAAGAGATTCACTGTTACCACCGGAGGGTATATCCTAATGGTCAACCCCCAATTCTCCGCCTTTCAGATGGAGTCATGACGACCTCCGAACGTCGTGAATGGATGATTTTACTGATGCTCGGATCACTTCATACGATGGGGAGGGCAAAACCTGAACAGCACCGCGACTTCATTATGCGCCGTTCAAAAGATGGATTGCTAGATGTGATTTCCGAACAGAGCGACGACAACAGAAGATGGTTTGATTTCATTGAGAGTTTTCTCGATGATCCCCTTGGTAACCAAGACTATTACCAATGGATGAGACAGTTTATTGCCTTCTACCAGTTCAATAAGTGGCTTCTGGGTTACGTCAGCGTTTTCACGAGCATTGACCGCTTTGACCGGCCTTTGACAATTAATGATATTTTCAACCCAAGGGAAAATCCTGACTTCTCAGGGGGTGGGCCAGATGTACCTGCAATGAAACGAGCCCTTGGGAATATAGGCCCCCATTTTGTCCTGAGAGAGTTGGTGCGGTTAGGTTTTGTCAAAGGTAAGAACATTACTCATCAGTGTTACGTGCCAGCAGGACGTGTCAGATATTTGCTTTCAAAGATAACGAACGGGGATATGTTTCAAAGCTCAGAGGATATTTATAGGTTGTTAATCAGTGTTTTGGGGAAAGACAACGCGACCTTTGGCAATGCTTTCGATTTGCCGCTAATAGCTTTGGCACATAATAAGGAGCTGCAACTCGACATCATCGGGGAAGATGTCGACTTTATGACGGGCAACGATTAGGGCCGACTGACATTTAAGGTAGGTACGAGGAGGAATTGTGAACACTGGTGACCAAATAAAGCACCCACAGTTCGGGTTTGGACGAGTTGAATTCGACAAGGGTCCAACGGTAATTGCAAGATTCAGACATGGGATTGAAGAATGCGAAAAGGGTACTTTGGATGAAATTGCCGGTCCACATCGGGCAGTTGAGTTAAGGCAGTGGCAAGATCCGCTGCGTGTTGTCACGCGGCTCCAAGCAGAGACGATCCAGTCAGTCAATGATACTTGGGGTATCTTTTCTCTCTCTCGAATCGCCCTCCTCCCCCATCAGCTTTGGGTATGCCGAAGAGTTCTGGAAACATGGCCGGCACGCTGGTTAGTCGCCGATGATGTTGGACTAGGGAAAACAATCGAAGCTGGCCTGATCCTCTGGCCTCTGTTGGCCAACGGGACCGTAAAGCGCCTTCTCATCGTGTGCCCGGCCGCCCTTGTCGGGCAGTGGCAATATCGGCTTAGGACAATGTTTGATATCCGTCTGGCACAATACGTGACGCAAGCAGACACATCAAAGACAGATTTCTGGGGTACCCACAATCAGGTGGTAGCGTCTCTGGAGACGCTCCGCCTTGACAAAGAAGGGAGGCAAAAGGAGCGACAGGAAAGAATCTTTGAGAGCCACCAGTGGGATCTACTAATAGTTGACGAGGCGCACCACATAAATGCCGATGAAGACTCCGGGCCTACCCTGGGTTACAGATTTGTGAAACGACTTATTGAACAATACTTGGTCGCCTCAGTTGTATTTTTCACTGGCACGCCGCATCGTGGCAAGAATTTTGGTTTTCTGTCAATTCTTTCGCTATTAAGACCTGACATATTCAGTCCAACTGAGCCACTCAGCAAACAGCTCCCAGGATTGAAAGAAGTGATGATTCGCAATAATAAACAAGGAGTTACGGACCTGAAAGGCAACAGACTTTTCCAACCCCCCCTCGTGAGTTCTGAAACCTTTAGTTATTCGGAACCGGAAAAGCGATTCTATCAGATGCTCACTGAATTTATAGTGACTGGCAAGGCATACGCTTCAACACTCGGAGCAACCCAAGAAAAAGCTGTAATGCTTGTCTTGATAGCCATCCAGAAACTCGCCTCCAGCTCCGTGGCGGCAATCAGTAGATCTCTACGAGGTCGTCTGAGTAGAATCATAAGAACGAGGAAAGCCCTGGAGATAGTAAAAGCAGAGATTGACGAAAGGTCCCGCGATGTCTTGACACGATACGTAAACTTCGAGCAGGCCAACAACTCTGATGAAATTAATAAGTTGGAAGAACAAATGGCCGAGCTATCAGCAACTCTCCAATTGATGGAAAACGAGGAAAATAGACTTCAGGAACTCGTCGAAGCGGCAGATGAAGTAGTTAGAGAAACCAAAATAGATAAGATAGTCTCAATTGTGAAAACAAGATTTGAAGACCGACGTGTTCTTTTCTTCACTGAGTACAAGGCAACCCAGTCGCTTCTCATGTCCGCTCTCACAAAAGCCTACGGTGAGGGTTGTGTCACATTCATTAATGGAGATGGCAAGGCAGAGGACGTTTTGGATACCTCCGGGCAAGCGAGAACCCTGGTTGAAGATCGTTCAACCGCAACTGACAAATTCAACTCTGGCACTGTCAGATTCCTTGTATCCACGGAGGCGGGCGGGGAAGGAATAGATCTACAGGAGCAATGCTACACGCTCATCCATGCTGATTTACCTTGGAATCCCATGCGATTACATCAACGGGTGGGGAGATTGAACAGATACGGACAGTCTAAACGGGTAGAGGTCATTACACTTCGAAATCCCGATACAGTAGAATCCTTGATATGGGACAGGCTCAACCAGAAAATTAACAGTATCATGATGGCATTTGGTTCGGTCATGGATGAACCTGAGGATCTCCTGCAACTTGTTCTTGGCATGACATCCCCTTCGCTTTTCAGGGAGATATTTTCCGAAGGGGAGGCGATGTCGAGAGAATCGCTGGGCGATTGGTTCGATCAAAAGACAGCCAGTTTCGGGGGGAAAGATGCCGTGGAAACTGTCAAAGATCTCGTCGGCAATTGCGCCCGTTTCGATTTCCAGCAAGTGTCAGCGCAGCTCCCCAAGCTCGATTTACCGGACCTCCGTCCTTTTTTGGTTTCTATGCTCACCTTAAACAACCGTAAGGTTCGAGAAGACGAAAATGGACTTTTTTTCAAGACCCCGGAAGGTTGGCTTTCTGTACCAGGAGTGCGTGTGTCCTATGAGAACATGATTTTCGACCGCCAGGCCAGATCAAAGGACGCACTGCAGAGGATTCTTGGTGTCGGTCACAAAGTGATTAATGAAGCTTTGAAAGAAGCGAAGAACCAAACAGAAAGCGTGGCCGTTCTATCCCCGGCACTTTTGGACAGCCCAGTCTTTGTGTTCCAGATATATGATCGCGTTACTGGGAGTGCCAAGCCCGTGAAGGTGAGCATTGTCGGCGTAAAGAGGGGCGCTAATGGCGAGGATTTTTTGCTAAGAGATTGGGAGCTATTGGAGCTGCTAAACGGTATTTCGGTGAAGCCGTCAACCAGAAAGCAGAAGATAAGTGTTTCCGAAACTGACGTAAAAACTATATTGTCACATGCAGAGCTCGCAGTAAAAATTATCGAGAAAAAGATAAACGATCTGACTTTACCATTTACTCTTCCCGCTCAAGATCTGATAGCCATTCTATGGCCGTCTCTGCCTGGGATGCCGCAAGAATCGGAAGAGGGCGGGGAACTTTGATAGCTGTTGACCCAATATACTATTGTGATATTACACGGACAAGATGGGGGCGAAGCGCAACATGAAGCCCGTCAACATCCTCATCGTCAATCCCAATAACATGCAGGTCAACCTCCTGAAAGCGACGTTGTCTACCGGAGGCCCGTATCGGAATGGTGGACAAGTTCCATGATCAGGAAGCTGAGGTGGTAATCATCTCCATGGTGACTTCCAGCGGAGACAACCTGCCGGGTCATATTGAATTTCTCTGCAGTAAGAACCGGTTGAATGTGGCCATTTCCTGGGCGAGATGTCTTGCTTTTCTCGTCGCCAACCACACTCTCGTGGCCATTCGGTGTGCGACACCAAAGCAAATGGCATTGGTTAATACTCTGTGCTGGGTTAGGGATTGCAGAGTTAACTCGACAGATTAAAAGAAGGACATTAATAATGTTATCGGTATTTATCATATTTGCCAGATTGGCATCAGGGAATAATTTGTCGCTTCACCAAGGAAAACGAAACACACAATGAAAAGAGGGTACGAACATGGCCACAATGATCCCTTCCGGCATCCTTACCTTCACAACACCAGGCGAGCGGGCCTTTTACAGGTTTCTCCAAACCTGCGCCAAGCCGGATGATAGGTACATCGCCTGGTATCAGCCTGATATAGCTGGGCATGAGCCTGATTTCATCCTCTACGCCCAAGACGTTGGATTGGTCATATTCGAGGTCAAGGACTGGTCCCTAGATCAGATCATTGATGCCGATCCCCAATTCTTCACTCTGTATATCGAGGGAAAAGAAGAACGGCGCAAGAACCCCGTCCAGCAAATCCGGGACTATTTCGGGCGGGTCATGGACAAGATCAAAAAAGACGGCCATCTGGTATCAAAAGATTCCCATACCTACGGACAGGTGAAGGTGACAGTCAACAGCGGTATCGTTTTCCCCAACATTAACAAACATGAATACGAACAGAAGGGGCTCCATCATGTCATTCCTTCGGAGCGAATTTTCTTCTGGGACGATTTCCATCCCCAGTCGCCTATCTGTTCGGATCTGACTGGCCAGTGCTTCCGGGACGCTCTTGAGCAAATGCTGACGGTCAAACCACGGTTCTCAATTACCGGAAGGGAACTAAACCACCTCCGGCAGTTGATCTTTCCAGTCGTGCGGATTGATCTGCCGGACCGGGATAATCAGAAAAAACGGTTTGATGCGGCCCGCCGCCTGAAACTACTCGATCACCATCAGGAAAGCATTGCCAGACAGTACGATGGTGGCCACCGAATTATCACGGGCCCATCGGGAAGCGGCAAGACGCTAATTCTGGTCCATCGTGCCGCCATTCTGAAACAGTATAACCCGGCCATCCGGAATATGCTCTTCGTCTGTTACAACATCACTCTCGTCAATTACATCCGCCGTCTCCTTGCCGACAAGCACGTCCCTCCCGGGGAGAACGGCGTTGAGGTCTGCCATTTCTTTCAGCTTTGCGCAAAGATTACGGGGGAAGACATTCCCTACGAAAAGGCGGATTCAGAGTATTATGACCTTGTCATTCAGGACACTCAGGAGAAACTGCCTTCCTGCAATCTCCAGTATGACGCGATTCTCATTGACGAGGGGCAGGATTTCTCCGATGAGATGCTCAAGATCGTGATGGCACTCTTGAATCCCAAGACGGACCACCTTGCCATCGCCTTGGATGACAATCAGAATATCTATCAGCGGCGTTCTTCTTGGAAGGAAATCGGCATTCATGCCCGGGGACGGGTGCACCGGGTGTCGTGGATCTATCGGAATACGCAGGAAATTGCTGATTTCGCGAAGTTAATCATCGAGAACAAGCAGGAATTAACTCTGGATACCCCCAGTCAAGCAGAATTGTTTCCAGAGATCTTTGATGCGATGCACGGGCCAAAGCCGGAGGTCAGATCGTTCAACGATTACGAAACCATTGTTTCCTGGGTCGCCGACCGGATTCGGTCCCTGAATGAGGAGGAAGGCTATCCGCTCGCGGAAATTGCAGTGATCTACACTATGCGCTCCCCAGAGAGTGACACTGCCATACACCTGCCCCGGCTTCTGGCGGCAACCCTGGAGAGAAAGGGGATCATTCACAACTGGATTGCCGAGGATTACCGCGCAAAGCGGTCCTACGATGTGACGACGGACAGCGTGACGATCTCCACGATTCACAGTCTCAAGGGATTTGATTACGCCTGTGTCTTCCTACTGGGCATGGATTGGATGGTACCGGGAAACCGATGGACGGAAGAGCAGATCCGGAAACTGACCTACGTGGCGGTTACGCGTGCGAGGGAAAGACTTTTTATTCCATTTGTGAACAAAAATCAGATAATCGTGAATGTCTTGGATAACTGATGCCAATAAGAAATTATAATATTAAGAGCTTATGAGCCTTCATATAGTCTTTTCTAACCGCATTGATATTTTGGGAAAACTCTTCTTGGAAGAGCTTGCCTCTATTCCTGTGAACCCATTTGAAGCACAACACGTGGTAGTGCCGAGCACAGCAATATCCCGTTACCTTCAATTGGATATCGCAAAAAATAACGGTATTTGTGCCAATGTCAAATTCGGTTATCTTGGACATTGGCTATGGCAGTTAGCAAGAATTGTTGATGTCAAAGTGCCGGAACGTTCTCCCGTTGACCCCGAGATTATGGCCTGGTTGATTTTACGTTTCCTGGAGGACAGAAAATTTCTTTCTTATCCCCGTCTGGCTAGTTTTATTAAGGGTGCAGACGATCTGATGCGCCTTGAACTTGCCCAATCTGTGGCCTATATCTTTGATCATTATGCGACCTATCGCCCCGACTGGCTCATGTCATGGAGGGAGGGGGGAAAAATATCTGATTTCCAAGGTCATCAACTATACGAAGCCGATGAAGAGTGGCAGATGGAAATCTGGCGTGCGATCACTCAAGAACTTAACTTGGGCAATACCCATCCTTTAAAAACCTTCCTCGAAGAATTAACTGAAAAAGGCCATCAAAAGTCTAATTCGAAGCTTCCAGGAAGCGCTGCAATCTTCGCCGTATCAGTAATACCGCCGCTTTACCTGCAGTCGATCTGCAGACTTTCTGAAGTTATGAATATAACCCTGTACATGATTAACCCATGCCGCGAGTACTGGTTTGATGTTGTATCACCGAAGCGCCTTGCTTACCTCAAAAGCATGAAACGAGAAGCACACCAAGAGGTAGGTCACTTACTCTTGGCAGATTGGGGGCGGGCTACGCAATCTGCCATTGATTTGGTATATGAGGAGGCAACAGCAGCCCAGACATCAGAAACGACCCTATTCATTGAACCTTCAGGAGATAAGCTGATAGAACGCCTGCAAAGATCCATCCTCAATATGGAGAACTTGACACCTGGCAGTGCCCAGATGTCCGAGACCGATCGAAGCATCGAAATCCATTGCTGTCACGGAACAGTTCGTGAACTCGAAGTTCTCCACGACAGGTTGCTGGATTTATTCGCAACCGATTCAACACTATGTGCAGACGACGTTGTCGTATTAACGCCTGATATCGACACTTTTTCCCCTGCAATTGATGCTGTGTTTGGTACGGTACCGCCGACCCATTTCATACCGTATACGATTGCAGGCCGTGCCATGGCAAGCACTAACTCCTACCTCCAAGTACTCCTCGAAGTGCTTGATATGGTATCTTCTCGCATGCCGGCCAGTCGGGTTTTCGATCTTCTTCGCCAGACCCCAGTTGCACGCAAGTTTGAACTGGACAACGAGGGCTTGAAGCGTATTCGGAGCTGGATGACCAGTTCTGGAATGTGCTGGGGGATTGATGGTGCACACCGGGAGAAGATGGGTGTCCCCGGAGAAGAACGGCATACATTTCGATGGGGGTTGGATTCCCTTTTCCTTGGTGTTGCCCTTCCACATTTAGATGAGCCCCTGGCCGGATTCCTTCCTTATGACAGCCTGGAGGGTTCCCGTGCCAAAACGCTGGGAATATTCTGGTTTTTTGTTGAACGCCTAACATTCTGGAAAGATCACCTTCATGATTCACGACCGGCAGGCGAGTGGCAGAACATTCTGAATTCAATACTTACAGACTTTACATTTTGTGATGAGAAGTCACATGGAGAATATGACCAGATCGTTGGCGCCATTGCAGAATTGGCTGAAAATTGGCGGGCGGCAACTCTAACACAGGCAATTTCAGCCCGCGTTGTTCGGGCTGCCCTTATCGACGCTGATGTAAGAAGGCGTGGTGCCGTGCCATCAGGAATGGTTACTTTTGCCTCGCTTGCCGCCATGCGAGGGCTCAGTTACCGCGTGGTTTGCCTCATCGGGATGAATGACAATGCTTATCCGCGTAGAGAACACCCCCTTGAGTTCGACCTCATCCAGAAAGGGAAGCCCAGGCGAGGTGATCGTCAAAGGCGTCTGGAGGAGCGCGGTATTTATCTCGACACGCTCCTTGCTGCCCGAGAAGCTGTGCATATATCATACACAGGCCGTGATCAGCGGAACAACGCCGACATGCCCCCCTCTGTTCTTGTCGCACAGCTTATGGATTATCTTGTGCAGGCTATTGCTCCGGATAACCCGACACTTGAAGACCTGAAAGCCGCTCGTTCACGGCTCACTGTGCTTCATCCCCTACAACCTTTCTCAAGGCGCTACTTTGATGGCTCAGATTCACGTCTTTTCAGTCATGTCAGCCAATACGCAATCGCAATAAGTGATACAACTTCCAATGTAGCCGTCAACATAACAACTGATATGGGAAGTAACGAAGAGGAAGCTGATGTGCCGGAGATATCTCAGCCATTCTTTAATGGGATGCCCGGACCTCCGGTTATGGAAGAGAATGAATCGCCGATAGTAACGATCGATGACCTTTCCTTTTTTCTTAGAAATCCGAGCAGATTCTTCCTGCAAAGACAACTATTGATTCACCTGCCGCAACCAGAGGATATCATTGCTGACGAAGAGCCCCTTACCATGGGTTTTTTAGAAGACCGCAATTTTGCAAGAATAATTGTTACGGCTTGTCAGGCTCAAAACCGTGTTCTCAAATTAGAGGAGGCTCTCGTCATTATCCAGGCCTCACCCGAATCACCACCAGGAGCTGCCTGCGAAGCCGGCTTATCCCTGATCTGGCGGGATCTTTCTTCCCTTGCCACAAGATTGCTTTCGGCAACAACTGAAACAAAATTACCACCATGGCAGTCAACATTATCTCTTAACGTTAATGGAAAGATCTGGCAGTTGAAGGCTAATTATGGAGACCTTCGTTCCTGTGGCTTTGTACGCTACCGATGTGATCAGCTTAGGGGATATGACTATCTCCAGACCTGGATTCAGCACCTGTTTTTATGCGCTTCTCAACCTGACGGCGTCAGCTTGCAAACAAGACACTTTGCATTTGATAAGGATTTAACATTCGGCGAGATTTCCCAAGATGAAGCCAGACAATATCTTACTGCCCTGCTCCAACTTTACCATGAAGGTCTTTTAAAGCCTGTGCCATTCTTCAGAAAGACTGCTTGGGTGTATACTGAGAAGGATATGAAAGCGGCGAGAAATAAATGGTCGGGAGGATTCGGTACGAGTGAGCCAGAAAACGCAGACATTTGGCATTCACTGGCCTGGCGGGGCGTATCAGATCCTCTTGGCGGTGCCTTTGAGGAAATCGCACAAAATATTTTCAACCCGATAATCAGGCATAGAACTATTGTGGAAGTCGATACGCTTAAGGAATAAAGAATATCCAGCATGACAAAGGAAACGAAACTGGTGCAACCCCTCGATGTATTTACATGTGACCTGAGTGGTATTTCCAATATCGAGGCGTCGGCAGGTACGGGGAAAACCTGGGCTATCTGCGGGCTTTATCTACGCTTAATTGCCGAGATGGGACTCACGGTAGATCAGATTCTCGTAGTAACCTTTACCAATGCTGCTACGGCCGAGTTGCGTAGCCGAATACGGGACAGGCTGGTTGAAGTGTTGCGTGCCATAGAGACGCGTAGATGTTTGTCGGGTGATCCCTTTGCCGGAGCGTTCCTGCAGAGAATTGATCATATTGGAGGTGATGTTGCCGAACATGCCCGCAGTCGACTGAAAACGGCTTTGTTCTCCTTCGAAGAAGCGGCTATCTTCACTATCCATTCATTCTGTCAACGTACCCTTGGTGAAGTCCCCTTTGCGGCCGTCCAGCCCTTCAAAGTTGAAGTGGAAGCGGATGTGGAAGTTATAAGAGAAATTGCTGCAGACTATTGGCGGCGAATCGTTGACAGGTATCCAGCCGCTGAGATCAATACGCTAATAGACTCGGGTATTACCCCTGACTGGCTAACCAGGGAGTTCAGGCGCATACTTAATAAACCCACGGCACGTCTGTTGTTTCTCAGACCAGCCTCGGATGCGAATCGTGCCTCCAGACGGGCGGACTGCCTCAGAAGAATTCTTTTACGTTCAGGGCCTCGTGCTGTCCGAGCGGCAAAGCGACGCCGCCGAGTAATTTCCTATAATGACATGCTTTATAACCTCTACGACGCTCTCACGGGTGGTCGTTTCCCCTCGCTGGTCGATGTATTGCGATCACGTTTCCCGGCAGCACTTATCGACGAATTTCAGGATACTGACCCGCTTCAATTTGAAATCTTTCGTTCTATCTACTTTGGTGCTGGAACCCTTTTCCTCGTTGGTGATCCCAAGCAGGCTATTTATGCCTTCCGCAACGCCGACCTTAATACCTATATCGTAGCCAAACGGCATGCACAAAGGCAATGGACGTTGATAGAGAATCAGCGTTCAGAAAAGGAGCTGATCTCTGCCGTCAATGCCGTGTTTGGGGCTAACAAGAATGTCTTTTGCAGTCCCCAAATTCAATATCAAAACATTAAAAGGGGTACCAAGCCTCTTTGCGAACTCAATGGTGATCCCGAGCCGCGCGCACCGTTTTCCGTCTGGCTCTTTCCGCCCGTAACAAAAACCTCGTCAATGAGGACGAATGATGCCGAACAACTTGCTCTAAATGCGACGGCATGGGAAATGTCCAGGTTACTTGCAGGTGGAATGCAAGGCCAGATCAAAGTTGGCGACCAACCTTTACAACCGCGTGACATTGCCGTACTGGTACGCACGAAAGCACAGGGTCGAGCCATCAAGGTGGTGCTTGCTCAATTTGGGATAGGAAGTGTCGATCTCACTGATCGTAGCGTCTATGATACGCTTGAAGCTGAAGAAATGGAAAGGGTATTGCGAGCGATTGTCGAACCCGCCAGGTCTGGTCTTGTTCGTGCTGCCTTGTCGACGGTATTGATGGGTAAGGATAGCATGGATCTGGCTAATCTCAATTCCAATGAAGATGAGTTTAACCACATTATCGAACGTATGGGCCAATACAGATTGCGTTGGCGGCAACACGGATTCGGCGCCATGTGGCGTAAACTAATCACAGACGAACAGGTTATAGAGCGACTATTACCGCAACCCGGCGGTGAACGGCAAATAACCAATCTGATGCATCTGATGGAACTTCTGAGTGCGGCAGAGGAAAAGCATCGTGGGATAGAATCACTTTTGCGCTGGCTGGGTGAAAAACGCGTGGATCCCGAAGAGGAAGAAGTGGCGCAATTGCGGCTGGAAAGCGACGAGAACCTGGTGCAGATAGTCACCAAGCACCGGGCAAAAGGACTGGAATGGCCAATCGTTTTTTGTCCATTCATCTGGAAAGAACGTGGTCGCTCAGGGAGCGATAGTAATGTTTTTACCTATCATGAAGGCGATCAGTTAATTCTCGATTATACAGGTAATGAAGAAGGTAAAAGCCGGCAGGATAGGGAAAGTCAAGCAGAACGAGTAAGACTGATATATGTCGCGCTGACAAGGGCAATCAACCGCTGCTATATTGCTGCAGGCCCATTCTGGCAGACATGGGGAAGGGGTGCAACGGAAACGGTTGCGCGAAAGAGCATCATGAACTGGATCGTTGCCGGTAACGAAGATAGCCCCGGTGAATGGTCGAAAAACAAGAAGATAACCGTTGAGTATATCCATCAGTCATGGCAAAAACTTCTCGCATTAGAGGTGGGTGTCGGGCAGATCCCTTGGCCAACCGGCGGAGCAGTTTCTCTTCCTGGTTCTTTTGCAGGAAAAGCCTACGAAGCTCGTAAGGTTACCAGACTCCCAAGGGTAGCATGGAGATTGTCAAGTTACTCATCGTTAAGCGCATCTTCCAAAGATGCAAGTGACTATCACGAGCCAGAAGGACGAGATTATGATGTCACACCAACAGGAGATGAAAACAATCACCAAGATGCTCTTCCTGACAATAGCCAGGGAAGATTCGCAACAGATATCATCGACTTTCCAGCTGGAACAACAGCCGGGCATTGCCTCCATGCCATCTTTGACCGCATAGATTTTCACGATGACAGCAATTGGGATCAGGTCATCACCGAAGTACTGGCTGCTTATCCGCCCGTTAATTCAAGTGAAAAAGGGAACGAACAAGCCATCATGATCCATGGTATGCTGACAAATGTCCTGAACACCACCCTGCCGGTAGGTTTTGCATTACATGATGTGACTTCTGAAAAGCGTCTTTCCGAACTTGAATTTGCGTATCCTGTGGGGCATCTTGATTCCAGAACATTGAACACTCTCCTGGATAAGCATGGCCGCCGTGTGCCAAAATTAACATTTTCGGTTCTTGAAGGGTACCTGAGAGGCTTCATTGATCTTGTATTTGAACACGGAGGCAAATGGTATGTGTTAGACTGGAAATCAAATAAGATAGGTTCGAATGCAGAAGAATATTCACGAGAGCGACTTAATGAGGCGATGTTTCATCATGCCTATGAATTGCAGGGTTTGATATACATAACGGCTCTTCACCGTTACTTGAAATTACGTATTCCAGGATATGATTATAAAGTTCATATCGGAGGGATCCTTTATCTATTTATCCGTGGAGTACGGCCGGCATGGCCTTCTGCTGGGATCTGGCATGATTTGCCCGATCCTTTACTGATTGAATCACTTGATGCTTTGTTTTCGTCAGAATTAACAAAGGAAAGGGGTAACGCCTCATAATGGGTCGACTTACAGCCTCGCTCATAAGTGATTCCGAAACAGTCCTCGCAACCGGATTTGCGGAGTTCCTTAAACGTCTCTCGCTGAAGCTGGGGGCCTCCGAGGATGCAGCGTGTGTAGCAAGTGAAGCAGCAAGGGCGTGCATTACGGCCTTGTCGGACGGCGATGTCTGTACAGATGTACGGATCCTTGCCAAGGCATTCAACAGATCAGAAGAAGATATTCGGGTGTCACTTCTTGGTTCCAATGTTACAACATCGAGCAGTGAAGACCGGAAATTGCCACTTGTACTCGATGACGAAGGACGCATCTACCTGTATCGGTATTTTAATTATGAGCTGCAATTGGCCAATGCTCTTGTCGCACGATTTCCAAATTCACCACTGCAGCCCCTCAACCTGGAATCTATCAATTTTCTCGATGCACGTTTCTCGGAAAATGCAAAGCGTCTTTCCGGGCGTACCGATTGGCAGAAGATTGGCGTTACGCTGGCTCTTGTAAATCCCCTAACGGTCATCAGCGGAGGTCCTGGTACAGGCAAGACAACAATTGTAACAACATTGATCGCAACATTGGCAATGAACGATCCTCCTCCGCGCATTGCCCTTGTGGCACCTACTGGAAAGGCAGCCGCAAGAATGGAAGATGCCATACGTAAACAGATGAGCACACTCAGCCCTGAATTGAGAGAGCGCCTGCCCAGTAGGGCTTCAACCATTCACATGCTCCTGGGAGCCAGACCAGATAGTAGCGAATTCCGTCATAAAAGTGACAACCCACTACCTTACGATATAATTGTCGTTGATGAAGCCTCCATGATAGATTTATCTCTTGCAGCCCGACTATTCACTGCATTGCCGCACGGGGCCCAGATAGTTCTACTTGGTGATAAAGATCAATTATCAGCAGTAGAAGCTGGCGCCGTTTTCGCCGAATTGGCCAGACATACTTCAGTTTCCCATGCTATAGTCGATCAAATGGTTCGTGAAGAAGATCGTTCCTTTGCATCGGTGCAATCTTCGGGCTCGAATAATAGGGGCTTACCAGATTGTGTTGTGTGGCTTAAGGAGAATTACCGTTTTAGTTCCGAATCACCAATTGGGAAACTGGCAGCTCTTGTTGTAAGCAGTAATGTTAAACAACTTGCGGACTGGCTTCATGATCAAAAAGATGGGCCGATAAAGTGGGAGACTATCGCTGATGGATTACCGGCGAAGGTTGTTGAGGAGCTTGTTCGCGGCTTTGAGCCCTATGTAGAAGCTATCAAACAGAGTGATCCATGCAAAGCTCTTAATGCTTACGATAATTTCTGCGTCCTTTGTCCAATCCGTCGTGGCAAACGGGGAGTTGCTGGGATCAACGACGTACTCACGCAACATTTACGCTTAAAACTATCAGGTGAGATATCTAATAGTTCATATTGGTATCACGGACGTCCCATAATGGTCACAGAAAACGATTATGGCTTGGGAATATTCAATGGTGATATAGGCATAGCTCTTGTTGGAAAAGATGGCAATCTTGAAGTCTGGTTTACAGCGCGGGACGGTGGAGCTCGTTCTTTTTCACCTTCGTCCTTGCCGACGCATCAAACGGCATTCGCTATTACTGTCCATAAAGCACAAGGCTCGGAATTCGAAAACGTGGCTCTTATTTTACCCGAGCACGACTCCCCGGTCTTAACACGAGAACTGATTTATACAGCGGTAACCCGCGCAAAACAGAGGCTGTCTATATATGGTAGATTAGAAGTTTTGCGAACAGCTGTTTGTCGGCCAACATTAAGGCGTAGTGGTTTGGCCGGAAGAATTGCTTTGTTCGATGGTGCGAGAACTTGAGAAGAGAGGCCTTTTATACTTAATGACTAATAAGATCTACTGAATGAAAACTGATACACAAATTCTTACACAGAAAGTCGACTACGACAAATATACAACAAGTGTTCAAACGATTCGCCGGAGCATTTTGTTGAATGCCGTATGGAACGCGTAAATACATGACACAGGATGATTTTCATTTCATGTACAACTGAATAAATATTTTCCTGAGATCTTTATATTTTGACATTATCTATACTATCTAAGCGTAGCACAGTTGCGCGGCTTTCCCCCTCACAAGAAAATATACCGTTATATTTCGGTAATTGCTTGATTCTATCTGTGTAACGCTTTACCTGATCAGAAGGCGCCATGATTTTTGCCATGATTTTTGCGTCGTTTTCCGTAAGACGGAGTGCAAGATAATTCGCTATGGCATTAAACAATGATGGATCAAAATCTTTTACCTCCTGCGAAGAGACGATCAAAGTAAGCCCATATTTGCGACATTCTTTCGCCATTATGGGTATGAGTTTTAATTTCGCAGCGCGGTGAGCCTCGTCAAAAATAATCGCATGTGTGATCCGATTTTGCGTACCCCGCTGAAACATCGATTGATAAAGATTGTGAAGCACAAAGGTTGCAAACGCCCGTTGCAAGACCTCATTCTGGGTTTGGTGTACCCGGATCAGGCATATCTTAGCTGTCTCAAGAAGACTTTTGGCGCCAGAGGTATTTCTAAAAAATCCATAATCGTTCAGTTCTTCCAGTCTGGCAAGCAGTCGTTGATCTGGCTTGGGTTGCGATTTCAGGATATCGAAAAATGACTGGAATTCCGGCAGTTCCAATCCTTTAACTCCATCACCCCATCCTTTGTCCGTATAGCTTTGCTTCAATGCTTCACGAATTTTGCTTAATTGTATTTCTCCGAGATCGGGGAAAATAGAGGAAAAAATATCGCGCAGCATGCTTACATTGTCTATATAAGCGATCGGCGAATCGTGAACAACACTGAGTGGATTAAAACCCAACCCATCATAATCCACGTACTGTACGTTATCAGGTAATCTTTCGTTAAGGCGTAAATCAATATCCTCATGGTAAGAAAATATAATTGGCACAATTCCTCGATCAAACATCTGAAGGCAGACATTAATCAGCGAAGTAGTCTTGCCCATCCCTGGTAAACCTACAATCATCATGTGAGGATTCGCTCTAATCCCGATTTTCCATCCCACTTTCTCTTGATTTGTAAATTCAGAGCCTAACAGAATATTTGTCTCATCTGGGGGCGATAGTTTTTCTATTTGTTGATCCTCCTTTTTCTCCTCACTTTCTTCACTATAAACTTCCATATTTTCAAATACCTGTTCTTCAATGAAAATATCTTCGAGCGGCGGCGAATATTTTCTTGCTGGGGAGTCAGGAATCTGTTGAGCGCCAAAAAGGTGAATCGGCGGTTGTTCTATGAAGGAAATTCTCGATGGTTTTTGGGCGGTGTATTCAGGACAGAACACATAGCCGCGATCACCTGACTGCTGGTCTTCGGCAGTTGGGAATAAGAATTTTGCTCCCTCGCGGATCATGCGATCAATCTCCTTGATGATTCTCTCATAAGCGTCCTCATTTAAAAAATGTCGTCTTCCCTTGTTTGCGTAAAACTTTAGTATTCTGGCAAGCCAACTTCTTCTTATGGTCTTTTCTAAAATATTCGCCTCATCTCCATAGAGTTCCACCCAACGGTTTCTTGATGATTGAATTTGATGTGCCATCGTTTTGATGAGGTCAATACCACGAGCAGAATTAAGATAACGTCTGAATTTAACCTCTATAAAACTGAAGGAAAACCCGCCTCGTCTGGGAACAGTTACATAAATCAGATCCGCTCTGCTCTGTTCCTCTGTAAGACGTGATGCCGGTAAAAGATCGGGCACATCATCTATGGGGATGAAAAAACCCTCTTTCAGAGAAAACCAAAACTGATCGTCTGTCGTGTCCATATGACTATTGGCGTGTGTCATGGCTAAGGCGATCATTTCCTGAGATTGATTTCCCATCCCTGCAACCCGCATGGCGAACCTGCCGCTTAATCCTTTCAATTCATTAAGTAAAAATAGGCAATTGCGTGGGCTCGAACTCATACCCATCTCAGTCAAAGACATATCCAAGAGATAGACGACCTCATCAAAGTTGCTTGTTGACGTGACAAGTTGCAAGAATCCCAAATCTTCTCTTTCAGGAATGCAATCAATGATATAAGCTTCGTAAATATTCGGTTTTTCTTGTGGGGAATCAAAGTATTCCACTCCAGCGTTGCGGTCAATGGTAAGCACCCAATCACTGATCTTATGAAGATTCGTTATTTCTTCCTCTTTTTCAGATGAAATTTCTGTGCATAAAACCGGCCAGGTATCCTTAGTTCCGCCTAAGTTGGCGGCAGTAGCCTTCATAACGGCCACGTGCGCCTTGATCAGGCGATCGGTAAAGCCCCTCCCCATGGGATGTTTTTCCCCTTCGATTTGTGGAGCAATAAACGTTCGCCATTGGGCGTGGGGCGCAAAAGAAAAAAGCCTATTTATATTGGCAATAATTCCGTATACTTCCAAAGGAGAGTTATTCTCTATCTCCGTAGTGGGCGATAATTTGACGCGTGAATCGAAGGTGTCGAATGCTACGGACAGATGGGCGGCATTAGTCGGTTGGCCATTACTCCGCTTCGCCCATCGTAAGCGCGGCATAGAGATGTCACCGTCTCTTTGATAAGGATCGAGGATCCACTTATCATCTTCGGGAACATAGCCTGCCCCTGTCCTTTTTTGTTCAGCGATGTTTCCGAAAAATTTCCCTGAAATATCAAGATTATCTTCAGATGGATACAATTCGAGATAAAAGCCGAATTCTCTCGTGTTTTTCCTATTTACTTCCTCCTCATCTCCGGAGTTATTCAAGTTTTTATGCACCACCCCTAAAGAGCGACCAATGGTCATGCCATCGCCCGGTCGTAAAGCACAGAGCCTTATCGTTTCATAATCCTGATGAAGAGATATGTATCGGGATATTTCTTGAGCCAAGACATCTGAAGTTGTTTTGCCGATGGATGGTGCGATATCTTCTTTGTCACCTGCCAACGCCTTGGCAAGGATCGCCACACTTGCCTTTGGCTCTTTATCATGATCGGGAACCATTGCTGCGGCATAAAAACCTAACATGTCGGCAAACACAAAGGACGTGCCTTTTTCAAGTCCTGGAAGAAAGGCCGGGAAATGGGCGCCGTCTATAGAAGATATGATTTCCCTGATTTTAGCTTCTGATATAGTTTCGTCATAACGCATATTCTGCAATAACGTATCATATGCCTGATGCCAGGCGATCCTAAGAAAATGAAAAGGAAGCACAATGATCCCTACTATCGCACCCGTAATCGATCTTACTTCCAACGTATTCGCTAACGCTAAAGAAGGCTCGCTGATTTCTATTACAGTATTCCACGCATTCACATAATCCTCAAAGGCCCGATTTGAACGGTATATTACCCCGAGGAATCCCTGTGTTCCCTGAATATATTGACTCAGATATCGCGATACCGTCGTTATCCGATCCCAAGAGGCGTCTCTGGAGCGCGGCGCGATGGGAATAAACTTTGGATTATCAACCTGAGAGCCATCACTGCGGACCCGGACAACCCAACGCCCAATTTGGCCCTGCTTGTCAAAGAAGTCGCTCTCTAATTTTTTGATCAATGGGGGGTAAAAAATTCTTGCCCGCTTACCACCAAATCGAAAATTGATATAATTTTTACTATCAAGACCGAAGATGGCGCTATCTCGATATTTCATGCAGGCGTTGTCAAATTCAAGTTGATTGTTTAACGAAATCATTCCTTCTACCAGTGAACGATAAACTTTACCGATGCTTGACTTTGTTCCTTCAGCGGCATCGCCAAATCGCAAGATAAAATCTTCGCTTTCTATCCTAATCTCCTCATTTCCTACCGGGTAGATGGATACAACTGCCTCAAACTTGGCCGTTTCATCAAGATCGAAATCATCGATGGTGAAAGTACACTTTTGAGGATTTTTGCCAGTATGAGATGTTGATTTTTCTGCAATGTTTTCGTCACCAGACTGAATAGCAATAACATAATCGACAGCTCCTTTTGTTAAATCATCAGGCAGCGATTTCCAGCGGATTTCGAGTTTAGATTGTTTTTTGGCGTCTTTTGCATCTGGATCTAGAATGAAATGTAATTGATCATCTTTCTCATCTTTCCCCTTGATAAGTATCAGTCCAGACCATGCGGCTGGTTTGGCGCCACGCGTCCGCCAGGGAACAATCTCAATTTTCTTGAGGGTATCAAGATCAAAGATTCCAGGACGTAAATTATTCAACCAGAGATGGGGATAATTTTTCAGTGACAAAAGGGTATCTGTGCATGACTGATGCATACTTTCATGAATGATCCTTGTAAGATCACGTATTTGTTCGAGTGTTGGTTCATGAAGTATCAATGCATCCACTTTTGATTCTGCCGTAGCATCTACTTTTGTGTGAATAAGCAGCCGTTCGACCAATTGGGCTGCCTTATCCAGATCGCCATCCTGGGGCCGTCCCATGAAATTAATCGGCCACAAGCCGATGCCAGCCAGGGATTTACTGATTGACTCTTTATCCACGCAAGAAGAATAAAAGATAAACTCCTCCCAGGGGGATATGGTATTTTGTCCCCCCACACGGCGTGCCTTTTTGATCGCTTTTCCTGTAAAGACCTGAAATCCTCTGGGCGTATTCTTACGAGCATAGTCGTTTGCTTTATCGAAGAATTCTTTTTCTCTGATTTCTCTTGCCGCACTATAGATGCCATCCATCCCGGCGCCGGCTGTTTTGGAATCTACTAAAAGCAATACGGCTTGATTCTTGTCTTCCCGTATTTCCACAGCCTGATCTCCTGTAATGAGACGATGCTGTTTATCGGAGTAGTCGGTAACGCTGAAAACATCCCATCCGTGGATATTGAATGCTTCGCTGGCGCAAATACTGGCAATAATATTCAGTGCCAGACATCGGATGTAACACATCGTGCCAGGGGCAGCCGCACCAAGTATTTCCTGGAAAGCATCCCTTAAACAATCAATCTGAGTGGTACTGAGCATTTAAAAGCCCTCAATCAGCCATATTGTCATTATCAATCCCATCGCCTTTGGCCGGAAAACGTTGCCGAAGACGGTTCATTGCCTCCGCATCGTTTACGCCAATCAAGACCCCAAGATCTCGCAGACGTCTTTCCAAAATTTCGCGATTGCGTTGGAGCAACTCGACAGGTATGGATAAGCCTTCCGGTTCCACGTCGACATATAAGCCATATCGTTCTCTCATAATCCTTAGAAAATTGACAAATGGCAGAGATGCCGACCCTTTTCCTTTTGCTGCTCTACGCAGATGCCGGTGGACCAGGAAATCCAGCATGGTATTGGTCAGCACGATTGAACGGGCATCGGTTAGACTCTTCTGACCAGCGGCATTTTTTCGTGAGACTTTCCTTTTTCTTGCGAGTCCATGCGGGCGATCAACCATAAAGCACGAGTCTAATGCCTTAATGTAATTAGCTATTTGAAGTTTATTGCCCATTAAGATACACAAGGATTCCGCAAGGCGCACGACCGGATTTCCGCCAAGCCTAAGATGTTCATGCCCAATGGGTTCATCCTTTTGGAGAGCTTCCGCAAGGCGCAAGCAAATTTCCGCGACGTTATCAAAAATCCTTTCAGAATAGGGATGAGATTCCGTCATGAAACTGCCCAGATAATTTATGAATTCCACAGCATCTGGACTCGATGCGGGAAGATCATCCTTTATCTTTCGGTCATATCGTATGGTTTCTTCCAAGACACGAAGGCACATCATAACTACAGGCAGTCTTTCAAACAATCTCAGACAGTCCGACATAGATTCCTCAGCCAGACGCCTTAGTTTTTGATCGCTCCCGCATGAACAATCAACAAAGAGGGGCCAGGGTCTTTGCTCATGAGGTTTCAACAAGATTCCGGTCTTCTCCCATGATAGAAGGATGCTTGCCGTAGAAAAATAGATATTTGTGAGCCCTAAAGACATGCATGATTCGAACATCTGTAAGAATGTTTGTCTTGGAATGGTCTCTCCGTATGACTGAATAAAAACATTCAGATCTTCACGTAGTGCACGGGTTGCTATTCCTGCTAATGGATGCTGATTAGGAATGCGCTCCGATTCACCACCCCCTTTTGCCTTAAAAGGTGCGCTGCCGCACGATTGAGCCATGCGGGTTGTTAGGAGTTGATCGATTCCCACGAGACGAGCTTCATCAGTCGTTTCCAGGAAGATGTCTTTGGTTATGTCCGTCTGGTAAGGTCCACGGATTTCCATGGCCTTCCCAAACAGCTTCAGCATTACATTTTCCTTAAAATCGGCGGCGACCGGAAAGTGGTTTTTTTTATGGTTTTTCTGAATAAATTCTCCCTCTTTCTGGTTCGCCAGTATTGATACCAACATTTCCGGTATATGACGCAAATGTGCTATCGATTCTGGAAGGTCAATCCAACTGGCCAAATAATGAGTGGGGAAGACTCGCTGGACCTTTTCCGTCCTTCCCATTTTATTCTTTTTGTTCTCCAGACAAAAGGATAGAAGCATATCACCAAAGACTGCTTTGCCCGCTTCACCATCGAAACCTTCAAACCACTGATGGTTTTTCAGCATCTGTACAGTTACATCCTCGATCGAAGGGTCTTCCGTTTTTGATCCAATCTCTTTCCCAAATGTTTTTACAAAGTTGCCCTTCCCCCGCCTATGACCCCACCTGAACATATAAAAGACGGCCGGTAGTACCGCTTCCATTGAAAATACCTGTGGCGTAAAATAAATGGCTTCTTTATAGACAGAGGTCCATAATTTCTTCGTTTTGGGGACGGACAATACGTCTTCTACGATACCTTTGACTGTGCTCACGATTCAGTTCCTTCGCTTACCGGCAAGCATCTTATTACTTGCGCGTCGCTTTTGATAACGATGTCAACTTTAAAAACAGATCCTTCCTCTTGAGGGGTCCAGGCGTATAGTTCACGACTGTTTTCCTGCGCCAGGCGATTTGTGAATATAGAAAGATTCACAAAAATATCTTCAGAGGCCTTGTCCGTTAATTGGATACCTTCTTTCAATTCCAAGAGGATTTGAAAAAGCTCGGCGCCGAGAATAAGATTTTCCTCAGTCCCATCGGTGTAATGATAACTTAGAATCAAGTGAGTATGTAGATTTTCAATACCCTGGACAAGCGGCTTGATCAGGGGTCTAAGGGTAAAGCGACTGAACGGTTTAATTGCCCAAAATGCGCTCTCCGTGGGCGTTCTCGGTGTGATTTTCAAAGGGATGCCTGTTGAATGACGGAAGGCTATGGCAGGCAATGCCTCAAGATGGGCAATGCCTGCACATAAATCTTGGCAGAGCTGCTCTCTTTCGTGATCCTTCATAATCGGCACTTCTCTGAATCTCTTATAATGAACACCTTGCGCCAAACCAAAATATCCGTCGTCTGGGGCGATCTTGGCTATTTCCTCATCATGCCATTCGAAAAATGCAAGCCTTCTCGAGCTGCGAAGCGAAAGATCCGGATACGCAGGGATGGAATGAACACGACTGCCCTTACCGATTAGATAGCGATCGATTTGCGGATGCACATCAAGGGAAGGGTCTATCAACGCCAGTTCCTGAAGCACTTTTCCTTGACGACCAATAGATATTGGATCAAAGGCGCGATCATAAAAATGCCCCGGTTTCAGATCAGGATTCTCATGCAAATCATGGCAGTGATATAAGCCAAAGAAGACATAGCAAATAGTGGCTCTCAATTCACGGGCAGTTATGTGAACCTCGCCCCGTTGATGGACCGCTTGCAATGCTTCGAAAAAACGTTGCCTTATGTGTTTACCTCTGGCAACATCTCTCAGGCATTCAATGGATTCCCAGGTAGAGCAACGCACTGCAGCACTGCAAGTCTGGCACGGTTGCCAATAATCGGTCTCCTCATCTCCGATGAATCTGTCGAGTAAGTTATCCAGGAATTCTGTTGAAAAGTATTGGGTATCTTGCCGATAACCGCCGACCAGCGAGCGGTTGTTAAGATCGATCAAACGAAAACGAGGATGGAGAAGACTCAAATCCCCATCCAAAGCTGATTGAAGTTGTTCTATGAGTGGTGTCATACCGTGGCGTTGCTCATAGTCCAAAAGCCAAGCCTGTAGAGGTCCGCTGTTAATTGCCAGCAGATGGATACTGTCCTTTGGGGACTCTCCTCCCTGGAAGGGTGCAAACAATTCATCCAGTAACTCCGTCGCTGATCTTCCTTGATAAGCTGCCGAGCCGTCCAAATTGGCCATTACTTTTATTCCGCTTGGCATCTGAAGTTCCCAAATTCTTTTTGAAGAATGAAGTTTGCCTATGCCGAGATTGCTGGCCAATTGCTGAAGAAAGGCTGTCTTACCATCTCCGGCATTGCCAAAAAGAATCATCAGACTGATTTTATTATCAACAATGTCTTTCAGGAGGACTCTATCAAGTGATGTTTCCACATAGGTCTGTTCGGCAAAATCAGAATCCAGTCCCCTTGTTTCATCGTTGCCCTTCAAAGAACCCGGATATGACCGGAGAACATCGAGGAGGCGGGGAATTTCATTGGGCGTCAGGCGACCTTTATAATCTTCACTTTCTACAGCAAAATCAATAGTTTTCGCCACATCATCGGCGATAGTCTCAACAGATTTAAGATGAGCAAGAAAGCTTCTGGCCTCCCAAGCTGAAGAAAAACGATGGTTCCGGTCAGGATGAGTAGCTTTGTCAACAAATATTGATAATTTGGGCCATTCGGATTTGATGATATCTTCCCAGCTAAGACCGTTGGATTTATTTCGTTCTCCTTTGATCAAGAAAGGATCTTTATCAAAGATAACCTGAAAAAAAGACGACGCCAATGCATACATATCATCACTGAAGTCAATGTATTGGTAATTTTGAACATTTTCAGTACAATATAAGGGGTTTTGGATTCTCGGGCTACTCCCTGACTCCGTGATTGCATCATAATCTGTCAAAAAGACATCACCGCCGGAAACAATAATATTTTTCGGCGTTACATCGCCATGAACAAGACCCACCCTATGTAAAGACGACAGGGCATCGCACAAGTCATCAAGCCAACGAAGCAGTAGGTCTTCACCTGTAGCTTCTCCAATGTCCTCAGCATAGATGGACAAAACTCCCGAAAAATCGCTTAAAGGAATCCCTTCAATCCACTTCATTAATGAAACAAAACCATCTCTTTCCCATTTCGGAGCGATTTCATGAATAACCGAAAGATGAGGATGGCTGCTCTGGGCGCGCACCTTTCGATACGCCTGAATTGCGTCGTCACCATTTTCATGATCGAAAATAACCTTTGCGACGTATGTCCCAAATTCGGAAGTATTATCTTTGTTTACTTCTATAACTTTAAAGGTCGTTCCAACACCGCCCGAACCTAAACGATTAACGATCCTGTAAAACGAGTTTTGGAAGGAGATGACTGTATCCTCATCCCAGAATTCAGCGGGGACAATAACCTCAGACACCTCTTCATTTTTTTCGATCTGATCTGCCACCTCTTCAAATTCTTTTGCTAAGGTGGGCAAATCTATGCGCTCTTTTTGCTCAACAGTCATGCCCCTGTGAAGGATCGCCAGTGCTATTTCCCCTTTAGATTCAGGGATGCTTTCAAACAATATTTTCAATGATGAACACAATGAATAAACATCAGCCGACTTATCCGCAGCAGCAAGGCCGCCATTAACTATTTCCGGAGCGGTATGTGCATCAAACATGAATTTTAGAGCTGGATAATTTGAGATACTCGCGGCTTCTGATATTTTTGTAAGTTGCAATTCTGTAAATATTGGTTGTCCATTGGATTTTAACCTGATGTTGCGCGGCGATAGTTTTCTATGAATTATCGCCGGATCATCCGGATCCGAGGGACTGTGAAGGTTGTTCAGCGCATTGGCAAGGGTGACAACTGTCTGATATTTATCAAGCAAAGACCAATTAAGATCTTTAGAACGTTCCTCCAAACTTGGCGCCAGTGGATCTATGATGGAATAGAAAAAAAGCTCCCCCGGATATTCCGGCACGTCCTGAAAGGAATCGAGGATGCGCGGCAGATATGGTGATTTTTGAAGGAGTTGCACGGTATCATATTCCCTTTGGGCGCTTTCCAAAGCGTTCTTTTCTGATTGGACTGAAAGGTCGTAGAGATGAAGGATAACACGATCACGCCTTGTTATGTGCTGGCCTTTAAAAATTCTATGATATCTATCATGGGGATCAGAAATCGGTTCGAGATTTTTTAAGTTTGCAAAAAATCTGAGGTCTCCGCTTAAGGCAAACTTGGTATTTGGCTCTAAGAATCGACAGATAGATAATACGGTTTGTTCGTCAAGCTTTTCTTCTGCAGGAACATTCAAGATTTCCTGCCAATCAGAAGTACCATAAAATGAGACGCCCCTGATGATCTTTCTGTTTTTCCCTTCTTCAATCAGGCTACTGCTGCCCCTTGTTAAAAGGATTCTTCCCTCGACAAATCCAACATCAAATTTATTTCGTAATTTGCCTGCAACTTTTTTTGCTTTGTTATTCAGTTTTTCTGCTTCTAATTCAGCAATATTTTGATTATTCTTTAAGTAAGTTAGATCCCAGTGTTTGATTTCAATGACATACACACCGGTCGGTCCGATAACCAGCAGGTCAATTTCGTCTGAATAACCTTCGTTTTGGAAAGAAAAGGGTATATTAGAGAGGAAGATCCAGAGACCAGTTCCTTGGACGCCTTGCAAACGATTTTTCAGCCTTTCGCAGGCTGATCGTTCGCTTTCGTTCACGTAGGAACCAACAGGTATGTGCTGGACGCGATGGCTGGGCATTATCCTATATCAAGAAAGCTTTCAATAAGAGCAATATGCCAATTGGCTAAGTATTTAACTTAATGTGGCTCTTTCTCTAGATCCATCCGCATTTAATCATATCTGAGTATGGCTGCAAAATACTTAAATTCGATACGCTTTGTCTATTTAAAAGTCAACGGGAATATTGTATGCAAATGCTATGTGATAACGAGTCATAAAGAAAGCGGATGAAAACCGACAGAAGGTGATATACAAAGGTGACACCTAATGAATAGTAATTACTTCACAATTGGTGGAATTTACCAAGACCGAAAAGGTGCTTACGAGGTGTTAGAGGTCAAATCCAACAATTTCAAAGCCAAGTATCTTCACAATGATGAAATAACAATCAAATTGGATTTTAATATAGCACGACGAATTGATGAAAATATTCAAAAAGAAGAAGCAACTATATGGTTGGTATGCCACCAGAAAAACTTGTGGAACATTGACCAGCGGCTTATTGGTTTTCATAGAGAATCACAATGGGCAGCTCTAAAAGAAAATAACATCGTAATTTATTACAGAATCGGTGAAGACAAAATTAAGGGTGTATTCAAAATTGTCGAAAAGGGTAAAAACCTAAATCCAGCATTTGATGACACGGATATCGAAAAAAAGCCCATTTACCAGTGCCGCCTCGAATTACTAAGCAATGACATCAAATGTAATTGTCCCAGCATGGAAACTGACTTTTCCTTTTTTGCTAAGTGGTCAAGTATGAGGCACGGTGGACTGAAATGGCAAATATTTCCTGCAACACGTAACGACTTGGAACTCGTAACCGCACTTTCTATCGACAAGATAATTGAGAATTAATAGGAAGTAATGAAAATGATTCCGATTAGTTTGCACAATTCGTTCGGAGGGCAAAATGGAAGATGTCTGGTTTCCGATTGAGCTTGAGCTTGTGCTTGCATTCAGTGGTAATCCTTTATCGAAACGAGTCATGGAATTCCTGGAAGTGAAGAGAACCAGATAGCATGATTTGAAAATCAAGGATCATGCTATTGATTCTCGGTGTAGGCATGTATCAGAAAAAAAGAGTGAGCCTATGTGATACCAACGTGTTAATCAGGCTGATTTGATTACGTATATAACTAATAATAACTGAAGGTGCTGAAAATATTATAGAATAAAAGAAATATATAATCCCCTACAAATCATAAACCTCAAATAACACTAAGTCCCACCGGCATAATAAAGGAGGTTGGTATGAAACTAAATTGTTCGTGTGAAGGTTTCAATGAAAATTGTTTCAAATGCTTTGGAAGGGGCTACTATGATTATCAAGAGTTACACCCTAATTATTCATACCAGATCAAGAAAGCAGAATCAAAAAAAGCCAATAGTTTCCCATCAGTTGGAAAAAAGATATTAAAGAAAGCTCACAACTCTGTTTCTCTCTCCCCATTCGTTCAATGTGAGATGATAGAATGTCCTCACTGTAATGCAAAGATTGTTACCCAGAAATTAAAAACACATATTAATAGGTGCCATAGTACAAATGGTGAAAATAGTGGTACAGAAATACAAGTAAAGAAAATTAAACAAACTGAGCATAGTTTAATGAAATGTCCAAAATGTCAGGTATCTGTAAGAAGTGATAGAATAGATCGCCACGTTAAAATGGTTCACAATAATAATTATTTAAAACAAGATATTATCAAATGCGCTCAAAAAGAAATACCTATCAAAAGTAATAAACTACGATCCCATGCAAAAAAGGTTTTGAGTATTATATCTGATAATTCTAAAAGAAAATTAATCAAAACTGAAACAAAAATAACTTGCCCCGTGAATAAAAATAAAATAACCATTCTGAGGAAAATAGTTTCCACAAGTGGAGAATCTAAAAACAATAGGTTATCGGCAACTATTTCGGAAATAAGGACTATCAAGTCTTCAAATAAAAAAAGAGATAGAGTTAATGATAAAATTGATTTAACTAGGGGGCGGGAAAATTCAAAAAAATTAGATATTGTGATTGCGGAAAAGAAGATTAATTCCGATGGAAGCAAGGACTGGTATGCTTTCAGAGAGAGAGGCAAATATGGTTCTCATCCGAGTTTTGATTCCATGGACGATGAATCATTACCATAATTATAAGGTGGCATCAGTAGCCGCGTATTCATTTCCCCTCTGATCACCCCTAAAGATTACGGAAGGAAAGCTGCTACACTGTGGCATTCCCCCAAATTAACGACTTCAATAAAGTTTCAGCACAACGTCTTCATATCTAAATTCTCCGCAACTCAGTAAAAACTCAAAATCCCTGAACAAGAAAATACTAACACTATTTGGCGATGATGTTGTATGAAGCTCAAAAGGTAAGACATAGAAATTACGGATTAAACACCAGGGGAGCATAATCATGGCAATGACCAAAGGAGAAATTATTGACCTACTCTACGAAAAGACAGGATTACACAAGAAGGCATGTGTGTCTGCTGTGGAGTCAACCATGGACATAATCAAAGAG
>Ga0247841_10001871_pt1 | contig 44234 bp, 33 predicted proteins | sample LaCruzMarch2015__2_FD_192410 | JGI IMG/M metagenome (GOLD analysis project Ga0247841, IMG submission 192410) | Freshwater microbial communities from meromictic Lake La Cruz, Castile-La Mancha, Spain - LaCruzMarch2015_18m | ecosystem: Environmental > Aquatic > Freshwater > Lake | place: Spain...
CACCCGCGCGTTTTTCGCCGCAGAGACCTGCTTGGCCAGCGCGATCTGGCTGATGGCCATATCGCCGGCGATCCTGAGATTCCGACCGGCCAGGATGCTGCCTAAACCAACAAACGCAGCCCCGGAAAGGATCGCCAAAATGACAACCACGACGAGGATTTCGACAAGGCTGAACCCTCCGCAACTGCTCCGCTGATTTCTTTGGAGTGCTCTCATCCTGACAAACTCATAAACTCCACTTGGCCGAGCGGATCGGCACGTCGGTTCGAAAAATCCGGTAGTTTGCCCGGGCGCTGCGCAATACTGTCTCGACTTCTTCGAGGTCGGTCTCCAGAGAAGCGGGGTCCTGAAACAGTCCGTCCAACGATGTTCCCAGACTGGGATTCCTTTGCGCGGTCGGCTCGTCAATGGCAACCATCACAACCTCAACCACCGGCGGCAGTTGGTGCATTTGGGCCGGCTGGGCACTGGAAGACCAGGCCGTCCGCGTGTCGTATTCGTAAAAGGGGGCCAGCGCCCCGGCCGGTTGACCCTGGCCGTCCGGAAATTTCGGAAGAATCGCCAGGGCGACAATGTTTTCGGCCAGCACATGGGCATTGACCGGGGCGGTGGCATTAAGGTCAGCACGGAACCAGTCCATCCCGCTCGCATTCCGGTAGACATCAAGTTGCGAGGTCGTCTGCAAATAATGAAAGAGTCGAAACCTCTCCCTTGGCAGCGGATTGGTGGGGCTCACATTGGGAGGGCGATTCCCGCTGTCACTGCCATGTCGGACAAAATAGCCGACGGCATTAAGCTGGCCGGAATTCGAGACGGCTCCCGAGGAATCCTCAAAATCCAAAGGGGCCTGAAAAAAGAGGGAATGAGTCTGCTGGTCGTTGATCAGGTTTTTGCCGCTCACAAAATGCAGGCCGGAAGCGCGGCCGTAGATACTCGGCCGGAACTGGGCGACGAGCGCTTCGCCTCCGGGCTGCGAGGCTAACTGGGTGCGGGATTCCCGATTCGCATTATAGTAATCGTATTCCACGTTGAGCGTCGCCTGGGAGAGATTGCGCGTGATTGAGTCAAATGCCGCCCGGGCTGCTTGAAAGGCCTTGGAGTTTTCCGAGAGATTTCTCCATGAGGAAGACGCCACGGCAAGAATCTGCATCAGAAGAACCAGGATCAGGGCAAGCACCGCTGTGGAGACCAGCAACTCGATCAGGGTGAATGCTCCGCTCGAATCTGGCGAAAAACACCGTGATGGCCGGAGGTCGCCCCGTTCGATGCGTGGCAACATTTCAGTCCCCCAAATTGGCGACAGTGGCGGAAAAGATTCTCTCCCCCGTCACGGCGGTTCCCTTCAAACTCACGCTCACTTGCGCGGCATTGGCCGAGCCGAGGAAATTCGCCGCCGATCCCTTCTCCACGTTCAGACGGGCTTCGATCACCGCATCTAAAGACGAAACCCGGTTTCCATCGAGATCAAGAAGATAGGTTTGATTTTTCAACTGTGTGAACGGGGTCATCTGGGCCTCGGCCAAGAGTTTTTGCGCAACAATCGTGATGCGCATCTCGGATTGGGAGTCCCTCATGGTGGAAAAGCCCACGGAAAGCAAACCCATGAGCGGAATGATGGCCACACTCAAAATTCCCAGTGAAATGGCAATCTCCACCAGAGAAAATCCTCCGGCTCCTTGAAAATTCCCGGCGTGCCCTGTATCAGGGTTTTTGGGCACCATTACTACTGCGTCACCCTTCATATTTGGCTACATTAAGGCAGGCAATAGCGGCTATCAAGAATTAGTTTTACATTACTTTTAATGTTGTTATACCTCACTTGTGTCACTGTAGAAATGCTTTTGCTCTATGAAAATGTCGTATTGGGGAATCCGTTTGGTTTGCAGGCTCGAAGCGATCCTCATGGTGGCTGGCGTTTCGGCGGCGAATGGGAACTTGCCCCAGGATCACCAATACCAAGTTGTCCTGCGGGAGTATCTGAGCACACTTAAAGAGGAGGATTTTGTTGTTCGCACACAAGCTACCCAGCCTTCTGATGACCCCGGAGAATGGACGATGGACGGCATTTTGGTGGATTACACCGGGCAGAATGTTCCGTTTGCTTCTGCTGGCGTGCCGCCCGCGGCCTTTCTTTTATCGTCCATTGAAAAAGGCGGGGAGGTGCTGCGCCCGGCAATCAACCCCGACGACGCAGCCAGCATCGCCATTCGGAACCCGCGCGGGATTTTTGTGGAGGCGAAGCCGATTCTGCTGCGCGCCTGGGTGACTTCGGTCATCGACCTGATGATGCTGGATGCCTTGCACGACAAGCCGGAGGGTTCCGTGGCGAAGCGATCCGATTATCTCGGGGGAACATTGATCTGGCTGGCTTACACTTACGGCAAGATCAAGGGCGAGTTGCCCGAAGAGGTCCGCCAGGCTTACGAGACCGGCCTGAAAAAACTTGCGGACCGTTTGCTGGAATGGGGACCGGGTGGCATGCAGACGGATATGGCGCTTTTTGCGCCGGTCGGCCTTGCCTATTGCGCCAAGGTCTTGGACGATAACGGCATGGCCGCGAAAGCCAGGGCATTTTCGGAACCGCTTTACACCTCCCCGCAGTTTTTCAATGCAGCGGGGTTTTTTCCCGATGAGGGGTGTTTTGATGCCTCCTACAATGGCATCAGCTTGTTCTTTGCGACATGGACAGGACTGATTACCGAGTGGGAATTCGTTCGCTCGGCACTCGCTCAATCTTTGAAGCTTCGATCGTATTTGATGTTTCCCGAGCCCCCGCAAAGCAAGAACATATTGAATCGCCCGTTGTTCTTCGGCCCCTCCCATTTCAGTTCCAGGACGAGCGCGGACTCAGCCGCCGATCAGTGGGGCTATTTGGATCGCGCGATGTCAACCTCCACTTTGACGGACTACGCCCTCCCCACGGTGCGGCTCCCCGAAGGAACAGACTTGAAGACGATGGAAGGCAAACTGCAGTCGAAGCTAAAGGCCACGCAGGACCTCATCCCGCAGAAGGCCTCCCAGCCATGGAAGGAAAGCCACTGGGTCTTGTTCAGTCTCTCAAACCTGCTGGACCGACCGAAGGTCTATGGATGGCTCTCGCGGTTGAAAGAGGAGGGATCACCCATGATGGAGCTGCCATTCCAGAGAGCCGGGAACTTCGTGGAGAAATTCGGCGATGTTCTTGTGGTGGCCAAGTTCGAAAAGTTCGGCGTCGTGATCTTCACCGGAGATGTCGGCACGGAGTACCAGGGGCTGCCGCGAGGATTCGGGGGCGGGAATGTCTCGGCATTTTGGACGCCCGCGACGGGCGCGGCGATCCTCGGACGGCGGCGCGGCGTGCAGGGAAATGCCCCGGACAGCCCGGAGGAATGGCTGACCCGTCCGGTCAATGCGCTAAGCGGAAAGACCGCGAACGGCAAGCTCTTCAGCTCGGCGAGGTGTTCGAGGCCAAAACGGGAAATCCAAACGAGTTCGGCAGGGTTCGAGGTGGCCGTTAGCGGGAGCACGGGGAGCTTTCCGGCCCGTCAGAAGCTCCGGGGCACCATCGACTACAAACGCATTTTCAAAGCCGACAGCACCGGGCTGGCCGTGGACTCGCGAGTCACCAGTGCCACAAAGGATGTTGTGGAGGAACTTTATGAAATCATCCCGTTCTTTCAGCGGGACGACAACATGCAGCGCGCCGATCACGACATGGTTCCGCCGTTTCGAATCGAATTTCAGGTCGACGGCAGGTGGGCTGATGCGGGCATCGAGCCAAGGGAGAAAGTCACCGCGATCCGCTGCACGAGGCACGATGGAGCGGTCGAGGTGGCGCTGGATCAACCGGGCATCGTGCGCCTTTCCCCGACCGACTGGCAGGACGGATACCAATCGAAGGCCATCTGCCGCAACGTCCTGATCAGCTACCCGCTGCCAAACGGAGGAGCAGAGGGCTTCCAATCCTCCATCCGCTACCGCATCGTTCCCTCGCCCGAAGCCAGATGAACAACTCACTGGCAATCCGCTGCCTGCGGATCTTTTTGGTTGCGATGGCTTCCGCTGGATGGACCGGGGCCTCACCCGTCGAGCGGCTCGAAACCATGCCCGTGGAGACACTTTGGAGGGCGGAAAACAGTTCGGTGGTGAACGGGAATATCGATGGAGAACCCGTCATTGTCTGGCAGCTGGAAACCGGGCAGACCGCCAAATTGGCTGTGAAGCCGGAAACCCCGATCTTTCAGCGCCTCCGATATTTTGACCGCTTGGAGTTCGAGTTCCGCATTGTGGGCGGCAGCGTGGATGTTTTCGAGTTGCTATCGAAAGGGCATGTTTCCGGCCCGCGCCAATACAAGGTCCACCAATGGCCGATTGCGGTGGCCACCACCGGGCAAAACACATGGCACACCCGCCAACTCGACCTTGCCCGCCCGGCGTGGTTCCCCTGGGACGATCCTGACGGTGCCCCCCCCCATTTCTCTTTTGCCGCATTGGCCTTGGACCCCGGAACGAGGATCGAAATCCGGCGGCTGCGTCTCATGCCTGCACCGCTCATCGTCAAACCCTTCTTTGAAATTCCAATCACCTGGCCGATGCGGGCCGATGGAGCCGACGGGTCGGCAACTTACACGTTGAAGGTGCCGGTTCTCAACGGCAGTGGGATGCCGGCCACCATCCGTGCGAACCTTGTATCGAAACACGAAAAGTTCGACGTCAGCCTCTCTCCCTCCAAGGCGACAGCCAAAAATGGAGAGACGGTCGTATTCACAGCGAGTGCGAAACTCACCGCAGCGAATATCGCCGCAACCCCGGAGCTATATTCCGAGGTCATTCGGGTTGAGTTCAGCCCGGACTCGGACGTCGTCTCGACCTTTGAGATGCCTGTCACCCGGCCGCTTTCCGCCCGACTCAACCGCCAGTTTGTCATTCCCGTCACCGACGTCGAAGTTCTTAGGGAAAAAGCGGCCTCGGCGGACACCTCGGTGCGGGAGGCGTTGAACACGCCCGCAATTCTAGCCGCCGCCGACAGGTTTCTGGCCATCCGTCTGGACCAGATTCCACGACTGCGTCCGAGTGTGGCCAACGATTTTCCAACGGTGCCAGGGTCACAGCCACCGAGGGCGTTTGCCATCGGCGAGGTTATGCCCGAGGTCAGGGATGTTCAGAGTGGAACACGGGAAATCGGAACACCCGCAGCTGACCTCACCTGGAAGGAGTATCTTGGATACACCGGCAAAGCCACCGAGCAGCTCGGCCTGGCCTACGCCCTCACCGGCAATGAAAAATACGCCGCCAAGGCGGTCGAGTTGATGGAGGTCTATGCCAGGCAATATGCATTCCTCGACTGGGGATCGCGCCACGAAGTCCCTTGGAACACCGGTCCCGCCATTCTCGTGGCAAGCCGCACGGCCAGCAACAGCAGCTACGGGGCAAATTGGTTCTTTCGCTGGCACATGCGCATGCTCGGCCTGATCGGGGCGTCCGCGTCCCTGACTCCCGAATCCCGCCGCCGCATTTACGACGGCTTCGTTCTCCCATATGCAACCGAACTGGCAAAGTTTCCGGGTGGCATTTCCAACATGACCGACATTACGAACCACAATCTGCTCGCCCTTGGGCTGGTGTTCGATGATGCGAATTTGGTCCGATGGGCACTGCAAACGGATTCGGGCCTGCTCCGGAGACTCGGCGATATTGATCCCGAGGGATTCTCAACAGAGGGCCGTCCGATCAACTACCACTTTGCCGCCATGAGCGAATACCTCCCGGCGATTTCCTTTCTGGCCAACAGTGGATTGAAGACCGATATCCCGAAAGAGCGCCTTTTGGAGGCCGTTCGGATGCCCTATCGCCGCGCGACGCTCTGGGGCTATGTGCCCAACACCGGAGATTGCGGCCGGGGCTTCCGTGTCGGGAACACAGCTCTGGCAGATGAACTCATTTCGATTTTTCCCTCCGAGGACTGGCTGCTCGACATCGGGCTCAACACCACTCCTTCCATCAAACTCCGCCGGCTTTTAGCGGGACGAGCGGTGGAACCCCAGGGTTACAGAAAACTTCTGGAAACCAAGCCGCGGCTCTTTCGCGAAGCCGGCCTCGCGATTCTCCGGACGGGGGAGACCCCGGAGACCCAGATCATGACCACATTGGATTATGGCAGGAATACCATGCACGCCCATCTCGACCGCAACCAAATCACCCTCGCTGCGTTCGGGAAGATTTTCACGCATGGGCCGGGAACCCTTTACAATGCGGGATCCGGAGACATCACGCTGGTCGGGGACAAGCAGCTCCAGTCCTTTTGCGGCAGTGGTTCGCTGGGCCAGAACATCATCCTGGTGGATCAAATGAACCAGAGGCCTTCGGCCGGAAAACTCCTGGCTTGGAGCGATGGCCCGGGCTTTCAGTTTGCGGTGTCCCGCGTTGATGGAATCGCACCCGGAGTCTCCCACACGCGGGCGCTCATCCTGCGAAATGAAATTCTTGTCTTGATCGACCACGTTGAGTCGGCTGACGAGCATTCCTACGATTTTGTTTACCATAATTTTGGAACGCTTGAGGCGCTCCCCGGCTGGACATCCTCGCCAGCAAGCCAACCCCTGGGCAAAACAGCGAATTACGAGAACATCACCAACCTTCATCGCCTCATAGGGATGGGACCACTGGCGCTGAGATGGGACCTTTCCGATCAGGTTCGTCCGGATTCAAAAGAACCAGAGACTTCCGGGCCCTGGCTGGCCCTGTGGCAACTGCCGGTTGCGAGCGCGGAGATCTTTACCGGGATAACCGGACTGAACAACCCGAATACAGCCCGCATGCCCGATGCGGCCCCCTCTCTCTTCACAAGGGTCGGCGGAAAATCAGCCACCTTTGTGACAGTGCTCGAACCCTATCGAAGCACCCCCCGTGTGACAGGGATCGAGCAACTCGGTGGCCAACTCACCGTCAAAGCGGGAGGGCAATCTTTTACCCTCCAACTGCGCGAATGGATCGATCCCAAACCAAAACCATGACCTCAACCCCGAAGCTCTGTTTCACCGCCGGGCACTATGCGGCGCTTTCCGCCGAACCGGGCGATCCGTTCCGCAAAGCCATTTTTGACCGTCTGTTGAAAAAGGCGGATCGGTTCCTGCTCTCGCCCGAACTGGCCATGCGAGAGAGCGAGTTCAACTGGCATATTCATGCGGCGCGATCCATGCAGGACCGCTTGATGACATTGCTTGTCGCCTTCCGGATTACAGGACTCGACGAGTTCCTGGCAGGGGCTCTTCGGGAGTTTCGCCGCATCGCGGAATTCCCGCATTGGTCGTGGAGGGCATGGAAAACGAACGACCCTTCGTTTCTCAGCCACTTTGACATCTCATACGGCGAACATTCCGCGAGCCTTGCCTGGGCTTTCGATGCTCTGCGCGGGGAGCTTTCGCAGAGTGATCGAAAGTTATTTGTCGAAACCGCACGCACGAGATGTTTTCTGCCTTTCCTCCAGCGCACATCCGAGGCGGAAAACCGGGAATGGTGGGTCAACCACCCAACCACGAACCAAAACGCGGTCAACAGTGGCGGAGCCGGAATGCTTGCCCTTGCCATGGGTGACGAGTGTGAGGAATCCGCAGAGGTGCTGAAAATCGCTTCCGCCAGCATCGGGCACTACCTCGCATCGTTTGTCGGAAAGGGTGGATGGCATGAAGGCGTTGGGTATTGGACTTATGGAATGCGCTACTCCATCTATTTTTTAATGAGCGCCGAGAACGCCCTTGGCACCGAGCCTGAGTTCCTGCGCCGCCCTGCGGCCGCGGCGACTCTGCAGTTTCCGCTCTTGTTCTCCCCGCATCGGGTGGAATGCGGATTCGGCGATGTCAACTACTTCGCCGCGCTGCCCTTCCACTACCTTGCCGCTATGCGAATGGGGAGCACGGCGGTGGCCGCAGAAGTCAAACGTCGGGGTGTTCCCGATCTCGAAAAGATCGACGCCCCGGGGATCGATCCCTACAAAATTCCCCACTACTTCTGGCCAAATGAGGCCGAGTGGGCGCTCGTCACCTCAGAAGCCCTGCCGGTGGATGCCGAGGCTCACTGGCCGGACTCCATCTTTATCGGCGACCGCACAAACTGGGGATTCCTGGCGGACAGCATGCCGGCTCCAAATCTCTATCTTTCCGTCCGCGGCGGCGAGTTGGCTCACATGGGCCACACCCACCGAGACCTTCTCAGCTTCAATCTCCTTGTCGGTCAAGAAAAGCTCATTGAGAACCTGCCGGTTGATGAATATCTGGACACCACATTCAGCGAACGCCGGGAGGAACTCTACGAAATCTCCCCCCTGTCCAAAAACGGAATTTTCCTCAATGGGGTAGGAATTTCCGCTGCGGCGCGTACGGAATGTTCTGAAGTTTCCGGCGAAGGATTTCGCGGCATTCGCATGGATGCGACCGAGGCCTTCGGCCGTGTCGAGGATGGCGGACCTCCTGCACTCTTTTGCGGCAGGCTCTTTTTGATGCTTCAAAAGCGGGCGATCCTCATCCTTGATGAATTTCACCTTCGCTTTCCCGGCGTCGTCGAATCGCGTTTTCACACTTTTGAATCCGTCGAGTCCACGGAATCCAGCGCCTTGATCCGGGGAACGAACAACACTCTTCAGCTCGCCATCGGATCGAATGAGGAATCCTTCCTCAAGCCTGGAACCGGCCTGCCGACCCATCCCGCTCGGAGGCCGGATTCGATACTGCGTCACGTTGGAAGGAACAAAGTCTCACGCTGCGTCCTTGGCACTCTTCTCGTGCCGAATGGGATGGGTTCGCTGCTCCTCCGGGAGTCCGGGGATTCCTGGGCCATTGTCTCCGAATGGGTTGACGAAACCGGCCCTTTGACAATGGCTTTTTCCGTTGGCAACCGACTCGGCGAGGTTCACCTTTGATTGCCATGGAAGGTTGGGTTGCCTCATCGCCACGCGAGGAATTGCGGCCGGAATTCTCGGTGGATCCCGTGACTGGAAATCTTCTGATCACGACCGATCACCGCGAAGGGCTTCAGGGATGGTGGGCGCGCAAATTCGAAGTGGCGGGTGGAACGCATCTTGAGTTCTCGTGTCGGTATCGGGCGGAGGGAGTCGAATGTCTCCGGAGGAATGTCTTCGCGCGAATCCACTGGCGCGATGAGGTCGAAAATCCTGTGGCACAGACGGCACCCTGCTATCGTATCGAACATTATCCTGCCGGCCCCCCGCTGGCTGAGACTGAATATCCCGGGGACAATGCCGTTGACAGGGACGGATGGACTGAGATTCGCGGTGAATACACTGTTCCGGTGGATGCCACCACCGCCATCGTTGAGTTGCATTTGCAGTGGGCCAGCCATGCCAGGGTGGAATGGTCCAGAGTGAACCTGAGGAAACTCCCCCCCCCATCCCGGCGTTTGGTGGGACTCGGGGCAATCCATTTCAATCCCCCTGGTGGCGGAACCACGCTCGACAACTGCCGGCTCACCGAGCCCCTGATTCGGGAGTCGGCCGAAAAAGGCGCGGACCTTGTCGTTCTGGGCGAGCATCTCCCCTCTCAGGGCATCTATCCGCTCGCGGCCACAGCAGAAACCATTCCCGGACCCGCGACGAATTTCTTCGCCGGACTTGCCCGCCAATTTGGCATTCACATTGTTGTCGGCATCCTCGAAAGGGAGGGGACGCTTGTCTACAACTCGGCGATCCTGCTCGGTCCCGGAGGTGAACTGATCGGAAAATACCGAAAGGTGACATTGCCGACGCCGGAAGTCGAAGCCGGGCTCGCGCCGGGTGACGAGTATCCGGTTTTCTCCACACGACTCGGACGCGTGGGAATCATGATTTGCTACGACGCCTTTTTCCCCGAGGTGGCAAGACAGCTTTATCTCAATGGCGCAGAGATCATCGCCTGGCCGGTCTGGGGTTCATCACCGATCTTCCCCGCTGCACGGGCCTTGGAAAATCAGGTCTATGTCGTCGCCAGCACTTATGAGGATGCCAGAGTCGGAGACTGGGCGGTCACCGGAATTTATGATCCGCAGGGGAAAGTCATCGCAGGAACTTCCGCGCAGGGCACCGTGGTCGTAACGTCCGTGGATTTAAACGAGCAGCCCTACTGGCAACATCTGGGATGTTGGAGAGACCGCCTCCATAGGCACCGTCCTTGAGTCAGGCTTCCCCGTTCAGAGGGCCTTTGCATCCCAAGAGCCGACAGAAGGATCGAGAATTACACTCATCACGGCCGGCTGTTTGACGTCCTTCTCACCAGCCCCCTGTTTGATGGAATACCTTGAGGCCCAGGCGGGGCTGGTCACCCGCACTGTCTCCCTCGTGACGGGATGAATCAGCGCCCGGGCGATTTGATGGTCGCGTATCTCCAGATCCACCCGATGGCCTCCCTCCACTGTCGCCCCCCGGATGGACGCTTCCCGCCAGTCGAGAGGCAGGGCCGGAGCCAGCCAGATCGTATCTCCCGAACGATGCACAAACATTTCGGAGATCGCTGCCGGAACGATCAGCCCGGCCTCCAGCGTGAAAACGTCATTGGGCTGGCCCGCCGAGGTCTCGCTCGAAAAGATGACTCCCGTCCGGTAAGCGTCACCGTTAACACAAAAGGAATTGGGCGAGCGCAATCCAAGGAGATATTGATAGAGATTCAGGCGGGCCGCGTCTCCCCGTCCTCCGCGGGCACTCAAAATTGCGCGATAGGGGAATGAAAATCCAGCGTATGCCGTGGAGCCCAAGTCGGCCAGCCTGTCGAGACTGCGCTGCACCAGGCGGTCATCCTCCTCCCGCAGACGATCGGTCGCCCCGAGCGGAAAGACGGGGAACAAGTGGCTGAAATGCCGGTGCGATTCATCCAAGTCATGCCCCGGCCAGATGGGAAATCCATTTTCTCCGGTCGGCGTATCAACAAGCGACTCATGAAACGCTCTCCATCGGGAGGCCTCACCCGGCAAGCCGAGCGCGGTCGCATAGGATTCCAAGCGCTGCAAAATGTAGCGCAGACTGGAAACCATAAACGTCGTATCATCCACGAGCCACATGCTGTGATCTGGAGAGTAAAGCTCGGGAGAGTGCGCGAAGGGGATGTGACGCCTTCCATCGGCCCGCAATTCCGCGACGCCCTCATAGAGTCGGGCCACCTTCTGCAAGAAGGGATAGATCGTTCCGCGCAGACGTTCCTCCTCCGGCTGATAATCCTGCAGCCAGCAGAAGTCGATTCCGGCAAACAACTCCGGCCCGAGGAGCATGGACCAGGACGTCCAAGCTGTCCCCGCTGCATGACCGCCGGGCCCCATGAGTGTGGGGACGCTGGTGCCTCCTTCAATTTCAAAATACTCCCGCGACCGCTTTTCAAAGTGCGGCAGGCATTGCGAGAAAAGTTCGATGTATGGCCGGGCCAGATCAATGTGGTTCGTCTTGAATGCCGACCAATAGCAGGCCTGGAGATTGAGATCGTTGTGCCAGTCTCCGGTCCACGCCGGCATGGCTTGGTCATGATTCCAGATCCCCTGCAAGGTCATCGGCAATCCCTGCGGGCGGGCATTGCAGAAAAGTTTGTAAAGCTCGAGTTCGAGTCCTTGCTGGAGAATCGGCTCGGGGAGAGAGACCGAAAATCGCGACCAGAAATCCGACCATTCTTTGGTGTGCGAGGCAAGAAGGTCATCGACCCGTCCGGCGGCGTTCTTTAGTCCCGCCTCCATCCTGGCGCGAATCTCTCCACCCTCAGCCAAGCTGCCCGTGGAGAGCGTCAAGATCCGTGTCCCCGGCGCATCGAGCAGGGAGGCCACCGCAACTTGATCCCCGGAAAATGGTTGGGAGAGCTCCAAGACTCCGCGAGACTCACTTGCAACGGCCCGAGGATACCCCCAGAGCTTGAGCGGGAAAAGATCCGGGGTTTCGAAATCCCATCCGGATAATTCCGCTAAGAGCGGCCAACTGCCGGGCTCTTCTTGAAGGAACAGGAAGTCTTCGCTGGCGTGCAACCACACGTTCAGCCGGCCGGAGTTCCCGTTCGCATCGCTCCATTCGATGTTTGTCCGGGCGGTGGCAAGGTCCGTCTCGGCGAGGAACTTCGTGATGCTGGCCGATGCTTGGAGAAAAAGGGTCAATCCCGGTAACCGCACCCGGCAAGGCCCTTTGTCGGGCTCCACCACTTTCGGCGATGTAAAATCAAAGTCCGGCTGGCCCAGCGCTCTCGCCTCTTTAAATGTTAAATACGGGGGACCTTCCCGCGCATCCCGCATTTCCCAAAGCCCCACGTGATCAAGCGCGATCCGGAACTTGTCGCCCTCGCAATAGAGAAGGGCCCCCAGCGAGGCATTTCCCCAGAATGGCCCTTCGTTGAAACGCCGGGGGACTTTGTCAAGAGTGTGAATCATTGGTGCGGTCGCTAAGAGATCGGTTTGTTTCCAACTCACTGTGCATCATTCCCTCCCGCGCAGAACGACTTTTTTCCATCGCTCTCTTCAGGATTAGCCGGTGGCCCCGGCGGATGATATCCCTTGTCACCCCCGAGCTTCTTCCATTCAAGGAAGAGTGCGAACGTGGCCACGACGGAAGCGAACGTGAAAATCGTTCCCCAGACGGGAATGTAGCGATAGTAAAAATCGGAACCGCCATGAACAGACTTCATGAGATCAAGGAATGTCCCGGCAAGAAGACCTCCCACGATCAGGGCCAGTGCGCTTACCATCGCATTCGCAGCACAGAACTGCCCGAACTTCTCTTGCGGGAGTGTCCGCATCAGCATGGGAAGAAAAGCCGCATTGTAAACCGTGCTCAGGGGAAGAGAAATCACGGTGCTGACGCAGTAGGCGAGAAATGCCTCTTTCGGCGAGAGGTTCACAAAAAGGAAAATCAGCAGGATGGGCGAGGCCAGACAAAGTCCGGCCTTGGCGAAGACCATCACCCGGATGGGGTGGAAACGATCCACCAAGACTCCTGCAGGGTATGCCAACGCCACACCCACCAGCCCGGATACTCCGGCGATGGAGCCGAACTCTCCAAGCGACAGGCCGAGGGAGGTTGCCAGAAAGACATGGAACCCACCGATGCACCCGGCAAAGACCCAGATGGCCCCGGCGAGATAGACAAGCAGGTAGATCCGGTGGCTGCCGCATTCCCGTGCAAAGGTCGTTATATAGCCCACTGGGGAATGCGATTTCTTTGCCATGGGTTCCGGCGGCGGATAGTCGCCCTCCTTCACGTTCAGGCACATCAGGAGAAATACGCTCCCGTAAAGCAAGCCGGCTCCGATGAAGATCTCGGAAGCGTGGGATTCAGCAAATCGGTAGACCAAAAAGTTATAGAGAGCACCAGCCAACGCACCCACGACGCGGAAGAGTCCGAGAAACCGCCCCAACAAGGTCTGAGGCACGACATCGTTGAAAAGATACCAATAGATCGTGTTGATGAAGAGCTCGAAGAACCGGAATGAAATTACCAGCACCGAAATGAGGCCGATGGTCAGCGTTGTCGGGGTGAGCCAAGCGGGAGCGGCTGTTGCCATGATGGCATGCAGGGACGCCCCGAGTTGTTTCGAAAGCCCGAGCAGAACCAGAAAAATCGTGACGAACGGTGTGGCAAAAAGAAGAAATGGAATCCGCCGCCCCCGCTTGCTCCGATACCGGTCGCTTGCGGTGCTGATGATGGGATTCAGGACGAAATTCATCAGGCTCGGAATCGTCGTGAGCAGCAGAGCGATCACAAAATTCGAGGCATCCAGCGAACGAAGCTTCAGCGGAAGAACGCTCGGCCAGACCGCCTCCATCAGGCTGAAACTGAAATCCCCCCAAAGCAGCCAGGTGAAAAGCGTGAAGATGCCTGCCTTGGAATAGACCAGCGTCCCGACGCGCAGAGTCGACTGGTTTGCGGATTCCATGGGGAGATCGGATTTCATGGCATGGGTTCCCGGCGCGGGCGGCGCCTCTATCAGTGCATCTCCACTTTCTCCGCCAACCCGGTTCGGAGTGCTCGTTGAGTGGCTTCCAAGACGGCAATGGGAGCCAGCATCCTTTCCTGGGAGAAGGGGACGCTCCGGGTTTTGAGAAATCGAACGATGTGCCGGACGGTTACAAGATACGGCTGACGGTCCTCCCAGCGATCAAGGCTCACGGGACCGGAGTCGGTCGAGACCTGCCAGTGAAAACCTCCCCGGTAATGCTCAAGAAAATGGAGCGAGGCAAATCGTCCGTCGCGATACATGAGCGTGACGAGGGCCCCGCCGGAAGCCCGAAGGGCCGCAACCTTTTCCACATCCGGCCCCAGCAATTCGATCGCTCCATCGACCAGATGGAATCCATGAAAAAAAATCCCTCCATGCGGGCCGCCCATCTCGGCCAATCCGCTTCCATGCACCGACCGGATCGGCCCCCTCCGGGCAATCTCCCGGGCAAACCGGACAAACCGCGTCTGCAACGGCAAATTGCTGAAGGTGATGACCGGGGTCTTGAATTGCCGCCCAAGTGCCAGAATTTCCCTGGCTGTTGCAAGGTCGCTCGTGATGGGCTTGTCGATGAAGACCGGCATCTGTCTTTTGATAAAAAACCTGGCGGGTCCCGCATGGAATTTTCCGTGGCGGTGATCGATCATCACGCCGTCCACCTGGCCTGCGAGTTCCCTCCAGTCCTTGACGGTCGTCGGGATCGTGCCAAGCCGGGCCGATTCGTTGGCGAAGCCGGGCGTTTCCCCCCAGAGATGGGTAACCCGGAGGGGAAGCTTTTGATCCCCACGATTTGCCAGCGAGGCCACCTGCCAGCTATGGGAGTTTTCCGCCCCGACAATTCCCAAGGTGAACACTTTCATGTCGCTTGAGCGCGCGCCAATTCGATGACCCGCATCACTTCCAGCGCATCGTCCAGCGGCACGAGCGGCGAGGCATTCCCCCGAATGACCTCATGGGTGTTGGCGTGGAAATCCGGCACAGCCGCCTCGGGCTTGGTCGGGCGGATCTCCTCCTGCCACGGCAGGGTCTCCGTCTGGTAGGCCCGGTCCGGCGCAGCCTCATCAATGACTTGCAGTGGTGGCACCGCGGAAGGATCGAAGTAACGCAAGCGGCTCTCGACCCCGTCAGAGATGAGCGTGCCATTCGCTCCAAAGAGCACCCATCGGGGCTTGGGGAGCGCACACACGCTGGTCACCAGAACCGTGACCGTCTGTCCGGTTTCCGTGCGCAGGAAAAGGTGAACATGGTCTTCGGCATCCCCGGCATTCTTGATGCGTCGAAGGTCGGATGCGACCGATTTCACGCGCGATTCCAGCAAGGGAAGCAAGGCGCTCAGGATGTGCGAGGCCGCATTGTTGAGCAGTCCGCCGCCATTCTTGATCAGCGTCTGCCAATCCCATCGTCTCGCGTAATTTGCCCAGTTCGCTTCAATATGAAAGACATGCCCCAAAACCCCTGAGGCGAGGACTTCCTTGAGGTGGAGGTGCTCCGGGCCGAAGGCATACTGATGGTGAACCAGCAGGTGGCGCCTCTGCTTTTTCGCCTTCGAGACCAGCTCGGAGGCTTCCTGAAAACTTGTGGCCATGGGTTTCTCGAGGATGCAATGCAGTCCGGCATCCAGAATCTCGGCCGTCTCCTTGAAGTGGTTGATCGAGGGCGTCGCCACCACGACCAGCTCAACGCCATTCGCGGCGATCATCTCGGTGAGCGAGGGATAGGACTTGACGCGGAAGGCTGTCTCGGCCTCCACCCGGCGTTCCAGGACAGGGTCGGCAACTGAGATGATCTGAAAGCGGGGATCATTTGCCATGGCGGCCAGATGGATGATCCAGCCGGCCCGGCCGAGGCCGGCCACTCCAACTTGAATGGGTTTGGACTGGGAACTCATAATGTCACGGGAACGCGCTGACCGCTGCGGGCGGATTCCTCGGCGGCGAATACGGAGGCGACGGCACGGGCGCCGTCCAGGAGCGACGGATACTGGGGAACCCCGGCGCGCACCGCGCGATAGAAGGCCCGGAGGTTGCCACAAGCGTCGTGGGCAGATTCGAGGGGCTGCTCGACCTGGGGTTCAAACCCGCGATTTTCGTCCAAATTTTGTCGCAGCAGATTGACGCCCGCATGATAAGCCCGGTCATCGCGGTAGACCGATGACCTTGTTCCATAGATGGCCAGAAAGTGGCGGTAGGGTGTCACATGATAGGCCGAGAGCGAGCCGATGAGCCCGGACTCAAAAAATATCTGGCACAAGGCGACGTCGGCCGTGGCGGTTGTGTGGAGGTCGTAACGCATTACAGCCGAGACTTCCGCGATCGGACCGAAGTAAAACATCAGTTCGTGGAAGGCGTGCACGCCGCATTGAAAAAGCATTCCCCCGGGGTTTTTCTCCGCATCGCCGCGCCAGTCGCCGGGATTGATCAGGAATCCCCCGGAGTGAGCCACGGTCTGTTCGAAAGCCACAATTGTTCCAAGCTCTCCGCGCTCGATCAGGTTTTTGATCGTGCGGGACACAGCATCCGACTCGTGGTCATCGTGACCCAACCCCACGGGAAGCCCGTATTTTTCTTGCGCGGCCAGAAGGGTTTTCATTTCCTCCCGCGTGCTGCAAAGCGGCTTTTCCACGAAAACCGGCAGGCCCGCGTGGAGGGCGGCGAGAATTTGGCCGGCATGGAACTTTGCCCCGGTCGAGATCACCACAGCCTCGAGCCCGTCGACGGCAAGGAGTTCCTCATACGTATCACACGCTTGGGCGCTTTCCTCGCGGGCAGCCAGGGCCTGATGCGAGGAATTCCAATCGTGAACCGCAATAATGTTGAAAAGCCCGCTCTGACGAAGAAGATGCCGGCGGACTCCGCCATAGCCCCCGACGCCCGCCTGGGCCACGCGCAGCGGGGCAGAATCATTCATTGCTTTTTGTCTCCCCGGGTTTTGCTCGAAACGCGTGCATCCGCGTCGATCACGGCGTGGGCGTAGGTTGGAAATTGGCGGTCGAGATTCGGCTGGCCGGGAAAAAATGCCACCACTTCTCCGAGGGCGTTGGTCAGGCTTCCGTGTCCGCCATGGAAGTGGACGCGTCCGTCAAAGCCGGTGAGGTTCACCGTGGCCTGGGAGCGTCCGCGGGCAATGCATTCCTCGACCTGCGCTCCGGGCCAGAAAAGCGTTTGCAGGGCCGCGATGTAGGTTTGTCGCCCCTTTTTTGTCGCCAGTTCCCTGGTTATGACACGGGCCGACCGTTTTCCACCGGCTCCGGAGGGAAGTAAAACCACTTCCACTCCCGCTCCCGCCAGAAGGGCCTCACGCTTTCTCAAGCCGGCATCCGCGCAGATGAGCGTTCCACAGCACACGCCCCGGACAGTAAATGGCTGGATGGATGCGGCTCCCTTGGGTTTCTCAAAAGGCGCCTCATCGCCGGTCGGGCTGTTCTTGCGCTGGACGACGAACGTTCCATCGGGAAAAGCAAAAATGTGGGAGATCGTGAGACGGTCATTGCGTTCGGCAAACCCAATCCCGAGAACCACTCCCGACTCGGCCGCGAGCGCGAGAGCCCGGCGGGAGATCGGACCCTCCCCTGCAACTTCCGCCGTGGCGAGAACATCGGGATAGGAACCGTAGCCGCATGCCGAAAGCTCCGGGGTCAACAGCAAATCCGCGCCGTCCGTTGCCGCCCGCCGCACAAAACCGGCGATTTGCTCAAGATTCCGCTCGACTTCACCGGGAAGGCTCGAGGTGGAAGCCATCGCGATGTGCAGGAGACGGCTCATTGGATGATCACCCCGCCCTCCAAGTCCATGCATGCCTCTCCGGAGAAACCACCGAGGTTCCTGGCGCTCCCCACGCAGTGCCGGAATCAGACAGCCAGTGCGCCATAGGATGAGCAGAGGGTGGGGTACATCATCCGACCCGTAAACTGGATCGAACCGGGGATGCGCGTTGCATGCGCCTCGAACATGGCATCCACAAGCTCCTTGATCTTCGGCAAACTCAGGGTGCTGGCCGTATTGGGATCCACGAGTGCCGCCTGATAAATATAATCCCGGCTGTTCTCGAGGATGCCGCGGACGATAAGATCCTGAACATTGATATTACTACTGATGAGAGCGGCGACTTGCGGGGGGATGTCCCCGACGAACATTGGTGTCACCCCCGCCGCGTTCGCGACGCAGGGAACCTCGACGCAGCTGTCGCCTGCGAGATTGGAAATCAGTTTGCCGCCCTGATTGTGGACGTTCCCGTTGAACACGTAGGGTTCGTCTGTGACGATGGCATTGATGATCCGGCTGGCATACTCGACGCTGCGTTTGTAGGGGGTCGCGACCGGCGGCTTCCCGGCGAGAAGGTCGGAGCGGAGCTGCTCGGTCGCCACATCAAGATCGGCAATCGTCTCAAGGTAATCCAACACCCGCAAATTCGCGCGGGCCACCTCGGATTCACTCTTCAGGTAATAAGGAAGATACTCCGCGCAGTGCCCGCTGGTCTCCGTGATGAAGTAACCCAGCCAGCGCGACATCTCGATCCGAACCCGGTCGATCTGCAACAAATGGGGAACGTCAAGAGCCTTGCGAAGCTCAGGATAAAGGTCGACGCCTTTTGACTCAAAGCGGGTGAAGACCGCCATGTGATTGATTCCGGCGCAGGTGTAGCTCACGTCGGGGTCATGCCCGAGCTCCATCCAACGGAGCCATTCCGCGATGCGTTCGGGACTGTTCCATGGCTTGCGAAAATGGGCATCGATTTCGGCCGCCGGAAGCTGCTGGAGAGCGATAAGCATGCTCATGATCTCGGCCGTGTGAACGATGCCATGGCAGAGCCCCACGGTCTTGATCGGGGTGCTTCTCGTCACAGCCAGAACATGCGTGGCCATGGGATTCGAGTAGTTGATCAGGAGCGCATCCGGACAGAGTTCCTCCATGTCGCGGCAGATTTCCAAGAGCACCGGAACACCTCGAAGAGACCGGAATATTCCCCCGATGCCCAGCGTGTCCCCCACCGTCTGCCTCACGCCAAAGCGGAGGGGAATCTCGAGGTCGATGTGGACCGCCTCTTTCCCGCCAACACCGATCGCGCTCAGGACAAAATCCGCTCCCTTGAGGGCCTCGCGCCTGTTTGTGGTCGCACTCAGCCGGGCTTTGGTTTTCAGCAGCGTGTTGATCGAATCCGCCATCCGGCGCACGGTGTCCAACCGGTGCTCGTCCACATCGACGAGGACAATTTCAGAGTCAGCCAGCGGCGGGTGGGACAGGATATCCGCGATGATGTTCTTGCTGAATACCGCCGAGCCGGCTCCTAGGAATGCGATTTTTTGCATATGGGGTCGATGTTGAAAAAATCAGAAGGGAAGCAGGCGATTGGGCGCGGCTCACTGAAAGGTGTGAACACCGGTCGTCACGAACGCATCGTCCATGCTCCCGGTGAACCCCTCGCTGAAGTAGCCGAGGTTGCTCTCTCCAACGGTAAAGAGACGCCGTCCCTCCGCAGGCAGGGGGGCGATGGAGTCCTTCACGGTCACCGGGTTCTCCAGCGGCTGGCCATCCAGCCAGAACGTCACCGCCCCGCCCGTATCCCCTTTCTCGAAAGTGAAGCCGACATGGTGCCAGGCGAGGTCGTTGAAAGCTTCCGTGACTTGGGTCGAGCGCACGCCGTTAAAGTGAATCTTCCATTGGTCGGCAGCGTCTTTGATCAGCCGAAAGTGCCAGCTCGAGGGCATCCCCTGCTGAAAGATCATCACAATCTGGGGCTCTCCGCTGCGGATGGCATCGAGCTTCACCCAGGCACCACCGCTGAAACTGGCTTCCGCCATATCGAGCTTTTTCTCATCCGGCGGGCTGTCGGGATCGCTGGAACTCCACCCCACGCGGGAGTTCGGATACTTGTCATTCTTCGAAGGATCAACCCCTTCCTTGGGCAGATTGATGTCGAAATGAATCGCGGTCCCGAATTTCCCCTGCACATATTTCGGCGGCTGCTCCTGGGCCCCTGAGAGGAGTTTTCCGATGAAGCCGTTCCCGGATTTATCCTCCACCATGTCGGGCATCCAGTCGTCCACCGTGCCCCCGTCAAATGTCCAATAGACTCCGTCCGGAGTGAGGCTTTCAGAGGCGGGTTTCCCAATATCTATTGTGGCGGCGGATACTGATCCGGCAGTGAGATAAATTGCCGCACAGCACGCAGACGAACCACAGATCCTTTGGAATGAGGTCCAGACGCGGACGAGTTTCACGCGGGATATAGACGAAGTGTCGCAGGAGTCAGGCTGCCCTGTTTACGAGTGCGAAGCCGCACGGCGTTTCCGTGTCCAAACCGCCAGGGCAAAACCGCAGGAGATCAAGGCCAGAGCGAAGGTCGATGGCTCGGGAACCACGCCGGTGACCGTCAGGATCAAATCGTTGTTGGCGTTGGCGAATGAAAGCACGCCCGTGCCACCGGTGCCGATGGAACCACTCAATGTCGAGCCAAGTGTGCCGGTGATCGCCGAGCTGGTGTCAAAAAGAGTGTAGACACCATTGTCGAACCCCCCGAGCGTCGCAAAGGTGAAGTCGTTCCAGTTCAAAGCGCCGGATCCGATGCTTAATGAACCCGAAACCAGGGAAATCTTGTCACTCGCACCGGTGGCAGCCAGATCAAAAAGTAGCGCTCCGGTGTTGGCCCCTCCGACAGCCCCGCTCACATCAAGAGCCCCCGTGCCAAGGGTCATTGCCAAAGTTCCGGCGAGTCCTGCCGAACTCCCGGCCGCGAGCTTCCCGCCCGAGTTGACAGTAACACTCGCACTGCTGGCCGTCGTGATCGAGCCTGCTCCGCCCAATGTTCCTCCGTTGCTGACGCTGTAGGCTGCACCCCCGGTGTGGGATGAGTTGACGAGCAGCGTTCCAGCCGACACCGTGGTGGTGCCGGTGTAGCTACTGGCTCCATTCACGGCCAGTGTGCCCACACCGAGCTTGTTGATAAATCCGGTCGAAGAGATCCCCCCGAGCGAAAGCTTGCTGCCATTCACAGTGACATTGCGGCTTAACCCGGCGTTCACTGCCCCGGTTCCCATGTCGAGGTCGTTGCTGCCGGTGAATACCGGATTGTTTGACCACGTTTGGGTGTTGTTTGACGAGAGGGTGATGGCGCTGCCGCTGGTGTTGTCGAACGCTCCGCCTTCGTAAACGAATGTTCCGGAACCAAGCGCGCCGGCATTGTTGATGTTCAACGTTCCCGTTTGAAGGATCACTCCCCCGGTCAATGTATTGGAGCCCGCGAGGGTCAATGCCCCCGCCTGCTGCTTGCGAAGTTTTGTGGCGGTTCCATCTTGAATCGTTCCCCCGATTGTCAGGTTCGAACCATTGATTGCAATGTCACTGGTCCCGATGGTTCCACCCTGGGCAATTGTCACCGTTCCATTTCCCATGTTCAACGCACTGCCTGACCCCTTGAAAATTGTCTACCCCCCCCAGGTCTGCGCGTTGTTGGTTGTCAGGGTAACCGGCGAGCCACTCGTGTTGTCAAACGACTGGGCATAGTCCACAGCAAGTGTGCCGGTTCCCAATGCCTGCGCGCTGTTGATGTTCAACGTTCCCGCTTTGATCTGGACCCCCCTCGTGAAGCTGTTCGCGCCGGACAGCGTCCAGGTCCCTGTACCGTCCTTGAAGACTTTCAATCCGCCTGCGGCAGCTCCATCGCTGATCGAACCGCTGACATTATTGGCTCCCGCGTTGGAACCATAAAGGTTCAGAAGCGCCGTGGTCGAAGTCGTTCCCGAACTGATGGCTCCACCAACAACGAGCGTGTTTGTGGCCGAAGCACTGTTGTTTGCCAAACCGTGAACGCCGATGCCGGTTGCGCTGACAGGCTGCAGCGTCAGCGGTGCATTGACGGTCTGGGTGAGCCCAGTTCCAGCCAGTCCCACATCAATGATGATGCCGGCACCATGGGACAGGCTCAGGGCATTTCCTCCGGTTGTCCCGATCGTAAAAGATCCTGCCGAGCCCATGAAATTCACATTGTAGATGACCCGCCCGGAATTGATCACGACGGGCAGGTTCGCTGTCCCGGTGTTGTTGAATGTGGCCTGGTCAGTGGAATAGACACCCGAACTGACCCCGGGAATTGTTCCGCCGGCCCAGTTGCCCGCATTGGTCCACTCGCCGTCCGATCCCCCACCCGTCCATGTCCCGGAGGCTGCCTGAGCAACGTCGCAGGCCAGGAAGGCGAAAGAAACGAGGGCCAGCACCAAAGCGGGACCAAACACGCGGGCTCGGAGACTTGATGAGGCTTGCTTGAGATAGGGAGTTCTTGCAATGTTCATAGTAGTGGGACTTTCTGGTGAGTGAGGATTTTCACCAAAAATAAAACGTGAGACTGGCGATTAATGCAATAGTTATTTACAAGTTAGGCAAAATATTTTTAGCAAATTCCGTGCCAACTTCTTCTTAACTATTATTCCATGCCGGAGGAGATCCCGAGCAGCTCATTTTCCGCGCCGGTCGTGGTCGAGCCACCGACGACAGCGGTGGGGAGATAAACTCCCGGAAGAGGCTCCCCTTTGAGTTCGATCCGGCGGGTTAGCATTTGAAAAAGGTGATCCCCCAATTCCTCAAACGGATGCTTCACGCGGGTGAGGAGCGGGCAACGCGTCTCTGAGAGATCGATCGGTGTATCCGCCACCACGCTAACATCCTCAGGGACGCGAACCCCCGCCTCCTGAAGAGCCTGCAATGCGCCGGTCGCAATCAGGCCATGGATCGAATAAACGACATCCGGAAGCTCTCCTCCCCGCTGCAAAATCGATTTAAAAGCCTTATATCCAGAAATTTCCGATGTATCATCAAGGCTCTCTTCCAGCGTAAGGGAGGTGAGGGCTTCGGACGTGGAAACGAATCCACTGGCAAAGCCCGCGTGACGGAGTTGGGTCGAAATCGAGGTGACGCGGGATGTGCGCTGCAGAAGCAGGACAGCCCTCCTCCGACCGCCTTTGCGCAAAGCCTCCCCGAGCGCCAGACCGCTGGAAAAGTAGTCCGGAGAAACAAAATTGGCCGTCGCAGTCAATGCAGGCGGGTGGATGAAGACGACCGGCTTTTTCGCGGTCTCGTAAGCATCGATAATGTGCCAGTGCTTGGGAGCGATACTGTATGGCAATGCAATCAGACCATCCACTTCCTCAAGTTTTCCCAAGAGATGTTCGGCGATGGCGTCCGTACCCCAAACGCGTGGGGAAACTCCCTCCAGAGTGATCGCAGGGTGCATGCGCGAAGAGGCGCGAAAAATCCCCCCCCCGATCCTCTCCAACCAGGCATTGCTGGTTCTCAACTCCTCAAAAGAGGTGACGAAGAGGATGCGGGGGGTGCGGCTGATTTCGACCCGGCGGGACAAAAGGTAGGTTCCGCTGCCCTGGCGGGTGCGAATTCTTCCTTGCTTAACGAGCTGTTGAATAACAGTTTGCACAGTTCTTGGGCTGACACAAAAGTGAGCGGCAAGCTCCTTGTTGGAAGGGAGGCGGGTCCCCTCTTCGGACTTGGAGGTATCAAATTCTTCCAGCAGGTAGCGAAGCACGCGTTCGCTTGCCCTCAGTTTCTGCGGCATCCGTTTCATATCAGAAGGGTCCTGTTGTACGCTTGCAATGCTCATCGAGTATGAGTCTGCCCCATTTTTTTACGACAGACAAATTATTATTTGCTTTTCTTTTGCATATGTTGTCTTAAGGAAATTGAGCGCGTTAACCCGGAATTTCCCCAAACTGCCATCGCTCATTTGATCAATTGAACCCGGATCCGGCGATTCCTACAAGGACGCAGAGAGCAGGAGTGGAGAGGGGAAAAGGGAGGGATGCATCGGGACAGAAATATGCAGCTTTGTTTTTTGTTTCTCCTCCGTGCTCTCCGAGAACTCCGTGTGACAAAAGCGTTTTTCGGGTTGAAACCTCATTTTCAGCGCGTCCGCTTCCGGCCCTACCGGTCGATGGCATTTTCCGCCGCGCTCATCGGGCGGATTTCCAACTGGACGGTGACATTTCCGGCCCCGGCGGCTTCGGTGGCATAGGCGACAAGGCGGTCCCGGGTGGTGGCATACTCCACCCTTCCGCGGAGGATCGTCTTCCCGTGGAGGGTCTTGATTTCGATGGTTTTCCCATAGTTGGAAAGCTCGTCGTCCGCCCTCACGCGTTTGATGATCTCCATCGTGATGGCTTTGTCCTTCGCGCTCTCGCCTTGCACGGGCGGCAGATGAGGAAGGCCCGGTCTCACGGGACTCTCCTCCTCGAACCTTCCGCTGGAGGACATATCAAAGGTCGGGCTGTCTTTGAATTCCTGGAAGTGGTTGTTGAGACGGAGCTCTTTGTGATTGCGGTTGTAGCGAAGGGCCTGTGGTTGGACGACCTTCATACTCGCAGGCGAGACGTTTCCGTAGGGGCGGATCACCACGCCTTTGAGCCGTCCGGTGACGCGGTTCAGGTCCCGCAGCCCGGCGACATAACCCAGGCGGACGCCCTGCAGATTCTCCACCGGCAGGAAGAGGATCGCGGATCCTTTCTGGACAAATCCGAGCGAATCGAGCGGTTGGCCGTCCCGCGTGGACTGGCCGCCTTGCACCGCGAAGAACGGGGTCTGGCCGAAATACCGGTAAACCTCCGCTACTTTCGCGGACAGGGGCGGACCGACATCCTTCGAAAGCTGGAACGTCGGGGCATTGCGGAACGTCTTTTCGTCCATGTTCAGAAAGAGCGTGCGTGAAGTTCCGTCGTCCCTCAGAGCATTCGGGGGGATGATCACGGATTTTTCACCGAACCCGAGGAAGCCTCCGTAGGAAACGATCATCCCGACAAAACGTCCGTGCTCGAGGTCCACGGCAGCATCCTTCACGCGGCCCAGCAGGACGCCCTGGTTGTTGCGGATCTCTTTCCGAGCGACCTCGTCCCACTGGCCGGAGGTGGTCTGCGCCGGGGATTTTTCGACCGCCACGCACAAGAGCAGAACAAGAAGGGGACAACGGATCCGACGAATGGCACCTGCGACGATGAAAGGATTCATGGTCACAGGATAGCCATCCGGCGCATGCACTTCCATGGGGTCTTTCCCTACTGCGGGCTCGGATTTGCGTTGGCGCACAACTGATGGGCAAGGGATTGCCGCACTCCGCTCCCGCAGAAGGCGCCATCTGACATGAAAATTTTCAGCAAACGGTTTCGATGGGGATGTCGAGGAGCGCGGCCAGTTTCGCGAGCTTGTCTGTGACATGGCCGACTCCGACCGCACAGTGGTGGGCGGGACCGTGGGCGTTCCAGTTGTTGATGAACGCCCGAGCACCGATGGGGAATCGGTAGCGGCTGTTCGTGTTTCCTATTTCCAAGATCGGGCCGGGCACCGATTCGCCTTCGGCGACCAGGAAGAAGATCGAACCGTCGCGGTGCTCGACGACCGAAAGCAGCGTCACCGGCCCGTGCTTCACGCTCATCTCGACCGAGAGTCCTCTTCCGACTTTGCCGTGATAAACTCCGAGCGGTCTGACCTTGGTCTTGCTGCTCGCGATGGCAATGTGGCCGGGGCCGTCGTGACCCATCAGAACCACGTCGGCGGCGAAGTCCATCGCGTAGTATTCCGTGAATGACCCGCCGACGCCGAATGTGTCGAGGATCTTCATCGCCTGGACATTTTTCACCTCATATTCCCCCGCGACCGGAATGCCCCTCGCCGTCAGAAGCGAATTGCCAAGGATGACCGAGCTGATGACATCCTCCAGCTCCGGACACCCGCTGCCCATGTGATAATAAGCCAGCGAGCCAAGGTTTTTCCTGGCGACCAGCGCATCGAGTGCCAGCGAGGCGTGTGCCGCGCGGAGCAGTTCCTGTTCCGCGCAATCAGCTTGAATGTCGAATGTCTCACGGAATTCCTCCACCCGCCCCTTCGCCCCGGCATCAGAAACCTCCCGGCGCAGGGCGGCCAGTTCCTCAACCTCGACGATTTCGATGTGCCCGCCAAACGTCGCGATCTGGCGTGTCGTGTCGGTCGCAATGTCGAGCATCCCGTTGTAGTAATGCCCCATGAGGCCGAGACGGTTGTGTGACATCACACTGGCCACCCTCGCCGCATCAATCCACTCATCAATCTCACGCCAACAAACCGGATCGTCCCCGAGAACCCCGGTGACCTCATGGAATGGAATGCCCGTCCGCTTGAAAACGTTGGCGATTTCCGGAACCGGGCAGGCGGAGCAATGCGCCAGCCAATCACCGGTCATGCGCGTGCGATCGCTCATCGCATTGAACGCCGCATAGTCGATCGCGGCCGTCGGCTGGAGGTTCAGAACGATGACCGGAACCCTGGCCCGTCGGACGACCGGGAGGACGGTGGACGAAAGAGCGTAGGTGGTGACATATAAGAATATGATATCAACATCCTCGCGACGAAATTTATGACCGGCATCCATCGCGCCTTCGGGAGAATCCACAAGTCCGAGGTTTACAACCTCGACACCGGGGCGCTCCAGTCGTCCTGCTACAATCCGCACATAGCTCTCCAGACGTTCTTTCAGACCGTGAAACTGCGGCCAGTAGGCTTCAAGGCCAATTCCAAACAGTCCGACGCGCAGGGGTGGAAGGGACGGCTTCATCATGGCGATGATCTCCAGGAACCGGAATTTTGTCACGCGGGATTGCATGCAAGCAACGACCGCACCAAGGTCTCTCTCAATCCCTTTGCCAGCCGGGCTTGTTCTCAAACACCCAGCGGTAGTAATCGCGCCTCGCGAGTTTTGAGGCGGATTTTTCATCCAGATAGATTTTCGCCGTCGGATGCATCTGGAGGATCGAGGCGGGATTGCTGGCCGTGATCGGGCCTTCCACTGCACCGGCCACCGCTTCGGCTTTGTTTTCTCCGAAGGCCAGGAGAAGAACCGCTCTTGCCTCCATGATTGTCCCGATCCCCATCGTGATCACATGGTGGGGGACGTTGCTCTCGGACTTGAAGAAATGGGCATTGTCGGACCGGGTGCGCCGAGTGAGTGTCTTGATTCGGGTCCGCGAGGCGAGTGAGGAGGTCGGCTCGTTGAACCCGACGTGCCCGTCACTGCCAATGCCGAGAACCTGGGCATCGATGCCGCCCGAGGCCTCAATGCTTTTCTCGTAGGCGGCGCAATGGGCCGGGATATCCTGGGTCAGCCCGTCCGGGATGTGGATCCGGCCGGCCGGCAGGTTGATCGCCGAGAACAAATTCTCCTGCATGAACCGCCGGTAGGATGCCGGGTGGTCCGCGCCGAGGCCGACGTATTCGTCGAGGTTGAAGCTGGTGCATCCCGAGAAATCGAGCCCTTCTTCGCAGTGCATGCGGATCAGCTCGCTGTAGAGCGGGAGCGGGGTGCTGCCGGTTGCGAGGCCAAGAACGGCCCCCGGCTTATTTCGGATGAGCGCCGCGAGAAACCGCGCGGCTTCGCGGGAGGCGGTGCCGGGATCGGGTGAGATGATGATTTCCATGGGGTTGTTCAGCCGGGGCGTTTGGTGAGCTTGCTGCGGACGTCGGCCTCGAAGCGATGGATGAATCCGAGCACGTATTCCAAGATGTCGAGCGATGGGTCGGCAACGAGCGGGGTGAGGTCCATGGCCAGGGCGACGCTCTCGCATTCGTCCACAGCGTGGGATTGGAAGAACGTCGCATTCGCGCGCCTTCTGCCCAGCGTGCCGAGATCGTAGCGCTTGCCTCCCGCAATCTGGGAATCGAAAACCCCGTTCAGCGCGGCGGCCAGGTTCTCGTGTGCGGCGACATCGTGGGCCACCTTTTCATTGTCCGGCATCCAGTCCAGCCCGCGCCAGCCCTCGCAGCCGTAAACGGCTTTCGGACGGTCCGCTTGCGGCATTTCCCGCATCGCCTGCAGAGCGGCAACCACCACTCCGATATGGGTGTCATGCTTGTCCGCCGGGTTGTGGGTATAGACGACATCCGGGCGGGTGGCGGAGAGGATTTGAAGGAGGTCATCCTTCAACGAGGGATCGGAGGGGCTTTTCACGGCGCTGCTCGGGTAGCCCAGTTGGATCATGGCCCCGTAATTTCCAATGACCGCTGCCGCCTCCTGCTCCCGGATCCGCACCTGCTGCATTTGCTCGTCGGTGAAATCCGCGTAGTCCCCGGCACGGGCGCTTCCGGCACCGTCCGTGCAGGTGACGCCGCCAAACCATTTCTCCCGGCTGCGGAAGCAGGCGAGGATGCCGTGGAACGCCATGAACTCGAGGTCGTCCTGGTGGGCCCCGATGCCGAGATGAGTGATTCGGGCCAGGGATTCGGATTCCTGGTCGGGAAAAAAGAGACGTGCGCTGGCGTTGTGGAATTTCATGGGGTTATTTGAGTTTGGGAAGGCTGGCGGCCGCAACCGCCTGGCCGTGCCGCTTGTCTTTTTCATCCGGCGTGCGGAGCTGGATGGCGATTTCAGGAAATTCGTCACGCAGCACAGCCGCCGCCTTTTCGAGGATGACCTTGCCGCCTTCGCCCGAGGTGACCCGTCCGAGGATGAGCAGGTTGCGGATTTCATAGAAATCCGCATAGTGGGCGACCGCATAGCCGAAACAGGTGCCGATCGTCTCGTAAATCGCATGCGCCCTGGGATCGCCTTCGGCCATGAGCCTCTGGACTTCCACGAGCTGTTCGGCAAACGGCATTTCCGCAGGCAGGGCGATGCCCGCGAGCGGCGCCAGGCGCGCGACGCCCTGCTGCGAGAAGTATTGCACGCCGCAGCCCGCGTCCCCCGACCATTCGTCGGCCGGAGCGTTCTCGCGGTAGTCCACCGGGGCGAACGCCAGCTCGTTGAGCCACGGGCGGATGTGTCCCTCGGGATCCACGTATCCGGCGGCCAGGCTCGTGCCGAGCGAGATCCCCAGGACGGCGTTGTCGTTCATCGACATCGACCCGGCGAGCGCGGTCACGTCGCCGTCGTTCACCACCTCGAAGGGGATTCCACCCCACTCCTTCTGGATGTCGAAGAAAATCCGGCGCACGCGCTTCTCGAAGTCGTCCTCCGAAACCCCGCGGAAAAGCGATGCGACGCGCACCTCGTTGTTCACGTAAACCCCTGCCGCGCTTCCGCCGATGGCATCCACCCTCGGCAGATGTTCCGCCGCGCGGCGCAGGGTCTCCCGGATCCCGTCGTAATGGTATTGCGGGTCGCTCTGAAAATAGGGGTCCCAGCGGATCTCCTCGGAGAAGACGACTTTGCCATCCACCAGAGACGCGCACTTCCGATCGCTTCCCCCGAGATCAAACCCGATCCGGCAGCCGTCGAGATTGCGGCCCAGCGGGATCGAGAGCTCCCTGGATTCCGGCAGTTCCTGCCACTCGCAGGCTTCCACCTCCATCGGACGCCCATAGACTTTGCGTCCCATGGAGTCGTGATCAAATGCCCGCTGCCCGCCCGGCGAGTAAATGGCCCGGATCTGCCCCGCGATCTCGGGCTCTCCGGCAATCAGCACCTTGTATCCGCCACGCTGCCAGAGGAGGAATTTCAGCAGGCGCTCGACATACCGGATGTTCGGGCCGCTGTTTTCCGCTGTCTGCGGAAGCACCGTTGTCCGAAAGACCGACACCGTGGCATCTCCGCGCTCCAAGCTGATAGCCAGAGGCTTTGAGCCCCGGGTTTTTGCCGCTTTCGCGGCGTAGTTCCTGTTCCAGAGAACGGCCGGGACAAAATCGGGATCAAGACGAGGATGATGTTTCATGGGGTGATCTAAGAATGGGATTGGCTGACGAGTTCCTTGAGTCCGCCCGGGACGTCGAAAAGCGGTTTCCATCCGGCCGCCTGCAGCTTCAAAGCATCCGAGGTGGAGTGGCGGATGTCGCCGGCGCGGACCGGTTCATGTCGGATTTCGGAATGAGAGCTGGTGAGTTTGAGAATTTCCTGCACCAGCCCGCCAATCGTTAATGCCGATCCATACCCTGCGTTGAAGACCCCCTGCACTTCCGGAGTTTCGGCCGCGAAGGCGAGCGCCCCGACGATGTCCTTGACGTAGATAAAGTCGCGCGTCTGGCCTCCGTCCCCATAGATCGTGATTGGCTCGTTGTGCTTGGCGCGATGGAGAAAGATCGGAACAGCCGCCGCATACGCGCTTTTCGGATCCTGCCTGGGACCGAAGACATTGAAGAACCGGAGGCAGGCGGTCGAGAGCCAGCCCTCGCGCGCATAGAGCCCGCAGTAATACTCGCCGTCGAGCTTGGTGATCGCATAGGGACTTCTGGGATCGGGGGCCATCGTTTCGACTTTTGGCTGGATCGGATTTTCTCCGTAAACGGCGGCGGAACTGGCAAAACAAAGCTTCTTCACCCCATGGCTCCGCGCGGATTCGAGGACATTGAGAAGCCCGTGAACATTGATGCTCACGGTTTCCCCGGGCAGGAACATGGATTCCGGCACACTCACGAGCGCGGCGAGGTGGATCACGTAATCCACCCCATCCATAACCTCGTCCACAAGGGGGCGGTCCAAAATGGATCCCTCAACAAGCCGGCACTTCAGGCCATCGAGGTTTTCCCGGTGCCCCGTGCGAAGGTCGTCCAGGACGGCAACTTCGGCACGATCCTGATAATGCTCGACGACATGGCTGCCGATGAATCCGCTGCCGCCGGTAACAAGAATTTTCATTGTGCAACCTCCCGAACAAAAGCGTTCATCTCCTCTTCCTGCTCCTCGATGCTTTTCACCAGTGCCAGTTGGGTCCGGCACCGGTCGAGGTTGTGGCTGGGACGCCTGGTCTTGAAATAAACGTCCCCTTCCAAGTGATCGGTGAGAAAGCGGATCCCGATTTCCAGGGCGATCAGTTTTCCGGAAAACGCGAGGTGGGTTTTTTCCACATCGTTGAGGAAACTCCCCGCCGTTGAGAGATAGCCCCGGACCAGCGCCTTGAACATCGGCATCTGCATGCGGAGCTTGGACAGGTCCGTCTCATCCTCCGCAGCCGGGCTCGTGGCCGTGCGCACCATGTCCCCGAAGTCGTAGAGGGCGAGTCCGGGCATCACGGTATCGAGGTCGAGCACGCAAATGCCGGTCTCCGTCGCATCATCGATCATGACGTTGTTGAGCTTTGTGTCGTTGTGGGTCACGCGCTCGGGGATGCGTCCCTCTGCCTGCAGATTGAGCAGGACATCGACCACTCTCTCCCGCTCACAAATGAATTCCCACTCCGATGTCACGGAAGCCAGCCTTTCCTGCGGGTCGGCCGCCGCCACTTCCTTGAGCCGTTCCAGCCGGGAGCGCGTGTTGTGAAAGTTCGGAATGGTTTCGTGAAGTCGCGGCCCTGCCAGCCCGGCGACAAGTTTTTGAAACTCCCCGAACGCCCGCGCCGCTTCATAGGCCTGGCGGGGGTTCTGAATAATATCGTAAGTCCGGGCACCTTCGATGAACGGATAGCACCTCCAATAAGATCCCTCCTCGTCCCGGCAGAATGCCTTTCCATCCCTGGCGGGGATCACTCGGAGCGACCGGCGGGAGACATCCGGGACGCCCGCCTTTTTTAATTGGCGTCGCGCCTCGCCCGTCACGCGCTGGATGTTCTCCATCAAGTCCGGGGGGTTCTTGAAAACGCGGTGGTTGATCCGCTGAAAAATATACCGGACCCGCGTGCCCGCCTGGCTGAAGCCCGCCACGAACGTGTCATTGATATGGCCGCTCCCGTAGGGGCGGCTGTCGAGGCAGGATCCGTAAATCTGGAAGCCCCCGATGATGTGCGCGACCGGGTTGTTCATTCCATGCGATTCCAAAGCGGCCCGGGGTCGAGGCTGCCCGTCCCTGAGGCCAAAGCCAGAAGTGTGTTCTCCATGACAACCCCAGTCTCGGAGAGGGTTGCTATTAAGCAAAGCATTTTATTATTGCAAATAGATGCGCTTTCGCCGACGCGTGGATCCATGCCACGCAAACCCAGCCTGCTTGCCCGTCAAGCTCGCCTGCGCCTCGTTGAGATGGCGGGAGGAATGCTGCCGGGAGATACCCTTCCGACGTTGGAGGTTCTTGGAAAACAATTGGGGCTTCACCCTTCAACGGTGTTCAGATTGCTGCGCGATCTGGGGGCAGAAGGCATTGTTTGGCAAGGTCTCTCCGGTCGTTTTTACCCGGCTGCCGCCCGCTCAGAAAGAGTAAGGGGACTTCCGCTCTGCTTCGTCGGCCGGGAAATGTGGCACTGGAGTCGCCTCTATCAGGAAATCCTCGAAGGCGTTTCCGAGGTCTGCTCCGCCAACGCCAGCCCGCTGATTTTGCTGTCTGCTTCCTCCCTCGTCCGCCAAGCCGACCCGATCAAACCTCCCAAGTTTGTATCCGTCAAAACGCAGAGGAAGGAAATGGGAATGCTCCTCCCGTCTGTCCCGCGAAGCTGCGGGGGTGTCCTCTTTGATCATCTCTGGAAAGATGAGGCCCTCGCTCTTCCTGGCCTGCAGTCCACGCCCAAGGCCCAACTGCTCCACGGGTCGGGAAAGCTGATGCCTGTTGCGGCTCCGAACTCCCAGGCTGCAGCCGATTGCGCGAAAGCGTTTGTGGTCACCAGCCAAATTGACCGGGTTTTTGTTGTCTCCCCCTTCAAGGGCGACCCGTTCATTGATGCCTGCGTGGAGCAGCTCAAAACCACTCTTGGCGGACATGGCACGGAGGAGGTTTCATTCGGAGAGCTCAGTGGAAACTTGAAGAATCAGGCGTTCAAAGAGCACCGGATCGGCCTCATCTGCCCGGAGGACAATACGGCGAAAGCACTCTTCGAGGAAATTCAATCCATCCCGCTCGCGACAGGAAGGTTTTTCCTGTTTGCCACCCAGGGCACCGGACTGCTCACCTCGCCGGCCAATCGTCTCCGCTTCGATTTCCGAAGGCTCGGGCGCTCGGCTGCGTCCCTGCTGCTGCATGGCACTCACTGCAAGCCGGTGTCACCGAGACTTATTGAGGCTGTGAGCGTCGGGCAGGCTTTGCGACAGATTCCCGCACATTCGCTCTCATCATGTCCTCCAACCCTGACCCATTCCAAAAAGCCCGCGAATCCGACCCCGTCACGGCATGCGAATTCCTGAATATCAAACCCATGAACGGACTCCAACGCACCACCGACTTCCTCGCCGGAAAACCGGTTGACCACCAGCCATTCCACCCGATCATCATGCGCTGGGCCGCACGATACGCCGGCGTGAAATACCGGGATTTTTGCCTCGATTACCGCGCCAAAGCAGCGGCGATGATCAAATGCGCCGACGACTTCGGGATCGACTGGGTGACGGTCATGTCCGACCCGTGGGCCGAGGCTGAGGCGTTCGGGGTGACGGTGGAATATCCGGAGGACAACCTGCCGGTTGATACCGGTGGCCGCCTGCCGGACCTTGAGGCCGCCGCCGGGCTGCGACCATACAATCCGCCCGACCACGCCCGGTGCGTCAATCGGATCAATGAAATCCGCGAGTTGCACCGCCTCGTCGGCGACAAGTATTTCATCGTCGGATGGGTCGAGGGCCCGGTCGCCGCCTACGCGGACATCCGCGGGCTCACCGAGGCGTCGATGGATTTTCTCGACGCCCCGGACGCCTGCGGGCGGGCGATGGATGTCATTGTGGAGAGCACCATGAAATTCATCACCCTGCAGGTCGAAGCCGGCGCCCATTGCATCGGCATCGGCGATGCCTTTTGTTCGCAGATCGGGCCTGTCCCGTATCGGGAGCTGGCCTTCGAGCGCGAGAAGCGTCTGGTGGACCACATCCACAGCCATGGAGCCAAGGCGAAACTCCACGTCTGCGGAAACACCGCGCCGATCATGAAGGACATGATCGCCACCGGCGCGGACATCCTCGACGTCGATCACCTCGTTCCCGACATGGGCGCATTCGCCGGCTTCCTTTCCCCGACTCAGGTCTTCTCGGGCAAGAGCGATCCGGTGAGCATTATCCAGAATGGAACGCCGGAACAAATCACCGAAAGCGTCCGGAGTTGCCGCAGCGAAGCCGGTGGCCGGGTGATCGTCTCGGCCGGATGCGAGGTGCCGCCCGATGCCTCGCTTGAAAACATGCGTGCGTTCCGTGCTGCGGTGGAAGTCTGAAACGCGGGCATCGATTAATCTGCGGCTCCTTCTGCTATGACTGGCTTGCTGTGTCCGGTCAGACCGCCCTGCCGAGTTCGTCCAGAATCCGCATGATCGCCAGCGTCTCCCTGCGGTCGATCCTGGCGCAACCCTGCTCGAAAAAATCAAGGATTCCGTTGAGTCCCGAGACAAAAAGGCGCCCTTCGTCAACGACGAACGAACGCGTGGACTGCGGATTCGAGACGGTCGCGGAGAATGCGATTTCGGAAGGAGCGGCCATGTGGATAGAGGCGGCGCGGTTGCCGCGAAACGCAAGGTCGATCCGCGTGATGTGGGCCAAACGCTCCACGCGCAGGCCTTCGAAATCCGGACCGAGCAGGCTGACCACCATTTCCACTTGATGGATGATGTATTCCTGGAAGTCGGCCCCCCCACCCCATGTGGCCACGAAGTCCGGCTTGTTCTCAGGAGCAGATTGGCAAAACTCCTGCACCTCTGTGTAGCGAAGGACCGAAGCGGATTGCACCGGAATATTCGCGGCGTCAGCCAGTTCAAAAATCGCCTCCGCGGTCGAGGGATCCGGGGCGAATGTCTTGTCAACATAGGTCGGCTTCCCGAGCCGGAACGCCTCCTCGCAGAGTGCGAGGTGGGTCTCCGGGTTTGAGGGAGCGAGGACCATCACGAAGTCCGCAAGTTCTTTCAGATCCGCAATGGAATCCACGCAACGCACTCCCTGCCGGGCCGCCCATTCCTCCGCGTTGTCTTTGCGGTTTGCAAATATCGCGGCGAGCCGGAAGTCCCGGTCGGATTCCTTGATCAGACGCGCGAAGGTATTGGCGTGCCAGTTGTCGATATCGTGGTCGATGAAGGCGATGGATTTCATAAAATGTGTCAGGTCAGGTCCACCGAGCGGCCCTCGCGGATGGACTTCTCGCATGCGAGGACGATGCGGAGGCTGCTCAAAGCGGCCTCGATATGCTGGCGGGTATCTGCCGATTTCCTGATGGCCCGGAGAAAGTATTCCTGTTCGAGATCGCACAGGCCCTGGTGGTCGGGCGCGGAGGCCGTGTCCAGGATTTCGTCCTTGCGGGCCAGCCGCCCGCCGGCATCGAGGTCGGAGAAGTGGACCCGGATCGCGTCGGTTCTTGCGTGGGAATCGATGTCGGATGAGCCAGCATCCCGCCGCGCTTCGATTGACGCCGACCCGAGCGGCCCGATGACGTCTTTCACAAAGCCCGCCGTCTCGCTCATCATGGGCCCCCAGCCGGCCTCATACCAGCCGACCGACCCGTCCTCGAAGACCACGTGGAGGTGCCCGTAATTCATGCGGCCAGCCGGGAGGGAGCCGGCGAGGCGCGCGCCGATCGCGTGGACGCTGACCGGGCGCGAGCCCGTCATCCGGCACATGACATCCACATAGTGGACACCGCAGTCGGCAATCGGGGAGAGCGAGCTGAGGATGTTTTCATGGGTTTTCCACTCCGGGCCGCTGCTCTGCTGGTTGAGGTTCATGCGCATGACCAGCGGCTTCCCGAGCTGCCGGGCGCGGTCCACAAACAGATCCCATGTGGGATGGTGCTGGAGGATATATCCAACAACGACAGCCAGCCCGCGCGCGGTCGCCTCCGCGACGACCATCTCCGCATCCTCCATATTCGTTGCGAGCGGCTTCTCGACGAAGACATGGCATCCGTGCCCGAGCGCCAGAAGCGAGAGCGCGGCATGGGTCTCCGGATAGGTTGCGATGCAGACGGCATCCGGGCGGCAGGCCGAGATGGCCGATTCCGCGTCGGAAAATTTCGGGCATCCGCCGAGCTTTGCTGCGAGGGCATTCCGGCCGGCCCCGCCCCGGCTCACGATCCCGACAATCTCGAAGCCCGGATTCTTCTTGTAGGCGATGGCATGGGACGTTCCCATGTGGCCGCAGCCGACAACGACAATGCGCAGCGGTTTCATGTTCAGTATGGGTAGAGGCCGGTGATGATCTCAACCGCGCGGCGTCCGTCGGTCGCCCCCGGCTCGGCGGGTTTTTTATCGGCGATGCAGGAGAGGAAATACGCGGCCTGCTCGACAAAGCCATCGCTCTTGGCGGTCGGCAGGATCTCGGTTTTGCCCTCGGCGGCCTCGATGAGAATCTGCTCAGGGACGGCATAGTCATAGAGAAGCCGGCCGTTTTCGGCGAGGAGTTCGACCGCCATGCGCCAAGTGCCGATATTCCAGGAGCCGGCGAGCGTGCCCACCGTGCCGCCCTGTGATCGCAACGCCATCACGGCCGAATCTTCGACGTCGGTTCCCTCAAACGCCTGGACGGCCTGGCCGGAACAGCACTGGACCTCGCCGCAGTAATACCGGAACAGATCGAGTCCGTGGACGCAGGTGTCGAGATAGACGCCGCCGCCCGCAATGCTGCGCTTGCAGAACCACATCGACGCCGATTCGCGCGACGGACCGCCGAAAACATTCTGGAACATCACGATCCTGCCGAGCCGGCGGCTGGAAAGAAGCCGCTTCATCTCCTGGTGTGCCGGGAGGAAGCGGTGGCGGAATGCGGTCATGAAGACACGGTCCGAGCCGGCGGCAGCGCGCTCGATGGCAAGGCTGTCCGCCAGTGTCGCGGCCAGCGGCTTTTCGCAGAGCACGTGAAGACCGCCGGAAATCGCCGCGAGCGCGATGTCGCGGTGCAGGTTGGGGGGCGTGCAGATGATGACGGCTTCGGCGTCGGATGTATCGATCAGTTCCTGAGATCCGGCATAGGCGGTGCCGCCAACAACCTTTTTTGCCATCGCCTCCGCACGCTCGGGCAGAGCGTCCGCAAAGGCGGTGATCTCCGCGCCGGCAGATGTGAACCCGCGCAGGTGGGATTCCGCAATATTCCCGCAACCGATAATTCCGATCTTCATATTTTGGAAATGACTAACTGGAACCGCTGGAAAAACAACATCTATTATGCATTAAAACAGATAAATATATTTAAAGTGACTTTTTCGCGCCCCAAGATCGAGATTTCATTATCCCGGGTCCGGCGATTCCTCACACCGTGACGCGTAGAAAACCCGTTTTCGGGTTTATTGTGTTTCCGGCGGCTGGAAGTTCTTCGGACCGCCCAGAATCTTCCACTGCCCGTAAAGGAGTGAGAGAAAGACGAGCATCGGGATCATGAAGGCCGCCCACCAGACGGTGTAGTAGCGGTAGCGCCAGTCGCCGAGGTGGAAGACGGTGTCGAGCATGTCGAAAAACACGCCGGAAAGAGCACCCGCAAGGATCACCGCGAACGCCCGGACCATGGCATTCGCCGAGGCAAACTGCCCGTATTTGTCCTTCGGCAGCAACTTCATGAGCAGCGGAGCCTCGGCCGCGCCCTGCAGGGTGATGATCGGCAGGAACCCGAATGTCAGCGCGGCGTAAAGCCAGAAATTCCCTTCGGGACCGAAGTCCTTGAAGACCCAGATGCACTGCGCGGCGACGAACAGGAACATCGTGAACGAGGTGACGAGATAGACCCGGACCGGATGGTATTTGTCGGCCAGCCACCCCGCGGGATACAGGAGGGCGAGGGTGAGAAAGCCCGCATAAAACCCGATGTTCCCGAGTTGCTGGAGGCTGAGCCCGAGGCTCCGGGTGTTGCGGAGGATCGCAAACACGCCGGCCTGGAAGGACACGTATTGGAACGTATACATCAAAAACAGATACCAGTAGAACCGGTGCGTGAAGCACTCGCGAAAAAACGTTTTCGCCGTGGAGAGAAATCCCGGCCTGCCGTCGGCCGGCTTTTCCGGAGGTGGGTATTCGCCCTCCTTGACAAAAAGGCACATCGTCGTGAAGCCGACGATATAGCCGATCCCGGCCAGCACGAAGACCGTCCTGAAATGCTCCATGCTGTGGGGAAAGATCAGCTTGCTGTAGATCATGCCGGACAAAATTCCGACCATCCGGAACACCGACATGAAGCGCGACATGAACTGCTGGGGCACAACATCGTTGAAGAGGTAGTAGTAGATCGTGTTCGCGAAGATGTTCGCGAAATCAAACCCGACCATCAGCGCCGCGATGATCCAGATCGAGACCGCTTGCGCCGAGAGGGTGAGCCCGAAGACAACAGCAGTCTCCGCGCCTCCGGTGGCCAGCACCGTCAACTCTTTGTAGAGCCCGATGAGGATCAGGCATCCGCCCACGAACGGCGTGGACCAGAGCAGGAACGGGATGCGGCGCCCGAACCGGCTCCTGTAGCGGTCGGACCACATGCTCACGATCGGCGCAAACACGAAGATGACCGCATAGGCGAGCGATTTGTTGATGATCGCATTCACCGTGTCGGTTGCCCCCAGTTCCTTGAGCTTCAGCGGCATGATCGTCGGCAGGTTCTGGTCGAGGACGGTCCAGAAAAACTCCCCCCAGATCAGCCACAGAAAAAGCGTGAAGATCCCGAAGCCTGTATATTTCAGCGAGCCAGCCCGAAAAATCTTCCGGCCCCGCTCGTCGCGCTCGACCGGATCGGGTGCCGGAGGTTGTAAGGAGGGAGAAGTCATGGCTTTCTGAGGGGCCTTGGGAGTAACTTGCAGCGTTCAGCCACAAATGACAAGAGCATCTTTATTGTTAACTTTTTATCATTACGCTCTTTTTCGCTTGCCTTGGCTTCGAGATTCCGCGAGCAATGGCATCATGATTTCTCCCATTTCCCGTGGCGCGGGCCTTATCTCTTTTTTCGCGGCGGCCTTGGCCGGGCCGTTGCATGCAGGCGGGAACCTGATCCCCGATCCGTCGTTCGAGCACTCTCAAGCAGTGGACCGCCAGGGCCGGGTGTTTCCGGAGTGGGACGGATGGCTTTTCGCGGAGCCGGGGAGATTCGAGGCGAGCCCGATCGCACATTCGGGAGCCACCGCTTGCGAGATGATTGCCGGCCGAGGCGGGAAGATCCGGATGTTTTCCAAGAAGCTCGATGTGCCGCCCGGCCGCTACAAGCTCACCGCCTATCTGCGCGGGCTCGATGTGGTCCCCGGCGACTACGGGGTGACGGCCGATTTCAGCGTCGGGCTCAGCGAGCAGTTTCCGATGCTCAAAGATCTTTCCGGCACGTTCGGTTGGCGGCCGTTCACCTACGTCTTTGACCGGCCTGAGGGCGAACCGGACAAACGCGTGAGAATCTACTTCGGCCTGATCACCGCCGGACGGCTCTGGGTGGACGACGTGAGTCTGGAGGCAGTGGGGCAGGATGTCGCCCTTACCCCGGTTGCGGTGATCGGGCCGGAGGAAAAGCCAATCGCTCCTCCCGCCGGAATGGATCCCGCAGCTGCCACCCGCTGCCCTTCGTGCGGCTACCGCAGCCTGCCGTCCGCCGCGGAATGTTACGCCTGCGGATCCGGGATTTCGTCGCCGTCCGACAGTGCGACGAGTGTGCCACCGGTTTCCGTTTTCGCCGATTTCGAGGCAAAGGAAATCTCACCTTTCAGCTCGGGCAGGCTGGAAACCGGAAAGCCGCTCGACGGGGCGGCCTCGGTCCGGCTGGAAAAAAACAACGACTGCCTCGCGCTCGCCAAGCCGCTCGACTGGTCCGGCTACGACTACGTTCTTTTCGATGTCTTCAATCCCTCGGACAGCCCGAAAAAGATCTGCCTCGAAATTCAGGACACGGAGTCGAAAGGCTACTGGACGCGCGTCAATTTCTTCAACCTCGCGCCTCCGGGCAAGAGCACGGTGCGTTTCCCCACACGCCTCTACGTCGGGGAAAAGGCGCGGCCCGGGCGCGCACTCCTGCGCGACAAGATCACGAAGTTCGTCGTCGGACTCCAGAATGACGGCCCGCTCGTGTTCGACAACTTCCGCCTCGAAAACCTCGACACTTCGAAGCATGTCTTTCCCGGGCTGACCGCGTTCGATTTCGGACCCCCTGACGGCCCGGTCATGGAGGGCTTTCGCGCGGAGTCGGGGACCATTTATTCCGAAGGCCGCGGCTATGGATGGCTCAAAGGCGCGAAGTTCTGGCGCGACCAGAACGCGCTCCAGCCGGACGCGCTGATCCAGGATTTCATCACGCCCGAGAAGGCGACTTTCCGGGTGAATGTCCCGAACGGAAAATACCGTGTCGTGCTGAACCTCGATTCCCCCGGTGCCTACTGGGGCGAAGCCCAGCGCTACAAGGCGCGCTCTGTCAAGGCGAACGGCGTGACCGTCGTGGACGACAAGATGGACTACGACGGGTTTGTGAAGGATTACCTGGCGGACGCCGGCGCGGAAGACCTGCCGGGGCTCGATACCTTCGGGCGCTACGTGCAAGCGATGCAACAACTCCGCTCGTTTGATGCCGATGTCAAAGACGGCAACCTCGACCTCGAATTCACCGGTTTGAACTGGGCCAACTGCCTCACGCACGTTGTCATGTTTCCCGAAGCGAAGAGAAATGAAGGCGAGGCGTTCCTTGCGTGGGTGGACAAGCAGCGCCGCGCGCAGTTCGAGGACTACTTCAAACAGATCGAGCCGAAGCGCACAGGCGAGAAGGCTCCGCCCACGGGCTGCCGGCTGTTCCATCGCTCGCCGATGACTAACGTCAATGCGTTCGACGGGCCGGGCGCGGATGACAAAGACGTCGCGTCCGGGCTGGCGGTGGATGTCGCAGGAGGCGAGGAAAACCCTGCCACGTTCAGCCTCCAGCCAGGTCAGGACCTCGGTGCCGTCACTCTCGAACTCTCGGCATTCGCGTCAAAATCCGGCGGAAAATTGCCCGACGGATCGATCACTCCGGGCTGGCTTGACTACCGGATTTCCCGGGTGACGATGGAGGGCAGCGTCTATTCCGTCGGACCCCGCTATTGGCATCCGGTTCCCGCTCCATCCTCGCCCGGCGTCACGCGCACGTTCTGGCTCCGCGTCCATGTCCCCGCCGGAACCCCCGCCGGAGACTATGTCGGCGAGATCACCGTGAAACCGGAGAAAGGCACCTCGCAGAAATTCCCGCTCACCGTGCGCGTCCTGCCGTTTGACCTTCCCCCGGTCAAGGATCTCCCCGTCGGCCCCTGGGGTTCGGGGATCGACATCCCGTGGGTCGAGGGCGATCCGGCGGCTGCGGAATGGAATCTGAAAAACTTCTCACAGTCCCTCGATATGCTGAAGAAATACGGTTTCACCAGCTTTTCCGGGCGTCCCCACGTCCGGGTAACGCTCGACGGAGGGAAGATCGTCCTCGACACCACAACCGCCGACAGCGAGATGCGGGTGATCCGCGAAAAGGGATTCAGCCAGACGATCAGCACCTACGGGATCCGCACGGTCGGCTACAACCTCTACCTTGGCCCGACGCAGAGGGATGCCGACCATGCGGGCGTCGCGACCCCGCAGGACCTCGCGAACAAAATGTTTCAGGAGATCGATGCCCACGCGGCCGCGAACAACTGGGTGCCGGTGGCCTACAACCTGTGCGATGAGCCGATCGGCGCTCAGATTCCGGTTGCCGTGGCCACGGCGAAAATTCACCGCGAGGCCGCGAAGGGACTCGAGCGCACGACGTTCATGGGAGCGACCTCCATGGTCGGAAACGATCCGAAAGACCCGCACTACGAACTCCTGCAAACGCTGCCGATGCCGGCTCTCACGCTGTTCGACGAGGACTCGCTCGGCGTCATCAAGGCAGCCGGAAACGCTTTCTCCTACTACAACGGCGGCAGCCGGTGGACGTTCGGATTCTACATGAAAATGCTGAAGGACCGCCATGCGCTGGCCCTGCGTCTGAACTGGCACTTCAACGTCGCGGTGGGGAACCCTTACTACGCTCTCGATTGCCGCGAGGACGACTACTGCTGGTTCAACACAAACGCGCGCGGTGACATGGTCCCATCGCTCTCGTTCCTTCAGGAAATGGTGCCGGGCCTGAATGACTACCGCCGCCTGCTCGAGCTCGACAGACAGCTCGCCCTCGCAAAAAGCGATCTCGCCGGATCTCCGGCGGAGGCCAAAAAGCAGGCGCTTGAGGCCGCAATCGCAGGCGGCAAAAAAGTCGCCGCACAAGTCGATGCCCTCCGCGCCGGCGCGGAAGGCTCGAAACCCTCGTTTGATGTCGAGGCCGAACGCGCCGAACTCACCGCGGCGATCCTTGCCCTCATCGAGGCCGGAACCAAATGAAGAAGCCCATTGATGTCGCCATCATTGGGGCCGGCAACCGTTCCCTTCTCTACGCAAAATATGCCGCTGCGCATCCGGACCGCATGAAGATCGTCGCGGTCGCCGAGCCGGATGCGACCCGGCGGACCCAGTGCGCGACAACCTATTCGATCCCTCCGGAAAATATCGTGCCGGGGTGGGAAGATCTCGCGTCTCGCCCGAAATTTGCCGATGCAATCATGAACGGGACGATGGACCGCATGCATTACGAGTCCACCATTCCCTTTCTTCGGAAGGGCTATCATGTGCTGCTCGAGAAACCGATCGCGCCGACCGAGGACGAGGTGCGCGGGCTCATCGCCGAGGCGAAGTCCACAGGCGTGACCGTCATGATCTGCCACGTCCTCCGCTATGCCCCGCTCTACCGGAAGATCCACGATCTCGTCACCTCAGGGCGGATCGGCAAAGTTCTCTCAGTGCACTCGGCGGAGGATGTGAGCTACCATCACATGGCGGCCGCATTCGTGCGCGGCAAGTGGAACCGGCGCGCGATCAACCCGATCCTGCTCGCGAAATGCTGCCACGACCTCGACCTGATCGCCTGGATGTTTTCGGGCCTTGCGCCCGTGCGCGTTTCGAGCTTCGGATCGAACACGTTGTTCCGTCCGGAAATGGCGCCGCCCGGTGCTCCGATGCGCTGCCTCGACGGCTGTCCGGTCGAAGCGACCTGCCCGTATTCGGCCGTCCCGAACTACGCGGACAGCGACATGTGGACGATGTATGCCTTCGAGGATCTTGAGGGGATCGCAACCCCCACCCGCGAGCAGAAGATCGAGTCTCTCCGAAATGTGAGCCCGCACGGAAGATGCGTCTATCACTGCGGCTGCGACGTCGCCGACCACCAGAGCGTGCTCGTCGAATTTGAAAATGGAGCGGCCGCCAGCCACGACCTCTTCACCAATGTTCCGATGACGAACCGCACGATGCACATCGTCGGCACGCTGGGCGACATCCACGGCGATCTCACCCTTGGCGAACTCACTCTGCGTACGCTCGACCCCACTCTTCCGGGCAGCAAGTTTTACGCCGAGGAAAAAATCTCCAGTGACATCGAAGGCGACATGCACGGCGGCGGAGACTTCCTGCTCGTCGAGGACTTCATCAACGCCCTTCGCGGCGAGCCCACGTCTCCGGGCTCCACCCGCATCGAGGACTCGCTGGCCGGCCACCTCATCGCCTTCGCCGCCGACAGGGCAATGACAGGACGACAAGTCGTCGAAATCAACGGGTAAAAAAATCATCATCTCACCGGCTGCGGATTCATGCCCGTCACTCCTGTGCGCGACGCAGTCTTCGCCAAAAGGCTCAGCCTCCAAACGTGCGGGACGCACCTCTTGCCATGCGACCCCCTTCCAACCCCCGAACTTTCCTAATTTTGAATGGTGAATTCAATCCCTCTTCCGGCGGCGGAGTAGCGCCACCGTTGTCAGGCTGAAGGCCAGGAGCCCCCATGTGGCGGGCTCGGGGACGGCGGAATAGCCGTTGAGATAGATTTTGCTGCCGTCGTCCGACAGTGTTAGTCCACTGCCGCCCAGCAGCGTGTTGTCAACAATGGTAGGCGAGAGCCACGGGCTGGCTGCAATCGTCCCATAATCAAACAAGACCGTCGTTCCGCCCAACTGCCAGTTGGCATTGGCTGAGAGGGAAAGCGTCCATGTGGAATTGAGATCGAGTTGCCCGGTAACCACTGTGAGATCCCCAGCCTCGAAGAGGACCGTGGAACCGTTATTCACATTCAGATTGGCGAAGGTGATCGTCCCTGGCGAGTTTCCAGGGGACAGCTTTCCGTTCAGTTCAGTCGTTCCGCCGATGATTCCGCTGCCACCAAGGGTGCCTGCTGCTGCAACTGTGACTCCACCATTCGCGGCACTCTGGTCGCCGTTGATGATCAACGTGCCTGCGGTAACTGTAGTCGCACCAGTGTAGGTGTTGGCTTGTGTCAGCGTCCATGTGCCGTTACCAGCTTTTGTCAAGCCGCTTGCCACTCCGGAGCCGTTGTAGTCCGAGATCACTCCAGAGATGGAGCCGTTGCCATTGCTTGACCCACCCAAGGTAAGGCGGCGTCAATAAATAAAGGTAGCAAGTCATGGTTTAGGCTGAGGCATGATTGCATAGTTCCATTCTCCATGAAACTTATGCCGTTCGATGTGAACTCCACGCATCTCTTCATCGGAAAC
>Ga0247841_10001872_pt1 | contig 44225 bp, 35 predicted proteins | sample LaCruzMarch2015__2_FD_192410 | JGI IMG/M metagenome (GOLD analysis project Ga0247841, IMG submission 192410) | Freshwater microbial communities from meromictic Lake La Cruz, Castile-La Mancha, Spain - LaCruzMarch2015_18m | ecosystem: Environmental > Aquatic > Freshwater > Lake | place: Spain...
CGCGAAGCTGCTTGATGAGTTCGGCGAGCACAAGCGCGTCTTCTTTTTTTGTTTTCAGGAGATGGAAGACCATTCGCTCGGCTGAACGCTTGCCGATGCCTGGCAGCTTGGAAAGCGCCTCGACCAGCTTTGTCATTATTTCAGAGTAGGCTTTCATTTTTTTCCTTCAGAATAAAGGGGACTCGTCACTCGGGACTAGGGACTCGTAAACCGCTTTCAAAAACGAGTTCCGAGGTACGAGGCGCGAGTCCCGTGCGCATCAATCTTTACGGATCACTTTGGAGCCATCGAAAATCTCGAGGGCTTTTGAAACAATGTCCGGTACGCCTTCGTCCTTGACCGGGACCCTTTCCCCCGCCGCTTCCCGGGTCGTTCCTTCACGCTCGGTCACAACACATTGAACCCGGACTTTTTTACCGAGAACTTGCGCGAACGCTTCCTCGATCACCTGGCGGTTTAATTCTTTTTCGAGTGTTTCTTTATGAAAACGGAATTCCGACGGAAGTCCCAACACGATCACCGAGCCTTCCACTTCTGAGGGCTCCGCTTCGGCAAGATAAAGACTCAGGGACATGCGCTTGGCTTTGACGAGCTCGATCACTTGAGGCCACGCCGCCTCGACATCATTAAGCGTCAAGCCTTCTTGAGAGGAAGGGCCTGTGGCTGGTTGCTTGGGGGAAGACTGTTGCAATTCCTGAGAGGGTACAGTTCGCTCACTAACGGCCGTAGCTGGTTTTAGTGTTTTTTTTTCCGGGGCCACCGGAGTCAAAAAACTGTTTTTCTCTCCAAAGGAAGCTTTTTGGACAAGACTTTCGACGGATTTCAGTCCATCCATATAAACAAGCTTGAGAAGCGCTGCTTCGAGAAGGAGTTTGGGCGAAGCTACTGGTCGGCGCAACTGGATCTGCAGGTTCTGCAAGATCGAAAGAGCCAAAAGCAGCTCCCCTTGCGGGAAATCGCCCGCCATCTTTTTTAACTTCACGATCATCTCAGCACTCGCTTCAATGAGCGCCTCGGCCTTGGGTGCGGTCTTCAACACCAGGAGATGCCGGAAAACTTCGAACAGCCCCTTTGCGAATTGCGCAAGGTCAGCGCCTTCTTCGTAAAGTTTCTTCACAAGCCCGAAGATCTCATCCCCTTTTTTCTCCCGGATCGCTGCGATCACCGAGACATACATTTCTTCGGGCGCAAGCCCGAGAAGCGTCAGCACATCTTCTTCCCGGATCTTCCCTTCGGAAAAACTCGCCAACTGATCCAAAAGGCTTTCTGCATCCCGGAGCGCTCCTTCTGTGGCCTTCGCGATCATAAAAAGCGCATTCTTATCGCATTTCAGTTTTTCTTTCTTTGCGATCTCTTCGAGCTTTCCGACCGCTTCGAGAACGGAGATCCGTTTAAATTGAAGCCTCTGGCAACGCGACAGGATCGTAAGCGGCACTTTATGGGATTCCGTCGTGGCAAAAATAAATTTCACGTGCGCCGGCGGCTCTTCGAGGGTTTTTAGGAGCGCGTTAAAGGCATCCCCGGTCAAGGAATGGACTTCATCGATAATATAGATCTTGTAACGGCCTGAGGAAGGTTTGAATTTTACGTTCTCGCGAAGCGTCCGGATCTCTTCAATGCCACGGTTCGAAGCCCCGTCCACCTCCAGCACGTCCATGGAATTTCCCTGCTCGATCTCTTTACAGGAGATACATTTGCCGCAGGGTTTTTCTGTCGGACCTTCCTTACAATTCAAGGCCTTGGCCAAAATACGCGCAGTCGAAGTCTTCCCCACGCCCCGGGGCCCCGAAAAAAGAAAGCTCTGCGGGACGCGTTCCTGGCGGATCGCATTCTTCAAGGTCGTGGTGATAGTTTCCTGCCCCACGATCTCTTCGAACGTCTGTGGCCTGAATTTCCTAGCGAAGATCAGATATTCCAATTTTTATTCCTTTTTTATCAAAAAATCATGGCAAAACGGAGAGGATAGGATTCGAACCTATGAGGCCCTTGCGAGCCTAACGGTTTTCGAGACTGCCGCATTCGGCCACTCTGCCACCTCTCCACATATTTCTAACTAATGACTTGCCAATGACTTACAGCTTTCAACCTCATCAGGCTCTTTTACGACATCAACCCTCGGTGACCGTATGGTGTCCATGTCTTCATCTAGGACGCTCACCGCCCGGGCTTTATGCTCCGGTGAAAGGTGTGAATACCTAAGGGTCATTTCAAGGGTCTTATGTCCCAAGATCTCCCTCACCGTGTTCAAGTCTATCCCCTTCATCACCAAGTAAGAAGCAGCTGTATGCCGCAGGTCATGAAACCTAAAATCTTTAATGCCAGCTTTCTTTCTCGCTCTCATGAAGGGGCTTCGGAAATTATACGGGTTTCCGTCCTTTTTGCAAAACACATATGCTTCCTTATTGTTATGCGGCAATACAGATAAGGTTTCCAGGACGGTCCTATTCATTGGAACCTGACGGGTCTCCCCATTCTTTGTATCTCTCAGGGTAATAATACCCCGCTGGAGATCGACGTCCTTCCACTTAAGGTATTGCATCTCGTTGAGACGCATTCCGGTATTAACCGCAAGCATCAGCCCCGGCTTAAAATTCGCATCGGAACAATCCAGGAGTTTTTCCAACTCATCTTTTTCAAGGAACCTGACCCTCTCATTATTCTCTTTCTGAAACTTGACCCTCTTAACAGGGTTCTCCTTGGCATACCCCCACTCAATGGCGCGGCTAAATATGCATTTGAGGCAGGCAAGCTCCCTGTTGATATATGCGGGTGATGGCAATTTTTTCTTGTAGTTCTTCTGCCTTCGCCGCTCTGCCTGATATCTTTCGACCAATTGTGGCGTTATCTCATGGAGAAACTTGCCACCGAAGAAAGGGGTAAGCCGCTTGAGGTAATGGATATCCGTAACTGCCCAAGATTTTTTATTCTTACCATAGTCTCGGGCATAAATATCCGCGAACTCTTTGAATAGTGTTCTTTGTTCCGTTTTGACATCGAGAAACCTTCCTTCGGCCACTTGCACCCGTCGTTTCATAAGAACTTTTTCTGCAAGGGTTTTGCTAGGGCCGATTTTTTCCCGCTTGCGCCGTCCCTGGACATAATAATCGATCCAGAAATTTCCGCCCTTCTCGAAAACACCCATGAATACACGCCTCCTGAAAGGTAATAAGATTGGATGTATTATGCCCGAAATACGGGCATATATCAAGTTATTTGGAGAGGGGCTTGCGGCCCGGCTTGTGCTCTTGGGCGGTGTATCTTTTAAGGGAGGACTCTGTAACCAGCCAGATAATGCTCTTACTGGTAATCTCGGCCGGACAGCCCTTGAGCTTGCCCTGCCTCATGAGACGGCGGATATGGCTTACGGAAAGCGGATACTTCTTGGATGCTTCGTAAGCAGTCAGGAGATTTCGCTTCATGGTTCACATACTATACCTTTTCCATACACCGTTTTCATCCTTTGATTTTTTCTCCTCAAAAAACCGGATCACTTCCTCCGGATCGAAGCGGACATACTTGCCGAACTTCAGGAAAGGGATCGCGGACTTCCCTTGCATAGTCCTCTGGTAAATCCACGTGACGGGAACGTTCAGGATGGCCGCGAGAACCTGCGCGGTCACAAGCTTTTTGCTCTGCTCAGGCACGACAATTTTGCGCTCTGTTTCCATGCATACCCCCTGGACACACCAATAGGCCGGTCGGAAGACCTGCCTATTGGTGAAGGTTAATTGGTTTTAGGAATATAGAAGCCCGGACGGGACGGATGCTCTTTCCAGTCCGAGGCGATGTATTCTTCAAGACCCTGATCGTAAGCCGTTTCATCGATCAGACTCAAAGTGGCGCTTGCGGCGTATTCGATGCCGCAGCACTTGAAGACCGGATATTGCTTATCCAGCAAATCCGCGTAACGCTGTTCCAGCTCCTCCGAGCTGATCTGACACCGGCCAGGCGAAGTTGCCGTTGTTTGATGGTTTTGATTTTTGTTTTTCATTTTGAAGCTCCTTTCGGGTTGGTTGAGTTTTAATTTTTTCGCCAAACCCGAAGGGCTTCGTCTTTAGAGAGGTATAGGAAATCAACTGAAGGATGAAGGCTTCGAAAAAATTTAAGGGGACCGATCAAATCTTCCGCTGCTGGACGGAATGATTTTATAAATTATTTGGAATGATTTTCGTAGCCGCTCGCCAGAAAGACGAAGGCAGAAAAATTAAAAGGCAAGTTTCCCAACCGCTTGAAAGGAGCTAATGAAAAACGAGAAAGGACGTCGAGAGATTTTGACCTCTGGATGGCTCTTCTACTAGCTTACTTCTAATCTATATCTAATCTTTTTTGTCATAACCTATTGGCATTAAAAGAGTTATAGAAACAATGGCGCGGTATTGCCGGCTTTTATATCTATTTCTTTCCGCCGAACAAAACCCATTTCGGGTTTTTGGATGATCCGGCATTCTTTATGTTTCCGTCTTTTTTGGACATCGCATACAAAATATTCCGAATCTTGTTCATCTTTTGTTTCTCACTCAACGCGTCTGACAAATGATCAAACAACAACTTATCAATATCGCGTCGGTTAGCCTGCTTAAATTCGGTAATGTAGGCCAGAACCATATCTTTATAATGCCGGTCATGAAATGCCCTATTTTTTATATAAGCCGTCTTATCCCCCGTTAGCGCGGCCACATGAGCGGCCAAATACAGATTGGGATATCTGCCCTCCACCAAATCTCTTTGTTTTAAAAATCGGTGTTGCTCCTTGTTCAACCGAATTCTTTTTTGGACCTTATCCAACAGCATGGCCACTGAAAGATCCATGTCCGGATTTTGAACTAGCAGCTGCGTATAATTCGCATCGATAATCTTACCTTGAACGCGTAATTCGACCCTGTCGGAACTTTTAAGATTGTAATCGGGTAAAGGGAAAAATCGCTCTTTCTGCCTCAAAAACATTTTCCGGATCCCGCTTCCAATCGTATCAATCATGTTTAGATTAACCATTGCATGGGCAAGATAATGATTGCGATATGTGTCCGGCGGCGAATCCTGTTCGATTACCCGCTCAACGGATCCGGGCAAAAAGCTACCCAGATTCGTGAATAAAAGCGCATCGGCGCTTTCAACGACATTTATCCGACCATGAAGCTCGTAATTCTGATGAGCAATACAATTATGCAAAGCTTCCCGGATTACCCACGGATCGTATTGGGTGATCTCAATGGGGAAGAGAGTCCCGTCCGGAAGATATCGGTAGTTCAAATTCCGGATCTTCGATAACACCTTTTCGACGTTCAAAATAAAAGGGGGGCCGAAATGCGCATAATCTTTTTCCCGACCCTTTTCATCCTTCAAGACCCAAGTGATCCGAGCTTGAGCGGGAAGCAAAAAGTGTTCCGACTCTTCGCGACCGAGAAGAATTAACGCGGCTCGGGTAATTTTCCCATACCGCGCTAAACGCGATTTGTTCAGGAATGTGGCATCATCCCATTTATCCGCGTCTTCAGCCAATTTTGGATTTTTTGATTTGAATTCATGCCGTGCTTTTTTGATCGCTTGTGGGTCCAGATCATCCATCGACGCATCAGGACATATTTCTGACGACCAGTCTCCCGTCTGTTTTCTGATAAGCTCCAGCTTCTGAAGCGTAAGCGGACCGGTCTCATCTCCATGCCTGCCATAGAAATGCCCCTTCCACGCGATAGGTTGCCCCCGCGGAGCCGGTGGAATTTGAAACATAACAACCCGCCCTTCGGGCAATTTTAGTTCGTGGATTTCCAGAAATGTTAGATTTCCGGTGGTATGCCCGCCAATTTCTCCTTTAAGGCTTTCGAGATGGGCGCGCTGTGCTCTATAGGCCGACCCAACAATCTCTTTCCGGTTGGTCACACCAAACACAAGCCATCCGCACGGTTGTTTTTTTAGGTTGGATTCATTGGAAAAAGCGGAGAAATACTTGCCCAGCTTATGAAAGTCGAAGGAGGTCGACGCTTCTTTGAATTCAACCCATTCGGTTTCTTTGGGAAGCTTCAGTAGCTCATCCAGGGTTTTCTTTAATTCTTCTTGGCTCATGCTTGTCTATCCTATAAATTTTTTTCCAAGGTTTTGATAAAAATCAGGCGGTTTTGCGTCGAAACAGGCGTGTAATCTTCTGAATAATCGTAAACAGAAAGCGGCCTATGCCCAGGACAGGGCTTACGAATGCAATAAACAGACCCATCAGTATCCATGTATCCATGGCCTTGATACCGGTCTTAAGGGCAGCGTCCATGCCGAAAAAATAGGCCGTAAACGCGCCAATAATAAGCATTACGATAATAAACAGTGTCATTTCTTTGCCCCTTCCGGGATTAAAATATTCGCCGGGTCGATCGATAGCCGGTACTGCTTCCGACCGTTGGATTCTATCACATCGTGGGGATTCTTCTCCAGCAGATACCCGGCCAAGGCCGTGCGCAACCGGCTGAACGGCTGATACCCGTCCGAGGGGATGATCCCCTTCCCTTTCAGGTCTTGGATATAAACCCAGCCGTTCTCCGAATCCTTGGCCGTCTCGGCAAGATGGAAAAGGAGATTATAAAGAGCGTCGCTTAATTTTATCCCTGCGCCATTGACGCGGATATTCTCCGTATCCGATCCGTCACTCTCCAGAAACTCCAACCGGTCCCGGCATTTGTAACATTTATACCCATCCGCAGGATCCGGTTCCGCGATCCGGGACGCACTTTCACTAAAAAACCGGCTGATGGTGAGAATATGGGTGTTCCGATCCGGACTTGCGGCATTTTTTACGACCAGCTTCAGATCGTTATCGTCTTTCGCGATCTCAAGCCCCTGCAGATCCTTCCCGTAGCTTTTCACAAGGGCCTGAATGATCATTTGATCCACTCCAAGGTTCCTAAGTAAAGCCACAGCCATCGCAGCCCCCTTTCACTTCATTAGTCTCCCCAAGCTAGACGGCCATACAGGCCTTTTCACTTTCATATTTTTTTCCCGTACTCCGGCTTTCGAACCACTCTTTGACGAACGGCCTTTTAACCTTGCGGGTCGCAGTTTTTGGAAGATCATCAAGATGGACGGCAATTCTGGACGGCTTTTTGTAGGGAGCAAGATTTTGCCCGAGACGTGCTATCTCGTTTTTGATCTCCTGCTCAAGAGCAGACAGATCTTCACCGCGTTGCTTCCTCAACGAGTCTGAGGGAACCACCACGGTAGAGACTTCTTCTGTGCCTTCCTTGCCTCCTTCTTTCGAGACGATCCCAAGAACGCAAACTTCCTTAAAGAGCGGGCTTTCGGAGAGAACGGCTTCGACTTCCTCGGGGTGAACTTTTTTCCCGCCACCAAGGACGATCAAGTTCTTGATGCGGCCGGTGATATAAAGAAACCCGTCCCTATCGAGCTTTCCGATGTCCCCGGTGTGGAACCATCTTCTTTCGTCGATCACTTCATCGGTCAGATGGTCCTTCTTGTAGTAGCCCTTCATGATATGCGGGCCTTTGGTAAGGATCTCCCCTTCGTCAGAACCTTCTGCCGCATGGATGCGGACATAAACGCCTGGGATGGACTGCCCGACGGAACCGAGACGGTTATGCCAAGGCGTATTCACCGTGATCACGGGACTTGTTTCTGTTAGCCCGTACCCCTGATAAACCGGAAGACCAATACGTTCAAAAAACTGACCCACCTCTATTTCAAGCGGTGCGCCTCCGGAAACAAAACCTTTGAGCCGCCCGCCAAACTGCTTGTGAATTTTACCGAAGAGGATTTTCCTCAAAGCCCGGACGGGAATCCATTGGGCAGCCTGAAAATCCAGGCTGAAGATCTTCTCTGCCAGACCACCGGATTTACGGACTTCCCGTTCGATACTGCTTTTAAGCATTTTCAGGAAAAGCGGCACCGTGATCATCCATGTCACCCGCTTCTCCTGCATGATCTTGACGATCTCCTTCGGGTTCAGGCTTTCGGAATAACAAACCCGTCCGCCGGAGTGAAGAACTCCGAGAAATCCGCCTGTAAGTTCGAGCAGATGGTTAAGCGGCAGGATCGAGAGAAACATGTCCTTAGAAGAAAGCCCCAGAAGTTTCTCGAAATTCCTGATCTGGAAGATGAGGTTCCCAAAGGTCGTCATGACGCCCTTGGGATTACCCGTTGTGCCGGAGGTGTAAATAATGAGCGCTGTTTCATCCACGGTCCGGTCGCGGCCTTCCCCAGGAGAAGAAGCCTTCAAGCTGGAGTAAGGTTGGAGCCCTTCTTCCGCTTTCTTATCCTCTAGCAGAATGATCTCTTCAAGACACGGCAGAAGGGTTTTAAGGGCCTTTCCTTTTTCCGCGAATTGGGGAGAAACAAATAAGACCCTCGGCTCGGCCTCCGAAAGGATCGAAACGATCTCGGCAGACGTTAACTTGATATCAAGCGGGACATAGACCGCCCCTGCCCGGACCGAAGCGAAAAAGGCGATCCCCCATTCGGGACGCGATTCTGAAAGGACCGCGACGCGATCACCCCGCTTGATCCCCTTTTCAATGAGATAATCCGAAAGGTCTCGCGCTTTCCTTGAAAGCTCGATATAGCTGATCTCGTTCCAGAACTTGTCTTCTTTAAGAGCAAGAGCCGTCCTTGGACCATTGATGTCTGATTTGAGGAGCATGAGGGAAAGGACGCTCTCTTCGTAGACTTTTTCCTTCTGCGCCCGCTCCCGTCTTTCGAGGGATTCTTTCATGAACTCTACTTTATCGCGCAATTCTTTCGCGATCTCTTTTTCATCCTTGGAAGAATGAACTATAGGCTGTCCGAACTGGATCCGGATCTTCCGGAGCTTCGGAGATTTCCCCCATCCCCAAGCTTCAAAGCCGCCATGAATGGCGAACGGCACAATCGGAGCTCCGCTTGCGAGATGAAGCCTTGCGACTCCCCTGTGAAAATTTCCCATGCGCCCGTCCATCGTGAGCTTTCCTTCAGGAAAAATCCCGATCACGCGACCTTTGTTGAGAGTGGCCACCGCTTCCGCAAGGGCCTCTTCGCCTTTTCCTCTCACCACCGGAATGCTTCCGAGCATTTTCAGAAACAATCCGACCACCGGCCAATCAATCGCTTTCTGCGCCGAAAGATACCGGACCCGCCTCGGAAAAGCCGCCGCCAAAATAAACCCATCCAGAAAACTCGTGTGGTTCCCGGCAATGATCATTTTATTCCGATAGCGCAAATGTTCCACACCTTCCACCTCCAACAAAAACAAAAATCTCATAATAATAGATATTGATTCCCTGAAAATCATATAACCAAAAGGCCGTTCCAGGAGCACGACGAGCGCTACCATTGCGAGACTTGAGTAAGCAACGGCGTGAAGCACCCAAAACGGAGACGCAATCTTAAGAAGCGAATTGACCCCAAGCAGCGCGACAAGAAACGCTCCGGTCGTGAGCATCGAGCGGAACCCGAAGACCTTCCCCCTGAAACGATCCGGTGTGATGCGCTGCAAGAGCGTGTCCAGCGTGATCAAAAGCATCGAATTGCCCGCTCCAAGTGAAAGCAGCCAGATCCACGCCAGAGAATAAGACGTCACCATCCGCGCGGTGATGTTCGTCAAAAAGATAATGAAAAGCGAACTCACGATCAGCCGGACCGGCTTGATCTTGTTATTGAAAAAGATCGCAATTACAGCGCCGAGGGCCATGCCGCACCCGAGCATGGTAAGAAGTTTGGTCGCCCCGGAAGTCCCAAGATGGAAGGTATCCACCGCGATGGCCGTCAGGGTGATATAAAAGAAGGAGGATAGAAAGGAAAGGGCGACAGAAAGCAGGATTATTTTCCACGCCCGCTGGTGATCCTTAAGGTAACTCCATGCTGTCCGGAAATCCTGTATAAATTTTCGGGAAAGGGACGCCTTTTCCTGAGAGACAACCGTTTCCGAAGGTTTGAGTCTCAGAAAATAGAGAATGCCTGCGGAAAGACAGAATGTGAAACCATTGACCAAGTACCCGATATTTTGTCCAAACCGGTCAATCAGGATCCCCGCAAAATAAGTTCCAAGCAGCGTCGCGATCATTCCGGTCGTGGAAGCCATAGCATTGGCCGTTTGAAGCTCTTCAGTCTTCACCAGATTCGGAATGGCGGCTACTTTAGCCGGATAAAAGAACGCATCCCCCATTCCAATCAAAAAGATGAGGGCATAGATCACCATTGCGGAAGCAGCGCCTTTCATGATCAAAAATCCAAGAAACAGTATGATCACGGCCCGCAAGAGGTCGCTTGCAATCATCACGGCCTTTTTCGAGAACCGGTCCGCCATAGCACCCGCAATATGCCCCATCAAAAACGCCGGAAGCATCATGAAAAAGACGATATTTGCCATTTCGGCCCCAGACCTCTTGAGAGAAAAAACAAGAGTGCTGAACAGGGCGATCTGCGCGATCCGGTCCCCCAGGTTGGAGATGATCTGACCAACCCAGAGTTTGAGGAATTCGGAATTCTTCAAAACATCCAGAAAAGAGCTTTTAATTTTTGTAGTCATGGCGGGTCTCCTACGCTCTCTGATTGATGGTTTGCCGGAGCTTTCCCGTCGAAGAAATCAGCGTCTTCTTTTCTCCATCGCTTAGGGAATTCATGATCCGGTCCACTTCCAGGAAATAAGGCGCTTCCGCTTTCCCGATCAGCTTGCTCCCCTTCGGAGTAAGCACAATGTGATTGCAGCGGCGATCTTCCGCATTGACCTGCCGTTTGACATAGCCGAGTTTCTCAAGCCGGTCCACGAGGCCGGTTACGTTGGATTTATGGACCACAAGTTTTTCGCTGAGCTCCTGTTGAGTGAGGCCTTCGGCGCCGAAATCATGGAGGGTCATCAAAATATTGAACTGCGTGTCCGTGACCCCGTACTTTGTGAAAAATCTTTCCGCGAGTTTCTGAAGCGTGGACGCCGTAAGCACGACGCTTAAGAGCGCTTCGTGATTGATGTCCATCGACCGGTTTTTCAATTTGAGTTCTTTCTCAAGCTTCATGATAACCACCTCCGTGTGTTTGATGGAGATAGTTTATTGATAGATAGTTTATATGTCAACTATTATTTTACATGATGCTCCCCGCCCTCCCCGGAGGTTCTTCCCTCCGGGCCGGGACGGGGTAAAGCGGGCAAGCCGGAATCAATCCGGCTGAATGGATTCCAGAAAGAGAATCTGCAGAGGCGTGTAGGCATCGACTGTGATGGATTTCTCGACTTTGACTTCGCTTAACGCATTTTGAGCGTCATCCGTCAGATTCCGCGAAGCGTTAAGACGCAGCTCGTCCTGAAGCGAAAGCGGTTCATTCCGCGTCCCGAGAACAAGCGCGGCCCCGGCAAGACCGATCTCCCCCACCGCTTTGAGAATGGATTTATCCGTTTGTTTGTCCACTTTTCCCTTGAGCCCGCCGGACCCGTCAAGACCCAGGGCCATGGCACGGATCTTCATTTCACGGCCATCCGGGAAAACCATGGTCGAAAACCGGATATTGACCCTGTCGCGGCTTTGCACGATCCCGGCCTCACCGATGAACTGCGTCCCTTTCGGAATGAACATTTTGCCGATCTTGGAAAAATTCTCGTCCGCAACCGCGATCACGGGGCTTGTCACGTTGAAAGAAAAAATAGCATTGGTCAGATGCGCTTTGATCCTCGCCCCGGTGGAAATACCGGGTTTTTCACGTTTCTTTTCCGTTCGTCCCGCCGCTTCTTTGATTTCCTTGGGCTCCTCTTTGACGTACACGGCTATTTTTGCGTCGAGTTTTCTTTTGGCGGATGAGGAAAGGGATTGTCGCGGCTTTTCCGCCTCCTTTTTCTCCATTTCCCTTGCCGTCTGCTCCTTAATGAGATTTTCGATCTCCGATTTAGAATAATTTTCACGATTTATCTCGCTGGCGGATTCCGTGCTGCGAAGAACTTTTTGCTGCTTCGGAAACACGCTCATGAGAACCAGAACGGAAAGAAGGCTGCCTCCGGCAAGAAGCAGCAAAAGGAACTTCCGGTCCTTGAAGAGGGTTTTCACGGAACCTTGATAAAACTTTTTCGGTTCTTCTGTCATGGTTTTACTTTGCCTCCACGGGGATTTTGTTTATTTCCAGAGGGCGGTCATTACCCTGTTCAAAGAGCCGCAACAAGAACCGTTCGTTCTTCCTTAAAGAGATCTTCTCAAAACTCAAAAGACCATAGCGATGACTATGGGGAGGAATGATCCGCGCAATATTTTCGGAGGTATCTACCGGAGCAAATCCATCCTTACGCAGGGAAAACCAGCTCCATCGGACGGTCTCTTTCCCCGCGACAATTCTTTCGATCGCGTAATCCCGGGTCGTGTTATTAGAGATACTGAACCGGAGATAGCTCATATTGCCGACCTCCACGAGCGAAAGGAGCTTGAGCTTCACGCCGTCCCTTTTTACCGACTTATTGAGGTTTTTCGTGAACGCGCCGTTCTTGATCCCGTCCTCAAACTTCTTTTCCGCAAGCTCGCGAACGAAACCGTCCTGTTTTTTCTCTTTTTCCTGATAAACGGTTTCCAGTTCCGCCTTTTTCGCTTCCAGTTTGGTCTTGAACTCGTTTTGAACCATCACGTCATCTTCCGGGTACCGGAAATCCAGCACAAAATCGGCCGTGTCGGGAGAGCCGACCGTCACATCAAAGGTCAATCGTCCGGACGGCGTGTAAAGCGTCACGTTGGTCCGGGCATCCTCAAACTCCGTCATGGGCTTGATCAGGACCTGACGATCATAAACTTCGACCTTGAAAAGGTCCGCATCCCCGACAAAAACCTTCATCGCTTCTTCGGGCAGATCGATGGTGGTCGTGTAGCCCACAGCCGTCTGGATCCGGAAGGCCACGCCGGTCTTGGCCGTGACCTTATAAATGTTCGGGCTTGTTCGGGTGCGCTTGTTCTGAGCCTGCCGTTCTTCAAGCACAGTTCCCGCAAATATCGGGCCGGCGCCAATAAAAAGACATATCAGTAAAAGGGTGACGCGTTTCATGGAATGCCTCCTATTTTTCAAGTTGTTTGACGAGCACTTCGCGGTACTCTTCTACTAAAAGCCCATGCGGGCGGTCCATGGTTCTCGGAACTTTATTGAGGATGATGTCCCCCTTAAAAAGACTTTCCTCTTTGAAATCCCGGTTTTGATAGCTCTGGAGCGTTCTTAAGCCCAGAAAGGAAAGCACCGCGTGCTGCTTGTCTTCGCGCTCCAGTTTTATTTCGCGGATCTCTACCCTCGTATTGAGCGAAGCCTGGCTGATCTTCGAGACAAGCTTTGAGTCGAGTACTTCCTTTTTGGCGATCTTTTGATAATTGACCGTCATGAGGCTGAAAGCTTCCGAGATGTCAGAGGAGATGGTATAGGAGTTGTATTCCGTGAATTTCCGGATAAAAAGCGTCGTGAAATACACCATTTCCGGCTGCGTGACCGTGCTCTCGGACGAAGAGTCTTTTACGGCTTCCGCCTTCCCGACATCCGAAACGCGGATCACAACAGGCGGTTTGACCGTCACCAGATACATCAGAAGAAGCGAGCCGAGCAAAACGAGCACGAACCCTAGAAGCAAAAGCCGGAGGGTATTGTTTTGCGCTTCGAGATCGCCCCACACTTCAAAATACTTTCGTTTGATGTCCATCACGGTTAAGTCCCTTTCTGGATGGTGTTCGCGTCCTGTTGCAAAGATTCCCGGTTCAGGAGATTGGTCCTGGCTTTGTTGATCGAGACCTTCTTGAGCAACGAATAAGTGGTTGCGGTAGCGGCCCCGATCATTGTGGAACCGACCGCACCGATGCTTCCCCCAGAAAGAAGACTTGAGGTGATCACCGGAGTGAAAACGAAAAGACAGATGAACAGGACGTTCGCCGTCACGATGGAGACGGTGTTGACGCTCTGGATGTGGTAAACCGCCAAGAGATTCATATAACTCGCGATCCGGACAAGAAGCGATAAGGTCACGATCCAGAAAGATACCTGAAAGAGCGATCGCATCCAGCTGTCCAGGGCCCCGGACATTTTCGGATAGATCCCGAACACGATAAGAATCGGCCCGGTCATGTAAATGAGTGAAAGAAGCATGAACCGGAGCCAGATCAGGACCGTATAAGCAACGTAGGTCAAAAGATAAGTAATGTAGGTGACCCCGCTGATCATGGCGCCTTTAAAGAAATTGAAAATCCCGAGGTCCTTGTAAGCCTTAATCTCGGTGAAAATGGATTTAATGACTTGGTCAAATTCGCGCTCCGGCATGATGCTCTTGCTCAAAAGATCCGTCCCGTAGGTCACCATGGTGAAGAAACGGTCATAGATGAGCAAAAGACCGAGGATAACGATCAGCCGGACAAAGATTCCCGTGTAATTATTCTTGTCTTCAAGCTGCATGACGTTTTCATGGAGGATCGCTGCCCCGAGCACGGGGAGAACCATAAGAAAAGCAATGTGCCGGACCGAAAGATAGATTCCCTGAAAAAGATCGGGAATTTGCAGAACATTGGTAAAGAGTTCGATCATGGATCACCTCGCGGGAAGGGCGTCAAGGAGCTGGTTAAGTTCACGCATGAATTTAAGACGTTCTCTTTCGTAATCTTTCTCTTCCCGGACAACCTGTTCGATCTGCGTGGCCCCGATCTCGATCAATTTGGACTGGTTCTGCTGAATTTGCGCGTTTGTGATCAGAAGTTTCCCAAGCGCGTCCGCGCTAAGACGAGCAGCTCCTTTGGGAGAAGCACTTGAAGCGGCCCGGGATATCTCTTCCCCGGCATTCATCGTGGTCTCAATGGTTTTTCTTACCTCAGCGGCCCACTTAAACCCGTCCGCCGCGAAAAGATCCTCCTGAGTGATGTAGGGTTTGGTCGTGGATTTCGGGTCTTCCCCAAAAATGGTGTTCATCTGCATCCGGTAATCAGAAAAACTGCCGTTTGAGGAACCGTGAAGCATCGAAAGAAAATCTCTCTGAAGCGAGGAAATCTCGTACCCGAGATCCGTGATACCGTTCAACCCAAGTCGCGATAAAAGCTGCCGGTAATCGCCGGAGAAGATCGCCCTTAGTTCATCAATCCCGTCATGGAACCGTTTCAGTTCCTCAAAAGTCCTCTGAAGTTCGAAAATCTGGTCTAAAGCGTTCTTGATATCCGCGAGATGAAAGGTGTTCATCAGGGTATTTCGGATTTGGTTCAGCGCGGCGTTCACCGGGTCATAAACGGTCATGCCGTAGGCAGGAACCGCGAGAGTGACGGCCACCAGAAAGAGCGCTATAAGCCGGGTCCGCCTTTTCATGGTTGAGGCCCTTCGCTTTGCCGGGTGCCTTGGGGATATTTCAGAGCCAACGTCTTCAATAATTCGAGAAGGGTGGCCTTGGGGTTTTCTTTCCTCGCCGCCGCTTCCGCATCACAATCTGACGGATCGGTCGTCGCGATCCAGTATTCGAGCGGCGTTGGTTCGATCCTCGCCGCAATGGAGTTTTGGCCGTATTTTACGAATACTTCGGAGAATTCTCCGGGCTTTGAGATTAGCGTTTTTGTCTCGGCGATCTCCGAATCGTTCAGCTCGCATTGGGAAAGAAGCTCGTGGTTCTTGTTGAGCTTCAGGATGTATTTCGTGAAAGAATTCGAGATGATCGCGTTCGCGGCCTTGGTGGCGAGAAAATCCTCGGGACTCTGCGAAATGCTCAGGATGAGCCCGTTGAATTTCCGGGCCGTGCGATAAAGGTCTTCGATCAACCTCGAGCTCGTCTCGTCGTTAAAAAACCGCCAACCCTCGTCGATCACGATGACCTTCTTGCTCTCCTTCTGGTAAAGCTTGTCCCAGATCGCGCTCCGGATGATGAAGAAAATAATGTTTTGGAGATCCGGATGACTGTCGAGCTTCCCGAGCTCGAATACAAGAAAGGGATGGGAGGTGCTGATATTTCCTTGTCGGTTCAGGAGTTTTCCGTAGCGCCCTTCGGTCCAGACGGCGAGGTTTTTGCTAAACTCGACTGCCTTGGCCTTGTCCAGATCATCGCCGTAAGGATAATGCGCGAGCACCTGCAGCAGATCGCCAAGGATGGGCGCTTCTTTTTCCTGATAAATTTTCAGTGTCGCTCTTTCGAGAATACTCTTCTGCGCGTTCGTAAGAGTTTCATCCGGCGTTCCCTTCACAAGCTTTTCGGCCACCAGCACGAGATAAGAAAGGCTCTCGCTGTTCACTTCTCCGTTCTGAAGTAATTGGGACCTTGAAAGAAGCGGGTTCAGGCTGTAGTTCTCGCCCAGGTCGATATCGAAATAAGCACCGCCAAAGATGGACGCGAGCCGCTTATAAGAATTCCCGACATCGATAATGATGAGCTGGTTACTTTTCTTCTCAAGGAGATAGTTCGCCAGAAGATAGTTGGTCGCGAATGATTTCCCGGAGCCCGTGGAGCCCAGGACGATCCCGTGCTTCGCGGGAAGAGAATCATCGAAAAGATCGAGCTTCAAAAGCTGGCTTTGACGGGTCTTGAGAAGGATCCTTGGTTTTTCGCTCCCTTGCCAGTCAGCCTGGATGGGTAAAATATTCGCCAAAGCGTCCGTCTGGATCAAATACCGCCTCGGGTTCATCCATCCTTGCCCCGGCAAAAAACTCAGGAAAAGACGGTCATGGTTCATGTGATCCACAACGCCTTCGGAGCTTCCAAAGGATGGGAATGTTTCGAGGATCTGGTTTTGTTTCTTCTTTAACCGCGAAAAAATACGGTCCTTGATCAGAAAAGACATCGAGTAATAGGCGAGCTTCTGAGAGGAGGCCTTGATCTCCGTGATCAGGGAATCGATCTCGTTATATTTCTGGGCCGCATCGTAGTTTTTGGAACTGCTTAAAAAGCTGAAGGTTTTCGAGATATTGCCTTTTCTTTTCAGCTTCTCGATTTCCTCCTCATTATCCGGGACATAGATGGACAGGGAAAAGTCATATGGGAACTGAATCTTTTCAAGCATCCCGCTCAAAGCACGAATGTCGGTGCTCTCTGGCGGAAGGAGAAGATTGATCCCCTGAAAATAGAACCCGTCCTGGTAGAAGTGTTCGTGCTCGATAATGGGCGCTGAGAAAAGAAGAGAGGACCGCATCGTGATGTCTTGAAGCGGGTTCTCCCCGTTCTCACCCAGCCGGACCCTCGGGGCCCGGGTGGGGTTGAGATGAAAGTAGAAGAATGTTTTGTATTCTTTTTCTTTCAAGGGGAGAACTTTCACCTTGAGATTGCCGAAGGCGTTCTCAAGGTGCGATTTTGCGGCCAATAGCTCTTCTCTTTTGGCGGCAAAATCGTCCCGGCTTACCGCCGCGGCCTTCTCCCGCGAGACGGTAAGCCCGTCCGTGAGTTTCTGTTTCCCCAAATTGAACCGGGTAATAAAAAGATAAAGGTCCTGATGAAAAAAGTTGTCCTGTTTGATCGCGTCGAACTTGTTCTCGACAAAAGCGCGTGCGAAAGGCGTTTGAACGCCTAACGCGTTCCGAAAATCGTACAAGGCCTTCCCGGGCCCGCCTTTTTTCTTCAAAATAAACTGGTACTGCGTCTTTTCCGGAAGATGCCCGAGCGTTTTCCTCAAGAAATCAACGGCGGACAGGATCTCCTGATGGGACTTCAGCATCAAAGACAGCCCTTCGAGCTTAAATCCCACGGTCAGGTTCCCGCTCGCTCCGATCAGGATGTCGTCCTCGATTTTAAGAAGATCGATCTGGCCGTAAAAAGGGACTTCGCGGCGCGCCTGGATCATGTCTCGGACTTTGACGGATGTGGTCATGAGTTCTCCTTCCCGGGTAAGGTGTAGAATTTCGGAGTTATAAGAAACCGTATCAAGGTCGCGGTGTATTGGGGCGGTTTTCCGCGCTTATAGAACCGAAGCAAAAGAAACGCGCCAGCGATCACGGAAAAATTTATCACAAGGTTCATGGAGACAAGAAATGTCAGGGCGTAAACCACGGCAAGAATGAGAAAATCCGCCACCTCCATCCCGAAGGCCTTTTCTTTCTTGTCGAGATAGGTATAGGTTTTGACCGGTTTCATCGTTAAAACCCCGTCAATCGCTGGATCAGATCGAGAATCGCCCGGGACATCATGATCAAGGCCCCGCCAAAAGCAGCGAAGATACCGCGCCTCAAGCCCATCTCGTTCCCGGTCGCCATGCTGATACCGCCGATGCAGACCCCGATGACCAGAATGCCGGGGCCGATGATCCGGATCAGAAAATCGCCGATACCGTCCAGAAATTGCCCGAGTTGGGTCTCCGACTCCGAGGCGGCATAGGCAAGACCCGCCCGTAAGAGCAGCAAGCACAATAAAACAACAAACAGTCTTTTGTTTTTCATGACCTGTAAGTCCTCCCTTATATAAGTTGCACTTTCAGGCTGTTTCACAACCGTCCTTCAAAAAATATTTGATTTTCTCTTTCGCGGGGATCAACTGTTTGCTCAAGGCTTGCTGGGTGATCCCGAGTTTTTTCATGATCTCCGCCGTGGAATACCCTTCCAGATACTTAAGCGTGAAGCACTCCCGTTGCCGGGGCGTCAGCTGTTTCAGGGCTTCTTCCATGTCCAGCCAGAAGATGAACGCGTCAAAATCACGAGTGGTCGCGAGTTTTTCGCGAATGGTCTCGTCCGACGGGGATAAGTGGTAACCTTTCTCGATGTGCTCAAAATCAACGCCAAAAATGTGCTTGCGAACTCTCGTCATGAATCCTCCTTCTGAAAACAAAAAGGCCCGAAAGAAATGAATCCTCCGGGCCTCTAGGGTCTCTGGTTGTGTAAAATTATTTAGGCTACATAGTTCTGCTGCGGGATCTGACCGATGTACTCCAGTTGAATGACATCCGTGAGAAAGGGCTGTTTGATAATGAGCGCCGCCTCCCCTCTCCCAAGTTCGCGGATCACGTTTGGTTTCACACGGAATTCATCGACTTCGCGGACCGTGCCGAGTCCAGTCGGACTTTTATCAAAAAGCTCCTCCTGCGTTTGAATGGTGTCTTTAAGAGACTTCTCCGTTCCCGAGATACGGGCATAGGTCTCGATCGAGTCGGGATCGTCTTGCCGCAGAACGATCTTGATATTGCAGTTCTCAAGGACCTGCTTTGTGAAATGGCTGCCGGTCTTCTCGAGATCCCCGAGGGATTGGTGCGCGATCGTGATCCCGAGATGCGCTCCCCGGGCCTTATTCAGGAATTCGATAAACGGTTCATACGCGAAATTCGAGAACTCATCGACATAGATCGGAAAAAACGCGCGTTTTTCTTCCGGTAAATACGCCTGAATGTAATTTGAGATCGTTTTCAGGTCCTGCAGAACAATGCGCCCGAAACGCCTCGCGGTTTCTTCATACCCTTGAGCGTTCAGCTGGAAATAGATGATCTGCTTGTTGAGATACGCGTTCAAAAGATCGATCTCGGGAGTCTCTCGAAGAAGCAGGGATGAGAATTCGCTTTCCGCGATCATCCCCAAGTCCGCCGTGAGCCCCGCAAGGTCCTTTTGAAAAACAGTGAACTTCCCGAGAATGTTGATCATGAGTTCCCTGAGATGCGGGTCTTTGAGACGCTTTGCCAGGTCGGTAAGTTTTTTCTCGTTCGAGAGCAAGTCGTAAAGCTTCTGGAACGTGACCGCTTCACCGGCCTCGCGAAGACTCTTCATGAGCAGAAGCAGTGTCTCTTCGGATTTCTTTTTATAAAACTCCTCGGTCCAGATATTGGCGCTGATGATCTTGTCTTTCAGTTCCGTGGGGTTCCCGCGCAAAAGCGGGTTGTAGGTATTCGATCTTTCGGGATAAGCGAGCGAGAAAAAAAGAAAGTCTTTCTCACGCCCGGCTTTTTTGACGTGAAAAAAGATCTTGTTGAGAGTTTCCCGGTCGCCCTTGGCGTCCATCACCAAAGCGCCGCACCCGCGCCGAATATCCTGCGCAAGAAGCGGAAGAATGAGCGAATCGGTTTTGCCGGAACCTGTGGAGCCCACAACATGGGCGTGCATCTGCCGCATTTCATTGGAAAGATAAACGCTTCGCCTCGTTTTCATACTGCGGCCAAGAAACACCTCCCCTTTGCGGGCCTTCTTGCGCGCGGCATGCATTTGAGACGCGGAAAAAGAAAATCTCTTGTCGTTATTTTTCCCATTCCCGAAATTTCCTTCTTTCAGGTAAGAAAAAACGAGAAAAACCGGAAGCGTCAGGATCAGGTAACCTCCGTAAACAAGCGGGATCGCCGGGATCATGCTTTTGCCGATGGACATGTCCTTGATCTGGGAAACGGATTGCCAGAATTTCGCGAGAAAAGAAAACGCCGCCACGGAGAATGCCGCGGATGTTCCAAACGCCCAAAGAAATCGGCCCGGAGGAACAACCGATAAAATGAGTTTACCGATCATCATGGGCAGGCGCATCACGAGCCCTTCCAGTGTCTCCATGAAGAATTTCATGCTTTACCCTCCAAAAGTCTGCTGAACGAGACCTCGGTATCTGCACCCTGAAGCTTTGCCCCAAGCTTCTGATTCTCAAGGTCTTGAAGCGTCACAAAGAACAGCTTGGTATACGATGAGGCAAGACCCGTGATCTTCGGAAGAAGCCCCGGATAATCGACGACATAAACCGTCCTATGGACCAAAGGGTCCATTTCGTAATCGAGGAACATTTTTTTGTACCGGTCCTTGGCTTTTTGAGCAGATTCATATTCGATGGCAAAAGAACGGTTCTCGTGCTGGATCATCCCGTCCGGAAGCCTCCTCAGGTCCGGCCACTGGATCAAGAGCCTCTCCGATAACCATTCCGGATATCCCAGCTCATAAAAAAAGATCCTCAAGTCCGTTACAACGATATCGTGCCTGTAATTCGAATGATCCACATCCGCTAATCCGCTCAATCCCCGGTCCCTGCCATAAGCCTTTAGCTGTTTCACTCCCTCCGCCGTCACCGTGTAAAGAACGTGCTTATAAAGACACCTCGAACTTCTCTTTAAAAAACCTGCTTCCTCCAACTCGCCAAGCCTCCTGCAATCCTCGACCGTCCTCTTAAACGCCTTCCTCCAAAACACCCTTCTCACCTGTTCCCTTGTCATAAATTTCTGTTCCAATATCCATCCCATCAATTCAATATCCCTCTCCACAATTCTCATCCCTATTCCTCCCCTTCCCATTTGCTTTCCTCCCGTACCCCTGACCTCGCTATCTCTACGAAGAGAGAGTGAGGTCAGGGGGTGTGTTTTCCATAAACACAAGGGAGGAAAGCAGTTAAAAAACAAAAATACCCAACCCGCCTTGTGCGTTGGTTGTGTCTTTGCTTAAAGCCTTCAGGTCCCGGTTTCATCGCAAAACACACTCGGCAAACAAGAATTCGTTCATGCGTTTGCACTTGGGGCATTTGAGAAAGATCTCACAAGGGTCCTGCCCGTCGCCTTCTTTTTCCTGCCGTGAAACTTCGCTTGCCGCTTCGCCCAATTTCCGGTTGCAAAAGGAACATCTCATATCCCACATGGCCACTCCTCCCTTTACCCGTTAATCCGAAAATCCGGGACAAAACGTAAAGTGATTTTCAAAGAAACTGCTCCGCGAGGCGTCTGACATGTTGGAGTCTCTGGTCGATAAAGGGGCGGCTTCGATCGAGGGAATGGGCAACTTCTTTTTTGGTCTGACCTTCCAGAAGAAGCTCGCAGATCCGACGTTCTTCCGGGTTTAAAAGGTTCAGGAAATCAGCTAAAGAGGCTTCCTGAGACGTGGCGGGGAGATCCAATCCTTGTTCGATTAGATGGTCAAAAGACTCGATCTGGCCGTTCGTGCGGCGGTGGATGGAGCAGCTTTGCTTTTGAAGGTCTTTAAGGCGAAGGATCAGGCAATGGCCCATGGCGCCTTTCCAGGCCTCAGGCTTCTGCCAGCTATTCTGTTTACGCTTGAGCCAAAAAAGCGCCAGTTCCTGCCGGACATCTTCGAATTCCCAGCGGGAGTCCCATTTCACCCCGCCGCAAAACTTGCCGGCGACATTGCTGATAACTTCGAGTTCTTCTGTGGAAAGACCCGTTTCTGATTCCATCGGACACCTCCTGTTGTGTGTCCGAAGAATAATTGTCAGAAATCAGGCGAGGAAATGACGGAGGGCTCGCAAAGACATCGAAAAGTATCTCAAACTCGGTTTGCGGTTGGCTTTGATTTCAAGAGGTAGTTATCAGGAAAAAATACGGGGAAAGAGTTGCGTTTTCGAGAGGTTCTTGTGGAGACCGAACCGCTCCAAGATCAAATTTGTCTTAGCCGCCGGAAATTTTTAGAAGGGTGAAGAGCCCCAGAACGATCATGAGCACGGCCACATACTTTTTCAGCCTGGCCGAACTCGCGTTCTTTACGGTAAACGCCGCTACCGGCACGGCCAAGACCGCGCTGACCACCAGTACCCCTATAAGTTTCCAGTCAATAGCCTTGCCGCTGGCCAAATAAACCATAAAGCCTACCAGGCATGTGATGCCCTCCGCGAACGCGGTTATGCCGACGGCATTCTTGACATCGATGCCGGAGAGCATCTGACCGCCCATGACAAGCGGCCCGTATCCGCCGCCTGATATGCCTTTGTTGAATGATGCTAAAAGGCTTATCCCCATGAGCTTCGGCCAGGAAAATTTCATCGGCCTTTTTGCGGTAACGAGAACCAGAACGCCCATAGCCAATACCAGACACCCGATATAAATCGTCAGGATGTTTTTCGGAATATTGATGGCCGTAATGACCGCTATGATGACCCCTACCGAGCCAAGCCCGCCCAGAACTGCGGCGGCCTTAAAGTCATCCGTCCCGATCCTTAAGTCCACATTTCGGAGCCTGTGATGGAATACACAGGCCGCTATATCCGTGACAAGCTGCGATATGAGAATGGCCGGAACGACTTTTAACGGCTCAAACCCCATGATGATCAGGATGGGAGCAAGCGCTGTTCCATACCCCATCCCGAGACCGGAATCGAGATATTCGCTGATAAAAGCCACGAGGGCCACTACGGAAGTTATCATCTTATGATCCCCGCGCCTTGGACGCCAGCATCATTCTCCAATACAAATCTGCCGAGCCCCGGAATAAAAGCAAGATCTTCTACGATGACCGGTTTTGAACAGACGATCCTGACCTTGCCTATTTCGTTTGGTCCAACGCTTCCGGCCGGTTCCTCGAGCGTCTCAAGCGTTGAGGAATCGATCCTCTTCTCGATCTTCTCGATCACGCACTCCACCTCCTGAGAAGCGCAGCGAAAAGTGAATCCCTCCCCGGAACGCATCGGCGATTCCGCCAGCCAGAAAATATCGGCGGAAAATGACGCTCTCGGGACCGCGGGGCAGACTAAGGCGGAAAGCACACTGCCGGCTATAACGCCTCGCTCCTCGGTAAGGGTCATTCCTATATTCTCACCCTCGTTCGCCGAGACTTTCGAAGCCCCGAAAACTTTTATTTCTTTCACGGCGGTCCGCTCTCCCGCGGGCCAGACCAGGACAGAGTCCCCTTTTCTTATGACGCCGGACTCAACTCTTCCCACAAAAATTTTTTCACCGTCTATGTCATAAACATCCTGCACGGGGAACCTGAGAGGCTTTCCGGCCGACAGATCTTCTTCCTTAAATTTATCAAGGCATGACAACACCGTAGGCCCTTTATACCATTTCATGTTTTTAGAGCGTTTTGCTATGTTGTCGCCTTTCATCGCCGAGACAGGGATCGCACAGAGCATTTTTGTTCCGAGGCGCCGCAAAAAGTCTTCCGTCTCCCCCACTACGGCGTTAAACCGCTCTTCGCTATAGGCCGCGAGATCCATTTTGTTTACGAGCACCGCCAGCGTTTTCATTCCGAGCATGTTCAGGATAGAGGCATGCCTCTTCGTCTGTTCTTCCGGACCGTCAGCGGCGCTCACCACCAATATTCCGAAATCAGCGCGTGTGGCGCCCGTCATCATATTCCGGGTGAATTCGGCATGCCCCGGTGAATCGATGATCACATAGTCCCGCAAGGAGGTGGAAAATCGTATTTGAGAGGTATCGATGGTCATCAATTTTTCCCGCTCTTCCTGAAACTGGTCGGTAAGAAAGGCGAGGTCCGGGTCTTTAGCCCCTGCTCCGGAGGCGGCCTTGATCACGGCGAGCTTATCTGCCGGAATCGAGCCGGTATCGAAAAGGATCCTTCCGATCAGCGTCGACTTGCCGTGGTCCACGTGGCCGGCGATCACTACGCTCAGAATATCTTTATCCATGATTAACACTTATCTCCTAAAAGGCTCTACTAATCTTAGGTCGTCTTGCGACCTGTGTCTTGTGACTTCCGTCATTCCGGCGGAAGCCGGAATCCAGTTTTTAAAAGCCTGGATGCCGGATCAAGTCCGGCATGACAGCTGCCTTCCGTCTTCTGTCTTGTGACTTCCGTCATTCCGGCGGAAGCCGGAATCCAGTTTTTAAAAGCCTGGATGCCGGATCAAGTCCGGCATGACAGTTGCCTTCTGACTTCTGTCCTCTAGTTCACATATACCCAAGACTTCTCAACTTCTGCATCGTGTAGGCGTCTTCCTTATCCTGCGCCCTTCCGCTTCGTTCGGAGATCTTCGTCGTTTCGAGTTCCTTGATGATCTTCTTAACCGAATCCGCCTTAGACGCTACGGGCGAACAACACGGCTGGCATCCTATACTTCTGAACCTTTTGCCTCCCGCGGCGAAATAGAGCCCTACCGTCGGGATCTTCTCTTGCCGGATATATCGCCAGATATCCACTTCGGCCCAGTGAAGCAATGGATGGACCCGTAAATGTTCGCCTCCGGAAACGTCCTTCTTGTAGAGATCCCACAATTCCGGAAGCTGGTGGTCATAATTCCATTTGAACTGGGCGTCTCTCGGAGAAAAATACCTCTCCTTAGCCCTGATGCCGTGCTCGTCCCTCCTGATGCCTAAAAGGAGCGCCTTGAATCCATGCTTCTTGATCGTCTCTTTAAGCGCTTCTGTCTTCAACGCATCACAGCAAAGGAACTTCCCTTTTGACGGAGAAGTTCCCTCGCGAAGCATCGTTTCGTTCCGGCTTACGATCAGATCCAAAGACCAAGCCTTCCGCTGCCGCTCTCTGAAATCGTAGATCTCTTTAAATTTAAATCCCGTATCGATGTGCATCACGGGAAAAGGAAGTCGCCCGAAGAAAGCTTTTCGCGCGAGCCAGAGAAGCGTCGTCGAGTCCTTGCCGATGGACCACAGCATCGCCATATTTCTAAAGCGTCTGTACGCCTCTCTTATGATATAGATCGATTCGTTCTCGAGCTTCGCTAAGTGATCCATCGATGCTTTCTTTCTCAGGCTTCAGGGTCGGAAGTCAGAGGTCGGAGATCAGACATCTGTCCTCTGTCTGTCACCCCGGCGGAAGCCGGGGTCCAGAACTGGATTCCGGATAGCCCAGCGGGCTTCCGGAATGACGGGGGGTGACTCTGTCCTCCGTCTTCTGTCCTCTGTCTTCTAAAACATGTCTCTGCCGTCCATCCCGAGGCGCGCTATCTCCTCTTCGGTATAACCGATGAGCTTCAGGACGCTTGGCGCTATGTCATAGATCGACGGCGCTTTTGTTTTAACGCGCCTGTTCGTGAATAAAACGCCCGGCACGCTCTTGGGGTCGAACAGATGGTCGCCCGACCACTTCTTCAGATTGTCTTCCAGAAGGACCTCCGGCACCGCCCCCAACGCGGTCTGCCACGAAGCCCTGTACCCTATATTGAAACCCACATACAGGTCGGGCATCTGGCCGGCATAAGGCCCCCAGAATATCTCCTCCTTCGTATAAACATTCTTCACGACCGGTTCGTTATTTTCATCATCGGTCCAGCTCCGCATCTTTGCCGCGATCTCCGCTTTAAGGCGTTCGGTTTCGCTCCCCGGCTCCACGATGCCTTGGCCTTCTCTTCCCTTTTGATTGATATAAATAGCGCCGAACCCTATCGAATAGGCCCTGGTCGACGACCAGTCCACATCTTGCAAAAGTTCGCCGCCCGCGCGCGCCTGATCCTTCTTAAGTTTGAGATATCCGTTCGCCTTGAGCCAGCTATTGATATGCGCGGCTCTCCTGAATGTTCCGAAACCGTGGTCGGAGAGAACGATCAGCGTGTCCCCGCCCTTCAGGCCGGCCAGGACGTCCCCGACTACGGCGTCTAGTTTAATGTAGCAGTTCCTTATCGCTTCTTTATATTCTGCGGGCGCGTCCTTCTCATAGAGCGGATGGCGCTCGTCCCGATACCGCCAGAACATATGTTGTGTGATATCGGCAGCGTCGAAATACACGAAGAATAAGCCTTCCTTAAAACGCGCCAGCTCCTCATCCATGACAAAGCGGCGCTCCCGGAATACGCTGTCGATCTGCTCAAGGAGCTCTTTCTCCCCGAGGCGTTTCTCATTGACCGCCCAGGTGTCCACCGGCATGCCCTGCGTGTGGAAGAGCCCTATCATGCCGGCGAGTTCGCGGGAATAATTCTGAGGATAGGATATCGGGAAAAACGGGTCCCTGGGGTCGAGATTGATCGGGCTTATGTATAATTTGAATCCCGGCCCGGTTTCGGCGAGATAGAATTTGAAGATGCCGCGGGCTCTCTTAAATAAGCCCACCTTGAAACTGACCTCCTGCCAGCCGCTCCACTGCCCCGTCTCGATGGAAAACCGCCGGCCCTCAAGCATGATCTCTGCTTTGCCGGAACCGTCCTTCAGCGTGACTTCGAACGGAACTTTTACGTTCTCCGCCCTGTCGCCGGCCTGTTTTCTTGGGCCGATTAGCGCGAGCGTCATCTTATCTTCGCGGGTCACTTTAAAAACTTTTCCCCCGATGTCTTTGGCTTCCCCCATATCCTCGCTCGTATAATAAGTAAATGTGCCCTCGGTCCCGAGGATATCGGGAACGCCCATGCCCGAGAGCATCTTCCCGCGCACCTTATCCGGCGGAAATGTCACGGGACAGGACAGGATGGTCACGGGGACTTTTTTGTCTGAAGCGTATTCCCAGAACGAAGGGATCTTCTTCGCCTTTTGCGGGCGCAGGTTCTCTATCTTCGAGATCGAAAGACTGAGCCTGTAATCCTTCGGATCGCGGACGATGAAATCAGAGACGCCGTGTTTTGCGGGATTCGAGCCGGTGGCAAATCCGCTCCACGCCACCGGAGACTGGGACGGGTTTGTGGTGGCAAGCGGCGTGTACGTGCCCAGGGCCTTTAGCCGGGCGAAGTTCGGAAGCGCCCCCTCGTCCATGAGCGGCTCGATCACTTGAGGACTGAGCGCGTCAAACCCCAGGATGATGACCCTGTTTTTGAAATCAGATCCGCCGGTATTTATCATCGCCATGATCCCCGCGACCGTGATGATCACGATCGCCGCCAGTATCTCTAAAAATTTTTTATGTTTTCCTGAAAAATTTTTTAATTTTTTGAATTTCAAAAATAGAAAGCCGAAAAACGGCGCGGCAAGTGCGACGAGCCACCCCAACCCGCCCGCGATCGTAACGCCTGTCCCAGGGTCGATATAGCCCAAAAAAGTCGCCTCTTCCTCACGGGCCGTTATTTTAACACATGCCGCACATCGCATAGAAGTTATCCCCTTTTTTGGGCTGCAAGCTTCAAGCTGCAAGCTGTCATTCCGGCGCCACCGCCTGTGAATCGGCGGGGTCCCGCCAAAGGCGGAAAAAGCCGGAATCCAGTATTTTAAAACGAGATCCTTCGCCCTCTTCTGGGCCCAGGATGACGACTGGGTCGCTCGTCTTGTGGCCTGAAGCCTGCGGCCTGCAGCTTTTGTCATTGCGAGAAGGCCCACAGGGCCGACGAAGCAATCCCGTCTGAGGCCTGTGACTTGCAGCCTGTAGCGTTTATTTTATCTTCTCAAGTTCCTGGCGCGCGATCACCATACTGGGCTTGAATTTGAGCGCTTTTTTCAGATGCTTTGCCTCATTTTTTTTGTCCCCGGCATCCCTGTAGGCCATGGCCAGATTAAAATGCGCGTCCGCGAAATAGGGGTTTATCTCAAGCGCTATCATGAAAGACTGGATCGCCTTATACGGCTCGTTATGGCTCCAGTACAATACCCCCAGAACGTTGTGACCGCCGGCATCGTCAGGATTCAGGCTAAGCATCCTCTGCAAAACCGCCTCGTCATATTTGAACTTGATCTCTTTTGAATTTTTATCGAGCGCCAGCGCTTCCTCGAGATACTGAACGTTTTTCCCAAGATCAAAGATATCCTTATAGCTCTGAGCGAGCTCGGTCAATAGCGCCGCGTCTTCAGGGCCTTTCTTGCGCTTGAGCTCGAGCGAGTTTATTTTCAGGTATTTGTTAACGTGCGGTATGTTCGGGTTTATCTCGAGCGCTTTTTTATAATATTCTTCCGCGGACTCAAGCTCCCCGGCCTCGGCGAAATAAGTCCCGAGATCAGAATAGATCATTTCTTTGAGCTCGCTCCTCTGGGTGGCGCGCAGCGCCCCGTTGGCGTAAATGACGGCCTTGATGCACCGGCCCCTGAGCCAGTAGATGTGCGCCATCGAGCTGTAATATCCGCCCAGGATCTCAAGCGTCGCGCCCTCCTCCGCCACCGCCGTCTTTGTCTTAAGGTAAGCCAGGTTTCTTTTGAATACCGGGCTTTCCGCTATGTGCTCCGGAAAGGCGACCGCCGGATCATAACCGAACCCGATGACGCTTCTGACAGAGCGCATGAACTCTTTCATGTTGCCCTTATCCCAGTGATAAATGCCCAGAGCCACTTCCTCGAGGGCCCTGTAAACGGCTATGGACTCGAGAGATCCGTCGTTTATGGGCGGCAGGTTAAAATCCCCGGCGCTGTTTATGATGGCCTTATATTCCTGCAATGCCTTGTCAGGTTCGCCCGCCATCTGGTAGGCGCCGGCCAGGCATGAGCGGGCAAGCTCGTTGAAGGGATCTTTCCCAACCGCCTCGCGGAACTTATCCAGGGCGGGAGCGATCTTCTCTTCCATTAAAAGCGTCTTGCCCTTGAATAGATCCTCCGTGGCGGGAGTAAATCGCGCGCGCGAATTCGCGATAAGGTTCCCGAAGGTCCCGGGAATCCCCAACGCGTAAGCCGCATCGCCGTCAAACGGACTTATCTTCAGGGCCGACCTGAATTCGAGCGCTCCGAGGTCGAAAAATCCGTTCATCTCCTTATAGACCTGGCCAAAGACGGTATTCGTCGTGGCCTCGTGATATCTTGTGAGCGTTTCGCGTGCGTTTTCGGGGATTTCTCCGTTAAAAAGCCCCAGCGCCCGGCTGCGGGCCCTCATGATATCCATGATGTTGCCCCTGTGGACCGCCCGGACCTGCCGCGCCGTCGGCGCGGCCAGCCTCTTCAGAAGCGGGCCGGCCGCCTCCCCCGGCGGGGATTTTTCCACGGGCCGGACGTAGGCAGACAGGTCTTCTTCCGAGAGAACGAGCATGTCCAGCAGGTCGAAAATGTTGTTTATGTTGATGCCCGACAGATCCCGCATAAACTTTTCATCTCGGGTGATGTTTTCCGGGGCCTCTTTAAGAAACCGGGCATCGAGCCCGAGCTGCTTCTTCCGGCACAGAACGAGAAGCCTGCGCGGCAGAGTCGGGTGCGGCATCCAAACGGTCGCTTCGCCAAAAAACTCCCGGTATTCCGCCAGGGAGCTCTTAAGAGAATCGGTATCTCCCCGGTTAAGGGGTAAGGCGGCGACCAGGAAGCCGCCTGCGGCGAGATGACCTTTGAGAAGATCGGCGTTTTTTTTCAACGGAAAATCTTCGCTGTTGATCACGATCAGGTCGAATGTATCCCGGGACGAAGACAGATAATCCTTAAGGCTCTTCCTGACCGTTTTGACGCGGGCCCCCTGCAGCTTTAAATACCTGTTCGGCTCCAGGCAGATTATCTTTTGTATCGCCGGCAGGGATTCCGCCGCGCGGACCGCTTCCGTGTATTCGGCGCCGATAAAAAGCGCGCTCTTTATCCCGGCGCCTCCCAGGATGAAAGGAAGATAAACTTTAAGCCGCTCGCAGGCGATCGAGGAAAGGCGGTTGTCCATGATCACGCGGCCGTCCTTTTTCAGGAGACGCTCCGGCAGCTTCTCAGCGACCTCATATCGGTGCGCCGGAAAAAAGTTGACGATCAAAAACCCGGAAAGGATGACCCCTGAGAAAAATGGAATGATTTTATTTTTCCTGTCCGGAAAAAGCATGCGCCCAAGCAGGAGCGCGGGCCACGCGGTGAGTACGGCAAGAAGCAGGCAGTCGGCCGAAAAGTTCCTGGCATATTCCGGAAGAGCCAAAAAATACCGCCAGCCATATAAGAAGCTCTCCACAAGCTCCTTTACGGCGCCCATCTTTATGATGGCTATTACGGATACCGCAATCCCCGCCCAACCGGCTATTTTGAACGTCCAGGCATTGCGAGCGAGTGCGCGGCGAAGCCGAAGCAGGAGCGAAGCAATCGCGCTTTTAAAACGGGATTGCTTCGTCCCGCCGCTGGCGGGACTCGCAATGACATTCGGGAGGGCCTTGGGCGGCTTAATAACCCGCGAGACGGCCCCCGCCAGAAAGAAGACGGCGAAAACCCCGAGGACAAAAAGACGCGGATACCTCAAATGAAGCAGGTGCGGCGTCATATAAAGTCCCGCCGCGTAGAAGACGAACGCCGCCGCAACCCCCGCGAAAAATCCTTTTATCTCTTCAAAGTGTTTGATCTTCACTGTCTTCCTTTCTAGCTACAAGCTACAGGCTACAGGCCGCACCCCGTCCTCTGTCCGCTACGCTGTCATCCCGGACTTGATCCGGGATCCAGGACTGGATTCCGGATAGCCCTTCGGTCTTCCGGAATGACGAGGGAGGCGGTTCTGTCCTCTGTCCTCTGTTTTCTGCCTTCTGATCTCTGTCTTCCGTCATTCTGAACCCCGCTCTTGCTTTCGCAAGAAAGCGCGGGGTGAAGAATCTCAGTTTTGAAACGAGATCCTTCGGCAAAATGCGCCTCAGGATGACTCCCTCGGGGAAACACCCCGAGGGGTCAATTGATATACCCCAGGCTCTTCAGGGTTTCGAGCGTCTTTTCATCCATGGGACCGGATCCGCCGGCCTCGGATTTATCTTCGCCGCTCATCCAGCTTTTCAGGTCCTCCGCGAGCTTGTCCGCCGTATCCATGTCGTCGTATATGAGGTTTATCTTTTCCTTCGGATCGTCTTTCATGCCGTAGAGCTCATCGACACGGCTTGCGCTTTCCGGGGAAAGTATGAACTTCCACCTGGGCGTCCTGATGCATCGAGAGATCTCTTTGCCGCCCTTGACCATCTCGTGGATCTTCTCCGTCTCGGCGAGATTATCTTTCAAGATCAGCCCCCCCCAGCGCATGTTCTGCGTCTCGCTAAAAGCCTTCTCCCTATAAGCCTCCGGCCTTTTTTTCGTCTCCATAAGCGGAACGAGGGTTTGGCCCTCCATCCCGTCCGGGGCCTTGATGCCCGCGATATCGAGCACCGTGGGGAGGATGTCGATGCTTTCAACCTGCGTATCGATCCGTCTGTTTGCAGGCAGGACCGCCCTGTTCACGAAGATAAGCGGCACCATGATGGACGGGTCATAAAGCTGAAGGCTGTGCCCGTAGTATCCCTCGTGTTCTCCGAGCGCCTCCCCGTGGTCCGCCGTTACGATGATAAGGGTATCCTTGTAAACTCCGGTCTCTTTTAGACGCTCTATAAGCCGTCCTACCGACCCATCCACATAGGAGATCTCGCCCCTGTACAGAGCGGCGATATGCTCGCGGTCCCTCTCGTCCAATTTTATCTCGCCGCTGTTCACTTTATCCAGGAACTGCGTGGAGCCCGTCGCCTGGCCCGAATACGAAGGGTCGTACATCACGTTGTAAGGGTAAGGCGGGCTGTAATCGGAGTGCGGGTCGTAATAATGGACCCAGACAAAGAATTTTTCTTTGCCGTTTTTATCGAGCCAGGCGACGGCTTTTTCGGTCGCCGCCTCGGCCGGCTGTTCGACCTGCTTGGGCCAGTCGAATGCGTCGAACCCCCTGCCAAGGCCGGAGACGTCGCCGCCCAGAAAATTAACGCTCACAAACCCCGCGGTCTTGTATCCGTTCGCCTTCAGTATCTCCGCGGCCGTTGCGGAGGATTCCGGCAAAGGGTAGCCGTTTATACGAACGCCGTGGGTATGCGGATAAAGGCCCGTCAGAATAGAATCATGGGAAGGACCGGTAAGCGGCGCCTGGCAAACGGCGCCGGTGAACCGCACACCCTCTTTCGCCAAACGGTCAATATGCGGCGTCTTTATTTGGCTGTTTCCGTAACAGCCTAAATGATCCGCCCTCAGGGTGTCTAGGGTGATGAGCAGGATATTGAGAGGCTTGTCTGTTTTTACTTTCTTTTCCGCGCCGTGCCGGACGGCGAAAAGAGATCCGGCGATCAGCACGGCAAAAACGGCAACAACATATCGCTTTTTCATTTTCATTTGCGCTCCATGGATTTTATATCACGGTATACCGCTTTTAAGAATCAAATTCTCCTGCCAGTGAGCGTCAGAGGCCGGAGGTCAGAGATCAGAAGTCAGGCATCAGTCTTCTGTCTTCTGTCCTCCTTCCCACGGGGACGACAAAAAACGTCGTCACCCCGGCGGAAGCCGGGGTCCAGAGCTGGATTCCGGATAGCCCTGCGGGCTTCCGGAATGACGGAAGGCGGCTCCGTCCTCCGTCCTCTGTTTTCCGACTTCCGTCACGCCGGGGGATGACAAGGGAAAACGGTCAATCCGGGTTATTAGATTTTGAGTAAGACGATAACTATTCGCCCATTTGAAATGCGCCAGATACGACTGAATGCAGGCCCTCCTATTGTCATTCCGGCTTGCGTCGGAATCCAGTATTTTAAAGCCTGTCCGCCACAATGCGCCGGACGGATCCGCCCACGCTGTGTGGCGGAGATGCCGGATCCCTCTGTCTTCTACGCTGTCATCCCGGACTTGATCCGGGATCCAGGACTGGATTCCGGATAGCCCTGCGGGCTTCCGGAATGACGGGGTATGGTTTTCTGTCATCTGTCTTCTGCCATCCGTCCTCTGTTCCCTGCTGTCATTGCGAGTCCCGCCGCTTTTTGGACGGGACGAAGCAATCTCGCTTTCAGAGATTGCTTCTGGACTTCGCCCTTCGCAATGACGGGACGCGAAGCCGCGGAGACGGGCCTTCAGGTTATTAATAACCCTGCGCCGGACGAGGATATAGTCGCGCCTTATGATATAGCCAAGGAAATCAATGCCGTTTGAGATGGGGAGGAGCTTCCTTCTCTTCGGGTGGAGCCGCAGCAGAAGCTTTTCGGCCAAAAACGCTTCGATCTCCCCCCGCCACAGCCTAAGCGTCTCTTCATCCTCACTCAAAAGAACGAAGTCGTCCACATAACGAAGGTAGTATCTCGCTTTTAAGACATGCTTCACGAATTGGTCGAGTTCGTTCAAGTAAACATTCGCGAAAAACTGACTGGTTAAATTTCCGATAGGGAGCCCCTGCTTATTGTCCTTCCCAAAGATGCTTTTGTGCGGCGGAATATTTTTTAAAATTCCCTTTTTGTCTTTTGAAATAAACGAGCGAGTGCAGTCCCAGAATACGGTCTTTTCCGTAAGCCACAGCGCCTCTTTGTCGGGGATCTTTTTCTGGAGAGCCTTAAAAAGAATGCCTTTGTCAATGGAAGTGAAAAAATCCTTGATATCCAGCTGGAGATAATACGCCCTCGCGCGGCCGTTCCGGGAGACCTTTTGTAAAAAACTCTGAAGCCGCATGACGGCGGCGTGGGTCCCCTTCCCTTTCCGGCAGGCGTAGGAGTCATGGATGAAGACGGGCTCCCAGATCCTCTCCAGGCGGTCCACCAGGATGTGATGGACGACCCGGTCCCTGAAATCGGCGGCAAATATCTCGCGCAACTTCGGTTTCGTTGCCGCGAAAAGGATGGAGCGCGCAGGGCTGTAAGTCCTGTTCCTAAGCTCCCGTTCAAGCTTCAGGATATTCTCCTCGGCGTTTATCTCGAAACGAAGCGCGTTCACGGTGTTGCGCTTGTTGCGCCTGCAGGCGAGATAACAGCGGTAGATATTGGCGAAAGAGAAAATATCCGGCAGTTCAGTCATTGAAAGAAAAGCGAAGGGTGGCGGCACTGGCCGCCGCGCACCGCGCGCACGTAGTTCGTGTTCGTCTTATTGTTGTTGTTGACGTTGCCATTGTTGAAATTCACGTTCCACGCGTTACCGGTGTTGTTGGCGTTGGTAGTGCTGGACCAATAGCGATTGGACTTGGGCCAGCGTTTTTGTTCATTCACTTTATCGCCGCCTCTTTCCTCTGACATCTGTTTTTCGACATCTGTCTTCTGGCCAAAAACGGCGAGCCACCGGGTCCCGAAGCCCGTTTAAAGGATACGGAACCCTGCTTTCTCATGCCATGCCTTGGCAGAGTGTCAGAACGTCAGATGTCAGAAAACAGAGGACAGACTTCTGTTTTCTGTTCTCTGCCCTCCGTCCTCTGTCACCCCGGCGGAAGCCGGGGTCCAGAGCTGGATTCCGGATAGCCCTGCGGGCTTCCGGAATGACGGAAAGCGGCCCTGTCCTCCGTCCTCTGCCTTCTGTCTTCTGCTCTCTGCCTCCTCATGGCGGAATGAACGCCCAGTGACATTTGCACGCTCCCTCGACCCCTTTATAAAAGTGTCGTGGGATTCTGGCTTCGATACCACCCTTCGCATTGCCTTGCCACATCGATGGTTAATCGAGCGGCAAACTCATAGCTTTTCAAAGAACGGAATACTTTGATCTCTTTACAGATCCTGATCAGGATCTTGAGTTCTTCAATGCTTCCCAGGGCTTCTTCGAGGGTCGCTTTTCTAACGCTTTTTAAGTTGGCCTTGGCGACGAGGATGACGATGCGTCTCGACAGATTCCTCAGATCCGTTCCCACGGTATATTTATGATACCTCGAAAACCCCACAACAACGGTCTCGATGTAAACCGCCAGATCGAGGGCTTTCTTGTAGATGGGTAAGTTCTCATAGAGAGAGGACATTTCAGGCTACAGGCCGCAAGCTGCATGCTGTGTCATTGCGAGAAGTCCTGATTTTTAGGACGACGAAGCAATCTCTCTTTGAAAGCGGGATTGCTTCACCCCGCTGCGCGGGGTTCGCAATGACGGTCTGCAGCTTGCGGCGTGGAGCCTGCGTCATGCTTTCAGGCTTTTCGTCACGGTCTCGCGGAAGCGATACAGCATTTTGCCCAAGCTCTCATACCCCGCCAATAACCGCTCGAACAAATCCTTCTTTCCGAGCGAGTCTGTTTCAAATAATAATTCTAAATGCTCCTTCGTCTCATCGCAGGAAGCGATCGCATAGGTAAGATACCTGCTATATTCCTGCTGATACTGTTTTCTCCCGAACCCCTCAACGATAGTAGCCACGATGCTTTTGGAGGACCTCCTGATCTGGCTTCCCTCTTCATACATCTCAAATTTAGGCAGATCCTGCAATGTCATTTTATGAACCTCGATCGCCAATCTGTGCGAAACCCGGTAAATCTCCAAATCCTTATAGCTCTGCATTTTTCCATCCTGTACTATTCACGAGTAGTGTTTACAGTTAACGCTCTTTGAAAACGTAAAAGGCCATTTGCCGGTCCTCACCTGTCGTAAGATAGATGTGCGAACAAACATCAAACGACCGGAGGTGACAAATGACCCAGAATCAGCTTATCGAAAACCAGCGGCGATTTCTACTGATTTATGCCGAACGTAAGGGCATCTCTCAGGCTTGTAAAGCATTCGGGGTAAGCCGAACCACGTTCTACAAGATCAAGACGCAGTTTCTTGAAACCGGTTCTATAGCGCCCAAACCGAAGCGCAGGCCTCGGATGCCCAATGAGATCGCGCTTAGCAAGAAAAAGCTCCTTCTCGAACTGGTGAAACAATATCCCATGCGCGGGCCCAAGTTTTATGCCTATTGTTTTCGCGAGCGGGGTATTGAGATTGTCTCGACTTGTCTCTGGCATCATTTGCGTCGCTTTGGTCTTAATCACCGTTACAAACGGCTTGTTTACCTTGAAAAGCTGGGACATAAAGGGCAGCCGCTGACCGAGCGAACCCTGAAGGAAGTCCGGCATCATTGCCAGACCATTCAGAGAGGTCTCTGGCCGGGTCATATCGTGGCCTTGGACACCTTTTGTGTCGGTTCTTTGAAAGGAGTCGGCCGGATCTACCAGGTCACGGGAATCGATCTTTGTTCCCGATTCGGTTGGGCCAGGCTTTACACTAACAAAGGTCACGAATCGACGGCTGATTTCGTCGAGAGCCATCTCTTGCCGAAGTTTTACGGTAACCACGTGGACCTTGAATCAGTGCTTACGGATAACGGCACTGAATTCACCGGTTCACGCTTTCAGCAGCTTCTGGCCGACTACGAGATCCAGCACCACCGGATCCCGCCGGGAAAGCCGATCTATAACGGTTATTGCGAGCGTTTTCAAAGAACGATTTTAGAAGAGCTTTACCAGAAGGTCTTTCGAGAAAAATTCTTCCAAAAGACGGCAGACCTTCAGGAAGAACTGGACCGCTATCTGGTCTATTACAATTTTAAAAGACCTCATTTCGGGATCTCGCCCAAAGGGACGATCCCGATGGATAGCTTTAAATCAAAACGCGCGTTCTTGCGGCAGCGTTTTCAAAAACTGTTAACTTGACTTGTGAACAGTACATCCATCCCCTATCCTGTAGCTTGTGGCTTGCAGCTTGTAGTCTGTGTCCTGTAGCCTGCGGCCTGCGTCTTGTGACCTGCAGCCTGAAGCCTGTGGCTTTAAAATGCACGCGGCCCTGCTTCGCAGGGCAAACAAAAGAAAAAAAGAAAAAAATTGTCAAATTGTCTAATCACTGGCCGCCGCGCACCGCGCGCACGTAGTACGCGACCGTCTTATCGTTGTAGCTGACGAAGCCACCGTAGAAACCCACGCCCCACGCGAGACCGGTGTAGCCGGCGATGGTAGTGCTGGACCAATAGCGATCGGACTTGGTGTTTGGGAAAAATGCAGTATCTATGGCTGGCACGAATCTTGAGTAATCCACGATCGAGACGAGCTCTTTTATGTTGGGTAAGCGCCAATCGTTCTGGGTGGCAAAGCTCAGGGCTTCCGCCCAGTCGATGGCGCCATTCCAGCCTATTGTGGCGCCTGAGTTACAACCCACGCCGTTCCCGTCTGAGGCCCAGATGAGGCCGGTGCCGTTGTCCGTCACCGTCCCATCGCCGTTATTGGTGAATTGCGCTCCCGGAGCTGCAGGAACGCCTTTTTGATACGTCCCATCGTCCCCTGCACGGTACACTGCAGTCTGTCCCGTCCTCGGCAACCCTCCCCCTCCGCCTCCACCGCTATACGTCCCAAGCACACCGAAGATCGTGACCGTGTCTTTGATATTCCCAGCGGCAATATCCGCGTCAAGCGCCGCCACCTGCGCATCGGTGGCAGAGACTCTGGCCGTGCCGTCATAATACCCTTGTGCCGCCGTAAAGTAGTTGGTGCCTGCCGCGGCCGCCTGCGCCGTCGAGGCGACATCCGTGCCGGTCCTGTCGGTCATCGTACCGGCCACAGGACCCCAGTCGGTGAGCCGGGTCGTGCCGGATGTAGCGAAGAATGTCTTGCCGGCCAAAACATCCGCCGCAAGCGTCCCGCTCGTCGCCGTTGCGTCGGTGTTGAAGTCATCGAGGATGTTGTTCAGCGTATACATGACACCGCTCGCAGGCCCCGCGGAAGGCTCCGTAAAACCGCTCCCCTTCGAAGCCGCCGTCCCGCTTTGAAGGCGGTTATAGATCGCCGTAAGCGAATACATCTTCCCCGCCGGGCCCGCGCCCGTGGGGGATGCGGCCTGGTCCAGCGTCCCGTCGCCGTCGGCGTAGGCCGTTAGAGAAAACAGAAAAGTCAGCACTGTTGCCAAAGCAAGACTGCGTTTCATGAACATGGAAAACCTCCTTGTTGAGTGTCAGAGTGTTACAAGCTTCAAGCTGCAGGCTACGGGCTGCTGAAAAACCCCGTCATCCTGAGGCGTATTTTGCCGAAGGATCTCATTTTTAAAGCCAGATCCTTCGCCCTCTTCGGGGCTCAGGATGACAAGCGCCCTTCGTCATCCTGAACGATGCGAAGCATCGTGAAGGATCTCAGAGATAATCGTACAGATCTTTCCATTCAGGATTTCCCGCATTAATCAGAGCCAGCTTTTTGCTGCGAACCCAACCCTTGATCTGTTTTTCTCGCTGAATAGCCGCTAAGATATCGGAACATTCTTCGGCAAGAACAAGTTTCGTCAAATTGTATTTTTTTGAAAAACCTTCTATGGCTTTTATTTTATGCTCGTTGATTCTGCGCGGAAGGTTTGTGGTCACTCCCACATAGAGCACTTTGTTGTATTTGTTGGTCAAAATATAGACAAAACAACTCCTTTGACTCATGAGATCCTTCGCTCCGCTCAGGATGACAACCCATCCTGCAACCCGTGGCCTGAAGCCTGCGTCTTGCAGCTTGCAACCTGTGTCTTGTGGCCTGCCGCCTGTAGCCTGTCTAAAACTTCGCGCTCAAATTGACGTACGGACCGTTGCCGGAATAGTTTTCGTCGCTCGCGGTGCGGTCTTTATAATCCAGCAAATTATAGCCCAGCCCGAGCCGGAACCGGCTGAAGAAAATGACCCCCACTTCAAGCGCCGGGGCCTGCTTGATCACGTGACTGCCGCGGTCACTCACGATCCGGTAGTAACCGGCGGTGTCGAGCCATTTTGTGAACTTGTAGGTCGCTTTCGCGGTCACCATATCGATCAGCGTGCTCGTGGCGAGGTCATTATTGTCTTCCCGGAGGAATTTCAGGGCATATTTGCCAAAAATATCGATCTTTGCATTCAGCTCATAAGTGCCCTCGAGGGAGACGGTCTGCGCGGCGTAATCGGTTGAGGCCGTTTGCGTCGTGAAGTTCTGTTCGTCCTTATATTCGTATTTGCCGAGCGCGTTCAGCTTGTCGTTCGTGACCGGGCGCCAGGCGAGGCCCGCGACGGCGCGGCGGTTCGTGCGTTCGGTGTTCCCCAACGAGCGCTCGGAGAGGCTTTCGCCGTTAAAAAGCATTGTGAATTCGTCCGTCAGCAGGTGCTTGGCATAGGCCAGGAAGTTCATGTCGCGCTCGGAGCCGGACTTGCGGCGTTCGAATTTGAGGCCATAGGAATTTTTCGTGCCTTCCGGCAGATAGTCCAGCGCGATCGACTGACTGTTCTGGTCGTAGTAGTTCGCGTCGCCATCCTTGGCGCGGGTGTTCTCTATATTGAAGGTGGTAAAGAGGCCCTCCGTGATCTCGTAGCGGCTGCCGTAGCCGGTGTTCTCCTCGTTCCTGTCCCGGGAGATGCGGCGGTTCATGTAAGAGGAGAGGGTCAGGGACTCGGCCAGATCGATCTCTTTGCGATGGCCGAAAACGGTCTCGGGGTTCCGGCCGCCGAAGCCATATTCCACGTAGGCGTCGCCGTCCTGCATCCTCCGGCTGAAGCCGAGCGAGCAGATATTCTCGTAACGGTTGCTGTATTCGTTGGTGAACCGGTCCTTGACGTAAACGGTCGCTTCCTCCGAGAGCTTGTAATCGGCGCGGGCGGTGGTGACGGAACCGAATTTGGCGTGGTCGGCCGCAACCTTGTCCTGGTCGATCTTCGTGAGCCGCTGCTGAAGCGAAGCGACGAGCCGGTCGTTCAGTTTGTAGCCGCCTTCCAGCGTGGCCGTCCCGGTGGTTTCATCGGGCGTCATGTGCTGGGTGTCGCGATACGCCTGGAGCCCGACGCCGGCCCCGAGGAAATAATCCTCTTTCTGATGGTAGAGGTTCAGGGTATTACTGAACTGATAGGTTTGGGTGAGCGTGGAGTCATTGCGCCAGAAATCCAGGACCGCGCTCGTCGCGTCGGTGAACTGATAGTCCGCGGTCGCGCCGATCTTCCGCGCGCCTTTTTCGGTCATGTTGACCGGGTTGCGGAAGTATTTGCCGATATCGGCGTAATAGCCCTGGACTCGGAGGTCGCCCAGGATCTTGGAGCCTTCCACCTGCCAGGCGTCGCCGGCCTGGAGGGGGGCGCTCGCGTCATCGAGATAATTCCGGGAATAACCCCATTCGCCGGCAAGCCGGGTGGTCGGGTCGGGCTGAAACTCGAAATCGGTGCCGAAAAGCCGGGGGCGGTTCGCGACATGATTCTCGCCGGTGAACTGGCCGCCCAGGGCGAGCTTGTCGTCAAAGAAAGTCGACTGGAGGCGGCCGCCGGCCAGATAATTGTTCTTCTCGCTTGTGAGCGGCGCGTATTCGTAATCCACCACGATATAATTGGGGTCGTCATTCTCGTCGCGGGAAGAGACCGGCTCTTTGAAGAAAATGCGGCCCCTGTCATAATCGATCTCATAATCGACGTCGCGGACAAGCGCCACGGTGTGGAGAATGATATCGGAACGCGATTTATCGCGGGTCTCGATCCGGATGGCGTCGGTGTATTCCACCATCGGGGTCCTGGCGAGCCAGAAGGGGCCGGAGATGCCGTTGGCGGCAAAGGTCTCGGACACCTGCTCCTGCGTGGACGGCGAATAAAAAAGATCGAGCGTGGGTTTGAGGATCTTTTGGGCCTTTTCGCCCATCCAGTCCTTGAGCTCGATATGGGCTTTGGGGCCGGCCAGCGTGCGGTTATAACGGGTGAGCTGGTTCTGCGTGAATTCCTGCGTGTTGTAATTCCCCCAAAGGCCGTAAGAGTCGTCTTTGTCGATCCGGGCGTAGAATTTGCCGCGGGTGTCGGTTTCGTTAAAGGAGGACGAGTTGTCCCCATAAACCGGGTAATATTTCTCGGGGTTCACGTATTCGAACATGTGGAGCTCGTCTTTTTCCTTATCCGTGTCCACCTGGGCGGTCGCCAGGTATTCGCCTTTCACGAGGCCCTTGAAATAAAGTTTGATACTGCCGTCTTTATAAAGGTGGTCCTCGTAGGGCCGGTTGACCGCCGCGTCGAGGTTCGAAATGTTGCCTTTGCCGTTCAGATAACCCATTGTCCCGTCGAGCAAGCCCACGAGCATGAACTGGTTGGGTTTTTTGTCTTTTTCTGCTTCCTTGGCGGCCGTCTCCCCGGTCAGCAATTGCACGGGGAAATTGACTTTGACCGTCTCGGATCCGTAGAGCTTGAAAAATTTGCTCTCTTTCGGGATGTCCGAGCGGTACTCGCTGCGCGGCTCGGCGCCCTCTTCCATTTCGGGGTTGCCGTAGCGGTCGAGGAGTTCGCCGCGCGGCGTGCGCCGGCCGGTCGCGGAGGCGGCCTCTTCGGCGCGCGTTTTCAAAATAGAGAAGATCTTTTCCTGCTGGCGCTTGTACGCCGGAGGAAGGGACATCCCGGCGCTGTCCTTCAGCTTTAAAAATTTGTCCTGGATCAGGCCGTTCTGATCGAGATAGCCGGCCGCGACCAGGTCTTTATAAAGGAACTTGGGGTCCGCGCCGGACTCCTCGAGATCTTTTTGGGTCACGGTCCATTGATCAACCGCCTTCTGTCCGCCTCTCCGGAAGAGCATGCCGGAAGCGCCCGCGAGCGGCTTCTGGCCGAGCGTTTTTCTGCGCCAGTCATCCATCTGCCGGCGGCTGATCAGGGCTTCGTGGTCGCCGGAATTCGGAGGGAAGAACTGCCCCGTTCCTCCGGTCGTCATCATCGGGTTTTGGCGGGCCATGCTCCCGAACGCGTTCGTCATGCCTCCCTGCGCCGACGGGTTTTGTGGATTATTCATCGGATCGGAGATTGCTTCGTCATCCCGCCATGGCGGGACTCCTCGCAATGACGAGCTCCCTTCTCCCGACATGTCATTGCGAGGGCGTTCTTTGCCCGAAGCAATCCCATAATCATCGCTCTTTTCCTCGCCTCTATGGGCCGTGGCCCGCTTGCCCGGAGCAAAAGGTCCGCCGTAGGAAACGCGCTGATCGAGCCGGACCACGTGGGTCCCTTTTTTGATGTTCTGGACCGTGTAGCGGCCGAATTCGTCGGTGACGATCACGGTGCCGTCTTCAAGAATGAGCGAGGCGTGGGGGATGCCTTCTTCCCCCTTGTCCTGGACGCCGTTACTATTCTTGTCCTCGAAAACTTTTCCCATCAGCATGCCGCGGTCCGAGAAAAGACCTTCGCGGACTTCCACGGCGGCAATGGAAGGCCCGGCGCTGGAGGAGACTGCGCCCACAACGGCGGACACGCTCGCCCCGTTCTTGCTGTTGCCGATCTTGGCGTCAGGCCCGACCCGGACACGGTAAGTGATCGTCCGCGAAGCCGAGGCCGGAAGTGTCCCCAGGTTCCAGGACACCGCGGCCGTTCCCGTGGGGTCCGCCGCCTTCGCGTTGTCGATCACGGTGGAGCCGGGGACATATTTGAAACCGTGCGGCAAGCCGGCCGTGACGTTCGTGCCCGTGGCAGCGGCAGCTCCGCTCCGGTTGGTGACCCGGATCGTGTAGGTGATGATGTCGCCCGCGGTGACGACCTTTTTATTGGCCTGGTGAAGGATGGATAATAATGAAGACGAGGACTGGCCGTTGGGGATCATGGGGATGTTCCATTCAACGATGTCGGCGACCACGACGAACTGCGCACCTGTGTAATTCGCGTAGCCGTCGGCCACAGCGCCCAGGTAGTACCAGCCTGGCGCGACGTCAAAATTGTAGCCGCCGTCCGCGCGAGAACTCTGCGGGTTCGGCTGAAGGGATCCCCCGTAAATATTGCCGGCGCCGGTGTAGCAGGTCACGGTCGCGCCGGGAATGGGCGCGCCGGTCTCAGCGTCGTAAACGATACCGAAAGGATCGATCAGAAGACTGCCCGCGGCAACGGCCGTCCCTGCGGTAATGGTGACGGCCTGGGTCTTGTTTTTGAAAAGCGGGGGATCATTCACATTGAGCGTATATTCACCCGAGGGGACGTTCGCGTTCAGGGTGAACGCGCCCGCGGAGTCAGAGGTCGCGGTGCCGCGCAGATTGCCGGCGGTATCGTAAAGATTGACGACGGCATCGGCGATGACCAGCCCGCTTTTAGCGTCTTTTAAGATCCCCGTAATGGGCGTACCCGCGGCCGCGGTATAGGTCACGGCGTAGGTCGAGGTGGCGTAATCGGTGTTCGTGGCAAGTTCGTTCGCCGACAGGTCCTTGATACCACAGGACGCTCCGACGACAAGTTTGAGGATCGTTTTGTTCGGCATCGCGGCAAGCGCGTTATCTTCGGCCACCGTCAGCGTCGCTTCCATCAGCGTAGAGTTCGCGACCGTAATGATCGTCGCGCCGGAGAGCGTGACGGTCGTCGTCCCATCCTGAATGGAGAGATTGGCGAGATTGGCCGCGGTGAACGTAGCAACGGCGATCGTCTTGTCAAAAGTAATACTCAGTTTACGGTCGGCCTGGGTATAAACCGTTCCGGTCACAACCGGAGGCACGACTGTCACGGTGATCGTCCCGGAATCCGTAGACGCGAGACCGGCTTTCGCGGCTCGAATCACACCTGTCCCGCCCGCGGCTCCCGTAAAAACCGCGCTCTTCAAGTCCCCCGCGGCCACAAGATCGCCGTCCACCACCCCGCCGGTCTTAGTCGGTAAACTCCAGCTGTCCGCCGCCACATTCGCGATAAAGTTGTCCGACGCGTCACGCGAGATCGAGTATCCCGTCACCGTCGCGCCTGAAGCGATCGACTGAAGAGGCACGACTGTGCCGGTACCATTGGCGGCTGTTTCTACGAGGATCTTTGTGGCGGCGCCGGCGGTTACGGTGACATTGCCGGAATCAACAGAGGTAAGCGCCGGGACGGATGTAAACCGCAGGACGTAATTTACCCCGGCGATGCCGGCCAAGGTCACACCGCTAAATGTTGCCGTGCCGTTACTGGCTGTCGCGTCAAGAGTCCCGCCGAGCGTACCGCCAGCGCCTGACTGGATCGCGACTGTTACCACGGTTGTGTCGTCGTCAACGAGGTTCCCCTGCGCGTCCTGGATATATATGGCCGGCTGCGGCGAGAGTACTGCGCCCGACGCGCCGCCCACAGGCTCGGTCTTTATTACGAGTTTTGTGGCGGCGCCGGCGGTCACGTTCACATTGCCGGAATCAACAGAGGTAAGCGCCGGGACGGATGTAAACCGCAGGACGTAATTTACCCCGGCGGTGCCGGCCAAGGTCACACCGCTAAATGTTGCCGTGCCGTTACTGGCTGTCGCGTCAAGAGTCCCGCCGAGCGTACCGCCAGCGCCTGACTGGATCGCGACTGTTACCACGGTTGTGTCGTCGTCAAC
>Ga0247841_10001873_pt1 | contig 44216 bp, 60 predicted proteins | sample LaCruzMarch2015__2_FD_192410 | JGI IMG/M metagenome (GOLD analysis project Ga0247841, IMG submission 192410) | Freshwater microbial communities from meromictic Lake La Cruz, Castile-La Mancha, Spain - LaCruzMarch2015_18m | ecosystem: Environmental > Aquatic > Freshwater > Lake | place: Spain...
GTTGGAGCTTGAGGAGAGATAGATGCCCCCGCTTGTGCCTGCGGTTCCTGTTGAGTTGGCTATGGTGTTGTAGTTGGAGCTTGAGTAGAGGTAGATGCCCCTTCCCGCAGCCGAATAACCGCTTGAGCCGGTTATGGTGTTATAGTTCGCGCCGTTGTAGAGGTAGATGCCCACACCGCTTGGGAGGGAATACGCCGACGTCGTGTGCGTGGTGGTGTTTTCGATTGTTCCGTTGTCGGCTGTGTCGAAGAAGATGCCCGTGGCGAAGTTGCTTATGTTGCAGTTCCTTATCGTGGTGTTGAACTGATTAGAATAAACCCCGTAGGTGGCAGATACGTTGTTCCCGGTTATCGAATATCCTTGACAGTCGAGCGTTACGTTTGCCGCCGTCACATTGAAGCACGTCGCTCCGCTTATGCTTACGTTTGATGATAGATTATAGACCGTGTTTGCGATACTTAACGTTCTGCACGAAGTCACTCCCGCTCCGCTCGAAGTGTTTCTGGGAGATATAGGGGCGTAGTCTATTACATTACCCAACAACTTGCCCAACGAGTTCGTGCTGTTGTAAGGCAGAGCATCGTATGGCCCGGATAGATTTCCAATGTAGTGGTTTGTTATAGATGAAGTGGTAAGCCCGTAGATGTCGGGAGAACCGCTGACGACGTTGGCGTAAAGGTTGCCTTGGTTTTTAGCATCGAAGGTGCAGTTGTAATAGTTGGAACCGTTCGAGTCGTTGATGTAGTAGGTTGGAGTCAATCCGGTGTTCGAGAAGTTGTTGAGGCAGACGGTATTGTTTGATGCCCCACTGTTTATTCTTAGAAGGGCGAGACTTGCATTTAATAGTGTGTTGTTGAAGATGAGTACATTGTTGCTTCCACTGAATGCTGTAAGGGTATTGCCTCCGCCATTGAGGATGTTGTTCCTTATGATTGTGCCGCTAGCTCCGTTTTGGGTCACAACTGCGCCTAATGAGTAGTTTCCTTTTATGTTTGAGTTCTCGATCACGTTGTTGAATGACGTGATATGACTTCCGGAGATATAGATGCCATAGTAGGCAGTGGTTATATTGTCATTTGAGAAGATGTTGTTGGATGAGTCATCGATACCGATTCCTGCATATTGCCCTGTGGATGTGATACTTGAGTTCTGTATGGTGTTGTTGTAGCTGTATGTACTGTAGATTGGACTGCTTATGGTTGATATTATTGTATTGGAAACGGCGAGGTTGGAGCTTGATGAAAAATAAATTCCATAGCCAAATGATTCATACGATGGAGGATCGCCATTGGTCTTTGTTAATATGATGCTACTATTTTCAACTTTTCCTATATTTGCACCTGATAGATATATACCAACATCAAAGTTGCTTATGTTGCAGTTCCTTATCGTGGTGTTGAACTGCGTGGTGTAGATGCCGTAAGTGCTTGTGGAGTTGTTCCCAGTCACCGAGAAGCCCGCGCAGTCGAGCGTTACGTTCTGGGCGGTCACGGTGAAGCAGGTGGCGCCGTTTATGGATGCGCTGTCGTTCATGGTGTAGACCGTGTTCGCCGTGTTCAATGCCCCGCACGCGCTCACGTTCGGGTTGAAGCTGCCCTTCGCCCAGTTGTCTGTTTTGACTGCAAGCAGCTTTGTCTGTCCGTCCTTGTTCTCGGTGAAGGTCGCCATGTTGGTCGTCAGGCTCTTTTCGGTTGTGGTGCATTTGTCCGGTTGCGGCGTGCATTCCTTGATGGTCTTGTTGGTGCAGATGTCGGGTCGCCATTCTTCATCTTTCTGTTCCTGCGGCGTGCATTCTTCGTATGTCCTGTCCGTGCAGATTTCGGGCTGAGGCACGCACGTCGTTTCGTTCCACCTCTCCGTCACGTCCTTGAAGGAAAGGTCGCCGACTATGATTTCCTTCCCTTTCTCGGTGAAGCCGTTTGCGGTTATCGCAACTGTTTTTGAGGCGGTCATGCCTGCTTTTTCCTTGATGATGTAGTAGTGCGTCGTCCCGTTTGGCGTGATGTCTGCATAAATCTGCTCTGAGATTTCGTCAATGTTGGAAAGCGATGAGGTCTTGAAGGAGATTTGGGATGCGGGGACGGTGAAGGTCAAGCCTGCGCCCGCGCCTGTCTTCTGCCAAGGAGGCTTCTCAAGAGTTACTATGGGATCCAACACACATCCTGTCATAAGCAGGGCAATCAGGAGAACTCCCGCAATGGCAGTGGATTGATGCTTCATGGTCTAGCACCCCGGCCCAATCTTCGAACATATAGTGGCATTGAAGCACGTCATCGTGCATGTCGTATTGAAGTCGATATAGCCACCATTGCCAAGCAGTATTCTTCCAACACTTGCCCCGACGGTTATATTCGCCGAAAAGGTCTGGTTCAGAGTGAAGGTGTTGGACTGGTTCTGCAGTGCCACTACACTGCTATTCACTCCAAGTGTGCCTGTGGTGGTAATTGTTCCGCCAGTCATAGTTTCATCGGTCGCCACACTGGTTACGGTTCCTGTTGACAGTGCCACACATTCACTTGTCATTCCAGAAGTTGTCGTTGTCACATTTTGTGCAACTTCACCTGCAGAGCAAGCAGCCGTTCCAGTCCTTGCGATTGTAGCATTACCCATCAAATCAGAAATATATGTGTCATTAATGGCAAACGTTCCAGTTGAAGTAATTACTCCGCCAGTAAGTCCGGTTCCTGCAGTTATTGACGTTACCGTTCCATTGTTATAGACAGGAATTGCCGTGCATACAGACGTTATTCCAGTGGTTGTTGTGGTAGCATTGACCATCCATTCACCCGCCCCGCAGGTTGTTGAGCTTCCAGTTCGGGCTATTGTGGTATTGCCTATCGCCGTTCCCACATCTGAAACGTTGAGCTTCTGATTAGCCATTTGTGCATCCGTCACTGTCCCTGAAACGTTTAAGAAGCCGATTTGCAGGCAAGTGGGTGCTGAAGTATTGGTCGTTGATTGCATCCACTCGTTAGCCCCGCAAACTCCAGCTTGGGCTTTTGTTGCGTTGAGGGTGTTGTATAATCCATCCGCGTAGGTTGTGCTTGCAAAACCAGTGTGCCCCGCGTTTGCATAATCAAGGTTGGTCAATGTCGCATGGTCATTTGTTGACGGGACGGGCGCACCGCCTCCACTTGTGACCTTTCCTCTCAGGTCGGCATAGCGAAGCCCGTTGCTCAGTGTTTCGGCTGTCCCAGTTCCGCCGCCTCCTGTCCTTATGCGGAGGATTTGCTTGGCTATCGGGGTGAATACCTCCTTGACCGCCGAGTTGGGCGGATAGTAGTTCGTCATGCCGTATAAGTCCTGCTCGGCGGCGGTTCGTGAGGCGTATTCTATCGCAGGCTCGGACTGCAACACAGCCACGAGCTTTGGAACGGTTGCCGTGGTTCCGCCCGCCGTGGTCGTGGTGGGGACGATACCCCAAACGACGCTTACATACCTGTCGTCGGATACTGCTCCTCCCGTTGCGTATCTGCCGAATGTCGCGCTGTCGAAGGTCGCTTTTTGCAGGAAGTTGCCTGTTGAATTTATCAGGTAGAACCCGTCAGTGGTTGAATTTCTTGACACGTTGGTGAACATGGCGAACAGCCCGTTGAAGAAATTGCCCGTTCCTATGTTGATTGTCTTTGTGGATGCCGTGGTGTCAAACCCGCTGGTGTATAGCGTTCCTTGTGCGTTTATCCTTGTGATTACCCTATTGACGAAGGCATCTATCTCAAACCTTTCCCTTGAATATGAATAGACCACACAGTTTGAGCCGCTTGTTTCGCCCACCACGAAGACACCGACTATGATTGAGCAGCACACCCCCGTCGGGTCGCTTTCGGAAACCGTCAGTGTTGGTGTTGTGCCGTTCAGGTAGAAATAGACGTAATTCGTCTTCGGGGTTGTGTTCGTGCCGTTGAGAAGCGTCACCGATGCGCTTGGGACTGCTTCATCGCCGCCGTAGTATGTGCCGTTGAACACCCATTCCCCTTTTCCGTTGAGCGCGGTCAGCGTGTAGTTGAGTTTGCTGCCGGAGCATGAAAGGGATGAGCGTGACCTGTCAAGAAGCGTGTTGGTCGTCATCTCATCGTAGCCTTCGGTGGTGTCTTGGATAACCCTTGTTTTGCTGTTTCTATCGACGTAAGTGATGTTACCAGCCGTCACTACAACATTCCCGCCAGTCACAGTAAGACCGCTTAGGTTGGCGTTTGAGCCGTTTTGGAGCTTTGTGGTGTTCAGGGCATCGACACGCAAATTGGTGGTATTGTTGCTTGATACAAGAGCATTGACAGTATCATTGACGGAATTAATTGCAGATGTGTAATTGATTACATAGCCCGGAATGCTTGTAAGATATGACCATGCAAGGTTGCCATAAAACGTGACTGCACTGACGTTGCCACTGAACGTGCCGTTGCCTGTCACACCTCCAAGCGTGACAGTAGTGGTATTATTGTAACCGAATTTGGTCGGGTCACCGGATGCAGCAAATGCAAAACTGACCAATGCCAGGATTGCAAAAAGTATTTTGAACTTCATGTCGTCACCTCAAAGTTGCTGCACAATTCCTTTTATGGAAAGGTTTCCATCAGAGTCGAGGCTCATCAGCAAGGTTGTGCCATTCGACGCATAGAAATCAATACTCTGCCCGGCAGTCATTATGATTTTCTCACTTGTCCGCAATACCTTTTGGTCGAGAAGCACGCGCTTGTCGAGGATATCCGCGGAAGTGAATGATGTCGCACCATCGGTAATATACACCTCGGCAAGAAGAACCGAACCCGACGGAAGCGCGGGCGGATAGGGGGTATATTTCTGAAAAGTGGTATCGGAAGCCGAGACTCCGGGTGCTCCTTTGACCACAGCCAACGTTCCTCCACTATTTACCGTAATGATATCGCGTCTATCGTTGCCGGTCTCCGCGTCAATCGCCAGAGAGCCACCTGCAATGGTTGTTTTCACGCCTGCCAGATAGACAACCCCTGCCGCAACAACAACCTGAAGCCCTGTCCCTGCTGTGACATCGCATCCCGAATAGACACCGCTTCCATATACACCCTGCCGTATCGAATTCGGATCGTTTTCGGTGAAAAGATCTTTCCTTGTCGACGATTGTGGGGCTGCTGCCATAGTTACACCTTTTTATCCTCTTCAATCTGCATCCAGGTGTCTCCTGTAGCGTCCTGCACCCAAAGACTGATTTTCAATCCTTTGGCCCGTGCAATATACCTGCAAAACCTTTCCTCGATCACTGTGCCGTCGTCCCTGAATGATTGTGTTGCACGGCGACGATAGTCAAGAGTAAACGGAACATCGGAAGGAAAAAGTTCAACAGGAACTCCCGATGGGAATTTTGCCTTAGGGGACATCGACGGGGCGTTGTGTGTCACCCCATTGTTCTGGAACCGGAAGCCGGTAATGGTAGTGGCTTTTTCCTTCATAATTGCCATTAACTTTTGAAAAGCAGATAGCTCACCAGCGACGGTGAGCTCGGCTTCGGCATGCGTAGTGCCATCGGATAGATTAGCGCTCCAGACGAAACGTTCAGCCATTTATACCACCCATTGGTTTTTCACCAGGGGTCTTGCCCCCTTAGAAATAATCTATGCTTATTTTCCATGCGAAGTCCGTTTTTTCGCCGACGGAATCGGGAGACGCGGTCATGATCAGATAGAAATAATGTGTAACATTACTTGCCTGATCAGTCAGACTTACAGCAGCTGCAGACCCACCGCATGCCGTCCATGCAGCATCGCCGGTTTCCGCACCATATACTGTTACGCCTGTTGGTGCATCGGCATCCGTAGATCCATCATACGCATAGAATATTCCAGACTCCGTAGATACAGCCGTTGCTCCGTCTGTAAAGGTGATTCTGACGGATTGCTGGCTGGTGACTGTGTCAAGATTGACCGTGCCTCCACCAGTTGATATGCTGCATGTTCCAGCAGCTACGTATTGAATGCCTGTCATGTGAGATGATGCACATGCGTCGGTGTCAACAGCGGCGGATGTCCTAAGGTGCATACCGACATTGTAATTAGCAACGCGTGTTTTTGCCCCATATGTCGTGGTACCATAAAACCCGATCAGATTTCCTGCACTGAAATCGGTCCAAGTCGTTGTATTGAGTTTATACCACGCCCATGTAAACGTATATGCCATTCAAACCACCTTGTTGATTCTTCTCTCTAATTTTATATTTAAACGTTTTGATCCGTTGATTACCCCTCTATTTCCACTTTCTGTTTTTTTCGGACAATCGAGGAATAATCCGCCGTTTCAATAATATAGTCCTTTTTTCCGTCCGACGTGCTTTCTTTCGGAAACACGGAAAAATGCCTATCCGCCATCTCGACAACGAGGGATCTGTCTCCCTTCGTCACCGCATCGGCGAAGGCTATCAGTTTCTTTTCCTCCTGGGGAGTTATCCGGCCATCCCCAAGGGCCCTGCCTTCCTTATCGAATTTAAGAAAGCCTGATTTCAACATTACATTCTTGATCTGCTCGTCTTCCACATCACGGTCGGCCAGCAAAGGTCTGTGGCTTTTTCTGACCTCGTCGATCTGCCGGGACAGGTAATTATCCTGCGTGAAAGCAAACTGCACATTGGCAATATCCCTGCCGCGCTTCCTTTTTTGCGCTACGTCCTTCTTAGTCTCGATTTTTACCATGTTATTCGACCCCCAACAACCAACAAATCGTTTTTGTGTTGATTTGCTCCATTGATTCTGCATTATCTTGTGAATGCCAGATACTTCGCTGGAATAAATATAACATGTTGACGGTCGATATGGTGTGCTTCAGCTCCTTCAAACCACGAATTTAAAACATCAAACCCATAATTTTTACGTTTTGCTTTTGCTCTTAATCGACTTAATTTTCCATTTAAGCTTTTACGATAAACTTCGCATCGAGCATATATTTTATTTCGGTTATTTAAATAATAATTGTGTTGTTGAATAGCAACTGCCTCTTTTGTTTTTTGATAAATTTCTTTACGATGTTTGCATATTTTCATGATATTTTGCAGTCGATATTTTTTGCAATCCCCAAGGCTCTTTTTTCTGTTTTGTAAATAATACAACTGACTCCACGAATTGTGTTTCCTTTTGTTTTTTAAATAATAATTTTGATTTTTTATCTTAATTTTTTCTTTGTTTTTTAATCGATAAATACAATCTTTTTCTTTGATAACTTCTTTATTCTTCTGACGATATTGACAAGAATACTCTTTTTGTTTTGCGGATAATATTTTAGGCATATAAACTCCCCTTATTTACGTCCAACTAACCATTGCCAATGTCGTAATATTTCTGCTGGTAAATATCCTTTAACACGTGTTCCATACAAATATGCATCTTTCAAAGACCCATATTGTTTTGAAACTACTGCCAAGAACACCCTTCCGATGCCCTCCCGCTGGTTTTGGTCAAGCCGTGCCAGCTCTTCGTCCGACGGATTCAGCATCTCGGGTGTAACCACCGGCGAATTGGGGTCGAGGCCCATGCGCATCGGAATATCAGCGGCATACTTCTGCTGAAGCCCCATAAGCCAGTCCGGCGCCTGCCCGCTCGGCATCGCCGCGCCTGCTTCCTGGGGTAATGCTGCGGATGGCGCTCCTCCTATTGCCGCGCTTCCGCCCGCAGTATTGGAATAACCGCTTTGTTCTAACTGTTCGCCTTGTTTTTCACGCTGATAACGCTGGGCATCTTCCTGTGCGGCATACGGATTTTTTAAAACGGTGCGAGAAACTCCATTCCGGTCAATGACCATTTCTCTTTGCCCTGCATTAGGATTCCATGCCCGTTTTGGCAGTGTGGGATCAACCATCCTTTTTCCCCTCCAGTTCAACGTCCGAATCCTTCACCAATTCATCTGCGGCCGGATCAATCTGCTTGCCATCCAAATTATAGTATGCACCGCAATAGATACAGCGAGCAAAAGTATATTGCTCAATAGGAACGAAGTCCTTTTGTGGCATGAATTTTGAGCCCAGCTGGTACCTGCAGATGATTCTGCGTTCGAACAACGTTCCCCCACAATCACAAATCAAGTTTTCTCCAACCATAGACACACCTCAATCCGACGATTTTTCCCCATCCCAGTGCAATGGCCTGCTGGGACGAACTTTCCCAATCGGTTCTTTATTGTAAAACCCATTGGCTTTGCTTTTTACGAGCAAGTGCCCAGGAACTCCGCCGATCGAAATTTTCGTGCCGGAGAAATCATCCGTCACGTCGCTGGGAAGAAGGATGTCCATCCGTTCCCCGTCTATGTTGATGCTGTAGTTGCCCATCCTGTTCCTCAATTCATCGTACGCGTGAGTTGTCGTGTGCCCCTTCGGATCCGCCTTGTCCGGCTCCAGGAGAGATGATTTGCTCAATGGATTAGTGGAAGTCCAGCTATTCATATGCGGGCTTGGCGTGACAGCCTCCGGCGTCCCGCGCCCGCCTTCAACAATCCTTATCTGCGGCATGTTCCGCTGCGGAATGTCGTTGATCGCCATCGTTATCAATGGCTGTGTCGTCAATCCGGGCGAGTTCACGCGGATGATCTCCGGCCTCACCCTGGGGTCGTCCCCTGTCATGCGCTTGTATGTCACGGGATCGGTTGGCTCCACCGTGACAATTGGATCGTTATTGCCTCCGCGCACGCTGATCCTGGGCATGTCAGGATCGTCCATCCGCCCGCCGTTCTCGAATGGATTGACGGTAATCTCCTTCACCTGGCCTTCCTTGCGCGCCTGCTGGCGCTTCCACCGTTCTATTGCGTCGTTTACCATCTAAATCCCTTTGCGCGTGCCGCTTTCTTCGCTTCCTCGTGCTGCGGCGGCAGCCCTGGAATTCTTGGCATGCTTGCCAGTATTTTGTAGACTGACTGTATATCCTTTTTGGTCTGTATGTCAAATACCTTGTCGAGATCCGCCGTATCGTAATCTATGAACGAGCCAACGGACGGATAGTATACACCGTACCCCTCGACGTGATAATTCTTGCCTTTCATTTTTTCAAGAGCGGCCAATTCGGGCGGCGTGCTTGCATGCTTGTCCAGGAACCGATACATTGTATGCTGTGCCTTGTGGACGACACTCTTGGCAAGCAGGTCTTTTCTGTCCTCCGGAGTGAAATGCGTTGTCTTCGTGTCGATGCTGTATGTTTTCCCGGCATGCTGCGGGCCCGCTTCGGGCTTGAATCGGACAAGCAGGTCGGTTACACCCGTCATATTGACCGGCATTTCCTGCCCGCTCGGGTCGTATTCCGGCTTCAGGCCGAGCTCCTCCGCTTTTCCGCCCCTGATATTATAGCGTGTTTCGTGCCCCAAAACATCGAAATACCGATGGAAATTCCTGAAATTGTTGAATTGCTTCCTATGATCGGCGAATCTTGGGTCTGTCAAGAACCCTTTCAATGCCGGATCCAGCAGTTCCGGCCTTTCCGGGTCGAACCTGCCGCCAAGATACGCATCGATCAATCCGTGAACCTGCGATCCGAACTTCATCTGAGGAGTTTCAAAAGTCGATTTTGGAATATAACCTTGCTCGACTGCAAATGCCCCGTCGCCAGTCCTCCTATACTGGCCGAGCAGGGAATGGGAAATGTTCTGTTCCCAAGGCCGTGCCTGGATCTTTGCGCCCGCCAGGAAACGCTCCAATGCCTTGTAACTTACGTTCGGGGGCAACCCCTCTATGTACTTTTTGACGCTTGAAAACTGCTCGTTTGTAAGATCGGGGCGGAACCTGCGGTTCGGATCATTGTCAGGTGGAGGCATACCGCCTGCCCCCGCTACTGCAATACCCTGCTCCAATCCGCGCGGAGGCGACTCATGCGGCAATCCCGGAGGAGGTTCCGACGGCTCGTTCGCACTCGCGGCGCCGCGCGGCGGCGGCGGCGCTGGAGGTGGGCTTGCGCCCATCATTTGTGCGCCGATTGGCTTTGGTTTTTGCATTGCTTCCTGTTGCACTCATTCACCCGGAGGTTTCTTTTCTGATTTCTGAGATGTTTTTTGTAGCGGAGTCGTGGCTGGTGGTATATTGGTTTCCTGCATGCCTGCTTTTTGGTTGACAGGCTCCAACGGTGGAATCGCAGGTTGTGTCGGTTGTGGTTGTTTTTGTGGAGCTTTCACGAGTTCCAGGGGTGTGGGCTTAAATGCGCTAAACGATGTTGATTGTTTGAATTCATCCTGGATTGCGCCGGTCGTCTCTGGTTGCCCCTGAAGCTTAAACAGCGAATGAACATAGCCGGATTCAGGCGTTTCAGGCTGGATTCCAAGCAATTGGTGAGCCATTTCCGGGGTAATAGGCTGCCCCTGATACCGCATTATCCCATTTTCGAAGGTCACGCCTTTCTCCCTAAGCTTGTTTACTGTTTCAATTTGCGGCTCGCCGAGCGTGCTGGGCGGAACTGAAGGCTGCGCACCAGCCTGCGGCGAAGCCTGTTCCGTTGCCGGTGCTTCCGAAGACTTGCCCTGTTGAATGTTTGAAACAGCAGTCTTGATATATTCCCCGTAGCGTGGGCCAAGATTATTCAGAATGCCGCTCATATCCTTGCCAGACATCGTTTCGTTTTTAATGAAGGCATCCAAACGGCGTTTGGCACCGGGATTGATTTTGAAATATTCTTCAAGAGGCACAGGATTGTTTTCTATGTCCATACGCACATCCGACAATTTCTTAAAAAGTTGAATTTTTGCCTGATCCAAGCTTTCCTTCGGTATGCCTTCCATCTCCGCCATCTGTTGAATTCTCTCCTTAAGGAATTTCCCCACATCAGTAGGAGGTACTGGCGCTCGCGCATCCAAGTCGTAAATGGTTCCATTCGGTTCAATATCAAATCGTCCCAAGCGCTGGACTGCATCCAAAAACTGCGTGACGTCTTTTTCCGCGGATGATGGTTGAGGTTGAGGTTGAGGTTGTACAGGTGGTACAGGTTGTGTGGCACGCGATGATTGAGGATTGGGTATTTGCGGCGGTGGGTCGTCTAACGGGTTTGCCCCGGCTTCTTTCATTTCTGCCCTGATTGAACTATTTATAAAATCTACCCAGTCAGGATCTTCAAACCCTTCTTTTGATGTTGCCGCTCCTGGCGCTCCTGCTGGTGCAGGATTTGGATCGCCCTTCGCCGGACCAATTTGTGGCTTCACGCCATATTCATACAAATAATCTTGAAGTATTTTGTTTGCTTTGTAATTGTCCCTGCCTCTATATTCAAGATATTCCGAAAGAAAATCCGCAGTTCTACTGACGGACGAGGCATTCATCATTGCGTTAAGATGATAAATTGGATTTCTTACCGCTTCGCTCACTGCTTCCTGATGCCCCATACCATATTTATTTACCAGAATCGATACGATCATTGCTTTAGCATCAGGTGATCTTGGCCCGACAATCGTTGCCAACTGTCGAGCAAGCGTGTTCTGGGTGGCTTTAACTGAATTTCCAAGAAATTTCAACGAATCTCCTGATATTGCGTTTGCAATCTCATTGTCATTTCCACGATTAAGAACATTTTCAAGGTCTTCTGCCTGTGTATAAAGCATTTCAGAACCGGCTAACGGCACATTTTCTTTCCCTAATTCTTTTCTGAACAGAATGTATCTTTTTGCATCGTTTACACCTTTCATCAAAGCAATGCGATTTTTGATTTTTGGCTCAACCAACACTTGGTTTTTTATAAAATGATCCATGTTCTCCGGGGTATCCTCGGTGTATACTCCATAAATTTTCTTGACTGCGTCAGGGTCATTCGGGTAAGCATGCTTGATATTCATGATTGATTCAAAACGCTGTGCCATTGGCTTATGGGTATATATCCACTCATCTACTGTCTCGTCAGGTGCCTTCACAAGCATATCCCTGAGCTTTGCATTGTGTTCGGGGTCATATTCATGGAAATTTTTGAATTCGTTGTATTCGCCGCCCTCAGCAAAGGCACTAGGATTTTCGATTGATGCCCTATGCAAAATGCCAAGATAGGGATTGCTTCTGTAATATTTCTTGAGTTGCTCCTTGCGCGAAGCTGTCAACGATCTGTCGTTGTCTATTTTGCGATCCCTTGCGGTCAGCCACGTCTTTAGCCAACCAGTAGCGGCACCGTCCAACTGATCAAAAAAACCGGCCATGGAAATCCCTTACTGTTTGCATCCTGCGCTCGTCAACAACATTTTGTCACTGTCATCTGCGCCTGGACGTAGAGATTTCTTATTGATTTTCTGCCCTAAATCCTCAGGCGCCGGTGACTTTTTTGCAGGAATCGCATTATTGAGCATCTCCTCTTCTGAAGTGTGTTTCCTCATGAATTTATCAACAGCATCTTCGGTTGGCACGCCGTCGGAAATATCAGTAAATGTTGCGGGGGCGTTTGCCCACTTCCCAAAATCACCTGCTAATTTTGTTCCTGTATCCCATGCTGTTTTGAGTGGTCCTGCGGGAGAAGCACTAATACCTGCCTGTGCCGCCTGTTGTATAGCAGGCGATTTAACAGCATGTTGTAAATTTGGTTCTGGTACAACGGGGGTTGGCGTAGGAATTGCCCCTTTGCCGATTCTTGGCAAATTATAATCTGTAGTCGGGGCCGGTGGTTTCATCATGCCGACACTACCATCTACATTGGAAGATATTCCCCCAGGTACTGTTGCCGATGACGCTGGTGCTGCAGATGGCGCACTAGATGCTGCTGCCGTAGATGCCGGAGCACCAGTTCCCGCCAGTCCTTTTACAATTCCAGTACCGGCTCCTGAAATAAAACCAGCTCCAGCACCGCGTATTCCCGCACCTATGGGGTCTCCATCCTTCTTTAACATCTCTTCCGCAGCAGATCCTGCGCCGCCAACAGTAGCTGCAATCAACGGATTTCCTGTTAGAATACCTGCACCAATTCCAGCAAGACCGCCAATACCGTCTGCAAATTCTGATTTCTCACCCATTTTTCCCTTGTTCAAGGAAAGAGGCTCATAGCGCTGATCATACATTATCTGCCCGCCGAGCCTGCGTGAATTATCTGCAATTGCCGCTGCAGGATTGCCGGCGGCAACACCAGCAGCTTTGGTGATTGTGCCCATCGTCTCCTTGTCGGCTTGCCCACCGGCATTGATATTAGGAGCCCGCATCTTCAGCGGACCAAGTTCCATCCCACCGCCGCTTGTACTGATGGATCCGGACGCGCCCGACGGATTTTCCGCGGTTGCGGAAACGGCATGATCTTTTACAATCTGCTTCACGACATTTGAAGAAAACGTCGGATGCTCCTTGCTCTCTTTCCGGAATTCGTTAGCTTCAACTTTTTTCATAAAATCACCACATGTTTGCTGCGCCCATTGCATGCCGTCGGGCGCATCGCCCGAAACATCCCCCGTATTCAACCCCTGTTCGAAAAGGTTCTTGGCTGCGCCGCGCCAAGCTTTCTTTTTCTTGTCCTCCTTCGATTCAAAATCCGTAAGTTTCGTCTGCTCATCGGCCGTCGTTGGTTCGGCTTCCGCCTCGACGCAGTTCGGTGGCTGGACTCCAATAAAAGGTTCCTGGCGGGATGGTGCAAGATGAGAAGTAGCATCCTGTTTTCTTGACCAGCTTTCAACTGTTGTGAACGGATCCATCGTACCAACCAAAACGAACGTTATTCATGGCGACGCCCGACAGACCATTTCTCGGATCTGACGGTTAACACATCAGTTCCGGTATCGGCATCTTTTTTCTGTTCATGTTGTTCTCGAAACGCCTTTAAAATGGTAGCGTCCCGTTCCTTCAAACTTTTTCCATCATTGATACGATTTCCACCAGGATCCGGCAAAACCGCGCCCATTGCCTCGTTTATGACGCTGCCATGTTTTGGATCCCATCCGCTCACATCTATCTGCAACGCCATCGAGGCAAGCGCGAGCGACCAAAGACAATTATGAACGGCCGTCAACTCGGCAACAAACGATTCGTCTTCTTCTACTTGAAGGCACCATACTTCCCCACAATATAAAGACCTATTGATCTTCCGTACCGATGACACAATACCATCGTTTGTTTTTTTGACGTTTATTTGATCGGCAGTGTTTACTTCTTTAACCTCCCGAATATTTTTCCCCGTTTTCAAATATTCCGGAATCGTTGCAACAAAAGCGTTCGTCTGTTGAGTAGATAACCCAATATCCCAATATCCCTTAGTGCCTTTCACGTTAGTTCTCCTTATAACCGGGGAAAACCCACACCTGAGAAGCATTTCATATATTTGATACGACATAACCTTAGAGACACACTTTAAACGCACCCCGCCGTCAACAAAACACCCATCGCCTATAAAGTGCCCGTGAAGGACCGAAAGCTGCAATGATGGATCTAACGTTTCTACCCACGTCGGATATTGTTTTTGAGTACCCGTTTTAAAAATTCTAAAAAATCCATTAAACGGCATAGACCCAACTGAAACAATACACCCACGAATGTTATGACGTCGTTCACATATATTCATTCCACGGCGTATAAACCAATTATTAACAAACGTTCGTACCCCTGTTTCTTTTTCGTGGCTTGCAAAAGATACGTTGTGCTTGCCGTAAGATCCTTCCGCGCCATAGTAGCCCAATACGGTTGCTGTGTCGTTATCCACATCGATAAAACGTTTGATTTTATTTTGTTTGGGATTATGTACTCTTTTGTATTTTGTTGCCGGACTATATGAAAACGAAACAAGTTCTCCGTTTTGATCGGTATATGATACTGGGCAAAATTCCAATAAATCAATCGTATATTGTTCAGAACGCCTGTCTATTGGCATAAACGTACCACAGTTGCCTGGTAAAATATCTTTACACGCAACCCACGTTCCACCCGAAAAATAAATAGTATTTTTCCTGGATTTTGTATCGTGATTTTTATCAAGCAACCATATAGGATGATTTTCTGTTGCTGTAAGCACAGGACGCCCCGTGGCTTTTATCTCGTAGATTTTTTCATCAACACGCATCGGGCGCGATGAATTCCTCAATACCTTTCTAAATCTACCCCGATGTGTAAAAACCATTTCCCCTTCTATAATATCCCGAATCTGTTTCCATCCATTTTTTGTTTTAACCAGGGTATCGCCCGGAAAACAATCATCGTGCTCGTCCGCAGGATGGAAATACCGCTTCTTTCCGTAGACGGTCTGGTCGTATTGCTGGCTCACGATCTGGCTGTAAAGGAGCTCATGCCTTGAAGGAATCTGTATAAGTTTCTTTTCGAAAAGGACGCGGAGGTTGTTCAGCATCTCGTCCTTGCTCTGGAGCGTAAAGTTGATCGGGTTGATCGCGACACCCACTTCGTTCGCAAGATCTCCCCATCCCTTTTCTCCGGTTTGGTCGACATTGATGATGGCAACATTGTAATGGTCGGACAATACCTTCACGCGCCCCATGATATGCGTGTATGTCTTTCCCAAATGCGATTCTGTGTGCGCCAGCTTGTAGGGAAGCACGCCACGGTCGACCACGGTTATCACGGTGGCGTCGCGCTCACGGCCCAAGTCGATTCCCATTACGTAGTCGCCGCGCTCGCGCGAAACGGGCTTGACTGCATCCTCCTTGTAGAATTCCTTTGTGGAGATCTCATAATCCGCCAGGCACGGGCGCACAAGATCGCTCGGGAATGCCGTGGATGAGGATTCAACGAAAATGCACTTGTATTCCTGCTCCCAAAGCGGGATGGGCATCGTCCCTCCGCGATCGGAGCGCTTCTTCTCTATCATTGCGGCATCAATGAACGGGCAATCCTTGTAGATCTGCTTAATGACGTTCGCATCCTTGTCTTCCGTGATTACCTTGTAGAACCAGTTCTTGTTTTTCGGCGTTCCAATGTACACGCGGTGCGCCTGCGTTGTCGTGGTCATAGGCAACAGCACGGAGTTCAGGACATCGTCCGCGACATCCTGCGATTCGTCCAGGATGAGCACGGTAGGGCTCAATCCTCGAATCTGTGCGTTTGCGCTTGCCGAAACGACACGGCAAACGTTCCCGTTCTTCACCATTATCTTTTCCAGCGTCATGTCGCCCAGTATGTACGAATACAAAAGGTCGTTGCGCATCATGTGGCTCTTGACCTTGTCATAGATGATCTTGGCCTGGGGCAATGACGGCGCCGCGACCAAGATGTCCTCGGGTGTTCTTGCCTTGTTGATGATGACACCCTTCCCGAACATGAGGCGCCACACAATGTACGCGGCTACGGCGGTGGATTTCCCTGATTGCCTCGAAAAAAGACCAACCGTCGTCGGATAAACCTCAATCGATTCGATAATCTTTTTCTGTGCGTTTGTAAGGTTTAGATTAAGCATGTTCTTGATGAAATAGATGGGATCCTTTGCGCACTTCTCCGCAAAGGCGCCTATCTGCCTACTGTTGAGATTCGTAACTTTCATAGGTTGCATTCTCCTTTGCCTTCTTTTCCCTGTCCTTCGCCTCCTTCATCGAGGCCTCCATAAACTGGGCAAAATCGGGGTCGTTGACCGATTCACTGAGCTTTTGTGTCATCTCGGCCTGGAAATCCTTCGACATTTCCGATTTTTTCTGCGTGTAGGCCCCTTCGTATTTGCCGCGCAATTCGATGAGATTTTTGATCAGTTCGCACTTCTTGGTATATGCGAATTCATTTGTCTCCCCGATCTCCTCCATGCCCCTCAGCTGCGCGCGAAGCACGCCGATTATTCCCGAAAGAATGTTTTCGGACGACACGTCATCCGGAATATCCAGCGGCTGGTATACGAAGACATGTTTCATCATGTGTTTCAAAAAATCGGTTTCGGGGATAGCATATCCTTTCGATTTCGCCTGCTCTGAAAACTCCTGGTATGTCATGCGCCGAAAAAAGAGATCACGGTCAAATTTTGAAAGTTCCTTGGTATGACATATCGGGCAACGAGAAGCCTTGATGTTCCTTATGTCAAGCTCCTTTTCCTTCGGTTCCGCCATGTTATCACGACACTTAAGAAGTATATTCCGTATATTCTATTTAAACATACCGTCTCGCAGCCGTCAGGTAAACAGGCTATACGTCTGTATAAGCTTTATAAAATGGTGTTACCTGATTACAGAAGGGCTCTTTATGACTGACGATGAACCTCACATAGTTTGGTCGCGGTCAGGCTGGTGGAACTTCCGCAAGCTACGAGCGCGCAAGAGGAAAAACACAAATGGGAAAGTGCACCGGCCGCGGTGCGGATGCAAGCGCAGCGCATACGGAAAGTGCGACTGCGGAATATTAGGCAAGAAATTCTACAGAGCACCACGTAGTGAAAGATGGGCAGCACAGGAATTTTCACAACCGGCCTCATTTCCCGTGATAGGAAAGAAGTACTGGAATAGCGAACATTTTGCACACTTATACACTATGGCGGAATGGCGCTGGAACCGCATCCTGCACAGGGCGCGCAAATGGGCGAAGAAACGCTCGCGGCGCATCCTCAGGAAGATCGGGTGGCGGGACGGGGCGATGGAATACAAATAACTCAATGCCAGACGTATCTTCCGACTATGAGGCCAAAAACGAAACTGAGGATTAATAAGCTCAGGAAGGTCAATGCCCCCTCCCATTCCTCATTTGTCGGCTCTGCCATACAGCAGTTATCCCGTTCATCATGTAAAAGCGTTGGGATCCGTAGAGATGTAATAGAGGTGTAACCATGGATAGAAGAAAGAAAAAGAGACCTGCCCCGAAAGGAAAGTCCGAATATGCCAAGTGCGTGGACAGGGTTTTCAAGAGATGGATGACGAAGAAAGGGAAACAGGAATACCATCTGCTGACCGCGCCGCTCCTTGCGGAAAGGCGCGAACAATACCACATCCGCCCGGACGAACTGCATCCGACGGAGCTTCCCAGGCGCCCGTCGCGGGCCGGAAACTTCACTCCCCGAAACTAAATCATCGCCTTGAGCGTGTTCAGAACCTTGATCGCCTTCGCACGCGACCCGACAATCTTCTGGACCGCCTTTATTCTTTCCTCCTCGTTGCGCTTTATCATCTCGCGGACGCCTTTCTCGAACTGCGCGACGTAAAGCGGGGTGCATTCGTCGTTCGGGCAGTATTCCTCGTTGATCGGCGGGCCGGTCGGTTTCATGGGGTTGCCGCAGAACTCGCATTCGCTGATATTCGCCTTGACGTCGTATCTTGGTTTCATCGGCATTGCATCACCCCATTTGTTTCTTCCTCTCCTTCACATCCTTTGTACTTATGGCCAGTCTGATAAAGGAACCGCAGGCACTGCAGGCCGAATGTATTTCCGCCGGCTCCCCTTCCCAGCACCCGACGATCTTCTTTTTCAGGGTCAGAGTATCCATAAAACACTTGAACGACTTGGTCTGGAACGCGCAGCGGCGCTGTTTCTCCCCGCAAAAGGGGCAATACAGACGGTTCGAAATATAGTCGAACATCCCCATTTCAGATCACCTTGAACCAGATGGCGATCGCAACCGCCATGATCGCGGCAAACGCAATGCCAAGCAGGATCAACACGGCCACGATGCCCCAAAACACGGCAGGAGTCCCAATGTGTTCATGAATGGGCTTTCTTGTTTCTGTTTTTATTTCCGGGGGTTTTGCTGCGAGTTTTCCCATGCTTCTCACCGACCGCCTTCTGGGAAGCCACGGTTGATAAATCTTTTGTGCCGTCCGACTGCAGGTACTCCGCCAGGTCCATGAAGTAGGTGTTCAATACACCGGACAATATCGGAGCAGAGATAGGGGAGGTAAGCATTTTGCATACCAATACATTGGAAACATGCTCCTCCATCGCGGTCTCGTCGCCATTCTGGTAGAGTCGTTCCCACTTCGACCAAAAATCATGGACTTTTTTATCGGATGGAAATGCCTTCCTTGTCGGTTTCTCAATCGTGCCGACTTGATCCTCATTCAATATCCCGGTCGGGCTCGACCCGAGCCAGATGGATCCTGCAACCCTCTGAGCGTCGCGTTTATCGAGCTTGTGTTTTTTACATATCGTTTCAATTATCTTCGCGGTGCGCGTGTCGGGCAGGTAGTACTTCATGAAGAACCGGGGCTTCGCGGTTTCACCTGATTTCCGCATCTTGTCGAAATCGGCGGAAGGAGTTGCCTCCTTGTATAATTGCCTATAGATGTCCATGGCAATTTTCCATAGTTTTTCATCGGATCTGTGCACCATAAAATCACCTTATTTCGTCGATCTTGCTTCCTTTGCGCGCTCCTTCGTCTTCGGCTCCGGCAGGACGTTCTCCATCGGCACCGCGCCCATCTCCTCGTCGAGCAGACGAGATATGGAACCGTTCAGCTCCGACCCGTCGCAGCGCAGGACGTAACCCTCGATGGTGAGGGCATGGACGATCTCGGGATAGTTCCTGCTGACATAGACCTTTTTGTCCTTCTCCCAATATAATATATCATACGATTCCAGCCATGATCCCATAATACCACCTTTTTCATCTATAATCCCATCGAGGCAAGCGCATCGCCCATGTGCTCGCGGGCGTACTTGCGCCGCACCGACGGCAGCCCGCTCTTCTTCGCCTTGAGCGCCGCCAGGCGCCGGCGCGCCTGGAACCATGCCTTGTAGTGCGCATTGGCCAGGGATTTCTGGAGCCTGTTGTTCCTTTCCGCTATCCTCAGTTCCTCCTTGGATCGCCTGTACTGGGCGTCGGAGTCCCTGACGTTTTCCTCCTGGCGGCGGATCTCCCGGGCCAGGTTCTCAAGTTCCTCGTCACCCATGGAAACACCTAATCGAACCACTGGTACCCCGACAGGGGCAGCGATCCTTTCTTCTCCTCCTCGGTTATGTCCTTTGCGTAGATGAACAGGACGTCCTTCTGCTTCAGGTAGTCCTCCAGGGAAACAAGTTCCTTGGAATACCTCTCGTCCGGCTTTTCAATGTACTTCCCGACGTATCCCGTAAGGATGCCGACACCCGACTTCCAGGCGGCGTCCTGGGAGACCTCGTTGCCGTCCTTGTCCAGGTACGCGTACCTGCAGCCGCGGTGGTACGCGGTCAGCTGGGCCAGATCCTCCCTTTCGCTGACCGAATAATCCTCCCCGCAGCACGTGCACGACACGCGGTCGGGGCTGTGCCCAAAGCGGTTGTAGAAGACCAGGGAAGCAACGGATTCCGGAGCCTCGATGTAGATGAACTCGTACGGGGGTTCCTTCGTCCCGCCTCCGCTGTGCATGTCCCAGAATTGCGTCCAGACCACATCAATCACCTGCTTCCTTGTTTTTCTTGTTTTCCTCGTTTTTCCCGTTTTCCTTGCTTTCCTTGCTTTTCCGGTTTTCCTCGACCTGATCGTAGTCGATCTCGATGCGCTTGTGCGGGCAGTTCTTGCACCAGAGGAAATACATTTCGTTGTCCGGAGGAGGATGGGGCAGGAAGGTGACGTTCGGAGGGATCTGGATTTTTTTGAGCTCGAAGTCCGTGCACCCGCACTGGGCGCACGGGCGGGCTTCCTTCTTTATGCGTTCCATCATCGTTTCGACCGACATAAGACCACCCTTATTCTATTATCAGTATATGAACCATGAAGCGCCCGCAGGCCGGGCACGTCGGAAACATGCCTCCAAGCCCGGGATGCGCGCAGAACTCCTTGTGCGACAGGAGGATGCTGTCCGCCTGGTTGCACGCGAAGACGTGCCAGGGGCGGACGTGTTTTCGTGGCATGATTTTCCCTCAAATTTTTTCGTCGTTTCAGACGCGCCATCGGCATACATGCGGAGGTTGAGTCCGGCGACCAGTCCCTTATGCGCGTTTTCTGAGACACCCCGCCGCGCCGCGCCGCGACGCGTAGGAATGGGAGCCGAAGGCGCGGCGCGCGGGGCGCGCGCGGGGCGCGCGCGGGGCGCGGGGCGCGGGGGCCCCGTTCTTGGATGTATTAGGAGACATAACACTTATAAAACATATAGGTCATTTGCCTTCGACTTCATCCAGCAGGCGTTCAATCACCTGGTCGTACGACTCACGGCGCGCCTGCTTGCGCGCGTCGAGGCGCGCCTTCGTGCGGGCGCGGATCGCGAGCGGCTTCAGTTGATTGTCGTCATCTGTTGGCATAATATCTCCTCCAAAATTTTCGGGTCTGCTCCGCCCTTGCTGATGATTTCCTTGATCACGTGCAGGGGAGGCATTTTAGCCTGTTTTTTCGAATTACAGGATTTGCATAAGGGAGAAAGATTGACAAGAACATGATATCCGCCCCGCGACACGGGAATGACGTGGTCTATCGTTAGATTTTCACACTCGACGAAGCGACCGCACATTGGGCACATCGGGGATCTATTGATCAACGTCTCCCAATCATTACATGAAATTTTATCACATTTTATTAAATTTTTTCTGCGAATATGCATATAACTTCTTCCAATCACCAAATATCTTTCGGGATTCTTTCTTCTCCAAGACATAGCATTTTGAAAAATTTTTTCACGATTTTTTGAATAGTATGTTTGCATATAACGACGATGTTGTTCTGGATCTCGATAAAACAACGCATACGATTTTCCGGGGTTTGCCTGAGCAATTTTTTTCTTTCGTAACATTTGACGCTTATTTGTTTCTTTATACACTTCAGAGTGAGAAATTCTCCATTTTTTGTTTGATTCTATTTCGCGTTTTCGAAATTCGGGGTGAGACTGTCTGTATTTTTTCATATATGCAGTGTAGTATGCTTGGTGCTCTTTTCGATATATCTGCCGAGCGGTCAAAACAGGTTCCATGTTAATATCTTATTACAAGTATTTATAAATAGACCACCCTTTTATCGTTAGACCATGCAAGTGGGTGGTGGGTTATAGAAAATGTATAAACGTGTCGATTTTAATCACGACCGCGAAGAGATATGCCACCAATGGAGGGTTAAATATGGAAAGTCTAGAACAACAGATAGTGCATGCGGCTGAAATGGCAGCATGGGAATCCCGACTGGAATGTGCTATTTGTGCTTGTTTTCGTCCTCACTTCATTCTACGGCGAGAACAATGTGCGTCTCGTCGTCTGGTTCGACAATTGATTTTTGTTGCTCCCATCGTGGAGCAGTAGTGACACGGAGGTGTCTATATGGCAAACAACAACCGGAATAGCTTCAGCGCTTTCAAGCCAATAAAGCTGGAGCTGATCAATATCGCCGAAGTCAAGGCGAAGGACATAACGACCGCAGTCTATGCCCGCCATCTCAAGACGATGGCAAGGCACAGCGACGCGTTGGTTTGCGCCGAGGAACGTCGCAGACTGATAGAAGCAGGGAGGCACAGGTGAGAATATGGACAAACAGGAATTGGTTGGAAAACTCCTGGAGATGCTGGCCAAGGATGAGAGACCAGACTCCATCGAGTTCGGCACGCCCAGCAAGGGTGGCGCAGTCAAAATATACGGAGATTTTCGGGACGCGGAAGCGTTCAAGAAGATCGTTGACAACGCCATGATTGTGCGTGCGTACGCCGCCAAAAAACTTGAGGAAGTGAAAGTATGAATATTCGAAGTTACATTGTAACTCGAATAGCACAACTCAGATCGTATGGCTCAATACCCGAAGTTACACGGGGTAGGCTATACGAACTTGAATCGTTGTTGGAGAAGGTGATATGATGGGAAAAACAATGAACCGAATAGCAAACTGGATACTGCATCGCCTGCCGCAAGACGTGGTGGAACAGTATGCCAGAGACCAGTTTGAACTCTTCACAGAGGATGAGTTCAACGACGCAGGAGCCGATAGGGCCGAACAACGCCGAGAATGCATGGGGTGAGGTTATGGACCAACGCAAAATCCATTTAGCTTGCCCATACTGCAAGCGCATGATCGGAGCCAAAGTTGGCTTTGTGAAACTGCCGAAAGCAGCGAGGTGAGACAATGAGGAAAATACTTCGTAAAACCGCACTGAAACGCATTGAAAAGATCATGAATTGCTATCATGGTCAAGGAGACTGTTTTATAGCCATTTCGCCGGTCGCGTCAATGCCCAAAGCAAAATGGATTCTCAACCGCTTCATGTTCGTCATGAAGTGTTGAGGTGAGCCCATGTATTTGATGGAACTCTACAACAACAAGAAGTGGCAAGTTCTTCTCTGGCCTCGCCTATGCCTGTTCAAATTTCGAGGCTGGCCAGATGGAGGAATAAAGGTCATGGACGTATGGATGACGCCTCTACTTGAAATAAGACGATATTGTTCAGATGGAGAAATCGAATCCATGTGCGCACAAAACAAACGACACAAGCAAAGATGAAATTATGGACGAAAACACAATATGTAAATGCGGATGTAAACGATGGAGGCATAAATCCAAGTACGGAATGATAGTCTGTGAAGACTGTGACTGCGACGAATTTAGACCAAGGTGAAATTATGGAAAAATACAAGGAAGGCGACGTCCTCCAGATCGAGAACCAGCCAGCGAAGGTATGCAAGACATGCATGAGCAAGATATTGCCAGGCGAGGAGTATGTCCCCGTCTTGTGCAATTGCTGCGACACGCTTGCATATCATCACGACAAATGCCTGAAGGAAAAGATGACCAAGGATGAGGGTAAAACCTCGCCGGTCAAGGTAACGAAAGTCGACATGACGACTCCCGCAGGAGTAACTGCAGCCGCCAAAGTAATGGGCGTCGATTTAGGTAATTTATAGTCACAACAGTGACGGACGTGAGAATATGAATGAAATAAATAGATTAGCGGAAGCCATGCACAGACTTGTAGCGTCTGGCGTGATAGGGATGGAAGAGGGATTGCTGCCAGGACAGGCGCATGTAGAAGGGCCTGATCCGATGATGCCACGCGCTCCTCAACCACCGCAGCCACACAGGAGCGTCCAGATCGGACGTTTCTACAAAGTGACTGAATATGCATGCAAAGATGGAAGTATTAGGCAAGTGCCTATGCTTCTAAGAAATAGGTAGATATATAAGACATATAGTCTATATATCCTCGGAGGTCAAAACATGACTGAAAACATTGTAGGAATCTTGGAACAACTAACCCCAAGAACTACCGTAAAAGGAACAGCGTACGACATGTTGCTGGGAGGCAAGCTGATTAGCACATTCCGCCCAGGCAACATAAAGGTTGGCGACAACCTCAAAGTCGATTACGTTGAGAAGAACGGGTTTCTCAACGCAATGGGCATTGAGATAGTGCCGCTCGATCCGAAGGCAGACAAGAAACAGACAATTTTGCCTTCCTTCCCAACCCCCAAGTCCAAGATCGGAGATACGACCATGGGCATGGTACTGAAGGAAGCAGCGCGAGCTCTGCCTACCGGCACAAAGGAGCAGATCAAAGCACGCGCCAAAATGCTTCTGGAGATTGACCAGGAACTGAAGACGGAAATGCAGTAAGGAATGGTGTCAGTATGAGTAGTGAAAACATAGGACCAACTTTCCTGAGGGTCGACATAGCGACCTACAAGAAGTATATACAGTATAGTATCGAGCATGATACAAACATGCTTCTTGAAGGACGACCCGGAATAGGAAAAACCGAAATAGCCAAGGCATTGGCACTGGTGAAGAACAAGAAGATTCACATCCTTCATCCTGCCAATTACGACTACGGCGATCTTGCAACCAAGATCCCGGCCCACGACACAGGCACGTGGAAAATGGTGGAGGTTTTCGACAACAGCCTTCCCACCGAACCGAACAGCATCCTGATATTGGATGACTTTACGCATGGAGACAAGGGCGTCACCAGGCAGTTCTATCGTCTGATCCAGGAAGGGCGGCTCGGCTCATCGTATGAGTTGCCGGCAAACACGACCATCATCGCGATCTACAATCCGACCGATGATGTGGAAGCGGAAGAGCTGGAAGGCCCGCTGATCGATCGTTTCAGGCTCAGGATAGCGCTGGAGTCCAACAAGGACGAGGTTATCGGCTATTTTGAGACCGGTGAAGGATCGACCAGGCCATATGCGACATATGTGGCAAGCTTCCTGCGCTTCAAGCCAGACCTGCTCACCCTACAGAACGAAGAGAAAGGCAACAGGTATGAGCTGACGCCAAGGCGTTGGGATTATCTGACGCTGGAAGGTGCCAAGATCGGCGAGGGCAAGATGTCCGAGTTCAGATTCATGGCAATGGGCGTGCTTCCGTATAGCATAGGGCTGCAGTTTGACGAATTCGTCAAGAAGATCGAGATCTTCCAGGGAGACATAACTCGGTTTGTGGATGGCTCAACGCCGTTCCCCGAGGAATTGGAGGATCAGTATGCGGTCATGGCTGCAGTCGTTGGGCATTTGAACACCGACTCGAAATATGAGCCGTTGATAGACAAGGTGCTCGACATGAAGATGAAGGATGCCAATGAGGAGATCAAGGCTCTCATTGTATTCCAGAGTCTCAGAACTTACAAGAAACGCAAGGGTGTCAGCAACCTCAACGCGCTGATGACGGGCGGAAAGAGGGAGAAGATCCTCGCGGTTCTAAGGAAGTTCGACTACGTGGTCGACGCGCTGTAAGGCGATAGTTATGACGTCAGTAGCAACAACCGAAACATCGGAACAACCAAAGCTGGCTGGCGGATACACGCCAACCAAAACAATATCGGCCGAGGAACAGAAGAAACTGTCCCTCAAGGTGAGGGTTATAGGGGCAAAGCTGATCCCGTTTCTGTCAGGCCTCATCTATTCGACACGCATTGTGTTCATTGAGGAAAATGCGTGTTTCACTGATGGCAGATCGGTCTACTTGGGTGCACCATACATCAAGAAATATCCTCAAAGCGGGGCGATATTCCTTTATCTCCACGAGACATTGCATATCGCGCTGCAGCACCTGCCGAAGTTCGTGGTCCTTCAGGGCAACCAGATGGAGCATTTGCTTCACAACGTCCTGGCGGACTGCGTAATCAACGAGCATCTGGAGACGATATTCGGCTCGTCTGATCTGAGAAGGAACAGCGACTGGCAAGAGCTGCTCCGTGAATCGATCAGCGAACGGAACATCGAAAGCACTTTGAACAAGCTGTTGGTCGACGGATGGGATACCAGGCCGCAGGTCAAGAACATCTCATTCAAAGGATCCGACCGCGCCTTCGCGATACTGCGCCATCTAATCAGGCCCGGACTGGGCAAAGTCAGCAATGGCAAAGGCGGAGCGCAGGGCGGTGGATGCGGCATTGAGATCCCAGGACTATTGGAGGATCAAGGCAAACTGGGCTCTGGTGTGAGCGAAGAGGAAAGCAAGAAGATCAACGAGGAGAATCGCAGGAAGATAGAAGGCGATCTTATCGGTGGCAAGATGCGCGGTGTAGGAACATCAAATCTCCAGGAAATGATTGAGGAGATATGGCATAAACCCAAGGTCAATTGGAAAAAGATGATACGCAACCACATCAAAACGATGTTGCGCGGCAACAGAACATGGGCCAAGTTCCACAAGAAGACGTTCTGTACTCCGATGATCATGCCTGGATTCAATCGCAGATGCAAGTATTCCGCGATGATCGCAGTGGATGTGTCGGGAAGCGTGAGCTCCAAGCAGGTGCGCGCATTCCTTGGCGAGATCTATTGGCTGACAAAGACACACAAGATCACCATCGATTATGTGACGTTCGATGACCGGATCCACCAGAAGGTGCTCATCAAGTCGGCTGCAGACATCAAGAAATGCCTGGTTGTGGAAGGGCGTGGAGGCACGTCGTATCAGGAAGTAATGGCACGCGCAAAGAAGACAAGAACGAAGGAGCTGTTCGTCTTCACCGATGGATATGGAGACCAAAACCATTGCGAGGATCCGGGTTGTAGCACATTCTGGATTGTCGACAATGACCGAACTTCATTCCCGTTCGGCAAGAAGATAACGGTCCTGGACTACGAATAGAGGGATTTTATGACAGAATCCTTATGGGAACAAAAAGAAGATTCAATGAGCGCCCTAACAAAAGAGGTAATGACGAACGAACACAAGTTCGTGGGAGATAAAGTATATGCGCTTCCCATCTATGCATTGCTGACTCAAATGCATCAGAAGAAGCGCCGCTCGTTCGACGGGACGTTTTATTACATAAACCTGTCGAAGCGCATACTGCGTGTCCCGCACAGTTACAGGGCGGACCGATGCTCGATCGCAGATGGCTATCGTAGCATCCCAGATATGTACCGCATGATTGAAACGGCAATGCTGGATTTGGGGTCTGAGCCTGAGATGGCGCCACTGAAGCAGGAAATGATCGTGCTGCGCGACAGGGTCGAAGCAATGAAGAAGAAGTTTAGTGACAAACAACGCTATCCGTATTCGGAACTGGACAACCAGCTTGACCCGATCGCGAGGAAGATTGAGAATAAGTATGGCCTAAATGTTGGCTCTTTCCGCGCGCCAACCGAACGCACTCTCAAATGGGAACCACCCGAGAAAGATAAGACAAAGGACATGCCTGAATTGGAATTCTCATTGTATTGCAACATCGAAACGTTCAGAAAAAGCGCCAAAGCGGATGAGTCCTTCTCTCCGATTATCAGTTGGGATTTCAGGATAGAAAAAAACGATAATCCCGGGGCATTATCACCACTGGAACTTGTTGGTTCAAACTGTCCAAACATGGAGGAATTCACTAAATTAAGAGAACAATTCCGAACAATGAGCATTGAAACCTACGAGCAATATAGGACAGTGTACAAGGAATACAATAAGAAAGTGCAGGAATTTGAAACCGAACTGGCGGATACACTCAAGGAATACAAGCGTGTTTATGACACATATTGCGCCGCAGCAGTCAATGAAATTTTGCTTGTGCAGGATTTCGACGCAATTATCTAAAAGGTGAATGGAATGGCAGAATACAAGGACAAAACCAAAACCGGCCTGTACATCACAACCCGCGAGTACAATGCGAAGGGTACCGAGTATCTGGTGCTCACGCTCGTGGAGTACAAGGACGGCAAACCGACCAACACGGTAGGAATCAAGGGGTTGATCAAGGAATCGAGCCGGCTAAAAGGGTTGGAGGACATCATCGGTATACTGAGTACCGAAAGCTTCCCAGTCGCGGCCAGCACCACGAGAAGCCTGGTTGACCCGAAGATGGAAACGTATGCAAAGTCGCTTCTATCCAATACCGATGATTTTGAGAAGCATATGAAGTCCCACATTACCGATCTCGAGAAGATGGCACCGAAAGGCGACATGAACGACATGAAGGTGTTACGCGAAAAGATCGCGAACTACGTTCTGGTGACCAAATTCGACACGGTGATTTAATGTCGCCAAATTGGTGCAATGATACCCTTTACATCAAGGGAGACAAAGGTCAGATCGCTCTTTTCAAGGAAATCATACGAGAATACAATGAACTACAGGAACTGGGAGACCCGGAAGAGCCACCGCGCCCCTTTTCGATCGATATATTCTACCCAATGCCCGAAAAGGTTGGGGAAGACTGGTATGCCTGGCGATGCGCGCACTGGGGAACCAAGTGGGATGTGTCGGTTCCAGAGCTTCTTGAGGAGTCAGAAACAACTCTTAAGTATCGCTTCGACACGGCATGGAGCCCGCCTTGCGCCGCGATCGTGACGATCAGCCAACAGTTTCCCAAGCTCACGTTCGAAATAGAGTATTCGGAACCCGGCATGTGCTTTGAAGGCACGTTTGTGGCTCGTAATGGCGTTGTAATTAAGAACAATGAACATGAAATGAAGGAGCGTGATTCCGATGATAAATGAGTTTTACACGAAGGAAGCGCGAACGCCCGAAGAAGGGCAGGCGCTCACCATAGAATATTTGAATGCAATCAGCAAGGCATTCGTGGATATAGCAAACAAAACCTATGAAATGGCACGGGAAAGTGAATTCAGAGGAGCTGAGAATTCGCTGCCCGACAACCAATTGTTAACACGAAAACTGATCGAACAACATGGGCTCGGAGGAATGACGATCGACATCATAGACGGTCCGAAGTACACACTCGACTCAAAACGCGTGCACCCGATCTGTTACAGCTATCGCGACAACAACTCGTCGTACACATTCGGTCTGCGGAGTTTTGTCTCAAGTATCTTTGAGAAAGAGTACACCGTGAAGAAGTTCGACGTGGCGGCACCAGAGGGAACCAAGGAGAAGTTGGAGGAAATGGCGGAAACGATGAGGAAGTACTTCACGCTGAAACCGCACTACAATTGGTCCGTCAACAGCATGTGCGTTGAGCTCCTGGAAACGTACTTCCTCCTGAATGTACCGTCCGCCCTGATATCGGTAGCCGACCTGTCTTCAGCAAGGTTCTTGACTGGGGAGCCGGGATTCGTGACGTCGATCAAGCAGGCAGAAGGACATAGGCACGACAGGATCCCGAAGCTGGGCATCAGCTATTACCTGGATAATGAACTATACCACAAGATGAACCTCGTGGATGCCAGCAACATCGACAAGGGATTGCCCATCACCGGCGATCAGACGAAGAACATCCCGATGTGGACCTCGATACGCGATCTGGGCAAAAAATGGATAACCGACGAAAGAATGGCAGAAATCAATGTTTTAGCTATAAGGACACTTAACGACTCGAAATTAACCAAAGATTTCAACAAGATACTGTAGCCCGTAGAACCACGAACCGGATGGTATTTAAATGAAATTCACAGTAAAATACGTCGTGGAGTCGGACGGATTTGGCTCGCGTTGTCGTTCACCAAAATCAAAAACTGTAGAACCTGAACAACCGAGCCCCGTCCGTCCATAGTTATTCTTCTTTTAAGCGTTTTCGACGATAAGCTTATAAATATAAGCGTTATAATAAGATATAGTAGATATACCTCATATGGGGCTTGACCTCGAGGTATAGGGTGTTAGTATGGTCAAATGTGATATAAATGGAGTTAAAATAGAAGGATCTGTGGATGAAATTATAGACATCCTTGAACGTTTGAAGACAGAAAATATGACGATAAAGAAAGCGACAACCGAGCCGAACATCACGCTGGAACCGGTGCCGCAAAAGCATGGACTGAGCGGGCAAGCCTGGTCACCAGAACGCAGGAAGGCATTTGCAAAGATCATGACAGAGTCGTGGGCAAGGCGAAATAAAGCCAAAGTTCGCAGGCAATACAGCAGGAATGCGCCAGTCTGGTCTGAAGTCAACAAGAACAAGATCCTGCCTCCGCCGCTCGCCGAGATGGGCAGCATCTACAAGACCGCATGGTCAAAGGAGAAGGTTCTCTCGAAACTCGCACGCCCGCACAACAACGACTTCACCAAGGCCGAACTTGATTTCTATGAACTAATACGCACCGGAACCATTCAGGAAACCAAGAACGGGCGCTTCAGGGCACCGTTCGGCGTGACCAGGATGGTCTAAGTGGTGAGCCCTATGATGGTCAGAATAGCGACAGCTTCAGGACGCGCAAAGTGCGGATACTGCAAAGGACTCATCAAAGAGGGCACGAAATGCTACATTGTCGGCGAATACAAGACTCAAATCAGGCTTCACATCAATCTGAAGGCTTGTGCACGCTACAAGATGGCAAAACAATTGGAGTATGAAGCCGCATCAGAATTGACAAAAGAATACAGCAAAGCACGAGCAACAGAACTCGATTTGGCAAAACAACAGGTGAAGGTATATGGATTGGTTTGATTGGTCACCGGCCCGCAAAGCGCAAGACTGCCCGAGCTGCAGGCTGGTATTGGATTCCGGCGCGTGGCGGGTGTGCGGCCATTGCGGACATGTCGTGGCGCCGGATGACCGGTGCTGCCGACCAGAAGGTGAGTAATATGGGAAAAAACTCGACACTGAATAAACGAGCTTACATCAAACAATGGCGCAAGGAAAACAAAGAACATGTGCGCATACAATATATTCGGTGGAGAAAACTACGATATGTTAAATTATACAAAATCGTTAATGACGCCAAACGCGGTGGGTGTGTTAAGTGTGGATTGATGGATCTCCGATGTTTGGATATGCACCATAAAGACCCGACAATGAAAACGGGTTGTATCCCGTTATTGATCAATTCGTGTATAACCATAGAAAATCTCAAGAAAGAATTAAGGAATTGCGACCCCGTGTGCGCAAACTGCCACCGGATAGAACATTATGAAGAACAAGCACAACAAAGGAAACTAAAGGGATTGCCATGGGAATAATATCACCAGGAAATTCAAAATTAGGCGAAATGCCATCGTTTAGCATCTGCACAGCAAGTTGTGACCTGATACCCGGGCCTAATGAGCAAGGATGTAAAGTGCATTGCTACGCGAAACGCATCGAACGACGCTCACCGAGCGCCCGTGCGGCATACGCGATTAATTATGAGATTACGAAAACAGACGCATTTATCGCAATAATGGACGTTGCAATAAAGACTAACAAGCAAGTCCAGAGAATGAAATTGTTACGTTGGCACGTAGCGGGAGATTTCTATGATCAAGCCTATCTTGAAAGAACATTCGAACTCTGTAAACTTAACCCGTCAATATTTCTCTTCGGTTATACGAAGGCATACCACCTCGATTGGTCTAGGCGGCCTGCCAACCTGATCATGCGTTTGTCCGATGACAAAGGCATCTGGCAGGACCACTACCAGAACTTCGACGCGGTCGCGCGCGTATATGACCCGAACTCCGGGTGCCCGGCCGGATTCATTCCGTGCGGCGCGCAGCGGGTAAAGGGAATGACCTGCGCGAAGTGTCGATTGTGCACTGGGAAGAAAGGAAATGTAGGATTCAAGAAACATTGAGGTGTTTGAAGATGGATAAAATTGACATGTCCACAAAGGACAAATTAGTAGGAATATTCAGAGTCGCGTTTTACCCGGGAACTGGGGACACATTCTCCGTGGTCCGCGCATGGCGCGTTGGGGAGTTCCCGAATATTATCAGGAACGAACCGTACCCGTCATGGCAATTGTTTGAGGGCAATTACGAGGAAGCCCTCGCATTGTTCAAAATGCTCGAGGACGAATACGAAGTCGAGCGCCGGTGCAATCCGATGACCAGGAACCCGAGAATTACGCACGCCGAAGAGATTACTGAATTCAGGGAGAAATACCCTGAATTAGTGCCAAAAAAGAAGAAAAAATAAGTGATTTTATGACAAAAAAGAAAGAAAAACCAAAGCGCGCCCTGCACTTCACGGAGGGTAATGAGTTTGAGTGGGTCGCCTCCATACTCGACAACTTCGCCGACAACACTGAAGCGAACTTACCCAGTTTTGTGAGTGACCCAGCCGAATACCATAGCCTGGAGGGATCCATCGCATGGATTCGCGAGCTGACGGCCAAGATCGCAACCAAGCAGCTCAGGAAGAAGATGACGACCGATGAATGGGAATGTGTTTGTATGTACCTTCATCAAGAACTAAGTGATTGATATGAACAAAAGACGACAACGTGTTGAATGCCCAAAATGCAAAATTGGACTACGAACAGTGACAATTGCCGCAGAACACACCACCAAGGCCATCCCAAACCATATGGGGTGTTGGAAATGTCTACGTGTGTACAGACTCAAATTAATCGAAGTTGGTAGTGATTGAAATGGGACAGGAAAAGTGCCCGCATTGCGGCAAAGACGCCGTCTACTCTCATTTTGAAGAGTGGATCCATGAATGCGACTGCGCAGCCTGCAGACTCAGGCGAAAGTTCAAGAAGTGGGCAAAGGAGGCAAAATGATGTACTATAAGATTGTCGGGCCAACAGTCATCAAGAACCCGACCGTCCCGCCGGACAACGCGTGGATTGATGGAATGAAGGACTGGGCCCTGGGCGCGACCGTGCTCTTCATAAAATTTACAGCGAAGCACGGCAATGAATACGGCGCGCAGGTGAAGATCTGTGAGATCAGAGAGGATTGTGAGTTATGGCCAAACCGAAAACTCACACGCCTCGAGCTCCCGTACTCGTGGCTCGAGCCGTTCCCGAATTATTTCATGTTCGAGGGCGCGCCAGGCCACGTACACCCAAGACTCGAGAACAGAATAAACATGAGGTAATGAAAATGGGATTGATTGAAATCAACTTAGGAGGCTCCGGCGGCAAGGCCCGCCGGAGCAGAAGCAACGGACGGCCCCTGGACCTGAGGCTGTTCACAAGGGCAGGCGCCGTATTGAGCGGTCTCGGCGCGGTCCTGGTGATCGTCCTCGGATTCCTCGCATCCCTGCTGGCCCCGAACCCGGGCTACTCGCTGCTCGGCGCATGCATGATCTGCCTGCCGATAGCGATCGCGATGGCGGTCTTCGCGGGCGTGCTCTGGAAACTGTGATTGTATGACATGGTACATCTGCCAAAAAAACGTTAACTTCGATGAAGGCGACGCGGAATATGGGCTTGCCGAGTTTTTCCCCGTCCTCCGACTCCACGGCCGCATCTCCTTTAAGGACGCGACCAGAATGATAGATGATCTCGCGAACTCCTTCGGGATCGAAATGTACTTCTCGGATGGATCGAACAATGTATGGCATAGTGAAGATAGTGATTGATATGTTCTTCTATGTTTGGCTAAACACCAACTACACGGTTTTCAGATTTAAACACGATGATAATTTCAGGAGGCCCCCTGACCTGATCATCGACGCCCCGGAACTGGACGGCGATGAAGGATTCAACCCAGGGGACCATTGCGCATACATGGGAAGTGAAATGCACGCGGTTGTATTGTGGAGTTGTCATTATCATGAAAAGATTTAATTTCTGGTTCTGGGACATGTCCGTTGACAGCATCAGGAGGTGGAACAGACCGTGCTGGCATGTGGTGTTCAGGCTCCCGTCGCACGCGCACGCGGAGGCGCTCGCGGCCCAGCTCTCCCGCGACGCGCTCCCGGGCCTCGGCACCCGCATCGAGGTATCCGACGACAAATGCCTGGCGTGCCGTTGGATAGACGGCAGGCGCGCGAACACCACATCGCATGAGTGGAGACCGGACTACGGGCAGGGCTTCACATTCGACGACATTAAAACGAACGGGTTGAAGTAACCCGTTTTTTTATTTCAGGCGCCCGTCCCACGGCGTGCATACGCGCTGCCATCCTGACAGCACCCCGATGCCCGGCGGGGCTACCGCGCGTGCCTAATTGCTGCAAGCCTGACAGTTCCCCAGGGCCCGGCGCGCACAGGCGCCAGCTCACGGCGCTCCGGACCGCGGCGCGCTGCGACGGGCCCGTCGTGCGCGCGCGCGTTTCTGCAGGCCCCAGTCCCTTCGCGCGGGCGGGCCCCGGCGCGCGCGCAGGCGTTTGCACCGTCGTGCGGGGCGGGGTGCGCACGTCGTAGAAGGCATCGACATATAACGTCTATAGATGTTATACACGCGGGGGTGGGTACTTCTAACGTCAGTGAAAAAACGTTTTGGTGAGCCAAAAGTATGTAAGTTAAACTAACAGTTTTTTAGATAAACTAAAACTCTTTTAGTTTTTCGAGCCTAGAACTTCGCGCCCCTCTCTTGTTTTTGATATACTTTCTCAAACATTTTAACAACAGAGCGATACGATCGCAGATCCTTTCCTGATTCTTTTGATAGCAGTTCCAACATCGTATAAATTCCATCCCAAACCTCAAAACGATACTTTGAATTGCCAGGAATCTCAATATACGTTGGGCATGGAGAATTGCTCCACATCATTCCACCTAATGGAATAATAACGTGTCTTTTCATATCAATCATCCCCATACATTTCCTCGAAAAATTTTTTTTCTGCAGCAACGTCTGCCCGTTTCCGCTCGCAGTCGTCGCATTCGCAAGTACAGAACCCACCACAATCAAATGCGCTTTTCCTTCGGCATGAGCATTCTATGTCGCCGTCTTCCTCTTCGTCATGATCACTATAATCACCCATAGTAACACCTCACATATCCCTTTTGTCACGCATACAAAGATAGACAGGGAAGCGGGGCGCATCCTTGGCGCCTATCTCCTGTGATTTGTATTTGACGATCTTCCCAATATATTTCTTCTGGTTCGCCCAAACTTCGGCTCTGAACTCGTCGTTGAAGCCTGAGCCAATCGAAAACTCGATACCGCTCTTCAGATCCTTCACCTTCAGCGCACCCATTGTGCCTGCTGGCGTCAGTCCATCCATGGCACTGGATCGCTTCGTGCGGCCGAACGCATCCTTTTCAGCCACGTTGTCGTTGTTCATCTTCTCGACGATCGCCAGGATCTTGGCTTCGGAGTCCTGGAACCGCTTGAGTTTGAGAAGGTACCCTTCCTTTTCGGTCGAGCGTCCGAACTTGTACGGGCCATTCGGATCCCTGAGCATCACTCCCTCATAGCCTTCAGCAAGGCATTTCGCCTCGTATGCCAGCAATTCGTCCTTGTTTTTGATCAGCACCGGGAGAACGTATCGGAATCCGGATCTCAACGGCTCCCTTGCAAGCCGTTCCATCCTGAGTGCATACGCTTCGCCAGGATCATCGGTGTAGTAGTCGAAGACGGCATATGTGAAGTCGGGCTCTCCGTCCTCACGCATCACATCGTGGGCTATGTCCGAAAACTCCTTACCTTCCACCACAATTTCGCCATCGAACCCGTCTGGAGCTACTTCCTCCAGCTTTGCCCTGATGTGATTGTTGGGGAATGGTTTGAACGTGCGCGTCACTGCCTTGCCCTTCACCATCAGGCAGCGGAAGCCGTCCAGTTTCGGGGTGCATAGCGCGGGGTATTGAACTTTTTCAATATTCGTCAAAGTCCCTGCCAGCATGGGTTTTTTGATTGCCATAACATCACTCCGTTTTTATATTTTGGAGAAACCGTTTCTTGACCATGTTCTCAAATGTCCGCATTGTGTCCTCTTTCATGGAATAGCCCATTTTGGAACGTAGCACGCGGATTTCCCTGTAGGCTATGCTGAACACCCTGTAGGTTTCCTTTTTGGTTTTTGGTAATTCCAGGCTGCAGGGTGTGGTTGGCGAACTTGGAGCCCAATACAGTTCCATTGCAACTCGCATCATGTACATCACATTATATATATGAGGCATAACCTTTATAAAGCATATACATACTATACCTTGCCATGCCTTGCTACGCCTTGCCGAACCTAACCATACCTTGCATCACCAAGCCTCGCCCGGCCTTACCAGACCTCACCATGCCTCGCCACGCACCGCATTGCCTCACCCAACCAAACCGGGCCATGACAATAAAAATCAACCATGCCATACATTGCCACGCCATACCTTACCAAACCAAACCATGCCTAACCTAGCCACACCTCGCCTCGCCTCGCCGCACCTCGCCTCGCCTCGCCGCACCCGGTCTTTATCAAAGCCCAATGGCTATGATCTTCAATTCAAAACTTTCCAACCAGAAACGACAAACTTCCCATAAATCCCTTTTCTTGAGGGACGGAAGTCGCCAAGCCCGATTTTTTGACCGGCTATGTCAATAATTTCCCGAACGGTTTTGTCCGTGATTTCTGTGTCGTTGTACGCCACTTTCATCTTGATTGCCCATTTTGGAAACAGAGGGCGGTGGCGGATATTTCTCATATTGGTTGCAGGATTGACCACACTTCTTGTGTCCACTTCAAATGTTTTTGTGTGTTTTCCATCAACCAGAAGAGGGCAAACCAAACTATCTGCAGTCAATTCCATAAACGATGGAATCAGGCTGCTTTTGCTTGTCGTAAAATTTTTGCGCCCATTCTTGATATATATGCCTGCATCAATGAACGAACGGAAAATATTCATCCCGGGGATGTACATGTTTCCATCGCTGTCGATGTAGGCTCTCTCGAGCGCTTCGTCGCGGGGAGATTTTTCTCCTTTTCTGAACACCTTTGCAGTCCCCTGAGAGATTTGCATTTCGGCCTCTGCACCGAATTTGCTCATCAGGAGCGGCGTTGTCCCGCTGATTTCGATTTCTATTGTTTTCATTTCAAATCACCTTTTTCCTTGCGTTGCGTTGCCTTGCCGAGCCTCGCCATACCATACCTTACCTAACCAAGCCCCGCCTAGCCAGACCAAACCTCGTCTTATCAATTATTATATGCCCCATAACCTTTATAAAGCATATACCTTCCATACCATGGCTTGCCTTACCTCGCCTCACCATACCTTGCCTCGCCAGGCAACGCCGCACCCAACCCAGCCGCGCCACGCCAAGCCTTGCACTGAGATAAGATATTATGGGGTATATAAGAAAGTGTGCTACACCCCGCCCCGCCCCACCCCGCCGCGCCCGCCGCGTCCCGCCCCGCCGCGTCCCGCCCCGCGCTCCCCCGCGCGCGCCGCGCGGGCGTTTGCCTGCTTTCCATAGTACTCTGGTACTATGGAAAGTGTATGAAACGCTCCAAAACCACCCAAATTATACTGTGGTAATTATTAAAAGAGATGTGGGAAAAAAAGTTACGTAATTTCCCCTAGAAATTACATCGTCGGAGCGTAATTTCAACGTAATTCACGTAATTTCACGTAATTCACGTAATATCTCCCGCTTTTTATGACGTGAAATTACTTTTACGTAATTTCACGTAATTTCACGTAATTCGCCCAAATTACGTAGTTTCCCCACACTAGGGTGTGGGGAACGTAATTTCGGAACGTAATTTGAAAGTCGCCTTGTGCGAAACTTGAAGGTTCTTGAAAGTCCCTGGATGGGTCTTGAACCCAACAACATTGTAACCATCAAAAAGAAGCGGAGCCCACAGGCTCCGCACAAACCAAACAAAGATTTAATTATCCATAATATAATATCTAACAAATATAATAGTATAATAACATAATAGCAGAAGAATTGTCTGCCTAGTAAAACCCATGGTTCGCTGCAGCTCCGCTGCAGCTCACTGCGGGCGCGGACCCGCCCCCGCCCCGCACCCGCCCGCGCGCGCCCGCGTGCGCGCCGCGGCGCGCGGGGCGGGTGAAGGTTTATAAGCTTTTATCTATAGAATATATAATATGGATTCTATTACCCCGATAACAAAACCCGATTGCACCCCAACGCCGGATCCGCGGCTTTGCCCGACATGCGGACGAGGGCTGTGGATCAAGGTCCGGCAATGCAACCGCTGCAACCACAAATGGGAATCCAGGATAGAAGGAGGCCCAAAACATTGTCCTCGCTGTAAAAGCCCATACTGGGACAGGCCCCGCGTGCGCGCGGGCAAAGACCACCCCAGGATCCCGCCCGCGCCCGCGAAGCCCGCGCTGTGCGCGCAGTGCGGGCACGAAAACGACCCGGAATGCGCGGAGACGCATGTGGTGCGGTACGGCCATGATTTCGAGCCTAGGGACCATCCTGACGCGCCAGACTGCATTTGCGGGCATGCCTATGATCAGCACCAAACCCCTCCTATATGCCCTATGCCCGGTGATATCATCTCCACCCACTGCTGCCATTGGGGAGGGAACCCGCCGGACCGCAAACCGGACTGCGACTGCAAGGAGTACAGGCCGAAGCCGGTGGTTCGATGACTTTCGAGGAGGAGGCGAAAAGCGAGTTTGGCAAGGGGCTGACATACTGCCTCGGCCTTTTCCTTGCCCATGCCGAAAGATACAGATTCGACAAGCAAATCTATGCGAAGGCGGGCATTGACGACCATGTCGCGCTCTCCTGGTTCAACGGCGCTTCCGACCATCTTTACGAGCTCGACACAAGCAGGGTGAGGGATGCCGCGTTGAAGGCGCGGCTTGAAGCCCTGAAGGACAAGACGTTGGAATTCGGCCACGGATTCCCGAAGGTCAATGCAACCGAGAAAGACGTTGAATGGGCGATTGCCGAGGCGAAGGCCTGCCTTTTGGAAATCGACAGGCAGCTTGGCGTTCCGGCGGTCAAAGGTAGTTATGATTAAAATAACATGATCAAAAAAAGCAAATAAAACATCAAAAACAAAAAAGGGGTGTCGTTGAATGGAAACCTACGAAGACTATCAGATGAGGAAACAGAAGGAAGACGAAAAACTGGAGATGAGGAAACAGAAGGAAGACGAAAAACTGGAGATGAGGAAACAGAAGGAATACGAAAAACTGGCATGGAATGCGGCAAAAATGGTAGGAGTGATCCTGCTGATCTTCCTGTCGTGGGCGCTTTGCACGGTGGAGGTGCCGACAGGGCACCGGGGTATCCTGCTCCAGTTCGGGCAGGCGATAGGCGTGCTCGGGGAAGGCCTGTCGTTCAAGATCCCGTTCATCCAGAACGCGGTGATCATGAACGTCCAGACGCAGAAGTTCGAGAACACGGAGTCGGCGGCATCAAAGGATTTGCAGGATGTCTATACGATAGTTGCAGTCAACTACCGTGTCAATCCTGAGAATTCTATGAAGCTGTATAGGAACGTCGGAGAGAATTACGAAAAGGTTGTAATCGCCCCGGCAATCTCGGAAGTGGTGAAGGCGGTGTCCGCAAAGTTCACTGCGGAAGAACTCATCACAAAACGAGAAACCGTGAAAGACCAGATATTGGCGGCATTCTCGGAGAGAATACGCATGTACGACATAGATACCGAGGCAATGGCAATCACGGACTTTAAGTTCAGTCCTGAATTCACGAGAGCCATTGAAGCCAAGGTGACGGCGGAGCAATCTGCGCTCCAGTCCAAGAACAAGCTGGAACAGGTGAAGATCGAAGCGGAGCAGACGGTTACAAAGGCAACCGCCGAGGCAACGTCGCTCAAGCTTCAGAACGAGCAGCTTGCGAAGTCGAAGGATGTGCTCACTTTGAGGATGATAGAGAAGTGGGACGGGCATCTGCCCCTTGTCATGGGAGGCGGCCAGCAGATCATGGGGCTCGACCTCGCGCAGCTGCAAGGCATGCAGAACACAAGCCAGTGAGGGTGATTTGAATGGGATTTTTTCACGGCATCTACGCACGCATATGGCAGTGGCGCCTCAGGAACAACATCTTCCCTCCGCAGGAGATCGGGAAGGGATTGGATGCGGAAGTCCTGCTAAATCCGCCGAATATTCGGATTAGGACCCAACTCCAGGGGTACGACAGGAAATTGCCGCTCAAAGGTGTCAGGATAACGACCGGGCGCAAGGTCTGCGACACGAAGCTGGGCGAGAAAATCCTTTTCAAACCCCGGAGGAAAAAATAAAAAATGGAAAAATATGGCGTGCACAAACACGTATAAACCTGCTGCGGAATAATACATTGGGGTGTCGAGTATGGTGGTCGAGTCGGAAGACAAAAACATAGGGAAGGTCGTCGAATTTGCGACGCAGAAGCCGGACGGGAATCTTTTCTGGCTGAGTGGCGTTTACGAGAAAAAGGACGAGACTCATTTTTATTTCAGGGTGAAGGGGGCCACCGTGGCGGTGCTCCGAAGCGCGGTCATCAAGATCAACTTCGGGAACAAGGAGGGTGTCTGAAATGGCCGACACCGACTCCAAGAAGAAGCCGAAATTCTCAGAGGACGAACTGCGGGCCATTGAAAAGGATCTTGACGACGCGCCATTGTTCCCCGACGACGACGACGAGCCCGCCCCCGCGCCGCGCCCCGCCGCGAAGCCGAAGCCTACGGATCCTCTCGACAAGGTGAAGGCCGACCTGATCGACGTGATAGAGAAGACGATCGAGACGGCGCGCAAATTGAAGGGCAGCGACTACGTCGTGTTCCACGACGGAGTGCCTTCGATACCCGATCCCGTTCCCGAGGAAGTCGACCCTCTTTACGCCGAGGCCGAGAAGATCCTGGCTGAACAGCAGGCCAAGCTTGCAGCCGAAGGGCACAAATGGGGCGAGGAAGCCGACGACGAGAAGGAAATCGCCCTCGATGGAAGGAAACGCAGGGTGATCGACGACAAGGAAGCCCTGGTCGAGCTTCTGCGAAGAAGGAACAACGGCGGAGGAGGCGATGTCTTCTCCTGCGGCTATCTTCTCAAGCAAGGATACACCCCCGAGGAAATGCTGATAGAGGGGTTTATTCCGAAGACCACGCTGGGCATGATCGTGGGCGCGCCCGCGGTATCCAAATCCTGGCTGGTGATGGACACGTGCGTCAAGGCGGCGGCCGGGTTGCCTACGATTTTCGGAGGGGCGCCGCAGAAGCCCGTGGTCACGCTCTATCTGGACAACGAGCAGGGGAAAACCGAGTCGGTAAGGCGGCTTGCAGGGTTGGTTGCCGCCCTTCCCACGCCCGAGGCGCGGGAGCTTGCGCTCAAGAACGTGAATTTCATGATCTACCCCGAGATGATACTCGACGACGAATCGGATGGATTGGACACGCTCAAGAAATACATTGCCACTATCAAGCCCGATCTTATCGTGCTGGACACATACAGGCGCTTTACGAGCGGCGAGGAGAACTCGAGCGAAAGCTCGAATGCGTTCTACCGCAAGCTGAAGACGATCATGGGAACGAAAGGGCCGAGCATTATGCTCGTGCACCACAAGAAGAAGACCAACACCAACGAGTCCGGGGTGCCGGACATCATGGATGTCCGAGGATCGACGGATATAACGGCGGCGGTCGGAGCATTATTCATAGTGATGGACAAGCAAGGGGAGCCGAATACATATCTCGTGTATGAGATCAAGAAGAAATTCGGTATCAGGACATACGACCCGATCGAGGTGCATATTGACGGCTTGGCCCCCGAGCCCACGTACATCACGACATGCGGCTATGTTGCAAGGGAGAAGGCGGAAACCAGCGGCCTGGCAAGGGATATCCGCGAATGGCTGCTGTCCGAGGGCATGACCGAGTTCACGCCGAAGCTGATACACGCCAAGTTCGTGACGAAGACGGTAACGAAGCGCGCGGTAGATCTTGCGAGGATCGTGTTGGAAGGCGACAAGATAGTGAAGAGGATCGGGCAGGGACGGTACAAATTCATCCCGCCCACGCCTCCTCCCGCCTCGACCGCCGCGCCGCTGAAGTCCTGGAAGGAGTGAGAGTATGACCGTTTGCCCTTGCTGCCTGCAGGAGGTGAAGCGGCGGTCGTGCCACCACCTCTATCCGAAGACGTCCAAACCGAAGGTTGAAGAGGAGTTCGTCATGATGTGCAAAAGCTGCCATCTTTGGTTGCACAGGGTGTTCTCCAATCAGGCGCTGCGCGTCCTAGGCCCAGACCAGCTCAGTGCGCGCGTCAACTATACTTACGGCAACGGGGATCGGGTGTATGCGGGCGAGAAGCCCCGCCCCGCCGCGCCGCGTTGCGAGGAGATGGCGATATGAGGGATCACCGTCAGATCGGGCGGCGCGGGATGTCCCTGGCCCGCGACAAGATATTTCGCAGGTGCGCGGACTGCAGGAGAATGGCCAAGCTGACCGGTTTCCTCTGCAAGATTTGTTATGGCCGCCGAAATAACCTGTATTACTATCGCATGGACAAGAACTACCATCGGAAGGCAATCCTGCGCGCGAGGAGGAACCGCGAACGCAAGAAGAACAAGCTATAGGTTTTATAAATGTTATATGTAATAATATATCAGAGATGAAAACATGAATACCTGGTTCACGTCAGATTTCCATTTTGGTCACGCAAATATCATAAAATATTGTGGTCGCCCCTTCAAAGATGTGGGGCACATGGACTCGGTTATTGTCAAAAGGCACAATGAGCGTGTCAAGCCGGACGACACGGTTTACTTCCTGGGGGATTTCTGCTTCAGGAACACGAAAGGCGGAAAGGAAGGCGAGGGTACGCTGACCCGCGCTGAATACTACCAAAGCCTGCTGAACGGGCATTTCGTGTTCATCCGCGGCAACCACGACAACAACAACAGCCTGAACACGAAAATCAAGCATCTCGTGCTGGAAATGGGCGGGAAGGACATCTTCCTGGTCCACGACCCCGCGGAGTTCAATCCGAAGTACGACCTGAACATAGTCGGGCACGTCCATCGGAACTGGAAGACCGAAAAGCGGGACAGGTCTACGCTGGTAAACGTCGGCGTCGACGTATGGAATTTCTATCCCGTGTCGTTCCAGGAAATTCTCGCTGCAGCAGTAGAAGCAGAGGTAGTAAAATGAAGAAGTGGGTAATAGGAGACATTCATGGCAACTTCAAGGCCCTCAAGGAAGTGCTTACGTTGAGCGGGCTCGATTACGAGAAGGACAAACTCATCATCCTTGGCGACGTATGTGACGGCCACAACCAAACAAAGGAATGTGTCGATGAACTGCTCAGGATAAAGCACCGTGTTTTTGTGCTCGGAAACCATGATATGTGGTTCATTAATTTCATCAAGGATATGGATTCCAGGCCGCACGAGTGGATTTACCAGGGAGGCGACGCCACGCTTGAAAGCTACCAGCGAAGCGAGCCCGGCATAATCCCGGAGAGCCACAGGAAATTCTTCCTTGAGGAGCCTGTTCCCTACCACGAGGAGGACGGCATGTGCTTCGTCCATGGCGGATTTAATTACGGAACCACGCCAAAGTGGGAGACAGTCGACGAGCTTGTCTGGAACCGCAAGCTATGCTACGATATGAAAGGCGGCAAACCCGACATCCCGCAGTACAAGCATGTCTTCGTAGGGCACACCACGACGCAATTCTTCGACAACGTTCATCACCCGCTGACGTTCGGCAACCTTACCATGATGGATTGCGGTGGAGGATGGGACGGCAGGCTTGCGCTGATGGACATCAAGACAAAGAAATTCTGGCTGTCGGGAAAAGCAATACCAAAACCAAGGTGATTTGATGAACGTAGGAGGACAAGTAGCATGCAAAAAAGCCATCGACAAATGGGGCAAGGAAAAGCAACTCGATATGGCAATCGAAGAACTTTCCGAACTGATGAAAGCCATCGTGAAGTACCGCAGGCACGGATACGTCCCGGTCTGGCGCATCAAAGTTCTGGAGGAAGTAGCTGATGTCGAGCTTATGTGTCAACAAATCATTATGCTGCTCTCAAAGGAGGCGGAATACAACCGTATCTATAACAACAAGGTTGAAAATCTTGAGAATATAATCGAGGACGATGACCCGATGCGTGGCCTCGTTGCCAAGAAGGTGAAAAAATGATTTCAAAACAAATCGCCATAGTGGAGTACCGAAACAAAGTGGGCGATAGGATAGACCGAATGTTCGGGGCGTTCACAACAAAAGCAAACCTACTGCATGAGGAGAACCAAAAACGCATGAAAGATGAATTGAAAAAGAAAAAGGAGGACTGAGCCGATGGACGACGAGGAAATAGTTAAATTATGGGGAAGTATTGGCGGAGAGATACACATAAAAGAAGCCATCCGCCTCTACCGAATGGCAGAACTAAATACGAAACAAGCAGTCATAGATAGACAACTACCAGAGAACTTCCAAAAAGAGATAGAGCAAGCCCGCGCCGACGAAAGGGAAAAATGCAACTGGGCGCATAACGAAGCCTACGCCAAAGGGAAGGCAGAATGCCAAGCAACCTACGCCAACTTGGAAGATGTCTATAAAACGCAATTCCAAGA
>Ga0247841_10001875_pt1 | contig 44184 bp, 53 predicted proteins | sample LaCruzMarch2015__2_FD_192410 | JGI IMG/M metagenome (GOLD analysis project Ga0247841, IMG submission 192410) | Freshwater microbial communities from meromictic Lake La Cruz, Castile-La Mancha, Spain - LaCruzMarch2015_18m | ecosystem: Environmental > Aquatic > Freshwater > Lake | place: Spain...
ACTCCTATCCCATATCAACTAATTAGCGCAACACGACCTGTGTTACACGATAAAGCCCGTGTGATGAAGCAACAATCCGGATGAGATGGGTGATACCCGGATCATCCACATCTTTACAAGAAAGTCGACACGCCGACTTTCATCTTGGCATACCTCCACCGGCATGGGTCATCAGGATTTTTTTGGGTCTGTTATCGTGCGTTTTTATTTTTAGATGGGTCATGATCACATTCACTTGCGGGAATCGTATCCTGCTGCCATTGTTCTGGAATTTCCTAGCTGCTGTCGGGGCGGTACAGGTTGCATCTCAAGAAGGAAGTTTGAGGGCGCGAAGTGGTGTATTGTGGACGGTCCTCCGCCAGAAAACGTGGAGATGGTGGCGAAGTTTTCCCTAAGCAGTGCTTTGCCCCTGGTGATGAATGCAGGAACGATGAGGGGAAGGGTGGCAGCCATCAATAACCGGCTGATGGAAAACTTTTTTATCCTTGAAATATTATTTACTTTTGTTTTTTTTGGAAAAAGGGGAAGGAGGTGAGAACGTATGGGAAGAGGCGGTAATGATCCAAGGCAGTACGGAAGACGAGGCAGCAACGATGACAGGTTGGATTCAATGAATCCAGACAATGATGCATACGATGATATAATGGATATTTATGTGGACCCGTCGAACCCCGGCAATGAACGATATGGATGGGATGAAGAAGACGAAGACGACGATTGAAAAAACGTACACGATTCCCACCGTGACGCAAGCATGCAGATGCATGAAAACGGTTCGAAACCGTTTTCATCTCAAAATGAATGCAATCATTCGATGCACATTTCTTTTTTTTAAGTTGAGAACCCGGGCTTTCGTATCCCGCGTTCCCGCGCATTGCCCGTCTTTACAAATAAGTGCGATGTCACAACGCTGCGAACAGATTCCGGAGACCGGACTGCAGCACACCGGAAATCCCTCCGCTGACTGCGGTGGTGGATGATGAACGCTAAAGCGAGCGAGTGGCTCTGGCGTAGTGGGGAACGGAGATATGCTTCTGGTGAGGAGCGCCACCCAGAGATGATTGCTCAACTCAAACGCCAAAAAGCACAATCTATTACTATTGTTAACTACAATTTCCGGTCATGAAATATGAGATAAAATACAAACCAGCATACTCGCTTCTAGTTATACAGCTGAACCTTGGCGAAGCCATCACCGCTGAAGCGGGTGCGATGACCTACATGCAGCCAACACTTGACGTAAAGACGCACCAACGGGAAAAGGGGTTCTGGGGAACCATCGGAATGACGCTTGTCGGAGGGCAGTCATTCTTTGTCAACGATTTTACTGCAGTGAGAGGGGTCGGGGAAGTGGCGCTCAGTTCGGCACCCCTGGGCGACATCGACACACTCGAGGTCAGCCCCACAAAAGGTTTCATCATCCAGAAATCGGCGTATGTTGCATCACAGCAGGGAGTTAACCTTGATATCCAGTGGCAGGGATTCACAAAGGGGCTCTTTGGTCAGGGGCTGTTTATGATCAAGGTTGCAGGAAGCGGTCTGCTCTTTATCAATACATTCGGGGCTATTGACAAGCACACGCTCACCGCTGGTGAACACCTGATCGTTGACAACCACCATCTCGTTGCGTTTAGCGATACATGCCAGTACAAAGTAACAAAATTTGGCGGGATAAAAGAGACGATTCTTGGCGGGGAAGGATTCGTCACCGACATTACCGGGCCGGGCGAGGTATACATCCAGACTAAAAATATCCATGAACTTGCTGACTGGATCTGGACGATCATCGAGCCGCGGGTCCAGTCCAAGGCGCGGTAGGTAAAAAAAAGATCGCTGTGGGCATCGTGGCACATGAGGGGCGCGGAGTATGTGTCCTTGTCCGGATCGTGGGTTGCAGTGCCGCTGTGTGCGTTCGTAAGCGGGGCGTTTGCCCTTGCACGGGAAGACCTGCCGCAGAAGATTCTTAACGCGCATCGTATGCGGATTACGGGCGTTTCACATTCAATAAACTGCAGGTATGATCCTGTATCCCGCATTACAGCAGGACCGGGTACAGAATAGAAAACATACGGTAACAATCGCCTTGTCGTATTACGGCGCTGAATTCCTGCATGCCGGGCAGTTGAGCGCATAATCACGAATTCCCTCATTCCATGGCGTGAACCCGATGCAGACTTTCGGTTTAGTGCCGTGAATTTTACAGTATACCTTTCCGTTGTCAGCACGCCAGAAAAACGGACAGCAGGTTAGCTTCCTGCCACCCGGTTCTACCCAATAGTCGATGCGTGCAACACTAAGTAGATCCTCAACCATGATATCCCGCCCGTTACGCCTCTTTCCGTTGGTAAACGTTATGGAAACGTGTTGCAGAATATCCTGGCGGTTCTCCTGTATCCACGGGATGAGATCATCGATAACGCCCTTTTGACCCCATCCCCATTTCTCGCAACACCGTCCGCATTGTCGGCAGTCTTGGTCGAGTATCAGGGAGAATCACCGGATGAGTATAGGACGGGATAGGTTTTAGGTGTTGTTTTATGGCGGGTGCGGTTGGATGAGCGTTCTCTGGGCTAAGCGATACGAAGCAGATGGCAAACACCGGGATTGACAAAGGGGTGGCGACCAAATGGCACTTGTCACTGCAGTGCTCACTCTTCCGGAATTAAGGCGATGCGGAACCGGGCTTTCTCGCATTGCTGGGGCTTTTTTAGAATTTTGGCGGAAGTAAGTGAACAGGAAACGGTGGAATAGATTAAGGGGGGACGGAGTTGTTATAAGTGTCCGCGAGGCGATGCTTGTCGGGGACAGCATCCGCAGGGATATTGTGCCGGCAAAAGCGCTGGGGAGTCTCGCGGTGCATGCGGTGTACGCGGATCGTAATTTTTATGACGGGGAAAAGGATGAGGCAGATTATGCGATTTCTGATATTCGGGAGGGGATTGGGTGAGAGAGGGGGACGCATCCCACCCGGAACGAACAGGAGAGCACGAGAATCATTGCCTCATGGTACCAGGAAAATAACGGACGGAGCATCAATTCTTCTTTTTTGCCAGTTTTTTGATCTTCTCATTGATGTTAGGACTGTTTTGAATATTATGCCATTCGTCATGGCTGGTGCCCATAAAAAAGGCACATGACGAGCATTTGAGCCAGACTTCATATTGATCAGGGAATTCTGCCGTAAGGGTTGCTTTTCCACAATGAGGACATTCAAAGGTCTTGTTCACGAAACCGGTCTCCAGGACTATGATTAATCATGCGAACACAAAACTTTGCTGGTGTGCGCTATACTACTTGGGAGGTGGTGGGTGTTGTGCAGCCCTCTGTCGCGGTGAACCGCGAGTCCTGCATAGCAAAGGTCGTGATGCAGATCACGATCCCTGCCTGTGTAAAACATCCTCGACTATAAAACGCGCGATCTATGTGGTGTTGTCATATTCACCGCACCTTCGAGGGACCGTTGTGATAACTACGTGGGGGGTGAGCTACGATACGATCCGCCAACAGGGACGCGGGGCAGCTATCTTCTTCCGGGTTTGGTGAGAGGGTTTAATGAATTTTTATATTGAAATCACGCTGTCCGGGAACTGACCCGATTTTTCATCTGATGTTACCCGGCATTTCAAAATTAAGGTGAGCCCAATGCATTTAGTTCCAAACGCACCACAATCTGCATTGATTGTGATTGGTTCGGTTTTTGATTGACCGCTGGCTAAATCTCCAATACAACGCTGAATAGTCAGCCTGTTATTCAGAAAAATCCGTTCTCCTTTGCTGTTGGAGACCGAAAGTTCCACACACACATTATGTGTCGTCTCACTACCGGTATTTGTAATGGTGGCGGTTGTCTGGCGACAGGTTAATCCACAATTTTCGGGGGTTCCCGGATCTAAGGTAAAGCCGACTGAATCTTCAGATGAGTTCGAAGGTGATGTTGTTGGTGAGATATTCGTAGTTGATGGAATTTTCTGCCCTACAGAAGAAGTACATCCTGAAATCAATATAAGTGAAATGCACAATATTATGATTAATTTAATGAATTTTGATATTTTCATTCACCCGGATTATAATTTCATACAGCGTTTGATTATTTAATGTTTTCAAGTACAATGATTGTAAAGTTGAAAGTGAACATGCCTTCTGACGCATTTGCGTCAGTCAGGAGTCCGGGCACATCTTTTCGGCAGGCATACGCCCGGTTCAACGATTACGGAGGATATTTTTTAACCACCTGATATTGGATTTACTTCCGTTGATTGCGATAACAAAAAGAGGGAGTTATTCGCTATTCTCTACGGAACCGATTCCCTCTTTCCCTCTAAACCAATTGACCATTTTCGTTTGTTTTTTTAGATGATGAAGGGGGAAAACTACATGCCTCCATGATTTTTTCCTGTGCCAGGTCCCGCTGCTTCCGTGCCTTGCGGTCATTCGGATTGATCGCAATGACTTTGTCAAAAGCACGGATGACTTTGTAGGAATTTTCCCAGTTCCTTCAAGCTGGGTCACAACTAAAATAAAGTCGGGTATTGATAAACCGCAAAAGAAAATCTCTGCAATTTGAAGGTTTTATATTTCATATAAGAGGTTCTGACCCAGCCTGAGGAGTACTATGTCATGATCCCGGCGGGTTCCCTTAAATGCCACAGCAATTACGAGATTCACGGTATTCTCAAATACCCCATCCATAACCTGCCACCCATTATGGCATATGCAACAGCTCATGGATAACTCCATGAAGATAGCCGGCATAAAAATGTAAGAGATTAACAATCCATGATCCTCAACATATTCACCCTCACCCTTGAACCTGTACATCCACTACAATTTTCAATTGCAGAACTCCGGTCGTACTTCGCCGGAAAACTGGGTGAGTACACCGTGCTCCACAAGAGCAATGATGCCGGGTTCCTTCACCGCTACCCGGCTGTGCAGTGCAAGCAGATCAAAAACACGCTCATGGTTATGGGAATCAGCCAGGGTGCAGCATTACTCGAACAGCTCTCACATACCCAGAATGAAATCCCGGCGGGAAAAAATACCTGCACAATTCTTGAGCGGGATACCGCTATCCGCAAGGAAGAGTTCGGGATTTACGGCACAACCCATACGTATGAATTCCTGACGCCGTGGCTTGCCCTGAACCAGCAGAACCAAAAGAAGTTCTATGATCTCAAAGGCAAACCAGAACGGGATGCGTTCATGCGAAAAATCCTGGTCGGGAATCTTGGCACACTCTCAAAATCGCTGGACTACAAAACGCCCGTACCGATCACCTGCGAAGCAAAGATCAGGTTCCGTATTGACCGGATGGACCGTGAAAATGTCATGGTCTTCTTAGGGAAGGTAAGGACAAATCTCCGGATTCCGGATTATTTTGGGATCGGGCAGGCAGTTTCGCAGGGATTTGGCACGATAAAGAGTATTCCGGAGATTCCTGTCGCGGATGATGAGGTGAACACACCATAAAAGAGACACTGCTGGTCATCGATGCCCCCATTCCCCAATAACGATAGTGCCGCCTTCACGAAGGGTGCCCCGGCGGCGGTTCGATGACCGGGTCTGGTATGAAGAATTCCTGATCAATTAGCCTTTTGAAATCGTGAAGAGGTATTTTCTTAATAAAAACCCCGATATGTGATAAAAACCCAACAATATACAGGATACTAAAATACATGCTCTGGATTTTCTTAGCGCTCCTTGGTGCCCTTACCAATGCCGCATATTTCATCATTGTCAAGAAGTACATCTCTGCGCTGGATCCAAAACTCCTGACGGGAATTGGATTTACACTCGCCGGGTACCTGTTGTTTTTGTCATCTGCCCTGCGGGGTTTTCCCGCTATCGGGTCAGATTTTTTTGCGGCAGTTGCCATAACATCGATTCTCAATATCCTTGGCCTGAGCCTGATCTTTAAAGCCCTGGCATCTTCCGATCTCTCGATCTCTGTGCCGATGCTCTCGTTCACTCCTGTCATCCTGATAGGCACGTCCTATGTCATCCTCCATGAGGTACCGTCATTGTTCGGGTTTGCCGGCATCTGCATCATCGTGAGCGGCTCGTATGTGCTGAACATTGCTGCAAAGCATGAACATTACCTTGACCCGGTGAAAGCGATGATGCGGAACCGGGGCAGCTGGTACATGCTGATCGTCGCGTTTCTGTTTGCAGTGTCGATCAATTTTGATAAGATCGCGCTGCTCAATTCGGATCCGTTCTTTGGTATGGCTTTGACGGTCACAACGATTGGGATTGCATTTCTTCTCATCTCTGCATATTCCCGATATGCCGGCAGGAAGAGGGTTCAGGATCCTTTTGACGGTGACTCGAGTGGGGCAGCTCTGCCTGCCCGGGCAATACCTGTGCGGCAATTCTTTGGACTCACTCTTCTTATCGGCGTGTTCGTTGCGGTTGAGGCAGCATCCATCAACGTTGCATTAACCCTGCAGATCGTACCTTATGTGATTGCCATAAAACGGTTGAGCATCATCTTTATGGTCCTCTACGGGACGCTTGTTTTTTCTGAAAGAGATATTAAAAAACGTGTCATGGGGGCAACCCTCATGGTCGCAGGTGCAATCATCATCCTGCTCTTCGCGTGATGATCTTCTCTCGTATCATTATGTGCCGGTAAACAACGGCACATCCCGGAACTCCCCCATATCAAACACGCCCTGTTCAGTGATGCGCAGCAAGGGGTATACTATTTCATATGACTTAAATTCCCAAAATCTGAGAAGAGCCAAAAAAATGTTCCACACCCCATACCGGTAAAAATGGCATCTTCCTAAACTTTCTTTTAAAGCATCCGGTTGCCAAAAATAAATTTGCCGTAAAACCCGGCTACCAAAGATTTATGCTCTCGCTTGTGGTATGATGCTTTTAGTTATCTGATCAATAGAAAATCGCCCGTCCGGGTGTCCGATGTCGCGGGAATACCCACTTAATTATCGAACCGCTGCCGGAACTCCTGCACACCGGGCATGTACACATCCGCGGGATCACCACCTATAGGGGAGTTATTGGCATTAATGCCGGTACGTGGCAGTCCCAGACCGCATTCCAGAAGCAGATGAACGTGAGCCCGACACCGGCACAGGCAGTTATCGTCGATCTCCAGACACTGCAGCCAGAGATTCGATTGTTCATGTAAATCCAAAAATTTCTGAAATACTAAGAAAAGGGATCACTATCAGACCATGACAACAAACATCCTGCTTGGCATCGGTAATCCATTGAATGGAGACGATGGTGTTGGTATCTATGTGGCTCGCCGATTCAAAAAAGATAACTGGATCTCACTCGCCTGCGGAACCGCACCGGAGAATTTCACCGGGATAATACGGAAAACCCGACCGTCCTGTCTTGTTCTGGTTGATGCTGCTGCAATGGGCATCTCCACGGGCGAATACCGGATCATTCCACGGGACAAAATAGAGTATGTGAGTATAGGAACCCACCAGCTCCCCCTGTCGTTTCTGATTGACTTTCTCTCAGATACCGTAGAAAGGATCATACTTATAGGCATCCAGCCGGAACGAGTTGGCACGGGGGAAGAAATCTCACTACAGGTCAGGAAGGGTGCGGACCGGCTTTTGTCTGTACTTTCGTCGGGAGAACTTGATCGTATTCTTGTCCTTGGATCAGAATAACCAGGAGGTTCTGTGCATAATTATCCGAAGTAGTGGCAGGAATGGTTTAATAGGAATCTAAGAACCAATCCCGCGGACAAAAAAATACCAAAAAAGAGGAATGTTTCCTACTATTCCACAATCTGGCTCTCCGCGAACCGGTCCTCGCATGCCAGCAGGAACTCCGGGGTCATGTGCAGGCAATCCTTAGGGCAGATATCATTGCACTGGGAGCAGAAGACGCACTGGGCGACATAGATGCGGACACGCTTTGTTGTCGGTAGAAATTCGATGGCATGGGCGGGGCAGACCTTCAGGCAGAGCTGGCATCCGATGCACGACTCCCGGTCATAGGTAATCTTTCCCCGGAATCCCGGGGGCACCGGCACAGGGGGGTTGATAGCCGCTTTTCCCTGTGCGACCTTTTGCAGGAACTCTGTGACCGAGGAGGGGAGGTAGCGGGCAGGAAACGCGTTGGTAGCCGGTTTTTTGAAGAGCTGCCTGAGCAGTTCAGGCATCATGGGAAGGCGGACCATGGTCACACCACCCCCAGGAAATGATCAGCCATCACCAGCAGCAAGCCGACAATGCCGATGAGGCTGATATATATCCAGTACACCGAGACCACCTGGTTGATGCGGAACCGTGCCATGGAAACCCTGATCAGGCTTACCGCTACAAAAGCGACAAGCACCACCAGAACGAGGTAGAATAGCAGGTCAAGAACCGGTTGCAGGATGACCGGTGCCGGGAGTAATGCGGAGAGCCGGTAAGGGATAAAGAGCGCCACAACAAGCGATGCCATGACCACGGTCTTCACACCCTGCGTGAGGGTGAAGAGGGCAAGGTTCTTTCCTGAATACTCCACCAGCACCCCGCCGGCAAGCTCCGTCTCGGCTTCGGGCGTATCGAACGGGATGCGGGAGAGTTCTGCCGGGGTGACGATGAGAAGGACGAAGAACAGGATAAGGACGCCGATAATCCCGAGCGGCCCCACAAGCCCCCAGACGGGATTTGCCTGCACGCTTGCCAGCATGAAGGGGAGTGGGATTCCTGAAACGGCAAGTTTCCATGCGATGGCGATGATCACAACGGCAAGCGGAAACTCGTACGCGATCATGGTGACCATCTCCCTCTGTGCACCCACCGTTGCGTATGGTGACCCGGAGGAAAACCCTCCGGCAACAAGTGCGAGAGCCGGCAGGGTCAGGAGATACATGACCAGTATCAGGTCTCCCCCGCCGGAAAGGACAGGATGAAATCCCCCAACAGGGATATAGAGCAGGATGGTGATAGCCGATGCCAGTGCTACGACCGGTGCCAGGTTGAAGAGCCAGGGTATTGCATTAGCGGGTACCACATTTTCCTTGGAGAAGAGCTTGCGTATGTCCGTCAGGGGCTGGCTGAGCGGGGGACCGATGCGTGCCTGCATCCGGGCAGTCACGATCCGGTCAACCCCCATCAGGAATACTGCGACAAGTATCCCGAAAACCGCGACAAGAACCGCTCCTGCCACTGTTCCGATGAGATCGGTCAGCATTGTGAAAGCCTCCTTGTTTTCTCACGGGAAAGACGCGTCAGATCTTCTTTGGTCAGGTCTGCTGCAGAACTGTCCCGGATAATTGTCACCCGGTCGGTACAGGACATACAAGGATCAATGGATGCCACGATGATGGGAACGTCTGCCAGCTGCTCGCCTTTGAGCATGGGGATCCAGGACATCAGGTTGCTGTAGGAGGATGCTTTCACCTTCCACGTTGCCGGTGCCTCGTTCCCGTCCATGCGGACATAATGCATGCATTCGCCTCTAGGAGCCTCCACCCTGCCGATTGCCTCTCCCTGTGCCTTTTTCAAGGTGAGCAGCAGTTTGGGCAGCTTCTTCTCCCAGAGGATCTCTCCGGCAGGCAGATTATCCAGGCACTGCTGGATAATATCGATGGACTGGGCGATCTCAAGGAGCCTCACGATAATCCGGTCGTACACATCCCCTTTCGGTCCCCCGAATTCCTGCGGGGGAAGCACCGGGTGGACATCGAGGTCACCATAGGCGCAGTAGGGATAATCGTGCCGGACATCCATGGCAAGACCCGATGCCCGTGCAGTCGGTCCTATGGCACAGAGGAGCTGGGCATCCCGGTAGCTCAAAAGACCGTGACCCCGGCACCGCATGCGTATGGTGCTGTCATCTAAGAAGACTGTCTTCATCTGGTCGAGCAGCCCCCGGTAGTAGGCAAGACCCTGTTCAATAATGGAGCGCTGGTCGTCACTGATATCCCTGCGGACGCCCCCGATCTGGATAATCCCGTAGTTCACCCGGTTCCCGGTGAGGTTCTCGATGAGGTCCATCGATTGTTCCCTCACCCGCCATGCAAGGAAAAGGAGCGAATCAAACCCAAGCTCGTGGGCAGCCACACCAGCCCACAGGATATGTGACTGCATCCGCTCGAGCTCGTGCAGGATGGTCCTGATATAATCAGCCCGGGGAGGGACTTCGATTTCGGCAATCTGCTCCACTGCCCGTGCAAACGAGAGCGAGTGCACAATCCCGCAGATGCCGCATATCCTGTCGGTGAGGTGGATGATCTGGACCGGGTTCCTCCTCATGCCCATCCATTCGATGCCCCGGTGGGTGTTACCGGGTGCAAAGTCCACCGATCTGATCACTTCTCCATCCATCTGGAAGGTAAACATGACCGGCTCTTTTAAGGCGGGATGCACAGGTCCGATCGGGACCGTATAGGGGGTTGATTTTTTCGTTGTATCGCCGTTCATTGTGCTGCGCCCCCCGTCTTTTTCTCCATTCCTTCAGCCGCCGGCACTTCCACGACGGGTTTCTTTTCCGGAACCGGTGGTACCGGGCGATCCTTTGGTCGGTCTATAGCCCACAGTTCCCTGACCATCTCGGGTTTTATCCCCGTTTCATCCTTTCTCCAGGGATACACGCCTTGCGGGAAATCATCAGGAAGGAAGAGCCTCCGCCCATCGGGGATATCAGTTACCGTGATGCCGAAAAATTCCTGCTTTTCGCGTTCCGATAACAGGGCACCGGGTATGAGATCGGTAATAGTGGGAACGGTCAGATCTGTTTTTGGGAGCCGTATGCCAAAGGTTACCATGTATTCGCCGAATTTTGTGCCATAGAAGACGGACATGATATAGAGGAGTTCAATCTCATCGCCAAGATCATTTCCTGCGATTACCGCGAAGTGCGGGAACCTGATATCCATGAGTTTTCTGATTGCGGGTTTCAAGAGTTCCCGGTCGATACGGATCCAGATATTGTAGCTTTTCGTCTTTTTTACCCCTTCCCCGCGCTCGGTGATCCTGGCTTCGTGAATGCCTGCCCCGAATTCAGCCTTGTAGAGATCGATAATCTCTTGGGGGGAGAGATGCGGTGTTTCGGTCATTGTGCCGCCTCCAGGCGCTCCAGTTTCTCCCACGCTTTAACGACCCCGTAGATAATTGCCTCCGGACGGGGTGGGCACCCGGGCACATACACGTCCACGGGAATCACCTGGTCGATCGGTCCGTCAAGGTTGTACGAGTCATAAAAGACACCTCCTGACTGGCCGCATGACCCGATGCACATGACCAGCTTGGGATCGGGCACTTGCTCGTACACCCTACGGGCTTTCGGCGCCATCTTTTTTGTCACTGGCCCGGTCACCAAAAGTACATCGGCATGCTTTGGCGAGCCCACCAGCTTTATGCCGAAGCGTTCAGGGTCGTAGCGCGGGGTTATTGTCGCCACAATCTCGATATCGCAGCCATTGCAGGAGCCGGTGTTGAGGTGGAACACCCAGAGCGAACGGTTGAAGGATTTTGTCAGTTTCATGAGAGCACTCCCACAATTACGAGAAGCAGCGCGGTTACTGCAACAAACCAGATCATATAATCGGTCAGGACACCCGTATGTACAGGAACAAGAACATCATAATAGCCTTTCAGTGCCTGCAAAAATCCCCAGTACAGGTTGCTGGCCCTGATATGGACGGCTCCCTTATCAGGCTCCGCATTGCCGGAGAGATAGGGGCGCCCCTGCTCGGTTCCTTTCTTGTACGAAGACTCTCCTGTTTTCCAGACCAGGTACACAATGACAACCGCAGCCACAAATGCAACCAGCCAGATAACAGGAGCCCATATGCCATATCCGGTCAGCAACGGTGCAAACAGATCCATTTCAGGCACCTCCCAGCACTGATGCAATATACCCGCTCTGGTCTGCAAGCGCATGGACGGCAGGGGCAACGAGCATGTCCACCACCGGCTGCGGGAACAAGCCGAAGAGGATGCAGATGGCAGCAAGAATGCCCATACCGATCAGCATCGGTAGAGGGGCTTCCTTAACCCCTGCATACTCCGGAAGCTGGGGTCCCATGAATACCGAATGAAAGACCTTGACAAACGAGGCGAGGGTGAGGATGGAAACCACCATCGCGATGATCGCAAGGAGCGGGTTGAAGAGGTAGACGGACTCGTAGATCATCTGTTTTGAGGCGAAACCGTTGAGGGGCGGGATTCCTGCGATGGCGAGTGCACCGATAATGAAGAAGATCATGGTGTACTTCATGGTGTGCCCGAGCCCGCCCATTTTGTTCAGGTCTCGGGTACCTATCCGGTAGACTATTACTCCTGCAGTCAGGAAGAGGAGCCCCTTGTACATCGCATGGTTGAAGATGTGGAAGATGCCCCCCTCCATTGCCATAGACCCGAATGCACTGGTGAGTGCGGCATTGCCGAGTACAGCGAGCCCTACACCGACACCAAGAAGCATATATCCGGTCTGGGAGACCGCGTGGTATGCCATCAGGCGCTTGATATCTTTCTGGGGAATTGCCATCGTGACCCCAACGACCATGGAGAGCACACCGAGGATGATGATGATCCAGCCCACGGTGACGCAGTTCATGGTAACGTTGTACATCGTAAAAAGTACCCTGAAGAGCCCATACAGGCTCGCCTGGCTCGCGACCACCAAAAATGCGGTTACCGATGCCGGTGCCATGGAGTAGGCATCCGGTGTCCAGAAGTGCAGGGGCACGGCACCGCACTTCATCGCAAGCGCTGCGATGATGAGGACGAGTGCGATCTTGTCCAGCATCGTGTATTGCATCCGCTGGGCAATCATCGCGATATTGAGCGCATTGTATTCTCCGTAGAAGATGCCGATGGCAAACAGGATGAAGATCGCGCCGAGCGTAGAGAGTATGAAATATTTAAGAGCTGCTTCAACAGCAATCCCCCCGTCGATACGGTACGCGATCATGCCGGCTGATGCAAGGGAGAGAATCTCCAGGAAGACGAAGAAGTTGAAGAGATCTCCCGTTGAAACCATACCTAAGACGCCGGTGATCATCAGGAAAAACAGGGTGTAATATCCCTCAAGACTGCTGTTGCGGGACTCAGACGACAGTGAATACAACAGGACCGTTAGCCCGACAATCGCACAGATGATCTCCATGAATGCGCTCATCGCATCCACGGTGAAGATGATCCTGATTGGAATACCCCCGGAGTCCAGGGGAATTGCGAGATTCGCAGCAGCGGCACCGAACACGTAGAGGACAGGCCCGGTTGCGAACACCCGGTACGCCAGGATGAACGCAATGGCTGCGGTGATGAGCATCATCCCCATCACCCAGCAGTTCCTGACCGTTGAGGAAATTTTTCCCATGACCGGACAAAGGAATGCCGCAAACAGCGGGATGGCTACCAGCAGCGCCGGGGCATTGGTGACGATAAAATCAGCAAATGTCATCCGTGGAGCCTCCGTATCTCATTGATATCCACCGTACCGTATTTTTTCTTCAGCACCATGGCAAACGAGAGAACCAGCGCACTTGTCGCCACCCCGATCACGATCGAGGTCAGCACCAGTGCCTGCGGTGTGGGAAGCACCATCAGTTCCGAAGGCGCAAGCGTGAAGATCGGGGCGACACCCCCCTCGCGGTAGCCGAGCGACACAAGGAACAGATTTACCGCGGATTCGAGGATGTTGATACCAAGGAGGATCTTGATGATATTCTTTTTTAACAGAACCGTCACAAGCCCGATGAGGGTCAGGACGACCACGGTGATGAGCGGCAGGTTCCAGAGCATGTTAGCACACCTCCTTTTCCAGCCCGGAGAGCATGTAAATGAGAACGAGCGTGAGTCCTCCCCACACTTCAATTCCGACGGCAAAGTTCATGAGCGGGACAAATCCGCCGGTGTTCAATTCCCCGGCATTAATCCCGTACGGCACGGGTATTCCAAACAGTGAACCACTTGCATTCAGGTAATTGAAGAAGAACACCTGCCCGAATGCAAACGCGAGGAGCCCCACGCCAATAAACCCGACAAGCCCGATCACTTCCTGTCCCATCAGGACATTCTTTGTCAACCAACCGGTGACTTCTTTGTAGCTGTATGCTACAATCACGAGTGCCCCGCCGGTTGCAATGACCGCACCGCCCTGAAAGCCCCCGCCCGGGGTCAGGTGACCATGCGCTATAATATACAACCCGAAGATCAGGATCGTCGGGTAGAGGAGGTCTGCCGCTGTCCGCACAATCCTACTCATTCTCATATTCCTCACCCCCCTGCATCTTCCGGAACATCAGCGCCACGCCAATGATGGCGCAGAACAGGACGGTCGATTCCCCGAGAGTATCAAAACCCCTGAAATCAAAGGTGACCGAGGTGCACTGGTTGTTTGTCCCGGTCTGTTCCTGACCGTGCCTGAGGAAGTAGTCATCCATGTCCGTCATCTTCGGTGAGCCAAATGAGAATGTCATTGCCATCACCCCGAAAAATGCGGCAAGGATGAGGATGGAAGCCGCCACAATGAGCATCTTTTTCATGAGCTCCCCTCCTCAAACCGCCCGGTCGCCCGGATCGCAATGATAAATATCGCAGTCGTCAGTCCGGCGCCTATCGCTGCCTGCGATATCGCAACATCCGGTGCCTGGAGGATATAGAATTCCAGCGATATCAGGAAACTGAAAAGACCCGCTGCAAGGGTTGCTGCCAGCAGGTCCTTGAAATAACAGGTCAGGATTGCCGAGGCAATCAGCCCAAGCAGTACCAGGATATGGGGAATCTGTTCGATCATAGTTTTGCCTCCGCCAGCCGGTCGACGACTGCAGGTGTTGGCATAATCCCGCTCCTGTGGGTGGCACGCGCAATCGCATGGGCGCTGACCGCATTTGTGAATGCAAGACACGCAACCGCCAGGAATGCATGGATGGCAAGGGTGAGATACTGGCTGTCATTGATGGTGAAAAACAGGTACAAACCGTAAACGATTACCGCAAGCGACGTGAAGATCGAGCCAAACGTCGTTGCCTTCGTTGTCGCATGCATACGGGTGTACACGTCAGGGAAACGCAGGAGCCCGATCACCCCGAGCGTGTTGAAGATCACACCGATGGCAAGGCATGCGTAAATAAGTATTTCCACGGCTGTCATGTCAGAGCTCCCCCCCGATATACTTGGCAATGTACAGCGTGCTGACAAACGACAGCAGCCCATATACGATCGCAACGTCAACGAAGATGATCTCCTTATACACCACTCCCAGGATGATCATCGCTGCGATAACAAGGGTATTCACCGTATCGAGTGCTATGGCACGATCAGGGGCTGTCGGTCCGATCACCAGCCTGACGGCAGCAAGTACCATAAGAACCGTCAGGCAGAGCACCGTAAGGATCCAGGCATCGATCATTCGGCAATCCTCCGTATCCATGCGGGGAGGTTAACAAGCCCGAAGAGCTCGGTGCTCTCGATAATCTCTCTCTTCTCGTCGCCTTCACCGACATTGATATTGTGGATGAAGAGATCGTTTGTCGTTTCGTCAATCCCGACAGAAAGGGTACCCGGGGTCAGCGTGATCGAGTTTGCCAGCATGAAGATGCCCAGATCGGTCTTCAGTCCAGAATGCACCCGTACGATACCGGGCCTGATCTTCATCGTGATGACCCGGTATGCGACATCAAGGTTGGCTTTTGTGAGTTCCACAAAGAAGGGACCCGGCACGTAGACCAGCAGAAGCAACAACCGGAGGGGGGAAAGGAGCCGGTAACTCTTATACCTGCACAGGAATTTTCGTGCTACAAGTCCGGTAAGCAGTGCGAGAACAACACCCATGACAAGTTCAGAGAACGACCATAGCCCGATGCTGCCCGAACCGGCAGTCAATACAAGGTACAGGAGAAATGCCATACCCGCAGTTACAAGAAACGCAATCACACACAAACACCTTACTGCTGTCCCTTTCTTTGTTCAGAAAATGTGGTCTCACTTTTGCCAAGCCAGAACCGTTCATTTGATTTTTTGATACTTTTACGGTAAACATTGTTCAGAAACACGATAACGTCACCATAATTGTTCATGATTTATGATGTTCAATCTAAAAAACGTGTTTGTTTTACCACATTCTTTGGATAAAAAAGAGAGGGAAATTCCTGATTTAATGATAGAGATGCCGGTGAAAAAAGACCAATACCAGATCCTGTACAGGGCATAGTGCCGGTTCGAACTGCAACCTGAACATCTAAAAATGCATAGAGATTCCATTGATTTCGTCTGATATGAGACATACCGGTGGATCATAGGGCATGGGACATTCGACATGCCCGGGAGGGAACGCAAGGTGTCCCAGAACACTCAATTCCGGTTACCTCATAAGGGGTGCATTATCCAGTAAATACAGCATAGTGCTACTGGTTTTTAAGGCTTGACATTAAAAATATTGATGTTAAAATTTTCGACCATTAATCAGGATTTCAACGGGAGGGTCTGAGAGAAATGGATTTGTTGATAATTGCACCTGTATGTGCTATTATTGGGTTGCTTTTTGCAGCTTTTTCTTTTTTCAGCATGAAAAAAGAGGGTACCGGTACTGAACTGATGCAGAAGATTGCTGCGGCGATTCATTTGGGAGCGATGGTTTACCTGAAACGCCAGTACACCGCGATTGCAATCTTTGTCGTGGCGATGGCAATTATTCTCGCCATCGCGATTAGCCCCCTGACTGCCGGGTGTTTTGTTGTGGGAGCAGCTCTTTCCGCAGCCGCAGGCTATATCGGTATGACCGCGGCAACATTGGCAAATGTCCGTACAACCCATGCCGCAAAAGAGGGGATGGCGAAAGCCTTCCAGGTCTCGTTCTCCAGCGGCACAGTCATGGGGATGACCGTTGTAGGGCTCGGTCTGCTGGGCTTGTCAGTTACTTATTATGTCGTTGGTACCTTCACGACTGTCGGCATTTACGAAGTGATCAATATCCTTTCGGGATTCTCCCTTGGTGCAAGTTCGATTGCGCTCTTCGCCCGTGTTGGCGGCGGGATCTTCACGAAAGCCGCTGATGTCGGTGCCGACCTTGTGGGGAAGGTTGAAGCGGGGATCCCGGAAGATGACCCCCGTAACCCTGCAGTCATTGCCGACAATGTCGGGGATAATGTCGGCGATATCGCAGGTATGGGTGCCGATCTCTATGAATCCTATGTCGGATCCATTGTTGCCACCATGCTGATCGGCGGTTCTATCGCAGTCATGGTTGCATCATCCAAGGCTGCCAACCTGATGGACACCATCCATATGACGCTCGGTACCGCAATCAATGTCGTTCCGGATGCAGCCGGTGTCATGAACCTCGTCCTCCTCCCGCTGCTTATTGCTGCTGTGGGCATTATCGCTTCCGTGATCGGTTCGTTCTTTGTCAGGAGTTCAAAAAACGACAGCAGCGCGATCCACAAGGCATTCAACGCGGGCACGTTTGCCAGCCTGGTCATCACCGCGATTGCCACCTATTTCCTCGTGGTTACACTTCTCGGACAGCTCTATGTCGGGGTATTTATCGCCACCGTTGCAGGACTGGTCGGAGGTTTCCTGATCGGACTTGTGACCGAGTACTACACGTCCTATGACCGCCCGCCCACCCAGCGGATTGTAAAATCCACGGAGACGGGGGCAGCAACCGGCATCATCACCGGTCTTGCCGTGGGATTTGAAAGCACGGCGTTCCCGGTACTCATTGTCGCGGGCGCAATCCTCGTCTCCGCACAACAAGCGGGGCTGTACGGGGTTGCCATTGCCGGCGTCGGCATGCTCGCCACACTGGGCATCACCCTCTCTGTTGATGCTTACGGCCCGGTTGCGGACAATGCCGGCGGTATTGCCGAGATGTCCCACCAGGATAAGAGTGTCCGGGAGATCACAGACACGCTTGATGCGGTTGGCAACACGACTGCAGCGATCGGCAAGGGCTTTGCCATTGGCGGTGCAGCGCTTACAGCTCTCGGTCTCGTCATCGCATACACACAGGCAGTCGGTCTCCCGCTTGTCGATCTCCTCAGCCCGATTGTCTTTGTCGGGATCATTATCGGTGCAATGCTCCCCTTCCTCTTCTGCTCGTTTGCCATGACCGCTGTCGCTAAGGCAGCGGGCGACATCGTGCAGGAGGTACGCAGGCAGTTCAAGGAGATCCCGGGGCTCATGGAGGGGAAGGCGGAACCCGACTATGAAGCATGCATCACGATCTCCACCAACGCCGCGCTCAAACAAATGGTGATCCCGGGGCTCATGGCAATCCTTGCACCGGTTGCCTGCGGGCTTCTCCTCGGGACGGCAGCGCTTGCCGGACTCCTCGTGGGTTCAATCGCCAGCGGCTTTATCGTTGCCGTCATGATGGCAAACGCCGGCGGTGCATGGGACAATACAAAGAAATTCATAGAACAGGGTCACCTCGGTGGAAAGGGCTCACCTGCACACATGGCGGCAGTCACCGGTGACACGGTCGGGGACCCGTTCAAGGACACCGCAGGCCCGGCACTCAATATCTTAATCAAACTGATGGCGATTGTAGCGGTGGTCTTTGCTCCGCTGTTTATCTGAAATTCATATTTTTTCTTATTTCTCTGGCGATCCGAAGGGCATGTGTATCTCCCGGTGAGCATGGGGTAACGGGGAATCTTAGGTTTCTGGCACGAGATCCTCCCTGAACCCTCGATAAATCTCCTCCGGAATCTTCTTGCCCATGTGACCATTGACACCCCCCTCCCATTTTTTGATCCGGAGATACGGATAGAGGATCGATGACCAAAAAAGGCTGCAAAGCGTTACTCATGCCCTGACAATTCAGGGACCGGGGGTTCACTCTAACGGGCTGTCACTCGTCGGTACTTTTTACCCTTGACCCGGTACTGGCAGGGAGTGAGGAAAACCGGTCTTTTGCCTGCCGTACCTTATGAGCTTCAATGGTTAATTTATAAAGAGACGCAAGAATTACACCATGAGGGCACCCATGAATCAGATTTATCTTTTCGGTCACCGCAAGCCCGACACGGACAGCATCGCAAGTGTCATCGGGTATGCAGAATTTTTAAACCGGTCCGAGCCGGGCAGATATGTCCCGGTACGATGCGGTGAGCTGAATTCGGAATCCCGGTACATGCTCGAACGGTTCGGTATCGATGAACCCGTGTTTATCGCGTCAGTCGAACCGAAGCTCTCGGATATTATCTACAAGCCGGTCTTTTCGCTGCCGCAGGATGTCCCGATCGTTGATGTTGCGACCCTGATGGCAAAGGAAGGGATCCGGAACGTCGTCATAACTGACGCGGCAGGAAAGCCGGTCGGGATGGTGGGGGAGCATGCCCTCGCCGGTGCATATATCCAGAGAATTTACCTTGCCGAACTTGCCGTCACCCCGATTCCGGTCGAAACACTTGCCCATATCCTGAATGCAACTATCCTCGTATCAGCCCACCGGATGCTTGAAGGGCGGGTCTACATCGCCATCGATGCCCTCAATGTCACGCTTTCCAAGATGACCTTAAAGGACATTGCGGTGGTGGGAGACAACGAACCCGCCCAGCTTGCGCTCGTCTATGCCGGGATTGCCTGCCTGATCATTGCCGAAGGGGCGCCGGTCGGGGAACACGTCGCGGCGGCAGCAGCAGAACGCGGAGTAACGGTGTTCTCGACCGGGCTTGACGCGTTCGGGGTTGGCAAGATGATCAATCTATCCCTGCCCGCCCGTGAAGTGATGGAGATCAATGTCCCGGTCCTCTCAGTTGCTGACACGATCGCTCATGCCCGGCAGGTTGTCTCCTCAACAAAATTCCGGGCGGCATGTGTTGTTAACGGTGACGGGACACTTGCCGGGGTCCTGACGAGGACCACCCTTCTGGGTGATGTGCGGAGATCCGTGATTCTCCTCGACCACAACGAAGCGTCACAGGCGGTGAACGGGATCGAAGAGGCGGATGTTGTCGAGATCATCGACCACCACCGGCTTAGGGCGATCACCACCTTAAAACCGATACGATTCTTAAACGACCCGGTGGGAGCAACCTCGACCATCATTACCATGAAATTTATGGAATCTGACCTGACACCATCCCGTGCCGTTGCCGGGGCACTTCTCTGCGGTATTCTTTCAGATACCCTTGCCCTTAAGATGTCCACCACCTCTCACCGGGACAAAAAAGCGGTGAAATACCTTGCCCCGATTGCAGAAGAAGATCCGGAACAGCTCGGTATTGCCCTCCTTGAACAGGGAATGGATCTTTCGGGGGCAACCCTCGATATAATCCTCGCCCGTGACACCAAGGAGTTTGAACTTTCCGGAAAAAAGGTCGTGATTGCGCAGGTAATGGTACCGTCATTTTCCTGGAACCGGGAGCGGGATGCAGCGATCCAAGCCGAGCTTGCCCGGATCCGGACAAAATCAGGATCAGATATGATCCTCGCTCTCTTTACAAACGTGAAGGAAAATGCAAGCGACCTCTCCGGGGTAGCAGACCCTGCACTCATGAATGAACTTTTCGATAAACCCCTGCCAATCAGGCTTGAAGGCGTCATGTCACGAAAAAAAGATTTCCTCCCTTGGCTCGGGGCACGGCTCCGCGAGCATGCATTGCCATAACCGTATCCCGGGTTTTCCTGGATACCGTAAGGCACCCCCCTCTTCTTTTGAACTGCCATCTTAGACCCCCTCCGCCGGCAGTTTCGGCAGCCGGTCGCGGAAGTGCCAGAAGACCAGCGCAAGTGCGACGTAGAATACTGCAACAAACCCCCCGAATTCGCCTAACATTATCTCTCCCGCAGACGTGGTCATGGTAAGGGCGGGATAGAACTGCTGGATGAAATAGTTCCAGAACCCGTGGAAGAGAACAGCGACCCAGACACTCCCTGCCGCAAGCCGGAGCCATTCGAGGATGCACCCTGCACCCATCACCGAGAGTATGAAAACGGCAAGCGAGTACCAGATCGGTCCTGCGCTGTGATAGGTGCCAAAGAACATCAGCCGGAAACACCACAAAGGCGCTGACCAAGGGTTACGCAGTTGGCAGTGCCGCACTCTTCTGCATTCCTGCTCTTCTCCGCGTACATGGACGAGGTGACCGCCCTCACCGGGAAAGCGTTTACGGTCGTAAACCTTGCGACTGTATCGGTATTCTGCGGCGCCATGCTGGGAGCCATGCTTGTCTTCCTCTTCTCTGCCTTTGCGATCCGTGCAGTAGGACAGACTGCCCAGTACGTGATTATGGACGTACGCAGGCAGTTCAAAAACCCGGGGATCCTGGCGGGCACCGTTAAGCCTGACTACGCCAGTTGTGTTGACATCACCACGAAAGGTGCATTAAAGAACATGATCATCCCCGGTGTGATCGCTGTCGCACTCCCGGTCTTAGTTGGGTATTTCCTAAAATATGAAGCCATGGCAGCGTTTCTTATGACTGCCACCATCACCGGTGTCCTGATGGCACTCGTCCTGAACAATGCAGGCGGGGCATGGGACAATGCAAAGAAGTATATTGAGACTGGTGAGGGCGGCGGCAAGGGAAGCGATACCCACAAGGCAGCCGTTGTCGGTGACACTGTCGGCGATCCATTCAAGGACACTGCAGGACCATCACTGCACGTGCTTATCAAGCTGCTCGCTACGCTCTCGCTCGTGCTCGCGCCGCTGTTTATCTAAAACATATTTTTTTTGGGGTTCTTCTCCTAAATTAGGATCGTCTGAAATTAACCAAAAGGAACGATTAGTCTCCGTTTGAGAAAATTCGGTTGCAATGAAATCCAAACGGAGTAATATGGCTCTACGTCAAATTGTTTGGGTAATCTAGAGATTTAATTTTGCTCTCACATGCGGTCATGAAAACCGCCTTGCCCAAGTGCGACCCGACGAGACTTCGCACCGACCCCAATCAGGGGGATGGGATCCTCACAATGCAGGGGTTTGGAGGCGGCAGCCCGATTGTAGAACGGGGACCAGATTCGCCCATTCAAAACTGCGATGCGCCAAGTATTGCGCAGGGAGTCGCACAATGATCAGACTATTTTCGCATCATTGTCGCGGAGTTGATTTGTCACACTGCAACGCAGTGGATGGAGTTATCGCCCTTGAGCCTCAAATTTTGGAAAGTACGCCAGATTTTATATAATATGATGGGCAATTACGAATCATACATTGTCTTGCCTTAATGCTGGCATGTAAACAGGGTGTTTGAAATTATGGTATTTACAAAGAAGAATGAAGAAGCAGTATCACCGGTTATCGGCGTTATACTGATGGTCGCCGTCACGGTGATCCTCGCAGCAATCATCGCTGCGTTTGTGTTTGGAATGGCTGGGAATATCCAGAGTTCAAAGACGGTTGCAGTAACATTGCAAAGAACCAATACTACATGGATCCTTGCCACAAACATGGGCGGAGCGGATGCAAATAGCTTATATGGGGTTAATTGGACTATAAATGGTGTGGCCGATACTACATACATATGGACTGGTACTCCGATAGCGGTTGGAGCCCAAAAATACGTCCTTGTTCCAACCGGCTCTAAGATAACAGCTATTGGGATGTTCAATGATGGATCAAACCAAGTCATCCTAGATAAGATACTCTAATCCTTTTTTTACATGGGCATATTCATTAACTGGTTCAGTTCTGGTGGATTCACAAATCACATGTTGATAGATTCTTTTCACCCGCTGGTAGGGATCTAAACTCTATCATCAGGTGCACGGATTCAGTTTCACTCTGATCGAAATCGTCGAAATGATTTCCTGATCGCCATTCTTTCTCCCAGAACGGCTACCTCTCCCTCACACAACCCGGCAACGGGCACACTAAACCAGCGATACATCCCCAATCACAATCCCGGGGCAAGAAATACCATATCGGTGGACCGCAGGAACAATATCTCACGCTCCGCGATGCGAAAAGTCAATCCGGTGAAGGCGCCGTTTGTGCGATTTCAGCGTGCTCCTCCTTCTGAAGAGTTCTTGAGCGCTCGAAGGATATGTCGTTTGATGTGGAGCAGCGCCGGGGTTGTAGGGATTATCGGGTGGAATGGGGCGGGGGGAAGTTGACGCTGCAGAAAGATTTTGTCCAGGATTAATAGCATACAAGATACAATGATTCTTCAATCGTACCCGGGTTGGTGGGGACTTTTCATCCGGGGGGTCTGACAGGATGATGAAACCCGTAAAAGTGGTGTTTGATGGATCGGTATTCCGACATTCCGGTCCGGTCAATCTCGAAGTGGGAAAAAATATACCATTACCGTGAGACCTTTGCCGGAAGAGGCAGATACAGAGCAGGATCCTGCATTTGATATTACCTCTCTTGCCGTAACAACGAATATTCCGGACCTTTCCTCTGAGCACTATCATTACCTGCATGGCATGCCAAAACGGGAAGCTCATGAAAGGTAACGTATGTTTTGTTGATTAAGGTCTGCTGGATTGCGACTTTTTTTTGATACGAAATTTAATAATCTGTCCTGCTGTAGTCTATAGTATGACTCAGGCAATTCATCGCGCCCAGGACCAGGATCTGATTGAACGGAGGGGGAAAGTTCATAAGACCACTATCCAGGTTACCCCTCATACCAAGGATTACCTGGATAAAATCAAAGAACAGTCCGGCGTCGAGACCTATGATCAGGCAATTCTGTTCCTGATCCGCGAGCGACGGAAACATCTCCCGTCGTCATTCGGAAAATTACCTGGCATCGGTCATTTTACCCGCGAGGAGGATGATTCTCATCGGATTCGTCATTGATACGTGGGTCTGGGTTGAATATTATCTCGGTGAAGATTCACGCGTGAACGAGTATATCGAAAACGACAGCCTCGACTTGTTCACGTCCACAATTACCCTTACCGAAATGATAAAATTCCTTCATCAGAACCACGAGAATCCGGAGAATATCCGTCATGTTGTTTCAGAGATCGGTATCAGGAGTCTTGTTATCCCGGTAACGGAAGATATAGCCATTCTTGCCGGTGAATTCAAAAACGAGGGATTCAAAGGCGGGATTGCCGACACCATCATCCTCGCAACAGCCCGATCCGGGGGTCATAAGGTGGTCACCGGTGATCCTCATTTCAAAGATATATCTGACGCCGTGTTCATTAAAACCGGCTGACCTTTTTTTATCCAGGAATCTGGTTACCCGGGGAACTGCCTTCTCCCTGATTTGTGGGAGCTGGAACCGGGTTTCAATATCACAAGCGCTTATTACGTCCCCGCAAATGGATTTTTTATTCCAATGGTGTCCGGTTCGGAAAGATGAAGGGATACTGTTACACAAATGTACCGGGGAGCACCGGATCCGTTCCATCCGTGAAGCGTCCGGTCACGACGATACTTTAATTCAACCATCACGTATACCAGTATAGTATCACATACTCCGGAGCGAGTTGTCCCATGTCTTCCGATCATCCCGATATCCGCGTCCGTAATCTCGGCAAGAAATACACCATCGGCGGACCGCTGGAACAATATCTCACACTCCGCGATGCGATGGTCAATTCGGTGAAGGCGCCGTTTGTGCGATTTCATCGTGCTCCTCCTTCTGAAGAGTTCTTGAGCGCTCGAAGGAAGTGTCGTTTGATGTGGAGCAGCGCCGGGGTTGTGGGGATTATCGGGTGGAATGGGGCGGATCTTGGGAAAGAGGTTGAGTCGTTCTATGTTAACATGACAACAGATGTTCGAGATCAACTCGACGTCTTGGGCATGAAGTCAATACTGTTGCCTGAAAGGACACCTAATGTGTAGTGTACCATTTTACCGCTAAATGGGTCAATAGTGAACCGTATCATAGCTAATCTTTAATCTCATCGGATCAACAATCTTTAAACGACAGACTCCTTTTATTGAGACAACCGGAGACACACAATGGATAAAATACTGAAAATTACTGCCGCGCTCGTTGTTGTTGTCTTCATTGGCTGTGCAGTAGTTTTTTTTACCGGGATACAAACTGGCATTCCCGGTGTTTTGGGTACAGAAAATGCTCCCTCATCGGGAAACCTCACGGTCTTTTTTTTCTATGGCGAAGAATGTGCGCATTGCCATACCGTAATGCCGTTGGTCATTAACCTCTCAAAAAAATATCCGGATGTGGAATTCCAGATTCTCGAAATATGGCATAACCAGAAAAACTACGACATATATTCAAAGATAAATGCCGAATTGAAGAGTTTTTATACCGGTGTTCCTGAAGTGATTGTCGGGGATACAATATTATCCGGTGATCGCGATATTCCGGAAAAACTGGAAACGACGATCCAGGAAAAGATAAAAAAAAAGAATTGAGTAACGTCCCGCAACAAAAAACGATTGCTAAACCGACATCGGTACCTGTTATGAATGGTTCCGGTCGGGTGATAACCGGGTATTTTTTTTATGGCGATGGATGCATCCATTGTGATAATGTAAAGCCCCTGCTGGAAAACCTCGGCAATAAATATCCGGAGCTGGATATCAGAATGCTGGAGGTGTATTTCAATGCCACAAACCAGGCAACCTTCTCCTCCATGCGGCAGCAATACGGGATTGGGGATACCGGTGTCCCGGCTCTTTTTATCGGTAGGCGGGTCTTTGTCGGGGATGTCGATATTAAAGACCATCTTGAAGAAGCCTTTCTCGAAGAAAAACAATTGTCAGACTCGTGCAATAATGCCTCTGCTGTTGCCGCCACAAGTCCTGGATTACCCTGCCCGGCAACCCCCGCTTCCCTGACACCTCAACTGGTCATCGGAGCGGCGCTCGTCGATAGTATAAATCCCTGTGCGTTTTCAGTCCTGATCTTCCTGCTGGTATCCGTTGTTTCGATCAGGGACAGAAGACGCATCCTTCTTGTGGGAGGCTGCTATATTGCCGCAGTCTTCTGCTTTTACCTGTTATCCGGTCTCGGTCTTTTATCACTGGTGCGCCTCGCAGGGGTATCGACAATCCTCTCGTACCTTGGCGCTGGAGTGGCAATTGTGCTCGGGCTCGTGAGTGTTATTGACGCGGCAAGAAACAAGGGGGATTTCCTGCTTGCCATTCCTGCGTCAAAAAAAGAGCAGATCGACCGGTATATCCGGCGTGCAACACTTCCCGCGGCGTTCGGTCTCGGGATCCTTATCGGAATCTTTGAACTGCCGTGCACCGGCGGGATTTACCTTGCCATACTCGGTCTCGTGAGCACGAACTATACGCTCGTGCAGGGACTGCCATACCTTATCCTCTACAACCTCATCTTTGTCCTGCCGCTTGCAGTGATCCTTGTACTTGTCGCATTTGGGCTGCCACCGGAAAATGCCGATGCATGGAGAATCCGGCACCGGAGAACACTCCGCTTACTGGTCGGCATAGCGATGATCCTGCTGGGTGTGGTGATCTTTTCGGGTATGCTTGGATGAGTACGAGGCGATGGTCCGGTGATTGTGAACCCCGCACAAAGGACCAAATTTGTTGAGGGGGTATAACGCTAATAGGGTCTCATCATCCAGTTTTTTCTCTCCGATTCTAACCCGGCTCAACGTGTCACGAATAATTTTTATATTCTTTTTTACAGGGTTGCATATTGTTACTGGTACTTTGTTTTGTGAGATGATGAAGAGAGGTTTGACCAGTTCAGGGAACGCTCATTGAGATTAAGGGAGCTCCGAAGTGTTGGGAATTAAGGTGTTGCCAATCAGTGCGGCGCAGGCTTTTTTAAAATTCCAGTAAACCGGGGAGATTTTCTCGTGAAAACCTGATTGGGCGATGGAGGATGCCGCAACAGGGGGGATCTTTGCATGCACGAACTGCCCGGGAACCGCCCTCTTAAAAAAAGACGGGATCACGAGAATGATCGATGAAAAAAACAGTCAGCCCGAATCTGCGTGACGTCCGGGCGTATCTCATCTTTTTTTGTTGCCGTTCCGTGCGTGCTGGGACTCTTCGTTCATCGCAATGAGAATCTCAAATATTTTCTTCACCGGTTCGGGATCGATGTGCGCCTTTGCTGCACGCTCGCCTGCCGACGAGATCACCTGCCGGGCTCGCTGTTCATCCCGGACCGGGAGCCCTTCGCGGACTTTTATATCCGAGACTTTTACGGCAAGCCTCTGCCGTTGTACAATCAGTCTGACGATCTCGTCATCGACCCGGGTGATCTTCGCTCTGACTGATTCAAGGGACATACAAGTACATCTCCTGATCAGCGGATAAATATAATGACCTGCGATCGCCCCCCAAACAGCCCCTTTAACTGTTCAATCGCTCACGAGAACGGATGAGAACGGCTCACCCAAAACAGATATGACAGAAACGCCCTATCTGATCCGGTGATCTCATGCTCGAAAAAATATCCCGTCGCGAAGAAGCTGATCTCTTTGTCGCGTGGGTTGCAATCTCGCTGGCATTCACAATCATATTCATATCCCCAAACGGGTTTCTCTCCACGAACTTTCGTATTGAACCGTTGACCGCACTGCTCTTCTTTGTGATCTCGCTTGTGACAGTGGGTATCGGGTTTATCCTCCACGAGATGGCGCACAAGTTTACCGCGATGAAATTCGGGTACTACGCAGAGTTCAGAAAGGATAACATGATGCTCCTTGTTGCCATTGCACTTGCGGTGATGGTGGGCGTCGTCTTTGCGGCACCTGGTGCAACGGTCATCTACAACAACTCGATTGATGGCAGGGGGATTTCACGGGAAGAGAACGGCAAGATCTCGGCAGCCGGACCCCTTGTAAACCTCATCCTCTGCATCCCGTTCGCCGGGCTCCTCCTCTATGGCGGAACCGGAGCCGGGCTCGCAGGAAATCTCTTCTCCACGATCGGCATGATCGGACTCCAGGTGAACGCGATGATCGCGGCGTTCAACATGCTCCCCGTGAGTGTGCTGGACGGGAGAAAGGTGTTCGCGTGGAACAAGGGGATCTTTGTCGTTTTGATCGTCGCCGCGTTCGGTGCACTGGTCGTGTCGTTCTACCCGGGTATCCTATAACAATAACAACTTTTTTTTCGTGCTGATGCAGTCAGACGATGAGTGCTGTTCCGTCTTGATACATTCGAACTGTAACCTCTTCATCTCCTGGGTTGATGCCGTATGCTCGCAAGGCGTTTTTAGAATTTTTCTGCAACAAAACATCGTAATACAAAATTTTATCTACTTTTTTGTATTACAATACATAACAACACAATATGACCGTCAGGGATGCCGTCTTCCAGCAGAAGCAGGAACTCGATCTGCGAATAAATGAGCGCTACATACCGCGGGATATCGTGGTGCGGGGTGAAAAGAGTGCGCTCATCAAGATCGTGATCGGTCCGCGAAGAGCAGGCAAATCGTTTTTTGTGACCCGGCACCTGATGGAGATGGGGTCGTTTGGCTACATAAATTTTGACGATGAACAGCTCGCCGACCCGGAGAAGATCCCTGACCTCCTGGCAGCGGTAAAAGACCTGTACGGGGAACCGAAAACCTTACTCCTTGATGAAGTGCAGAATATTCCGAAATGGGAACTCCTCGCCAACCGCCTCGCCCGGCAGGGGTACAACCTCTATATCACCGGGAGCAATGCCCACCTGCTCAAAAAAGAACTCGCAACACACCTCACCGGGCGGCACACCGTCACTACCCTCTTCCCCTTCTCGTTCGAAGAATTTCTCCGGATAATAGGCGATAAATTCACCGGGACCGAGTATCGCGGGTACCTTGAAGACTACTCGATCAAAGGGGGATTTCCTGAACCGCTGATGACAAACATTGACCGGAAAGATTACCTGACCCGGCTCTTCGACGCAGTTGTGTATAAAGATATTATCCGGAGGTACCAGGTGCGTTCCCCGCAGGGATTGGGTGATCTTGCCCAGTATCTCTCGTCCAATGTCGCGCACGAATACTCCATTCACGGGCTCTCACGGGTGACCGGGTGCCGGAGTGATCGCACGGTCAGCAAGTATCTCAATTATCTTGAGGAAGCGTTCCTCTTCTTCTCTGTTCCGCGATTCTCCTATAAGGTGAGAGACCAGATTTCGGCGAATAAGAAGTGCTATTGCACGGATAACGGATTTGTGACCGCAAAAGGGTTCCGGTTCTCAGAGAACCGAGGGAGTCTTTTTGAGAACCTTGTGGCAGTAGCGCTCCGGCAGCGTGAACTGCGTGGGGAACTGAATCTCTACTACTGGAGGAACGCGCAACAGGAGGAAGTTGATTTTGTCGTCCAGCAGAACGGCAGAATCACTGCACTTGTCCAAGTCTGCATCGATACCCGTGACGAAAAGATACGACGCCGAGAGGTGAACGCACTCTTAAAAGCTGGTCATGACACAAACTGCAAAAAACTCCTCATCTTAACGATGGACGAGGAGCGCGAGAGCCAAAAAGAATGGTTCGGCATGAAGGGGATCATCAAATACGTTCCTCTCTGGAAATGGCTCGGGGCACCAGCTGACTGGTGAATGAGTACAGCACTGGTGAGGTGCTTCAATTGAGCCACGACTTTTCTGTGCCAGTATCACGTATGGAGTGCAGTAATTCCTATTTGCAGCGATTGTCGTTTGGCTGTCCCCCGAAATCCACCCTGCGATCAATTACTATTGACACGTAGAGTAACAGGCGTACAACTATCGATACCTTCATCAGATCAGCACCCATTCTTCTGTTTTGATCAGAATGGACCCGAGATCTTTGCGTTCTGGCATCCTTTTCATCATCTGCCTCGCCATCCCGCTTGTTGTCGGCTTGATCGGTTCAGTCTTCACCATCCCCGCTATCCCGGGATGGTATGCAACGCTTACAAAACCCGCCTTCAACCCGCCAAACTGGTTGTTTGGTCCGGCATGGACAATTCTCTATATCCTGATGGGGATCGCACTGTACCTTGTCATCAGAAATGGAATACAAGATCCAGCGGTGAAACAGGGGCTTTTCCTCTTCTCCGTCCAGATCCTCCTTAACCTGCTCTGGTCGATCATCTTCTTTGGGATGCACGAGATCTTCTTCGCGCTCGTCACGGTCCTCGTGCTCTTCGTCTTTATCGTCGCGACCATGCGATCCTTTCTCAAGGTATCAAAACCTGCGGGCTGGGTGCTCTTACCGTATTTGTGCTGGGTAGGGTTTGCATCAGTGCTGAACGCGACGATCTGGATCATCAATTGATGAGATGAGGAGCGTCACTATCGATTATCGAGAAAAGAATATCTCAGACAATACCTTGCGCTGGCATCATCGCACGGGGGAACCCGTTGAGACCGGATACCGATACGGTCATATGCGGGCTTCTCCCGAATTTATCTGGATTTTTGAGAACCTTGAGAGTTGCTTTTTGGATGTGTGAAAAAAGAGAGGTTTAATAACCGGTCTTCACTCTCGGGATCTCCCCGCTATTACGGGGATGTTACTTGAACTGGAGAAGTATCGGAAGATTACCCTAGCAGATAGACGGATAATGAATACTGAAATGACAAAGAAGCAGCGCCTCATTCTGGAGGCACTTAACCTCATGTGCCTAAATTCTTCGGGTGCTTAAGTTACATAATCACCTTTTTTTATTCCGGTAACCCTGTTAAGACATTCCGAATAATCTCTCGTGCAAGAACAGGCACCAAAGCATTATGGGAGAATCCGCGATACTACTGATGTATAAAAATGGTCGAAATTACCGCACTCACGCTCATTCTTGCACTCTATGTGCTGGTAAATGTCATTGCATTTTTTGTATATGCAAATGATAAAAGAAAGTCACGGAACAATACGTGGAGAACTTCTGAGAATACCTTGCTCTTTATTGCATTTTTCGGACCATTTGGTGCCTATGGGGCTATGAGGATGTTCAAGCATAAGACACAGAAGATAAAATTTTATCTGGTCCCATTTTTTTTAATTATTCATATCGTCGTAATAGGCTATATTGCATTAATGATCCTACAAGGAGATAACCCACTTCCACAGGTAATTCTTCCCCATATTACCGGCATCCGGTGATATTATTTCAGACAGATCAACTCTCGAAATTTTGGGATATAGAACTGCAGAAACCAGCGTTTTTTAGTCTCCCGGAATTTTAGGGTGCGTTCCGGCACACAAAACAGTACCTCTTTAATACCGGGCTTTGCCATACATTTCTCTCATGAGAACCAACAGGCACCACTACTTTCTTGACCTCGCACTACGGTGCGCCCACCAGGGCACCTGCCTGCGGAGAAACTTCGGTGCAATCATCGTTGACGAATACAATACCATCGTCTCAACCGGCTACACCGGCGCCCCGCGGAAACAGATGGACTGCACGGAACTGAACCGGTGCTGGAGAAAGGAGCATAACATCCCGTCAGGCTCGAACTATGAGCGGTGCCGGAGCGTGCATGCAGAGATGAACGCGCTCCTGCAGGCAGGCAAGCAGGCACGGGGCTGCACGCTCTACCTTGCGGGTTTCGATGTCGAGACAGAAGATCTGACCCAAATCTGGCCGTGCTTTCTATGCTCCAAGATGATAGTGAACAGCGGGATTGCCAATGTCATCATGCGGACGGCAAAAGACGCGTACCGCGAGATGGACCCAATGGTGCTCTACCAGATGCGGAGCCGTGAATCGCTGGGCGAAGAGACAAAATAGCGGGGATCTGGATTGCAGGGTGAATAAACCTGTAAGAGGCTCCTTTTTTCGACAGCATTCCCTGTCTGAAAAAAGAGCCTTGTATCATTTTATCTCACCAGTGGATCCAAAATTGTGAGCGGATTGTATGGTTTTTCTGTGCACCCAGTGCGGGACCTGTTGCATGTATATGGGCGACTATATCGAGATCGAACGGCAGATAAGCCAGTTTGAATTTGAATGCTGTTCCGTCTCGACCGGTGCCCCTTTTGTTGCACGTGTCGATGCCGATAAAAAAGAGATATTTTCAGATAAAACCTGGTCAGACCAGCACCCTACAGCCTGCCGGTTTCTCCGCCCGGATAAAGACCTTATCCGGTGCACGATCCATGAGACAAGTCCTGCCCAGTGTAAATTCTACCGGTGTGTTGTCATGCGGGTCTTTGATTCACGCGGCGAGCTTGCAGGAACCGTGACCGGAAACCTTTCACTTCATTCAGATGATCGCGATCTCAGAATATGCTGGGAAGCGGCTGAACGGAAAATCTCCCACCTGGATGCGGATGCAGAAACGCGGTTCTGCCGGGCGCTGGAGAGATGCGGCTACCGGGTCGAATGAACAGGGCGTACCAAAATTTGGGTTGTTGACTCTAAAAAAAAAGATTTTGATAACGGTCTTATCGTAAAGTAGTACCGGGGCAACACACGTTGCCTGTGATCCAGAACCGGATACGGTCTGTTGTGATCGCGGGATCAATTCCAAATGTCTAGGGGTATCGTCTGATAGATGAGTGCCCGTAAAACGGCGCTATTCTTTTTAAGTGGCAAAAAAGCCCCGGTATGACACTCCCAAAACATCACGAACAGGCGTAATAACCAGATATGATCCCGGTACCTGACCGACCTGCTTACACATCACGGGACATAAGAGAGATCCCTCCTTCAAGCCCGGCAAAGAACGTGTGGCTCCCGGTACGGAACGTGTCATAGGGAATAAACCCGATCTCACCAAAGCCGCATCGTTCGAACACATGGCGCGAGACCAGACCGGTACAGTCAGCAACGATCTGGCTGAACCCCCGTTCCTGTGCATGAACACTGATGCGGCGGATCAGGTCTGTTGCAATGCCCCGGTTCCGGTATGACCGCCGGACACCCAGCTGAAAGATATGCAGGGTGTTTCCTCCGGTGACACGGTCCATGTCCAGATATGTATCTTCAAGCGTATCGATTAGTGCCACATTCTCAGGAAAGAATGACAAAAATGCCGTGATGTCTGGTCCCAGGCAAGAAAAATCCGTCACCAGATCGCAGCAGAGAATAAACCCGGCGCACTCGTTGTTGTCCGCAGACCACGCGATGATGCTCAGTTGCGTATCGGCACAGAACCGGATATAGTGCCGGGCATGGCAAAGGAATGTGGCTGGATCGATGTGGTACTGACGGGTCATCGGCTCATCGTTGACAAACACATCGGTATATGCCCATGCGGCAGCGTCGATAGTGCAGGTAGAGAGAAGGGAACAGGTAACAGGTGTTTTAATCGACAGATTTTTTGAAGTTTGCAACATCGGTACTGCCTTTCCCTGACCTGTGATGTGCTCATCCATATGTCATGTATTCTTTGTCGTCTGGCAAGCAAAGGTATCGTTTGCGCGTTCCGCTGCAAGAGGGGGAACGGATAGGAAATTTCCCGGAAATGCTCATTAGATCTCAGCGATCTTAAAAAAAAAGGCGGATGGGAAAAATTACCGGTTTCTTACCATCAGTAAACCCACTCCAACGGCGATGATGCACCATACCATCTCCAACGGCATTTTTTGTGTTGGCATCCCGGTTGGTGGCACAGTTGTCTGGGGCAAACTCGTTATTTCCCGGGAGGGAAGCGGTGCCGGTGTCGGAGGCGGGGTTGGCGGAGTAGTTCGTGGGGGGGTTTGCGTTGTGACTGCTTCAATGGAGACCGCCCCCTGTTTCACGTTCTGGTCTCCCCGTTGCACGAGAAGGGTATCAGTATTGGCTGATGTGGGATTTTCAACACGGACCGGGAATGTCCGAAGGGCGGTGTTTGCTGAAGTCCGGAATTCCACGATCGCAGTTCCGGAACTGTCGGTCGTGACCAGCGCGTAATAACTGGTGGCAGACTGTGATGCGGTTGACGGTGCAACGTCGTCGAGTATCGTGCGCCCGTTCCCGTTGTTGTATGCATACGAACCGATCGTGTAAGGTCCGCCGTCAGGATCTTTTTCCACGTTCCACTGGCTGCCGACAATCAGAGGGGGCTGATCGCCCGGTTTACCTGAGAGCGACCAGGTGCGTGCCAGCCAGACATAATAGGGTGTGTTCGGAATCCCTGTAATCGTAATCGTGAAACGGCTCCCGCGGGTTAACGCGTCGTTTCCTGATAATTCCGAAGGGGTTGATATCGCAGCCGTGGGGATGACCAAAAGAGAACAGCAGATCATCATCAGGAGTGATGCAAGGGCGCAGTACCGGGTGTCCATGGGAGTCCTCCACTCTTTTCTGACAGATTATTGTGATGCTTAACGCCATGACCGCATAAACATTTGCATCTTTTTATGGACCGGGTGCAACAGACAAGAATCCTGCCGCAGCCAGATACGAGGATATGCTTGCCATGCAACACGGGAACTGGATCTTCGAACGGGTGAATGGGTCAACATAAAATTCCATTTTTCTCTCTTGCCAGTATCTCCGAAAGAAAAAGGAGTATTTTAAAAAAGTATTCCGGGGATAATCCCGTGATAGGGTGAATGGTGGATCTTTGCGGTTTTGTAAAGAACCGTTCCGTTCCTGAAATTTCTATTCCTTGATGCGTGAGCGGTAAAACGCTACAAGCACAACAGATATCATTCCCGCCAGCAGGGTTGCCGGAAAAAGCCCTGCGGCACGCGTCACTGATACCTGTGTGATCCGTGCAAGCCCGACTTCAACCGGCACAGTCTGACCAGTGATCACCTTTACGATCTGCTCCTGTCGGGTATAGCCCTCTGAGGTTACAGTGAGCGTGTGGTTGCCGGTTGCGAGGTTTGTAAGCGTGACCGGTGAGATTCCGGCATCAGCACCGTCGAGCATAAGCCGGGCGCCAGCCGGGCTCGTGTTGATGGCAAGTGACCCGGTCTCTGGCATGAGCGTTGCGGTCGCTTCCGCAATCCTTCCCGGTTCCACTTTTACCGGTGTGGAAAATTTAACGTACCCGAAATGCGAGAATGTAACGGTATAAGTTCCCGGTTCAACCCCTTCCAGAGTCAGCGGGGTTTTCCCCCGGTATACATCGTTTACGACCACCGATGCATCAACCGGCGTTGAGTTGAGCACAAGGGTACCGGGAACTCCGGGAGTAACGACCGAGATCATGGGGTTTCCCAGCCCGATCGAGATGGTACTGTAATCCCCCGATTCCAAGTGGGAGCGGTCAGTCGGGCTGTTTGCTACCCAGACCGTGTATGTTCCGGCATCAAGCCGCCCACCTACGGAGTTCGTGCTCCATTTATACACCCAGTGATCATTGCTGTCTACACTCACCTGGGTGAAATGCCCCTGATCTGCACGAGCGGTGATGTCATTGAGTGCGACGCCATTTGCCGGGAGGTTCGGACCGGTTAAAAAGAGATAGACCGTCTGGCTCTCGTATGAATAGCCCTGGAGCGGGATGGTATCGCCCATGTATGCCTGTAATCCTGCGACGCTTGCAACGAGTAGCAGGCACCCGATCACAAGGAATCCGGCACGTTGAATGTTGCGAAGAAGTTTCATAATAAGTGATCCTGCTTTATGATCCTAAAATCTCTTTGTTTTTTGCATTGAACCAGTTGCTCGCATCCGAATAGTGAGTGCCAGAAAACGTATCCTTCGTCATATTAAGTGGACATTTAACGATCCCCCCAATTGCTGCTTCAATGCATGGCAGTTCAAATCGCGCGCGAAATGTACCTCACCACTGCACCCTTTTCCCGTAGCGTATTCTGGAGCCCAGACGTGAACCGCTCCGCATTCCAACAGGATCGCACACAAGGTGTCCAGATGCGCCGCAGGAAACGGGTACCTATCGAGTGTGAAGAATACCCGGTAAGAAAACTGCTTTTTTGATTTTCTGACAATTTTGTGTGCAATAATCCAATCCGACAAATTGATCATGCTTTTATACCCCTTGGTTTCCACTGGAACGCACGGCAAATCGTGCCCGGATTTCTTTATAGCGCCAAATTAACAATTGTTATTTTTCTGTTTTTCTGTAGATTGCAGTTCTGCAATCTGGAGGGGAAATGATGCGGTTTCCTGTGTGCGAGACGGGATATTACATTCTCCAGGTACAGCCCGGAGGGTAATGTGCAGGATTAATCGTCAACTCTCCTTGAGAAAACCGGTGCCGGGTGCGTTGCAGGTAGAGATTAGTGAATGAGTGTCCCGGCACGGGAACACAACCTCTGTTTAGCGTCACCTGCCCCTTCATTCTCGTTCTCTGCCGGTTGGATCCCGGTAAGAGCCTCCGGAGCCTCCTACAGAGCATAGTACAGCATTCGTCATCTCCTGTCGATATCGTGAAATCTGCACAAATGTGGCAATCATTCAAAACGAAGTTATCATTCAAATCATATTCCGGGAGGAAGATACACTATACACGCAATAATTAATCTCCGCGTTATCCCAATCATGGCAATACAACAAAAATTAGTCCCGAATGCACGACCGTTCCTGAAATGGGCGGGTGGCAAGACTCAATTGCTCTTTGAATTTCAAAAACGGTTTCCTCAAGGATTAAAAAATGGGGAGATCAACCAGTATGTTGAACCGTTTGTCGGAAGCGGGGCGGTCTTCTTTTATGTCACAGAAAAATTTTCATTTGACCAGTGCACCATCTGCGATGCTAACGAAGAACTTATTCTCGCGTACCGCGTAATCAAAGATTCCGTACTGGAACTGGTCGAGACATTGGGTGCACTTGAGTCTGAATACCTCTCGAAAGGAGAACCTGAACGTGAACCGCATTTCTACGCTGTCCGTGCGGCATTCAACCGGAACAAACCCGGGATCACCTTCGACACCGTCCAGCCGGCATGGGTGGAACGTGCAGCACAGATAATCTTTCTCAACCGTACCTGCTTTAACGGGTTGTTCAGGATGAACCGGAAAGGAGAGTTCAATGTCCCGTTCGGTAAATACAAAAATCCACGGATCCTCCATGAAGAAAACCTCACTGATGTTGCCGCTGTTTTAAAGAATACCCGGGTCCTCCATGGGGATTTTTCCTCCTGCAGACCATTCATCAATGCACAGACATTCGTGTATCTCGACCCCCCCTACCGCCCGCTCAATGATACCTCATTTTTTAATACCTATGGCAAGGACGGGTTCTCAGACGCTGATCAAAAACGGCTTGCAGAGTTCTACCGGGAACTGGACAAATCCGGAGCACAGTGCATGTTGAGCAACTCGGATCCCAAAAATGAGAACCCGTCAGATACCTTCTTTGATACGATGTACTCACGGTTTACCATAGATCGGGTTCCCGCACGGAGGCTGATCAACAGCAAAGCTTCCGGGCGCGGGGAGATCAACGAACTGGTCATCACGAACTACTGAAGTGAACTAACGATCCCGGTGAGGGTGTTTGCATCTCTCATGAACCTCCGGTGGGCTATCGCAGCACCATACGGTGAAAGATGCCAGCTGTGGCAGGCAGCGCGATTGAAAAATCTATAACTGATGAGACATCATATCCTCGATCTGATGCATCGACCCCAGTGACGGGGGCGTGCGGACGAAGGACTGGATCATGCTGTTTGATGTAATATTTGCAATTATTATTGTCATTAACATCTGTTTTGCCATCAGTCTTGTCTTTTTGGAACGACGGAACCCGACAGCCGCACTTGCGTGGCTCTCAATCCTCATCTTCCTTCCTGTTGCCGGTTTTGTTTTGTACCTGATCCTCGGGCAGAACTACACACGAGATCAACTGTTCACACTAAAAAAGAAGGAGGATGAGACCCTCCTCAACCTGATCAATGAACAAAAGCAGATGATCACAGCAAAAACAGTCGAGCCTGATGACATCCTCCTGCGCCCGTTCAAGAGCATGGTGCTCATGCTTCTTGCGAACAACTGGGCATACCTCACGGCAGATAACCGGATCCGGATTTATATCGATGGGAACGACAAATTTTCTGCCCTGCTCACTGCCATCCGTGGGGCAAAAGATCACATCAACCTGGAATATTACATCATCCGGAACGATCACCTCGGAAAAGAGATTGTTGCGGCTCTTGCCGAACGCGCCCGCGCCGGGATAACCGTCCGGCTCCTTGTCGACGGCTTGGGATGCGGGAAGTTGCCCCGGGATTTCTTCGCAGATTACGAGGCAGCCGGGGGCAAACTGGCAAAATTCTTTCCATCAAGGATCCCCTTCATCAACCTCAGGATGAACTTCCGGAACCACAGGAAGATCGCGGTCATCGATGGGATCATCGGGTTTGTTGGTGGGTTTAATATCGGCGACGAGTACCTGGGGAAAGACCCAAAGTTCGGGCACTGGCGGGACACCCATCTCAAAATTGAGGGGACGGCTGCCCATACACTCCAGATACGGTTCTTTTTAGACTGGAATTTTGCCACTGGTGAGTATGTCGGATACGATTCCAGTTACTACCCGGCACTTCCCATAACAGGGACGACCCCGATCCAGATCGTATCCAGTGGACCAGATGCCCGGTGGAACCAGATCAAGGAAGCCTACCTGAAACTTATCAACACGGCAAAGACTTCCGTGTATATCCAGACCCCCTATTTTGTCCCGGATGAGAGCGTCATGGACGCACTCCGGATCGCAGCATTGTCTGGTGTCGATGTACGGATTATGATCCCAAACCGTCCGGATCACCCGTTCGTCTACTGGACGAGTTACTCCTATATCGGCGAACTACTGGATGCCGGGGTAAAGGCGTATACCTACGAGAATGGGTTCATCCACGCAAAGACCGTTGTTGTCGACGGCATTGCCGGATCTGTGGGAAGCGCAAACTGGGATGTGCGGAGTTTCCGGCTGAACTTTGAGACGAACGCGTTCATCTATGACCGGCATGTCTGTGGAGAGTTGCAGGAGATTTTTCTTCGGGACATCGCTGCCTCACGCGAACTGACACCGGAACGGTACGCACAGCGATCAATCACCATCAAAATCAAAGAGTCCGTATCAAGGCTCTTCTCCCCGGTGCTCTGATTTTTTTATACCCAGAACCCCTTTTGAGCAGCAGAGCACTGTAAAAAAGATCCTGGACAGGGGAGCAGGAACGCAGCTTGACGGATGATGTGTGACACGCGACGAGCTAAAGAGAAATAGTGCCGGGATGATGATACTTACACCCAGACCATTCCGGGCACTCACTCCGCGATTACGGCAGGAAAACTGCCGCCAGGATCATATCGCGAACCGCAGGCAATCTTAATATTGGGTTTGAATTCCAATAGTTATCAGGAATATCCATGCCGTCCCCTGGCGAGATCCAAACCCTCAAAGTGAACGACGAGTTTCATATCTGTCCGGAGTGCGGGTACGAACTCGGTTTTCACACCTCGTTTATCCGGGTGAATGCAAGTAAAGACAAATCCATCAAATCCACCCGGGAGATCTACCGGGTGATCTTCATCTGCCCGGAATGCGGGGCACGGTTTGATGTGGGATGGCGGGTTTCATTTCCCGAATTAGAGAGCCATTGTGTAGAAACGACGATTGTTAAACAACTCTGATCGTCAGCGTACTGGTTTTTTTCTGTGTGCCCATCCATACCTATTTTGCGGAACAATGACAAAAGCCACATCGATGAATTCCCGCCTTGACGCTGCGGTGATGGTCGTACACGGTCCGGAGATCTTTGACTGTGGCGATGTTGGCAGGTTCATGCGACTTCTTTCTCCCAGTCGCACCATAGTCGCGGGGGTTATGGCAAGAACTGCGGCAGAGGAATCGGGACTGCCGGTTGAATTTGACGGGCGACCCCCGAGCAGGGTCATATTGGCGCAGAGCGAGCCCGTGTATCTGGCTAACCGTGGAAAGACTCAAAAATCCGGGCGGATATTCGGCGATATCGTTGCATCACGGCTAATTGACCGGGGGCTCGTGCAGCTGGAGTGTTCGAATCATACCGTCTATTGCTGGAACAACGGGGATATCCATCTTGCAGCTGCACTTTCACATTTCACAGGATATGATTTGCAGGAGGTGAATAATACCCCACACCGCGAAGGGGATGTCCGGGCAATACGGGGCTGCATTCCCGGAGAAGCCGTGTACGTGAATGGGATCATCATCGGGCGTGCAACATCCGATGTTGTTGTAATCGGGAGCGATAAAGGCACGCTCACACCAATCTCCGGGCTGGACCCAAAACCTCACGGTATCGAGAAGATTTCGCGCAATGGATGCCCGGACCTCAGTACGGCGTGGTGCAAGAGCGGAGCAATCCGGTCTGTGGCACCCCGTAATGACGGGTATGCACTACAGGTCGGGCGAATACTCGTAATCGATCACTGCGGGCATGAAATCTATGCACGGTTGCAAAAGGACTGCTGCGGTATCCTTGCAGTGGGGGATGATACGACGGCGGTTTGCGGACATATCTGTACACACCGGGGTATTCCGGTGCTGGGTATTGTTGACGGTGACCGTGACGCTATTGTCCCTTGTGCTTTCGCGCCAGGTTCGGTTGTAGTGGAGACACTCGGTGAACGCGATGACGATGTGGGGAGTGAGATCGCAGGCAGGGTGCCGGATGAACCTCTTGTCTGGTCTGACTGGGTGGATGGGATACTGGAATATCTCAAGGATCGAGTCCGGGTTGTAATTGACACACGCGTGGACAGTGACGATGCAGTGCATACAGTGTAAGGGAAAGGGGCTGTGCGGTCTGCCCCGCTGCCCGATCGTAAGCCGGTTTCAGGCACAGGTACAGTTAAAACCGGCGAGCAGTTACCAGGGGAGTTCTCCCTCGGTCTTTATCGGGAGTTACGGGTACCCGGCAGTTCATGGCGGACCACTGCTCGTAAACGATAACGATCATCCCCCTGACTGGCTCTCCCGCAATCTCGGGATTGAGGATATCGTTGGCATCCGGGCCCGTACGATCCGCGGGAGCGCAACCGTCCACCGGTTCTCTGACAACCTGCAGGAGATTGCACTCTCTTCCTGTCCCCTTGATGTAGATGTGGCGTTTGAAAAACCGGTCGCTTTTTCCATGACCTTTGACGGGACTGTGGCACCCGTGGGACTTACCGGCTCCGTCCGTAATATGGACTTGATCGGCAGCGCCCGGGTGGACCGGATTGTGGACAAAGTCACATCTGATGTGGATCTCCGTGCCACTGACGCCTGCACCGAGCTCTCCCGCGGGGAGATCGATGTCTACCAGATCACAAAACTCATGACCGCCGGGTTGTTGGGGAAAAGGCGGAAGTTTGTTCCCACCCGCTGGGCAATTACCGCTGTTGACGATACGCTCTCGACGGCGTTAAAGAGAGAGATCGCACGGTACCCCCCGCTGGAGGAGTACCGGGTATTCTCCGGCGAAATATTCGGGAACCGGATTGTCTGCATCCTCGTTCCCGGTGACTGGCGGTACGAGATGATCGAGGTATGGGGGCGGCAGACACTCTGGGCAGGGGACACGGAGATGATCGTGCAGGACCGGGAAGGGATGAAAAAAACAGAATATTCACCGATATCCGGTGCCTATTATTCTGCCCGGCTCGCGGTGTGCGAATATCTCAAAAGCATCCGGCGCTCTGCCCGCGTGATTGTCGTGCGCCATATTTCGAGCGAGTACTGGGCGCCGCTCGGGACATGGGTGATCCGGGAGGCGACCCGAAAAGCGATGGCTGCCCCTCCGGTTGCCTGCGAATCGCTTGATGAGGCGGTACAGCAGGCATCTGCCCGTCTCGGGTTCTCCCACTGGCAACCGGCGAGCACCCTGATCCCGGAACTGCGGACACAGCGGACGCTGTTTTAAGCCTTGTATGCCTGCGCCGTATTTGCCTGCCGCTGGTACCGGTCCCTGATACCATCGAGTGTTTCGATCTCGGGGATATCCTTGTCATCCCGGATCCGCATAAAGCGCGGGAACCGGAGGGCAAACCCGCCCGCGTATGTCTGACTTGCCTGGATCTCCGCGTACCCTACTTCGAACACCAGTTCGGGTTCGAACCGCACTTCCTTTCCGGATGTGGAGATCACGCGGTCCTTTAAGAGGTCATACACCTCCGCGAGCTGGTCGTCTGAGAAACCGGTTGCCACCCGGGAGAGCGGGATGAGTTTTCCATTGTCCTGGCAGGCAACGAGAAACGAGCCGAAGACATGCGCCCGTTTCCCCTCGCCCCATTCAGCGCCGATCACCGCAAGGTCGAGCGTGTCCACCTCCGGTTTGATCTTGATCCAGTTCTTCCCCCTTTGCCCGGGCGTATAGGGAGACGTGAGCACTTTTAGCATGATCCCCTCGTGCCCGGCGGCAAGTGCGCTGTTGTAGGTCTCGTCAATGACCGCTGGATCGCCGCTTACTACCTGCGGGGCGACATACTGGCTCACCACCTCTTCGAGCCGTTTCCTCCGTTCGGAGAGTGGCAGGTCAATTAACGTCTCGCCATCAAGGTAGAGGATATCAAAAACATTAGGCACGAGTTCGATTGCTTCCTGTGCCCCAGCCACGTCATGCCGGCGCCGGAACCTGCGGAGCACCGACTGGAACGGCATCGGTTTGTTATCCTTGATCGCGATTACTTCCCCGTCAAGGATCACGTCGTGGTCAGTTGCGCCCAGAAGTTGTGCGATGACGTCCGGGAGTGCCCCGCTCACATCTTCCAATCGCCGGGAATACATCCGTGCCCAGTTGCCCTTCTTGTGGAACTGGAACCGGGAACCGTCGTACTTGAACTCCGCTGCGACTGCCCCGTGATCGCCTGCCATGCCGGCGATTGTGCCCTGCTGGGCGAGCATCATCCGCACCGGGTGGAAGAGCGTGATCCGGACGTCCGCGAGAGCTGTGGGACCGGTTTTTGCGAGCCGGGCAACCTCCCCGGCATCGTTTAATGCCTGCATCGCGTGCTCAACGAGCGCTGGATCGACGGAGAATGCTTTTGCGATCGCTTCCCTCACGCTGCCTTCCCCGACACCGATGCGCAGCTCTTCGAGCATGATCCGGGCGAGATATCTTCCCTCAAGCGGATGGGCATTTGCAAGCAGCCTGCGGGCGGCAAGCAGTTTCTCCCGCTGGGACTTCTTTCCTTCCTGCGCCGAGATGCTGACGAGTTCGCGATAGACATAGACCATGTCCAGTTCCTCGTGAAAGAACGTGGTCTGCGATTTGATCGAAAGGAGTTCCTCAACCGCACGCCCAACATCCCCGGTACGGTTGATCTTCTCAATCACCGCGTCCTTTTTTACCCCGGCGACGTATCCCACGGCTTCGTAAAGGAGGTTGGGACCGATGCCAAGTTTCTGCGAGCTCCAGTCAGGAAAGATCCGCCCCATGATGAACCGGACAAAGACCGGCAACTCTTCCGGTGAGAGCCCGGGAAGGACGCGGCTGATAATATCGATCATCTCCAGGCGACCGGAAATGCCTTCTATCTGTTCACAGCAGAGGGAGAAATCACGAAAGAGCATGGCGTTTCTGCTTTTGATTTTGGTGATGTGACGGATTAACGCTTTCGTTGTTTTTCTCGTCCTGCACCGGTAAAATGCCGTGTTATTGGGGAAATTCAGGAAAATTCCGGGACAAACACTTTTTGCCCCGGCAAATGGTGTCAATTGGCGAACAAATTTTTCCAGGGATTTATGACAGGATAGCCGTGCATAGATGATCCAGCGCATACGTCCTACGTTTTTCTGAAGAGAGACCGATCCACTTATATTTTTTATACCCGTAATCCCAAGTGCATACATAATGACATCATCTGTGTGGAAATGGTCTTTGAGCTCCATAACGGGTATGGCTGCGTTTATCATCTACTGTGGATTCACGTTCACTTCAGTTGCTCTCTATCCCACCCCATATAACCCGATCTATGACTGGCTCAGCAACCTGGGAAATGTTAATTTCAACCCGGCGGGAGCCTTCTTCTTCAACAGCGGGTGTATCCTTACGGGAATTATTCTGGTGCCTTTCTTCGCTGGGCTGTACAGATGGTATGAGCCAGTCACGAAAAAAAAGATCCTCCTTTTGGCAGGACAGGCGGCAGGTATCTTCGCTGCCGTGGCACTGATCATGGTTGGCATATTTCCCGAAACGCACATTGCCAGTCACATGCTGGCTGCAGGCTTGATGTTCAAAGCCCTTTTTGTTGCAATGGTAATTCTCAACCTGGGAGCACTCTTCACCCACCCCCAGTTCATGCGATGGGTGGGATATTATGGCATAGTCGTAGTGTTCATCGATCTGGCATTTGTCTCGATTCTTTTGAAGTACAAGGACATCCTCGGGGCGTTTCATACGACCGTTCCGGTTCCCGGTCTGGAATGGGCTGCGGTATTTTCATCCCTCGTGTGGATAGGGGCTCTTTCGTATAATATAGGAGTTACGCACAACCGTTTGAAAAAAAATTAGAGCGCATATTTTGGGTGTTTCAAATATTCGGTAATCGCGGGTTTGGTGATCTCCCATTTGGCATCATAGATCGTGATCTTCTCTTGAAT